>Ga0316187_10004703_pt1 | contig 11817 bp, 8 predicted proteins | sample CroRivburrow1_MG_FD_204927 | JGI IMG/M metagenome (GOLD analysis project Ga0316187, IMG submission 204927) | Coastal sediment microbial communities from Maine, United States - Cross River worm burrow 1 | ecosystem: Environmental > Aquatic > Marine > Coastal > Sediment | place: USA: Maine...
GTATATCTGCAAGGTGGCCGACAAAACCGTTGCCCGCCTGACTGGACTCAACCCCCACAACAACGCGCCGCGCAAACAAACCACGCGCCTGGTTGATGTCATAGATACTCTGCGCGGTCACCTGGTAGCCACCGGTAAAATCATCCAGCCCGATCCCGCCCTGCACGACCAGCACCTTGTTCTTGCCAAGCATGGCCTGGTACTTCTCATAGACATCGGGAAACACCCGCACATCCAGCCGTGCGCTGCGGTCATCCAGCGTCAGGAAGGCAATCTTGCCACCACGCTGCGTCTTGATTACACGCATACTCATCACCAGCCCGGCAATCGTCACAGGGCGCTCGTCCGCGCCGGGGCGGCCCTTGCGCTCCTTGCTCTTGTTCTGGCTTGCAGGCGGCGCAGTCGTACACATGGCTGCCAGCTCAGCCAGCTTGCCGCTGGTAATGTTGGCAAGCTCGTATTCATAGCGGGTTATCGGGTGACCGGTCAGGTACAGACCCAGCGCATCCATTTCACCCTGCAGCCGCTGTTCCTCTTCCCACTCCGGCAACACCTGCTTTTCTACCGGCAACGGTGTGGCGGATGTGGCGTCGCCGAACAGATCATTCTGACCGGTATCGAGGTTGCGTGAATGCTGCTCGGCCATCTTCAGTGCCTTGTCGAGATTTGCCAGTTGTGAAGCACGCGTATCACCCATCGGATCGAGTGCACCACCACGGATCATGGCATCAAACACACGCCGGTTTACCTTGCGGGTATCGACGCGACGACAGAGATCAAACAGGTCGGCAAAAGCGCCACCTTCATTACGTTCCGCAATCATGCCTTCAATCGCGGCCTGTCCGGCACCCTTGATCGCACCGAGGCCATAAACGATGGTGTCTGCCCCGGTAGCAGTAAAGTGATATTGCGACTGATTAACGTCCGGCGGCACCACCTTCAGTTTCATATCGCTGCATTCTGCAATCAGGTTCACAATCTTGTCAGTGTTGTCCATATCTGCTGACAATACTGCGGCCATAAAGGCCGCTGGGTAATGCGCCTTCAGCCAGGCCGTCTGGTAAGACACCAGCGCGTAGGCCGCGGAGTGACTCTTGTTGAATCCGTAACCGGCGAACTTCTCCATCAGGTCAAAGATGCCGGCTGCGACCTTTTCGTCAACGTCTCTCTGCCTGGCACCTTCGAGAAAAATGGAACGCTGCTTCGCCATCTCCTCCGGTTTCTTCTTGCCCATGGCGCGCCGCAACATGTCAGCGCCACCCAGGGTATAGCCAGCCAGCACCTGGGCAATCTGCATCACCTGTTCCTGGTAGAGGATAATGCCGTAAGTCGGCTTCAGTATCGGTTCCAGGTCGGGGTGCGGGTACTTGATTTCAGCACCGTGTTTACGCGCGATAAAATCGTCCACCATACCGGACTGCAACGGCCCGGGACGGAACAATGCCACCAGCGCGACGATATCCTCAAAGGTATCCGGACGCAGACGCCGGATCAGGTCCTTCATACCGCTTGATTCCAGCTGGAACACAGCCGTGGTAGCGGATGCCTTCAACAGGTCAAAGGTGGTCTTGTCGACCAGCGGAATGGTTTCGATATCGACCAGGGGTTTGTCGTTCTCTGCAAGCTGGACATTGATGGTCTTCAGCGCCCAGTCAATAATAGTTAGTGTGCGCAGACCGAGGAAGTCAAACTTTACCAGTCCGACCGCTTCAACATCATCCTTGTCAAACTGACTGACCAGTGCTCCACCACCCTGCTCGCAGTACAGTGGCGTGAAGTCGGTCAGCTTCGAAGGCGCGATAACAACACCACCGGCATGCTTGCCGGCATTTCTTGCCAGGCCTTCCAGTGAGCGCGCCAGGTCAACCAGCGTCCGCACATCTTCATCGGCATCATACAGCTCGCTGAAGGCCGGCTCCTGTTCCAGGGCCTTATCAAGTGTTATTCCGATTTCAAACGGAATCAGTTTTGCGATTCTGTCGACAAAGCCGTAGGGATGACCAAGCACACGGCCGACATCGCGCACCACCGCCTTCGCCGCCATGGAACCGTAGGTAATAATCTGGGAAACCTTGTCACGCCCGTAAGTCTCGGCAACATAATCAATGACGCGGTCACGTCCTTCCATACAGAAGTCAACATCGAAATCCGGCATGGAGACACGTTCCGGATTCAGGAAACGTTCAAACAGCAGGTCGTAGCGCATCGGGTCAAGGTCGGTAATCGTCAGGGCATAGGCCACCAGCGAACCCGCACCGGAACCACGTCCCGGACCGACAGGAATACCGTTTTTCTTGGCCCAGATAATAAAATCGGCAACAATGAGGAAGTAACCAGGGAAACCCATTTCCAGGATGACCTTGATTTCGTGATCAAGCCGGTCATGGTACAACTGCCGCTGCGCCTCAATATCCGCGCTGTCCGGATCAAGAATCTGCTGCAAGCGTTTTTGCAGCCCCTGTTCGGCCTGCATCTTGAAATAACCGGCCATATCCATACCTTCCGGTACCGGAAAGTCAGGCAGGTAATTTTTACCCAGTTCAAGTTCCAGGTTACAACGGCGTGCGATCTCGAGTGTATTTTCCAGTGCCTCGGGAATATCCCGGAACAGCTCGCGCATTTCATCGGCAGAACGCAAATACTGTTGCTCGGTAAATTCCTTGCTGCGACGCGGATCATCCAGTGTGCGGCCTTCGTTGATACAGACACGCGCCTCATGCGCATCGAAATCCCCGGTTCGCAGGAAATGCACATCGTTGCTGGCCACCACCGGTACACCCTTCTGTTCGGCAAGATGAATTGCCTTGTGAAGGTAGCTCTCTTCACCTGCCCGGCCGGTACGTTGCAGTTCCAGGTAAAAACTGTCAGGAAATATCTGCAACCACTCATCCAGGCGCTCGGCCGCGAGCGCATGCTTGTTAGCGAGCAGCGCTTGCCCGACATCGCCGGCACGGCCGCCGGACAACGCAATCAAACCATCCGAATGCCCCTCGAACCAGGTCCGCTCCAGCGCCGGTATGCCACGCTGCTGTCCTTCGGTGTAGGAGCGTGACACCAGCCGGGTAAGATTCAGATAGCCGTGATTGGTTTTACACAGTAATACCAGTCGTGTCGGCGGTTTGCCGCCGAGCCGGTCTGCCACCCAGACATCCACGCCGATAATGGGCTTGATCCCCTGCGCCATGGCGGCGCGATAGAACTTCACCATGGAAAACATATTGCATTGGTCGGTGACCGCCACTGCCGGCATGCCTGCCTCGGCAACGCATTTCACCAGCGGTTTGACCCGCACAGTGCCGTTCAGCAGCGAATATTCGGTGTGGACGTGCAGATGTACGAACGCAGGTTGCATGCAAAATTTTCCGTTTTCCCCAGGCGGATTCAAGACCCAATCCCATTATAAATATAATTCGAGATACACTCTCTATCTATATGTTTTTAATTGTTATATTAAAACTTCCTGTTTCAGAAACAACCAACCCGACAGACTGACATAGCCTCAACAAACAGGCCCGGGGCAAGTGCCCACCAGCGCGGATTGCCGTAACCGGATTATGGCCTGCCGACTGGCTAAATAACAGGATTTCCCGGTCGATAACATCAGTAACCTAATAAACGCAAACCACCAGCAGGCCAGCAATGCAGCCAGTTAACAACGACCCGGGCACCTCGTCCTACGAGAAAGAAGAGCTGAAAGGCTTCTCGCGGAGCATGGCCGAATTACAGTGGTTGCTGCTGATCCTTGTCATCCTGTACTTTTTCATACCTATTCGGCCCATCGACAATCATGACGGGCTGATACTCACCATGGTGTGCTACTCGGGGTTCGTGCTGCTGTTTCGGTATCTCAACTTCCAGTCGCGCGAGACCCGCATGAAGCTGGCAGTGGAAACCTGGGCGATGGTGAGCTTTATCACCATCGTTCTGTGGTATACCGGCAAGGTAGACAGCCCGTTGTTAAACCTCTATCTGCTGGTCATCATCGCCTGTGCCATCACGCTGGGTAAAATCATGACACTGCTTGAAGTCGCCCTGATTGCCTGCTGTTACCTGTACATGGGATATAGTACATATTCCGAGGCATTGTTCGCACCGCAAACTTTCACCGCGCTGATGGCCAAGTTCTCACCGTTCCTGCTGGTGGCTTATGTAACCTCCATGCTGGCCGCGGATATTCTGCAGGCCAAGAAGCGTATCACCCTGCTGTCGCAAACAGACGACCTGACCGGCTTACTGAACATGCGCGCCTTCAACCTGGTGCTCGAAAAAGAAATCGCACGGGCAACGCGTTATGCACAGCAATTCACCGTTATCATGATTGATGTTGACGGACTCAAGAATGTCAACGACCGCTACGGGCATTCTACCGGCAGCCGGCTGATCAGGATGATCGCACAGTCAATCAGGGAGTGTGTCAGAACATCCGACGTGCTGGCCCGCTATGGCGGTGACGAGTTTGTCATTATGATGGCGCATACCAGTACCGAGCAATCCCATACGGCTGCCGAACGTATCCGTACAGCCGTCAACAACACTTCATTTGACATGAAAGGTGTGCGCATCGCGAGCACGGTGAGCGTCGGTATCGCCAGCTTCCCTGAATGCGTGGAAGATGCAGCCGAGGTTCTCGACAAGGCAGATATTGCGCTCTACCAGAGTAAACAGGGTGGCCGTAACAAGGTCACCTACTACGACAAGGCAATGGAGAAGATTGCTGTCTACGCCTGAGGCAGGCCTGCCTGTCTTTTCATCACCCTTCTGACCGGCGCATAGCTACGGCGGTGAATCGGCGTCACACCCAGGTTCTCCAGCGCCTCGATATGTGCCTTGCTTGGATATCCCTTGTGCTGGGCCAGCCCGTAGCCGGGATACTGCAGGTCCAGTGACAACATCTCGCGATCGCGCGTCACCTTGGCCATTATTGATGCGGCACTGATAGCCGCCACACGACTGTCTCCCTTAACGATTGCCTGTGCCGGACAGGCAAGTACCGGACAACGATTACCGTCGATCAGCGCATGTTCCGCCGCCGGCTGCAAGGCTTCCACGGCGCGCTGCATTGCCAGCATGGTTGCCTGCAGGATATTAATGCGATCAATCTCCCCGACATCAGCAGAAGCAACAGCCCAGGCAAGTGCTTTTTTCTGAATCTCGACATACAGTACTTCCCGCCTCGCGGCAGTCAAACGCTTTGAATCCTGCAAGCCGTCAATCGGGTTATGTGGATCGAGAATGACCGCACCGGCTACCACCGGTCCGGCCAATGGTCCCCGGCCCGCTTCATCGACACCGGCGACCCGGCCATCAGGAATCAACACCTCATCCATTCGTTACAGACCTCCCGGTCATCTGCATGATGGTATCAGCGGCTATACGGCTCGCATCCTGGCGCAATTCATTATGTATTTTCGTAAACACTGCTGTCAGCTGCCGTGTATTTTCCGGGTTTTCGACAAGCCTGAGGGTCTCCTCGCCAAGCGCCTGCGTTGAAATATCATTCTGTATAAATTCTCTTACCAGCGGCTGGTCAGCCAGCAAATTCGGCAAAGAGTAATATGGCGTATTTACCAACAGCCGTGCCAGCTGATAGGTCAGCGGTGCAAGCCGGTAGGCCATCACCATGGGCCGCTTGATCAGCATACACTCCAGTGTTGCCGTGCCGGACGCCAGCATCACGGCGTTTGCTGCCGCCATAGCTTCCAGCCCCTGGCCACTTAACAGCGTCACCGGCAACTGCTTGTTAACGCTCGCCAACACTTCTTCAAACGCGGCACGACAGGCATTGTTTGCCAGCGGCACAATGAAACGCATATCACTGCGGCGTTCATAACACCAGTTGGCCGCCTTCAAAAAGTCACCGGCCAGGCGTTTCACTTCAGCAACGCGACTGCCGGGCAGCAAGGCGACCAGTGGTCCCGTGTGCGTGATACCAAGATGTTTGCGCGCTTGCAGGGGATCAACATCATCAGCAATCAGGTCTGCCAGTGGATGCCCAACAAAGTGTGCCGGTACATTATGCTTCCTGTAAAAACGCTCTTCAAAAGGAAACAGGGTCAGCATGCAATCCACGCTGGCAGCAATCTTGCGCACCCGGTACTGCCGCCAGGCCCACACTGAGGGACTCACATAGTGCAGGGTTCTGATGCCCGCGCGCTTCAGGCTTTTTTCCAGGGAAAGGTTAAAATCCGGGGCATCTATGCCAATAAATATATCCGGCGGATTTTCAAGAAAATGTCGACGCAACTCGCGTCGCATGGCGAACAGTTCGGGCAGATGTTTTAGTACCTCAACCAGCCCCATGACGGACAACTTTTCCATGGGATACAGACTGAAACAACCAGCCTCTTTCATGCGAGGTCCGGCGACGCCCTCGAACACCGCATCCGGCTCGCGTTGTCGAATAGCCTGTATTAAACCTGCCGCAATATTATCGCCGGATGCCTCACCGGCCACGATGCCTACATGCAGCGGATGTGAACTCACGCCGACTGAATACCTTGTATGCTATACGCCGTTTCAGCTGTGCACGGGAAAACACTACACCATAAATGACACACCCTAGCGGACAATGCCACGCGTCTGCTGTTCCAGAAAAGTAACAAGCAACTGTAACTCTGCACAGTCCTGCGCCCTTTTCGTAAGGATGGCGATAGCATCCTGCAGGGAGTTGCCTTCACGGTAGATCGTCTTGTAGGCCTGTTTCAGTAACTTGCGGGATTCTTCTGAAAACCCGCGGCGCCGCAAGCCTTCCATATTCAGACCATGCGCCTTCGCCGGACTGCCACCAACCGTCACATAGGGTGGAACGTCAAGACTGATACCACTGCCAAATGCCGTCAGAGAATGCGCTCCCAGCGAACAGAACTGGTGCACCAGGGTAAAGCCACCGAGTATGACGTAGTCATGAATCGTGACATGCCCCGCCAGCGAGGCATTGTTTGCAAAGATGGTCTGGTTACCAATGCGGCAATCATGGGCGATGTGTACATAGGCCATGATCCAGTTATCATCACCAATCGAGGTAACGCCCCGATCCTGAACCGTGCCCCTGTTGATAGTGACAAATTCACGAATGCTATTACGGTCACCAATTTCGAGTCGGGTAGGCTCACCCGCATACTTCTTGTCCTGCGGCGCCTCGCCAATCGATGCAAACTGAAAAAACCTGTTTTCCCTGCCGATGCGGGTCGGGCCATTAATAACCACATGCGACCCGATTTCGGTGCCGGCACCGACCACTACATCTGGGCCAATCACTGTATAGGGTCCTACCGTGACATCGGCTGCAAGCTCTGCGCCGGAATCAATTACCGCGGTCGAGTGGATCAAGTATCAATATCCTGTTCTGTACACATGATTTCAGCAGTAGCCGCGACAACTCCATCGACGCTGGCTTCACAATCAAATACCCAGATACCGCGCCTCGCACGTTTCAGGTTTGCCTTCAGCATCAGCTGGTCACCCGGCTCTACCGGGCGCTTGAATCGCGCCTTGTCGATACCCACCAGAAAATACAGACTTTCCCGTTTTGCGCCGCGCTCAACTGTTCTGAATGCAAGCAAGCCGGTGGCCTGCGCCATGGCCTCAAGTATCAACACACCTGGCATCACCGGACGTTGCGGGAAATGCCCCGTGAAGAAAGGTTCATTGTAGGTTACATTCTTGTAACCCACCAGAGATTCTCCGGCCTTGAACTCTGTAACACGGTCAATCATCAGGAAAGGATACCGGTGCGGCAGATGTTGCAGTATTTGTTGAATGTCCATGGTCATAATCCGGATAACCTTTCTGTATTAAATCTGTCAATTATTGGAAATGAACAGCCGTGCTATTCATTGTCGTTTTTTTTATCAGCGGCCTGTGCGCGCTCCAGTTTGCCAATTCTGCGTGCCAGCTTATCCAGCTGCCGCATGCGTGCACAGGTCTTGTTCCATGCATCATTTTCCTGTGCAGGCACACCGGAGGAATACACACCCGGGCTGGTGATGGATTTCGTCACCATGGTCATACCGGTAATAACCACCCGATCAGCAATCTCAAGGTGTCCGACAATACCGGATCCACCCCCGATCATGCAGTGCCTGCCGATTTTTGCGCTGCCTGAGATCCCCACACAACCGGCTATCGCCGTATGCGCACCGATGTGCACGTTATGCGCAACCTGTATCTGGTTATCGAGCCTGACGCCTTCTTCCAGTACCGTGTCATCCAGCGCTCCGCGATCAATCGTCGTGTTGGAACCGATCTCTACATCGTCTCCAATCCTGGCACTGCCGAGCTGTGGCACATTCAGCCAGCGTCCGTCTTCATTGGCAAGTCCGAAGCCGTCACTGCCAATTACTGCACCGGGTGCTATATTAACGCGCGCTCCAATGGTGACATCATGGCAGATGACTACATTTGCAGACAGCCTGCTGTCAGCGCCAATGACACTGCCTGCACCGACGAAACAGCCTCCTGCCAGTTGCACGCCTGCATGCACGACCGCACCCTTTTCAACAATGCAGTTTGGTCCAATCCAGGCCTTCTCATTAACAGCGCAGTCAGCATCCAGTACAGCCGTCGGGTGCACGCCCTGCCGGGTGCGTGCAGCCGGCACTATCAAGGCCGCCGCACGTGCGTAACTTGCATAGGGATTGGATGAAACAATAACCGCTGTCGGACAATCAGCTGCGTCAGCCTGCCTCAGAATCACAGCTGATGCCCGGGTCGCCTGCAGGTGTTTCTTGTAACCCGGGTTGGCAAGAAAACTGATGTCACCGGACTGCGCATTCTGCAGGGTGGCAACCGCACCGATACGGCAGTCCGGATCACCCTGTTGCAAATCACCCCTGATTTTCCCGGCAAGTTCACCCAGTGTCAGCGACATGCAGTTTGCCCCGCAACAGTCCAGTCGGGATACTTACCCGGTAATTATTTCTTGAGCTTCTTGAGTACGCTTTCGGTGATATCAACCTTGTCACTCGAATAAACAACGCCCTGGCTCATAATAAGGTCAAATTTTTGTTCTTTTGCCAGCGACACAACTGCCTGGTACATATCTTTCTGCAGCTTGGCGAGCACCTCGTTACGCCGAATATTCAGGTCATCGCGAAACTCGTCCTGGGAGCGTTTCAGATCACGCCGTTTGGCCAGCACATTTCTCTCCAGCTTGGTGCGCTCCGACTCACTCATCACTGCACCGTCACGCGACAGGTCATCTTCCAGCTTCTTTATTTCACGCTGCATAGCAACCAGTTCTTTTTCACGAGGAGCAAATTCGGACTCGATCTTGCTCTGTGCCGACTTGGCCTGCGGCGCATCCTCCAGCAACTTGACGGTATCTACAAAGCCGATTTTGATCTCGGCCAGCACTGCACTGGAAGACAGGGCAAGCATTGCCATCATGCCTGTTAATAAAATTGTTGCAGCTGTTTTTTTCATAAGCAGTTCTCCGGGATTTTATACAGTAATCAGAAAAATGTACCTACAGTAAACTGAAAATTCTGTTCATCGTCATCGCTTTCAGCATTCAGGGGGAAGCCTAAACTTGCTGAAATCGGCCCCAGCGGTGATAACCACAGGCCGGCCAGACCGACAGAATACCTCAAATCACCGGCATCGAAACTATTATAATCCTCATAGACATTGCCGATATCAAAAAAGGCACTCAGCCGTACACCCTTGGCCTCCTCGACAAACGGGATCGGGAAGATCACCTCGGCGTTGAATACCACGAGAAATGCTCCACCTATCGGGTCACCGTCAGAATCTTTCGGGCCCAGGGTATTATCCTCATAGCCGCGTACAGAGCGCACACCACCGGCAAAGAAGTTCTCGAAAAACGGTAACTGTTCATATTCGCCGAAGCCGTCACCATAACCAATGTTGCCTTTCAGGCCCAGCGTCAATTCACGCGTCAGCGGAAAAAAACGCTGCTGCACGTAAGTGAGCTTGTAGTATTCCAGCCCGGAACCGGGCGTGGTCGTTTCTAGCGACAAACGCTGCAATCCACCGGTATCAGTAAACAGTATGCGATTGCGAGAGTCGTGACTCCAGCTTCCGGTCAACACCAGATCATCAAAACTGTCACCATGCTTGTCAATAAAGTCGGTGACCTGCAAGGGTGAGCTGGAGTTGGCCTTCAGATCCAGCCCCTGGTAGCCGGTGCTGAATCGAATGGTGTCATACTCATTGATCGGAATACCAAAGTTTATAGACGCATTACGCGTATCGGTTGAGTAATCCGACAGGTTGGCTTCGTTGGCATCAGTCTTGCGGTAACCCAGACTGAAACCCCGACTGACTCCGTCAACAGTCCAGAACGGGTTGGTATAGGAAAACCGGTAAACAGTATTTATTTCGCTGTTGTCAAAAGTAAAGGCAACCTGTTTACCGGTGCCAAGAAAATTCTCCTGTTGCACGCTGGCATTGAACAGCACCCCGGAAGTCTGCGAGAAACCGGCACCCGCCGTGATACTGCCCGAGGATGTCTCCGTGACCGAGTAATTAACATCCAGCTGGTCAGTGGTGCCGGGAACAGTCGGCGTCTCGACATTGACGTCTTCAAAGAAGCCAAGTCGATCTATACGGGTACGGGTACGTTCTACCTGCTCGGTCGAATACCAGCCACCTTCCATTTGGCGTGATTCGCGGCGCAGCACCTCATCGCGAGTACCGATATTGCCGGAAATATTAATACGCCGCACATAGACCCGCTTGCCAGGGTCAACAAAAAAACCCAGGTTGACTTCATTTGCCTCGTCATCCATTTCCGGAGTGGTATTAACGTTGGCAAAGGCGTAACCCTGGTTGCCCAGCAAGGAACTGATCTTGTCGACCGACTCGGTCACCTGCTTGCGCGAGAACACATCACCCGGATTTATCTTTATCAGCGGGAACAGTTCCTCGGCAGGTACCACCAGGTCACCGTTTAGCGTCACTTCCCTGATCCTGTACTGGCTGCCCTCGGTAACATTGATGGTGATATAGATATCCTTCTTGTCAGGCGTGATAGATACCTGGGTTGAGTTGATATTGAACTTCAGATAGCCCCGGTCCAGATAGAAAGTGCGCATCGTTTCCAGGTCAGCGGAAAGTCCCTGCTTGGAATACTGGTCACTCTTGGTAAATGCCGAGAAAAAATTCGGCGTTGTCAGCGAAAATTCGTCCAGCAGATCCTTGTCGGGATACTGGTGGTTACCGATGATATTGATCTGCTTGATACGCGCGGCGCGGCCCTCGGACACGGTTATCAGGATACCGACGCGGTTGCGATCCAGGGGCGTTACCGTTGTGTCTATCTTGACAGCATATTTACCACGGCTGAAGTACTGCCGACGCAGTTCCAGCTCAACCTTCTCCAGCAGAGATCGATCGAAAACACGTCCTTCAGCCAGACCGATCTCCTTGAGCCCTTCCAGCAGTTCCTCACTGTCGAGATCCTTGTTGCCTTCAATAGCAATACTGCTGATAGCGGCACGTTCCCTGACAAAGACAACCAGCACCGAACCGTCTCTCTCGAGTGAAACATCATTAAAAAAACCACTTTTGAAAAGTGCCTTGATGGCATTGACGCTATCCTGGGAATCAACCGTCTGGCCAACCTTGATTGGCAAATAATTAAACACCGTACCGGCAGAAATACGTTGCAGTCCTTCCACGCGGATATCCAGCACCGTAAACGGCTCAAAGGCCTGCGCTACCCCGCCGAGAAGCAGGGACAACAGGAAAATCCGGACCGGGAAAAATATGCGTTTCAGCTGCAAATGCATTTCTCGACTCAATCAAGCAAACGTAGCAGATCGTTATAAAAAGCCAGCGACATCAGTGCCAGCA
>Ga0316187_10004705_pt1 | contig 11814 bp, 11 predicted proteins | sample CroRivburrow1_MG_FD_204927 | JGI IMG/M metagenome (GOLD analysis project Ga0316187, IMG submission 204927) | Coastal sediment microbial communities from Maine, United States - Cross River worm burrow 1 | ecosystem: Environmental > Aquatic > Marine > Coastal > Sediment | place: USA: Maine...
TTGGCTTCGCGCTTATTTAAGCCCAATTCTTCGTATAAACTTTCTGCCATATCGGCTTTCGTCAATGCCATACCTACTCCCGAAGTGTAGCAGCAAATTGTTGATTTAGTGTAGAAACGATATTTTCAATTTCAGAATCTACTTCCTTGTCGGTAAGAGTGCGGGAAAACTCCTGTAAAATCAAGCCGAAAGCGACACTTTTTGTGCCTTCATCCACTCCTTTACCCTGATATATATCAAATAACTGGGTTTCTTTGACCAAATCGGAAGATGACTCATTAATTACAGACAAAATATCTGATACAGGTATTGCCTCATCGACCAGAATCGCCAGGTCACGTCTCACTTCAGGAAAGCGAGATAATGGTGCAAACTCAGGGATACTATTATTGGCAATCGCTGACTGCTTGATTTCAAAGACATAAACACGTGGATCGATATCCAGCGCTTTCTGTACCGATGGATGCAGAGCTCCCAGCCATCCTATAATCTCACCGTCCTGCTTAATACAGGCGCTCTGACCGGGATGTAGCGCTGGATGCTCGGCTGCAGCAAACACCGAATCTGCAGCTGAATAGGACAACAACGCTTCAACATCGGCTTTGATATCAAAAAAGTCGGCTTTCTGCGTCTGCTCTGCCCACTGCTCATCATGCAGATCACCACAGATAACACCGGCGAACATCGGATCCTGACTGATTGCATCGACACCAGTCCCTTCATCTGCAGGCCTGAAACACAGGCCGGTCTCAAACAGGCGGACACGGTTCTGCTGACGATTGACATTATACTTTAACGCACTCAACAGGCCCGCCCACATGGTAGTACGCATCACCGACATCTCTGATGACAGCGGATTTGCCAACGCGATCGTTTTTGCCTGCGGGTCCAGTATATTCTGCCATTTCGGATCAACAAAACTGTAACTGATTGCTTCGTAATAACCGCGGTTGACCAGACATCGCTTTAGCTCATCAAGCGAATTCCTCGCTTCAGGCTGCGACTGGATAACGGCATGGTAACTCGGCTGCGTACGAGGTATATTGTTATATCCGAACACTCGAACGACCTCTTCAAGCAGGTCGGCTTCGATCTCGATATCAAAACGGAAACTTGGCGATTTCACCAACCATCCATCCGGGTACACTTTTACTTCCATCCCCAGGCGCTGGAAAATTTCGGTAACCTCTGATTCTGCCAGTTCAATACCAAGAACTCGTCTTATCTGATCAGAGCGCAGGTGTATAGGTAAGACTTCTTCAGGATGTGATGCTGTTTTGTGTTCGATGACGGGACCAACCTCACCACCACAGATCTCGCGCACCAGTTCTGTAGCCCGCTCGATAGCATGCACCTGCATCTGTGTATCAACGCCACGTTCAAAACGGTGTGATGAATCTGTATGCATGCCATAACTGCGAGCTTTACCGGCAATGATCTCAGGCTTGAAAAAAGCGCTCTCAAGGAAGATATCAGTCGTCGAGTCATCTACAGCAGAGTCCTCACCACCCATAACACCAGCTAATGCCAGAACACTGGAGTCATCAGCTATAACTAATGTATTTTCCTGTAGATCAACACTTTTACCGTCCAAAAGAGTAACTTTTTCAGATTTTTTAGCATAACGAACCGTTACCTTGCTATCCAGTTTCTGCAGATCAAAAGCATGCATCGGCTGACCGAGTTCCAGCATCACATAATTGGTGATATCAACAATCGGACTTAAACCACGAATACCACCTCGACGAAGACGCTCAAGCATCCAGAAAGGCGTCTGGGCTCCGGGATTTATACCTTTGATGACCCGGCCAGTATAATGCGTGCAAGCATCGACTGCTTCTATCTCTACGGGGAATTCGTCGGTGATTGTCTGCTTATACGGCTCCCATAACTGTTCGGTAACCTCGCACTGGTTGAGCACACCGAGTTCACGGGCAATACCGGTAATGCTGAGACAGTCGCCACGATTTGGTGTGAGATCGAGTTCGATAATGCTGTCATCCAGCTGCAGATACTCACGAATATCCTGACCTATCGGCGCGTCACCTGGCAGCTCCATTAAACCCTCAGCACTGTCGGCCAGGCCGAGTTCTTTTTCAGAGCACAGCATGCCTGATGATTCAACACCACGCAGTTTTGCCGGTTTAATTTTCCACGTTTCACCTGGTTTAGGGCCCGGTAATACTGCGCCGATTTTCGCCAGTGGAATGATCAGGCCTTCTCTTACATTGGATGCGCCACAGACGATCTGTCGTGTCTCTGTACCGTCGGTAACCTGGCAGACATTTAATTTATCCGCATCGGGATGTTTTTCCAGTGATTCAACACGGGCGACCACTACCTCGGAGAACTCGGCAGCAGCCGGTTCTACACCATCAACTTCCAGGCCAGCCATCGTCAGCTGATCACACATCTCCTGTGTTGAGACAGGAGGGTTAACCCAGCTTCTTAACCATTGTTCGCTAAATTTCATCGTTACACCCTACCTACGCGAACTGCTGCAAGAACTTAAGATCATTTTCGAAGAACAGGCGCAGATCATTGACGCCGTAACGCAACATCGCCAGTCGCTCCACACCCATGCCAAAAGCATAACCGGTATATTTTTCGGTATCGATTCCCGCAGATTCAAATACTCGCGGATGCACGATGCCACAGCCCAGCACTTCCAGCCAGCCCGTTTGACCACAGACACGACAACCCTCGCCTTCACACATCACGCACTGGATATCGACTTCAGATGACGGTTCGGTGAATGGAAAGTAAGAAGGTCTGAAGCGCGTCTGCAAGTCTTCATTTTCAAAGAACTGTTTCAGGAAGTCAGCCAGCGTCCCCATCAGGTCAGCAAAACTCACATTTTCATCGACCAGCAAGCCTTCCACCTGGTGGAACATCGGTGTGTGCGTCAGATCTGAGTCACAACGATAGACCCTGCCCGGCGCAATGATGCGCAACGGCGGTTTATTGGTCTCCATGTGCCTGACCTGTACTGGCGAGGTATGCGTACGCAATAAAGTATTGGCATCGAAATAAAATGTATCGTGCATAGCACGCGCCGGATGATGCGACGGGATATTTAAGGCTTCGAAGTTATGGAAATCATCTTCGATCTCAGGGCCCTGCTCTACGGTAAAGCCCAGACGAGAAAACAGATCCTCGATACGTGCCATCGTACGGGTAACAGGATGCAGACCACCCGCTTGCTGACCGCGACCGGGTAAAGTCACATCTATCTTTTCACTTGCCAGGCGCGCATTAAGCTTTGCAACTTCTAATGACTGTTTACGCAGCTCGATCGCCTGCTGTACTTCACGCTTGGCAATATTGATGTCCTGACCGGCACTTTTTCTTTCTTCTGCAGGCAGTGTCCCCAGTGTTTTTAACAGCGAGGTCAATTCGCCTTTTTTACCCAGATAATCGACTCTTATCTGATCTAAATCATCCAGATTGTCAGCCGCATCGATCTTTTCCTGTGCATCTGCGGTTAACTTTTGTAAATCCACGTTTTATTCCTGCTTGAAGCGACTGTTACTCAATAAAAAATAATTATTTTATGCAATAAAAAAGGGGAAGCGCGCTCCCCCTTTTGTACTGATAAGCTTTTAGAAATATGCCTGCACATGTCGTACAGGCAAATAACGCAGCTATATTTAAGCGGCGAGTGCTTCTTTCGCTTTATCAGCTATTTTTGTAAAGGCAGCCATGTCATGAACAGCTAAGTCTGCTAAAACTTTACGATCAATCTCAACTTCTGCTTTAGACAGACCGTTGATTAAACGGCTGTATGATATACCGCATTCTGCTGCAGCAGCGTTGATGCGCACGATCCATAATGAACGGAAAGTACGTTTCTTTACACGACGGTCACGGTATGCGTATTGACCAGCCTTGATTACCGCTTGATGCGCTACACGATAAACACGACTGCGTGCACCGTAATAACCTTTTGCTTTGGCTAAAACTTTCTTGTGTTTAGCTCTGGCCTGTACGCCTCTTTTTACTCTTGGCATTGTTCTATTCTCTTAATGTATTCTGATTCGCCCGATCTAATTAATTAGACGTAAGGCAGCATGCGTTTAAGCATCTTAGTATCGTTTTCATGTACCTGGGCGTCATCACGCAGGTGACGTTTACGCTTGGTGCTCTTCTTGGTCAAAATATGACGACGATGTGATTGACCACGTTTAAATCCGCCGGAACCGTTCTTGCGAAAACGCTTTGCAGCTCCGCGGTTTGTTTTCATCTTAGGCATGTGCCTTCTCCAAAACTAAAATTCTCAAATTAACTGTTAACTAAGTAACAGCTAATTTAGCGACTGTTACTTATTGGTCTTTTTAGGACCCAGTACCATAACCATCTGGCGACCTTCCATACCAGGCATCTGCTCAACGTTGGCTATCTCTTCCAGGTCAGCCACGACACGTTTCAATAACTCCATGCCCAGTTCCTGGTGAGCGAACTCTCGCCCTCTGAAACGCATGGTAACCTTGGTCTTATCACCATTTTCAAGAAACTTGGTCAGCTTGCTCAGCTTGACCTTGTAGTCACCAACCTCTGTTCGAGGACGGAACTTGATCTCTTTTACCTGGGTGCGACGTTGCTTCTTCTTCGCGCCCTGTTTCTTCTTGCTGTTCTCGAACTTAAATTTACCGAAATCCATGATCCGGCAAACAGGTGGTTCCGCATTCGGAGAAACCTCAACTAAATCCAATGAGACGTCTTTTGCCTTTTTTAGCGCTTCTTCACTTGTCAAAATACCAAGCTGCTCACCCTCATGATCGATGACTCGAACTTCAGGGTATGTAATTTCGCCATTTACGCGCGTCTTTTTTGGTGAAGCGATAGTTTTATTCCTCTAAAACAGCATGACCGCGGCCCGCGATCTCCAATGAGAACCTGTTGGCTACATCATCGATCGACATAGTTCCGAGGTCCTCACCGCTTCGCGTGCGAACGGCCACTGTATTTGTTTCAAGCTCCCGATCGCCGATAACCAGCATGTAGGGAACCCGTTGTAAAATGTGCTCGCGAATTTTATAGCCTACCTTCTCATTTCTCAAGTCCAATTCGACCTTAAATCCTTGCGAAACAAGACTTTTTTGCACTTTTTCGGCAAATTCGGCCTGTTTGTCCGTAATATTGAGCACCACGGCGTGAACCGGAGCCAACCAGAGCGGGAATTTGGCCTCGTGTTCTTCGATCAAAATACCGACAAATCGCTCCACTGAACCCAGGATGGCACGATGCAACATGACCGGGGTGTGTTTGCTGTCATCAGCGGCTATATATTGTGCATCGAGACGTCCCGGCATGGAGAAGTCGACCTGCATTGTACCACACTGCCACTCTCGACCCAGGCAATCACGCAAGACAAATTCGATCTTGGGGCCATAGAAGGCGCCCTCACCCGGCTGCAGCTTCCAGTCGAGGTTTTTGTTATCCAGCGCCACTTCCAGTGCTTTTTCAGCCTTATCCCAGGCTTCATCATCACCGACACGCTGCTCGGGGCGCGTTGACAACGCTACCTGTATATCAGTAAAGCCAAAGTCGTTATATACCTCGTAGACCAGGTCGATGAAGGCAGATACCTCGTCCTGCAGCTGGTCTTCGGTACAGAAGATATGCGCATCATCCTGCACGAAGTTCCTCACCCGCATCAGGCCATGCAGGGTGCCGGAGGGTTCGTTACGGTGACAGGAGCCAAATTCCGCCAGGCGTAACGGCAGATCGCGGTAACTTTTCAGACCCTGGTTAAAAACCTGTATATGGCACGGGCAGTTCATCGGTTTTATCGCGTAATCACGGTTTTCCGAATGCGTGGTAAACATCATGTCACCAAATTTGTCCCAGTGACCCGACTTTTCCCACAGGCTACGATCGACGATCTGTGGTGTATGGATCTCCTTGTAGTCGTGCTGACGCAGCTTTTCACGGATATAGTTCTGCACGGTGAGGTAGATCGACCAGCCCTTGTCGTGCCAGAACACCATGCCCGGCGCTTCTTCCTGCATATGGAAGAAATCCAGCTTCTTGCCGATCTTGCGGTGGTCGCGCTTTTCCGCTTCTTCGAGCTGATGCAGGTAGGCATTCAGTTGCTTCTTATCTGGCCACGCCGTACCGTAGACACGGGTCAGCATCTCATTATCAGAGTCGCCGCGCCAGTATGCGCCGGCCACCTTCATCAGCCTGAAACCTTTGCCCAGCTTTCCAGTGCTCGGCATGTGCGGGCCGCGGCAGACGTCGAACCAGTCACCCTGGCGATAGATAGAGACTTCCTCGCCTTCTGGAATAATGTCCTTGATGATCTCGACCTTGTAGGCTTCACCGATGTTAGTAAAAACTTTTACCGCCTCATCACGATCGATAACTTCTCGCACGATCGGCAGGTCACGTTTGACGATCTCGTGCATACGCTGCTCGATGACCTTGAGGTCATCATCGGTAAACGGTTTGTCACGGGCGAAATCGTAATAGAAGCCATTTTCGATGGCGGGGCCGATGGTCACCTGCGTGCCCGGAAACAGTTCCTGAACAGCCTGGGCCATCACATGCGCAGCATCATGGCGCATCAGCTCGAGGGCTTCTTCATTTTTTGAAGTGATGATAGCCACTTCTGCATCATCATCGATGATATGAGACGCATCGACTAACACGCCGTTAACGCGGCCAGCCAGTGTTGCTTTCGCAAGACCAGGCCCGATGTCGCTAGCGACATCCAACACTGTAAGCGGAGCAGCAAAATTACGTTGGGTTCCGTCAGGCAAAGTGACGACAGGGCTATTCTGAGGCATATTTTCTCCAGTGGCGATCACTACTAAAGACCGCTTGCATTGTTACGTAAGCATCTGAAATTGATGCATTTTAAATTGGTCGGCACGAGTGGATTACTACGGGCTCCTCGGCAATTGCTCCTGCATTGCTCTACCACCTATATCCATATAGGCATGCCCTCCGTCCTTCGGGCCGCCTATAAAACAGGCGTTCTAAATTGCTCCCGGCAATTTAGTCGAACCAACAGTGATTCTCACCCACTCGTACCTTCCGTGAAACTGGTAGGCACGAGTGGATTCGAACCACCGACCTCTTCCATGTCAAGGAAGCGCTCTAACCAACTGAGCTACGCGCCTAAAGAGGGCGGAATGATACTTGGAAGACATTGTTATTGCAAGACTTTAACTGAACCATCGACTATCTCAAAAATACTCCAAATTTAATGAATGAAGCCGTTTTTAGAAATGAATGCAAATCAATTCGTTGTTTTCAATAGCAGGTAGATAGTGCTATAAATAACTTATCCTAATTAAGTAATTCATGGAAACAGCCCAAGAATGAACCCCCGTCATCACCACGGTCTAGCAAGCCGTCTAAGCCTGTGGATCGTATCGCTCAGCGTGCTCATCTTTTTAGCTGTATTGATAACAAACCACTTCTTATCACGGGCCTTACTCGACACTTACGTAGAGAAGCTTGCCAGTGCGGCAACATCGTCCACCGTAGAACAGATCGAATCTGTATTTAACCGCGCTGAAACTAACGCTAACTCACTGGCATCGGTTGTCGCGATCGCAGGCACTACAGAAGCAGAAATACATAAAGCCATCCGAGCACTGTTGCCGATCAATACCAGGACCTTCGGTATGACTGTCGCTTTAGAACCACATTCACTTATCGATACCCTCGGTGACTTTTCACCTTATTACTATAAGGAAGGCGACGAGCTCATCTATGAGAACCTGGCAACCGACGATTACGACTACAAGAACCAGTCCTGGTATAGCGAGCCAAAAAAGATAAACGCACCCATGTGGTCCGACCCTTACTTCGATGAAGGCGGCGGTAACGTGCAGATGATCACCTATTCAAAACCGATTTACCTTCCAGGCACCAGTGAATTTGCCGGCATCGCTACCGCCGATATAAAACTCACATGGCTAGACAGGATCGCTGATGAAATAAAGGTCGGCAAATCAGGATACGGCTACATCATCTCCAGGAACGATATCGTCATCGCTCATCCTGACAGATCATTGAACATGAAAAACCTTGCCGATGTCGTCAGTGACAATATCAAACCTGGGGACTGGCAGAAATACCTTGATAGCAAAAGCTCTTCCGCTTCAGTCTCACTAAAAGTGCCCTGCCCTTACCAGCATGGTAACTGCAGGATTGCCATAGAATCACTGGCAAACACCGGCTGGAAAGTCATCGTCGTATCACCTGAACAGGATTACGTTTCTGATATCAACATACTGACCAGGAATATCTCCTATATCGCTGTAACCGGCATCGTCGTCCTGCTCTTAGTGATAATGACTGTCACGCGCCGTTTGACCAGCCCTTTAGCCAACCTTGCACTTGCGACAAAGGACATCGGTGCAGGTAACCTCGATACCGAAATACCTGAAGCTGTAAGACAGGATGAGATCGGTGCGTTAACGGACGATTTCAGCAGCATGCGTTCTGCATTAAAGACCTATATAAAAGAAGTTCAGACCGCCACTGCAAAACAGCAGAAACTGGAGAGCGAGATACAGATCGCCAAAGACATCCAGATGTCGATGATACCTGGATATGGCAACGCATTTATCAATAATGATGTGTTCCAGCTGTATGCCCTGCTGAGGCCTGCACGAACGGTCGGCGGCGACCTGTACTATTTTCAACAGTCAGACCAGATACTGCACTTCATCCTTGGTGACGTTTCTGACAAGGGCGTACCTGCTGCTCTATTCATGGCCAAGACCGTGACACTTTACACTCGCGCCCTGCGCGACAAGCTGTCACCGGGCCAGACGTTTAGCATGATGAATGACATACTCGCTGAAAACAATGATGCCTGCATGTTTGTCACCGCACTCTGCGGTACCATCGATTTAAAAACCGGCTCGGTTGTCATGAGTAACGCAGGACACATGGACCCGGTCATCAAGGACTCGAAAAGCACTCGAGAGCATGCGATCAAAGGGGCTACCGCCCTCGGCCTGATGGATGCTGTAGAGTATCCGGATATCGAGTTCAAGCTGGATCATCACACATCCATGATAATGTACACCGACGGCATATCCGAAGCGCATGATATCGATAGCAACCAGTACTCTGATGAGAAGCTGATCGAGCTGATCACTAATATCGATACCAGTAATAGTGAAGAGATCGGCAACAAGATCATAGACAGTGTCGACAAGTTCGCCGATAAGGCCGAACAGTTCGATGACATCACGATACTTATTATCCGCTACCAATGATAGCTGTGGACATAGACGTGAAAAACACTCGAAGCATCACACTTCAGAACAGGCTGGAAGATTCTATCAAGCTGGCTGACTTCTTCAGTGACTACGTTAAAACATACAAAATACCGGATGATGCATATAACGATCTTCGACTGGTGCTTGAGGAGGCCTTTATCAATATCACCAGTTATGCATACGACAGAGGTGATAGTCAGACGATCACTGTTGATTTTAACAACACGGCAGGTGAGATCCGTATTACATTTAACGATACCGGTATCGCGTTTGACCCACTCAGTCACACCACCGATAACATCGAAACAGCTGATCACTGCGAGGGAGGTATGGGGATCCATATCATCAGGTCACTCACTGATCATCAGCAATACCACAGAGTCGGGCAAAGTAATGTATTTACTGTAACAAAACACTATACTAAGCAAAATAATGAATAAAAATTCTGGAGAACAACCATGTCATTAGATATCGTCATCACACCCGAAGCTAACAATGGCAAACGCATATCCATCGCTGGCAGCCTGGACAGCAATACCGCACCGGAGTTACAGCAATCTATCGATGATGAAATAAACGACTCTGTGAATGCGACGATCATTGACTTCAAAGGCCTCGACTTCCTCAGCAGTGCTGGATTGAGGGTCATCTTCAAAGCAAAGAAAATGATGGATGGCAATGGCGGCAAGTTCCTTATGGTGAACCTGCAGCCTCAGATCAAGAAGGTATTCGAGATCATCAAGGCTTTAGACGGCATGAACGTTTTCAAAGACCAGGCAGAGATGGACGAATACCTCACCGCCATGCAGGACAAAGTTAAACAGGGTGAGTAACGGGTTATAAGTAGAAAGTTATATATTCCAGGTTTTCTTGCAGCTACTACAGGTATCCTGCTTCGCCACACCCGGGACAACAGCATGCTCCATACAAACATCTAAAATAAAACTTGAAACTTATAAGTTGTAACATGTAACTTTGTTTCACTCTTCGGCTTCCCGGATGTCATCGAACACGGAATAGACATCACTTTCCCAGCGTTGAAATATAACCTTGTCTGCTTCATCCGTTATCATCTCAGCATAGATCATCGGGTTTGCCGTTACCAGGACGGTATCGCCCTCCTCTGCAAAGATAGATATCTGAGGAGGCATATATGCGGCCAGTTCCGGGTACTTATCTATCAGGTACTGTATCTCGTTCGGCTTACCTACAAACACCACCCGGTATTTGTCTGTCTTATAGCCCATACCAGTCAAACCGATATCGATACGTTGCACCCTGGTAATCGCATAACCGTGCTCTTTAACAGACGTCTGCAATGTCAGCATAGCCTCAGGAAACTTCTGCTTTGTTCGGACCATCAGCAAATCATCCGCAAATAGTGGAGATGCAAAACTACAGAGCATGAAGATCAATAAATACCGACTGATCGTTTTCATAAGGTAGCATCCTCTAGCAGAGTACTGTACACCTCAAACATCTCATCACAATATTCATCGAGCTCATGATTATTAAACAACTTACCGAGACGTTTAGGATTGATAGTACTCACCTGTACCTTGCCATCCTTTTCTATCACCGTAACACGACAAGGTAAAAACATACCGACACGTGGATCGACAGATAGTGCCTTGAACAGGAAACCAAAGTTACAAAAGTGCAGTGCTACCTGCTTCTTATTCTCTTTACCCTCTTCTACAAGACCATGCTCGAGATAATCCGTCCTGATCAAGGTGAAGTTCTGGTCGGTAATAGCCTGCTTTAAATTGTTAACCGTTTCCTCTAGGCCATATGGGGAATCCACTATGATCACCGGGGATTCACTGCCATTAGCATGCAAGATGTCTCTCGATTTTACTGCTGACTCTTCTAACGAACGTATGTAACTGACGACATCATCGATATCTGTTTCTGATAAACCGGCGACAAGCATCGATGTCATAGGTGTTCCCTCACGCCCGAACGTGATCGTATCGCGCAGCATGACATCACTGGCCGACGCCAGGAAACCCGCGTTATTTAAAGCCGGTGCGATGATCGGGAGATCACGCTTTCGAGAAAATGTCACACCGGTACCTTTACCGCCGCTGCCATCATCACCGTGACATTGTGCGCAGTATCTGGCAAAAAGTTTTTTTCCCTTTTCGGCATCACCTGTGATAACGCTGCTGTCTTCCACCGGAGCAGGTTTATCTGACCAGCTTCTCAGGTGTTTGACGATGGCAATCAACTGCGCTTCACTCAAGACATTAAATGCCGGCATGATCCTGCCCGGTCGTCCCTGGCGGATGGTTTTCTTCAGATACTCATCCGATACGCTGTTCAGAAACGATGGTAATGCAAGAGGCACACCGACACCGCCTTTACCATCATTGCCATGACAGGAAGAACAGTGTCGGGCAAAAAGTTCATCACCATTGGGTGCAGCTGATGCATCCAAACTGAAGAGTACGATGAAAAGAAAAGCTATGATTCTCATAATATGTTAACCAAGCCTGTTGGGTATGACCTAACCGGGAGGCCAGGTCAATGCACGATCAGCTAGCAGGTGCATGTGGATATGAAA
>Ga0316187_10004707_pt1 | contig 11810 bp, 10 predicted proteins | sample CroRivburrow1_MG_FD_204927 | JGI IMG/M metagenome (GOLD analysis project Ga0316187, IMG submission 204927) | Coastal sediment microbial communities from Maine, United States - Cross River worm burrow 1 | ecosystem: Environmental > Aquatic > Marine > Coastal > Sediment | place: USA: Maine...
GCGCTCGGCAGGCGCGTTGCCGATATCGCGAGACGCCTCGCCGACTAGTTGTGTAAACCCACCAGGTTGTTCGCACACCGATCGCAGCGGACAACACACCCTCACACGCCTGCGGCTATGGATTCGGGTATGTTGTCCACTGCGCTCGCTAGACCGCATCGCGGGTTCGTGCGCCAACTCCGTGCCATGTTCAAGGACGGGGAGTGGCAGGTAGCCGAATCCATAGCCGAGCTGGCACGCCGATAGAAATACGTGGCGAGGACGGAACACGCGAGGCGTGTTCGGCTGCCTGGCAGTCCCCGTCCTCGTGCGTGACTGTCTTTGCCGTCAACGGGAGATGCCGAATGAACAACCTGGTGGGTTTACTCAACTAGTGGTTCGCGTCCCGTTGTAGTACTTCCCTGACAAACGGGATCGTCAGGCGGCGCTGTGCGCGCAGTGCTTCGAGATCGAGCTTGTCGAGCAGTTCGTAGAGACTCGCCATGTCGCGCCGACTGCGCCTGAGCATGTAGGCAGCTGTGTCGTCCGGCAGATCCAGGCCACGGTGCCTCGCCCGCAGTTTCAGGGCGGCGACGCGCTGTTGCTCGTCCAGCGCATGGATCTGAAACACGGGAAGACGGGACATACGACTCGCGAGGTCGGCAAGGACTATTCCACACTCACGGGGTGCCGCGCGCGCCGCCACGATGAGCTGGCCACCCGATTCCTGCAGATCATTAAACAGGTTAAAAAGCCCGACTTCCCAGGCATCCTGGCCGACAATCTGGCCAATGTCATCGATACAGACGAGCGTGCGGCTGGCGAGTCCCTCCAGAATGCCCGGTCCCGCCTGGGCAAGCATCGCGAGCGGCAAGTAGACGGAGCGATCGCCGGCCCGGTCACAGACTGCCTGCAAGAGATGCGTTTTGCCCGTAGCTGGTGCGCCCCATAGCCAGCACCCCTGCCCGGTATCGCCAGCCGACAAGCTCGCCAGCGTGCTGACCAACGTTTCATTACCGTGATCGAGGAAGCTTGCAAAGACCGCATGGTCCGCAAGCTGCAGGGGTAAAACCAGTTGAGTCATTCGAGCTCTATCTTCACCTGGGCTTCGGGATGTTCTCGCAGGTAACGATGGAACGCGAAGCGGACAACGACCGACAAAACTGCCGCGGCCGGCAACGCCAATAAAATACCGAAAAACCCGAAGAGCTGGCCACCCGCCGCAACCGCGAAAATGATGATCACCGGGTGCAGGCCGATACGGTCACCGACCAGTTTCGGTGTCAGGACGGAACCTTCTATTAGCTGGCCGACCGAGAACGTCGCGACAACACCGACCAGGCTCCAGAGCGGATTCGGCTCAAGCGCGACTGTCATGCCCGCCAGCAGAATGCCGAAGACAAATCCCAGGTAAGGCACGAAGCTCACGAGGCCGGCGACCACACCGATTGCGACCGCGTACTTGACGCCCACCAGGCTCAGCCCGATCGTATAAATCACGGCGAGCGCAATCATGACGAGAATCTGGCCGCGCAGGAATGCGCCGAGCACTTCATCCGACTCGCGCGCGAGTTCGTAGATCGTTTCGCGTTGGCTCTCGGGAACCAGCGCACCAAGGTGCGCAATGATTGAGTCCCAATCGCGCAGCAAATAGAACGTGATAATCGGGATCAGGAACAGGCTGAATACGGCGGCAGCAAGTACACCGCCTGACTTGCTGACAGACACCAATGCCTTGCCGCTCCAGCTTCCGAACATCTCGCCGTACTTCGCAAGAAATGGTCCAACCCCAATATCCGCGCCGGCATCAATATTCAGCCAGCCCATTATTGATGGCAGCCACACCTGCTCGACCTGGTGCACGATGTCCGGCAGCGCATCGAACAGCGCACCAACCTGCGCGCCGATAAGGGGTCCGATCAGCAGGATTAGTAATGCCAGGAGAACAAAAGTGATGAGGAACACGGTTACGACGGCCAAGGTGCGCGGCATCCTCAGCTTTTGGAGTCGGTCCGCCAGCGGGTCGCCAACGTAGGCGAGCAAGGCAGAGGCGACGAACGGCGTCAATACCGGCGCCAACAAGTAAACCAGCCACCCCACCAGGGCAATCGCAATCAACCAGTTAAGGCGTCGACCTGTTTCCATACCATTATCCTTCACGAGCACGTCGCGACCAGGACCACACGTAGTCGACACCACTGATGACGACTGTGACGAGGATCGATGCGCCGAGTACCGTAATTGTAATCTTATCGGGCCAATCAAAAGCCGCGCGACTCAGAACAAACACGACGAACAGCATTTGCAGTGCCGTATTGAGCTTACTGATGCGCGACGGCTCGCCGGGCACGGGTTTCACTATGAAATTGTATGCGATCGCCCCGGCCACAATCACTACATCGCGAAGAATCACGACTATGGCCAGCCAAACCGGAATCAGACCAATCCACGCCAGGGTAACAAACAGGCCGGTAACCAGCAGCTTGTCCGCCGTGGGATCGAGCAACCCGCCGAGCCGTGTGCTCCAGTCAAAACGCATTGCCAGGTAGCCATCCAGGCCATCGGAGAACCCCGCAATGCAAAACAGGAGCAGCGCCCAACCGAACTGCCCATCGAGAATCAGCATCAAGACAGGTGCCACCAAGACGATGCGCATCACCGAAATTGCGTTTGGTAACCAGCCTAGTGACATCGCCGCCGTTCTCTATGGACTGAGGTAAAACTCTAGCGCGCCTGAATCCGGTATCGAATCCTGCGGCTCCTGCTCGATCAGGCCGTTGAATCGAAGCGCCCGGCTCAGGCGATCGGCGCCACCGCGGATTTCGACACGATAACTGGCGCGATCGCCGGTCACTTCTGTCAGCGTGAAACCCTCGATCAGGGACATCTCCTTGAGAATCTGCTGGACACTTCCAAAGGCGTCGACAGAGGCGACACCCGACACGTTGAGAACCACCGCTTCAATGGGTGCGTTACCCCCCACCGCAAATTCAGCGGACAGCAGATCCGCGACCTGGCTGACGACCGCTTCGGGGGCACCATTCAATTCCGACCGGGCTCCGGTGAAGTAGTACGTCCACCGGCTGCGCTGACCGGATGACGGACGGATACGCCCGATCAGAATAGAGTTCACGTCGTAGCGCTCCGACGCGTAGAGGATCGTCTCATCGAAGCCACCCCAGATATCGGAGAATGTGACGGTCTGCAGGTCAGTCGTATCCAGTAACGGGAAGACCATCGGCAGGCCGCGACGCTCGGATATCTCGAGGAGCCTTTCACGGATCAGCCGATTCCGGTCGATTGAACGCGCTTCATCCTGTGGCCGTTCCGGGTCGCCCGCGCCGATCATTTCGCGGGTACCCTGACCCCAGTCAACGGCCAGCCAGACCAGGGTCAGCGGACGTTCCGCACCCCAGAAAGTTTGCCCGGCATTGCGCAAGACCTGCTCAATCGCCTCTCCGTCGAAGGTAACCCACAGAGTGTCGTCGGCGCCGGAGCGGAACTGGATAACATACGACGAAGGATCGGGAAACATCTCCGCGACCGCTTCATCGTTCTCCGCAATCCCCGCGCCCGACACGCGCATCAGGATCTCCCTGAGCGCTGCATCATAAGCATCTGCGCGCGGATCCTCGGCCTCCTGGTCGAGGGCCACTTCGGCCGTGAACAACGTGGGTACTTCAACCGCACCGGCCGGCGAGCAAAGCACCAGCGTCAACAGAAGCGCTCCCCGACACCAGTCGGTCAAATTTGATCTACGAGATTTCACAAGGGTGGTTTCCCCGGTTGGCACTAAGCACTATTATATCGCCCTCCCGGAGTATGCCACCCCAAAATGAGCAATAAACCACTAACGTACAAAGACGCCGGCGTCGACATCGACGCTGGCAACGAACTTGTAGAGCGGATCAAGCCACTCGTCAAGCGCACTCAACGTCCTGAGGTGCTCGCCGGCATCGGGGGCTTTGGCGGCCTGTTCTCGCTGCCACCCGGTCGTTACACAGAACCCGTACTCGTTTCGGGAACTGACGGTGTGGGTACCAAGCTCATGCTGGCACAGCACCTCAACCAGCACCGCACGATCGGCATCGACCTGGTCGCCATGTGTGTCAACGATGTGCTCGTTCAGGGCGCGGAGCCGCTGTTCTTTCTCGACTACTTTGCGTGCGGCAAACTCGACAACGACGTCGCCACTGACGTTATTGCGGGCATTGCCGACGGCTGCCTGCAGGCCGGCGCCGCGCTGATTGGTGGTGAGACCGCGGAGATGCCGGATATGTACGCGCCGGGCGAGTACGATCTCGCCGGATTCACGGTGGGTGCGGTTGAGCGCGAAGACCTGATCGACGGAAGCAACATCGCCGAGGGCGACATCATCATTGGAATCGCCTCAAACGGCCCGCATTCCAACGGCTATTCGCTGATTCGAAAGGTGCTCGATCGCGCCGGTGATGCGGAGATTGATGGCATGGCGGCTGCGGAGCGCTTGCTGGCGCCGACTCGGATCTACGTCAAACCGGTGCTTTCGCTGCTCGAAGAAATCAAGGTGAACGGCCTGGCACATATCACCGGCGGTGGCATCACCGAAAACATTCCGCGCGTATTACGTAACGATCTGAGCGCCGCGATTGATACCACGTCCTGGGAGCAAGGCGCAGTTTTCGATTTCCTGCAGGAGCACGGAAACATTGAAACTGACGAGATGCGCCGTACGTTCAACTGCGGCGTCGGCATGGTCGTCGTCGTCAATCCATCCCATGCTTTCCGGGCCATCGAACTGCTCAATGCCCATGGCGAACAGGCGTTTCAGCTGGGCACGATTATTCCGGGCAAACAGGAAGTGCAGTACGTCTGATGTCCTGCCGAACCGCGATCCTGATCTCCGGATCGGGCACCAACCTGCAGGCATTCATCGATGCCGTAGCCGCAGGCAATCTCGATCTCGACCTGTGCATCGTATTCAGTAACAAACCAGACGCCTACGGGCTCGAGCGAGCAAAAAAGGCCGGTATTCCGACCGCCTGCATTGAGCATGGAAATTTTCCGGACCGCGAGTCGTTCGACAGGGCGGTCATCGAGGAACTGGATCGATATGCACCGGACCTGCTGATCCTGGCTGGTTTTATGCGCATCCTGAGCCCCGCGTTTGTCGATCACTACAAAGGCAGGATCCTCAATATCCACCCCGCCCTGCTACCGAAGTACCCTGGATTGAATACCCACCAACGCGCGCTGGACGCGGGTGAAGAGTGGCACGGCAGCACCGTGCACTTCGTTACCGAGGAACTCGATGGCGGGCCACGGATCCTGCAGGGCCGCTTGCGCATTGACCCGGCAGAGTCGGCTGACGAACTGCAAACGCGCGTGCAGGCGATCGAGCACAAGATCTATCCCGAAGCCGCCGGGCTCGTGGGGTCGGGACGCGTCGTCTTCGAAGACGGCCGGTCACTGGTCGACGGAGAGGTCACCGACGAACCGTTTGTGCAATCGTACGAGTGAGCGACAACCGCACCGCGCCTTAGGATCGGAGCCCGCTATCGTCAACACCAGTTCAATGGATCGCAAACGGGGCCTGGCGGCAGTAATCGCGTCGATGGTCATCGTTAACCTTGTCTATGGATTGACGTTACCCCTGCTGTCATTGGTGCTCGACGCGCAAGGTATTAACAGGACCATGATTGGTCTGAGCGTCGTCGCCCAGGCCAGTGCCGGTGTCGTGCTCGCACCCATAATGCCGCGACTGATCTTGCGGACCGGTGCGGCGCGCGCCATGCGCTACGCGACCATACTCGCCGCGGCGACGCTGATTGCGCTGGGCCTGTTGCAGGACATTTACGCCTGGTTCCCATTGCGCTTCCTGCTCGGTGGGGCAGCGGCCATGCTGTGGTCCGCCAGCGAGGCCATGATCAATGACCTTGCCGAAGACAACTGGCGAGGCAGGATTATCGGCATGTACGGATCGGCGGGCGCTGCAGGATTTGCTCTCGGTCCACTGGTATTGCTGGTTACAGGAACAGAGGGGCTCCTGCCGTTCCTGGTCACCGCTGCAATCGTCGCCGTCGCCAGCCTGCCCTTGTTCTGGTTACGGAATGACGCCGACGCCGATCTTGATGGAGGAAACGTAAGCCTGCGCCGGATATTCTGGCTCGTTCCGCACATCATGATTCTCAATCTCGTCTATGCGGCTGCAATGGAGGCGTTCATCACGTTTTTCCCGTTGTTCGGCATACACATTGGGCTCGGGGAGGCTCGTAGCCTGTCGCTGCTGACGGTATTCGCATTGGGCGGCGTTCTGCTCCAGTTGCCTCTCGGCTGGTTAGCAGATCATATGCGCCGATACCGATTGCTATTGCTTTGCCTGATTACGACGATAGCCGGGTTCCTGATATTTCCACAGGTCGTCTCCGCCCCGATTGCCGGCCCCGTATTTGTGTTCGCGTTGGGTGGCGCGGAGGGGATGATCTACGCGCTTGGCGTGATTCTGCTTGGGCAGACATTTCGCGGTACGGACCTGGCGGCTGCCAGCGTCTTGTTTACCGGCATGTGGGGTGCAGGAATGATGATCGGGCCGGCGCTGGTCGGCGTTGGAATGGACCTCTTCGGCAACGAATCGTTGCCGATACTAATCGCGGCGGTTTATGCGCTATACCTGCCAGTGTTTTTCCTGGCCAGGAAATGAACTCTCGTCGCTCGTTGCAGTAAGCAGTGACTCGACTCAGGCCTTGGGCAAAGTAACGCCCGTCTGGCCCTGGTATTTGCCGCCACGATCCTTGTAAGACGTCTCGCAGGGCTCGTCCGACTCCAGGAACAGCATCTGGGCCACGCCTTCGTTCGCATAGATCTTCGCGGGCAGGGGCGTCGTATTCGAGAATTCAAGCGTCACGTGACCTTCCCACTCGGGTTCGAGCGGCGTCACGTTGACGATGATGCCACAGCGGGCATACGTCGATTTGCCGAGGCAGATCGTCAATACAGTGCGCGGAATGCGGAAATATTCGACGGTGCGCGCCAGCGCAAACGAGTTCGGCGGAATAACGCACACGTCACTCTTCACGTCCACAAAACTGGTCTGATCAAACCCCTTCGGATCGACGATGGCCGAATTGATATTCGTGAAGATCTTGAACTCGTCTGAGCAGCGGACGTCGTAGCCGTAGCTCGACGTGCCGTAACTGACAATCTTCCCCTGCTCGTTTTCCCGGACCTGGCCGGGCTCGAAGGGTTCGATCATCCCCTGCCCTTCAGCCATGCGGCGAATCCAGAGATCGGACTTGATGCTCATTTGGCGTCCTCGACGACGATACTTCCGAATTTCGAGCTGTGATCGACGCGCTCTGCTGCCTGCGCAGCCGACAGATTCCAGGCGGCCTGGCGAAACGCGTCGGCAATAGCCGAGTTGGGCTCGGCGACAACGGTTGGCTCGCCCGCATCCATCTGTTCGCGAATTCGCGAATCGAGCGGCAACCTTCCCAGCAGGCGCACGTCAAAGTCCTTCACAATCTGCTCGGCACCGCCCGCTCCAAAGATGGCGTCCTCGTGGCCACAGCTCGAGCAGATATGCGTCGCCATGTTCTCGATGACACCGAAGACGGGAATGGACACCTTGCGGAACATCGCCAGGCCCTTGCGGGCATCGAGCGTCGCAATATTCTGGGGTGTCGTGATGATGACCGACCCCGAAACGGGTATTTGTTGCGACAGGGTCAGCTGGATATCCCCGGTTCCCGGCGGCATGTCGACAATCAGGTAGTCGAGATCGTCCCAATTGGTCTGCGTAGCCAGTTGGTTTAGCGCCGATGTGACCATGGGACCCCGCCAGACCATTGGCTGGTCGGCATCGACCAATGCGCCCATGGACATTACCTGCAGTCCGTACGCGCGCAATGGCAGCATGGTTTTGCCGTCCTCGGTTTCCGGTACCTGGCCATCGACGCCCAGCATCTGCGGTTGGCTGGGCCCGTAAATATCTGCGTCGAGTACGCCGACCGACGCGCCCTCAGCCAGCAACGCCAGTGCAAGATTGGCGGCGACAGTGGATTTACCGACACCGCCCTTGCCGGAAGCGACGGCGATCAGGTTCTTTACGCCGGGTATTGGCTTCAGATTGCGCTGCACGGCGTGTTGCGTAATGCGCGTCTTCAGCACAATATCGCCCGCCTGCAGCCCATGATCGGCACGCAATACTGCGTCAATGTCGTTTTTGATGGCCTCGTGCGCACTTTTGCACGGAAACCCCAGCTCGATGGTCGCGTTCACCGCCACGTCGTTTACGGTGACATCGCGTACCCGCGCCACCTCGCCCAACGGGCGCCCGACTGCCGATAATTCGATGGAATTTAATAACTTGGAATGATCTGATTCTGTTGACACGGTCACACTTCGCACGCTCGTATTAGGTAAAATTTCCCCAGGAACTGCCGGCTTCGGCCGGGGAAACGGGGGCACATTGTATAGGCCTGAATCGGCTGAAAGCCAGCATTGGCGGGCGATGTGCATTGGCCAATGTGGCATAATGCCGCGACTTTGCTTAGGGCAAGAGCGAAATCTGGTTTGTTTTTGACGAAGAACACAATGATTGATGCGACTCGCGCAGGGATACGGCTATGAGTTTCCTTGCCTCATTTCGCTCGGACCAGGTGCTGTCGCAACTTGTCGCCGAACCCGATCCCTCGTCTCCGGATGCGCAAAAACTCGTCGCAAAACTGAAGAAAGCCGGCAGCAAGGCCGTTCCCAAGATCATCGACGCGCTCGCTCTCTCAGACAAATCCCACACCATGGTCCTCGTCGATATTCTTGGCTCGCTCGTCAATGACAAGAACCTCGACATGTACCGCGAAGGGCTCGCCGATGGCAACGAACGCGTCATGTCCGGCACTGCGTGGGCGCTCTCGAGCAGCACGGACTACAACCCGAATTCACTGCTGGATTTCTTTGACGATGATGAAGTTTCGAAAGCCGCACTGATCGAAGTCCTGCGTGTCCACAAGCAGGATCTCTCGGTCCACGAATTGTTGCAGCGCGCTTACGACTGTGAACCCAAGGAAAAAGCGGCGATTTTCAGAATCATCGAAGATACCGTCAGGCCAGACATGGTCCCCGACCTGATCGCACGTATGGGCGGCAAGGACCCGGTCATCAAGATTCACCTGATGAACCTGCTCGCGAAATTCGACAAGGACGGAATTAATAACGCGATCGAGGCGCAACTCAAGGACCCGAACAAGATGGTCCGCAGTGCAGCCCTCAGCGCACTGGGCACGCGCGGCGCCAAGATTAACGTCGATAAGGTTGCCGCCCTGCTGACAGACCCGGATCTCGATGTCCAGGGCAAAGCGGTTGACGTACTGATCGCCGCCAAGCACCCGGACACCGTCAAATATCTCGTCAACGCGCTCAAAGACGAGTCGGAATACTCACGTCGTGCGGCCGTTGAAGTATTGAATGAAATCGGCGACGAAGAATCAGTCAAAGATCTGCTCGACGCGATTAAGGATGACGACTGGTGGGTTCGCTCTCGAGCGGGCGATGCGCTGGCGGAAATTGGCGGACCGCGGGTCGTCGACTCGGTCGTCAGTCTGATCGGCCATAAGGACGAAGAAATTCGCCGTACGGCGATCGAAATCCTCAATGCCACCAAGAGTGACCGAGCTGAAGATCACCTGATCAAAGCCACCGACGATACGGACTGGTGGGTTCGCGAGCGCGCGGTTGATGCGCTGGCCAAGATCGGCAGCACAAAGGCCGTGCCGAAGATCGAGGCGATGCTCGGACAGAACCCGAAAACGGACACTGTCCTGGTTCGCGCGCTGGGCAAGCTTGGTAACCATAATCACATCGCCAAGATTCTGCCGCTGTTAAAGAGCGCCGAACGCGACGTCCAGATCGAAGCGATCAAAGCCATCTCGCACCTCGCTAATGACTCGCAGGCCGACACGGTTCGCGACCTGCTGAAGAAGATCAAGCAATCGGAAGACATCACGATTATCAACGTCGCCGACAAGGCCCTTCAGGAGTTAGACGGGAAGTACTCGGAAACAGTTCTCGAGCAGAACATCCGGGCGGAAAAGGTTGCCGAGAACACCAAAACGCTGCTGGTCGAGAACGAAGATCTCGAAAAACTGTTGCAGGCCGCGAAAGAAGAAAGTGCAGTCGCGCACGCCGATGGCGAGGGCGACATCGTGCCAGCGGCTGGAACCGCGGCGCCCATGGCTGCACCTGTCCTGGATATTTCAAAGCTCAACCCGGGCGATGTTATCGAGGGTCGCTACCGGTACATCGAAAAGATCGGTAAAGGCGCCTTCGGCACCGTACTGCTGATGGAAGACGAAGTTGTCGACGAGCAACTCATTCTCAAGTTCCTCAACCCGAATGTATCCTCTGACGAAGAGATGATGAAGCGCTTCGTGCACGAGCTTCGCTATTCGCGAAAAATCACGCACCGCAACGTCATTCGCATCTACGATTTCCTGAACCTGCAGGGCTGCTACGCGATTTCTATGGAGTACTTCCCGTCGCATACCTTGTCCGGCGAGATCCCCGACAGCAAACCGATGGACCTGAAAAAGGCCCTGGGTTTCTCGCACGATATGGCGACTGGCATGAGCGTGGCGCACCTCGCCGGTGTCATTCACCGCGACCTCAAGCCCGCCAACATCCTGGTTAACGACGAAGGCCTTCTGAAGATCGTGGACTTTGGTGTTGCCGCCGCTGCGAGTAGCGGCGACACGCAGCTAACCAAGACCGGCTATGTCATCGGCTCACCGAAATACATGGCACCGGAACAGATCTTGGGCAAAAAGGTGGATGAGACGGCTGATGTCTACAGCATCGGCGTCATCATGTATGAGATGTGCACCGGTGTGCCGCCCTACAGTCGCGGCGACCATATGTCGGTGATGTACCAGCACGTCCAGGGCAAGGCGATGAGCGCCCAGGAAATTAACGAAGACCTGCCTGACGACTTAGCTGCGGTAATCATCAAGGCCATGTCCGTCGACAAGACCAAGCGCTACCAGTCGATGGAAGAGCTTACAGACGCGCTCGATACCGTTAAACTCTGAGACCAGACATGGCACGCATCGATGCATTCCTGAAACTCGGCCTGGCGCAAGGCTGCTCTGACGTCCACCTGGCCGTTGGCGTACCTCCGATGCTGCGCATGAACGGCGACCTGATGCCGATCAAGTTTCGCGAACTGTCTGACACGGAACTCGAAACCTATCTGCTTGAGATCCTCACCAACAAGCAGAAAGAGCGTCTCCACGAAGGTCACGATCTGGACTTCTCGTATGTCGGCGATGAAAGCGGGCGGTTTCGCGTCAATGTATTCAGAAAGGCGACCGGATTGGGCGCCGTGTTCCGTCACATTCCGGGTGATGTGCCCAAACTGGATCAACTGAACGTCCCGCCGGTACTGAAGAAATTCTGCGAATACCACCAGGGCATGGTGCTCGTCACGGGCAGCACCGGTACCGGTAAGTCGACAACGCTCGCGGCGATGATCGACTACCTCAACGAGTCCCGCAATCTCAATATCATCAGCCTGGAGGACCCGATCGAATTTGTCCATCCAAGCAAGCAGTGCCAGGTTATCCAGCGCGAAGTGGGTACACACGTCGTGAGTTTCGCAGATGGCGTGCGCTCGGCTATGCGCGAAGATCCGGACGTCATCCTCGTCGGCGAGCTGCGCGATGCCGAGACGATTTCGATGGCGATGACCGCCGCAGAGACCGGTCACCTCGTGCTGGGTACGCTGCATACCACCGGCGCGGTCAAGACGATTGACAGAATCATCGACGCACTGCCTGGCGAATTGCGTGAACAAACGAAAG
>Ga0316187_10004709_pt1 | contig 11810 bp, 10 predicted proteins | sample CroRivburrow1_MG_FD_204927 | JGI IMG/M metagenome (GOLD analysis project Ga0316187, IMG submission 204927) | Coastal sediment microbial communities from Maine, United States - Cross River worm burrow 1 | ecosystem: Environmental > Aquatic > Marine > Coastal > Sediment | place: USA: Maine...
GCCGGTGGTCTTCGGCCAAGCATGAGATCTGTCTGGCATAACGGCCGAGGTAACCGTACACGGCGCCCCTCGCCCGCTGCCCGCAGAGCACCGATCCCGAGATCACCCTGGATTCTCCAAAGAAGAGCTCTTCTTGAATCAACGGTTCGATGTGTGCGCCGAGCCGCGTCCTCAAAAGGCGTGGACGAATGACCACCGGTCCACCGAGGGCAACGGTCCGCCCCACCGGCAGCTTTCCTGTTTCCAAGAGCCTGCCGATCGCGGCAACGTCCTGGTACCCGATGTACCAAACCACCTTGCGGCGATGGACGGGGTCGAGGAAATGAATGTGGGTTCCCGCTAATCCCGCCGGATGCTTACCGCTGAACTCCTCCACCTGGACCCGGGGTGCGTCGCCGGGATCGATCTTCGCCCCTGGTGCGCGGCATAGGTAAACGGGTCCTTCGGTGAGATGGCCAAGGGCGCACAGACCGCGCTGGAAATCGTCCATTTGCCCTTCGAGCACGGTTTCGGGATCCGGCGAAAGCGGATCGGTGTCGATCGCCGTTACGAAGATCGAGTGGCAGCTCGACGCCGGCGATGGAATTTTCGAGAACGGCCGCTGCCGGATTGACGTCCAGAGGCCGGATTCCACCAGAAGGTCTCGCACCCCCTGACCATCGAGCTCAAGAACCGCGCGGCCGGTGAAGCTCTCGAATGGCTGATAATCGTCGTCCTCCGGTTTGCCCCGCCGCTCGCTCGCGGTCAGGTCAATGACCACCGACTGCAGTGCGCGGCGTGCCCCGCGATGGATGGCTGCCACCGTTCCGGCGCCCGGTGCGGTGAACCTCACGCCTTCCGTTTTGCGATCCTCGAAAAGCAGATGGCCACGCTTGACCTGGTCACCAACCTGCACGTGCATGCGCGGCTTCATGAACGGGTAATCGCGAGCGAGGACCGCAACCTTCCCAACCATCGGCGTGTCGCCGAAGCGCTGTTCCGGCGCCCCCTTGATCGGGAGGTCGAGACCTTTTTGGATGACGTGGACTGCCATTGCCGACTCTTTTCCGCTTTTCACGACTGCTTGAAGCAGTCGAGCGCACAGAGGATACCAAGGACGTCAAGCCTTAGGAACACCCGTTTCGAATCCAGGTTCACGAGACCAGCTTGATCAAATCCTCGGTGGTGCTAAGCTGAGTGAAATAGGCAAGGGGTGACGCCGATGGCGAAGACACCGATCGTCAAGAAGTTCATGAAAAAGGCCTCCAGGACCTTCAACGAAAATGAGGAGATGGCGCCGTGTATGAGCGTCCTCGCGCGTTCGTCCTTTGCCGCCATCCCGATCGTCAACGACGATAATGAGGTCGTCGGAATACTCACCGAAAAGGACGTCATACGGACCGTCATCAACTGGGCGTACGACCAGCGAGCGGGCGGCAGCGTCGGTAACTACATGTCATCGCTCGAGGTCATTGTGACACCTGAAATGGACCTCCTGACCGCCGCGCGGGCGTTCATGGAGTGCAATTTCTCCTGCCTGCCCGTCATGGATGGAGATGTTCTCGTCGGTCGCATTACGCGGCACGACGTATTGCGCGGACTCGAAAGGTGGGCAACCCAGATCAACAAGGAACGGGCAGGGCGCCTCACCAAGACGCCTGACCACGAGCGCCCATCGGCGATGGGCGAGATCCAAAAGGTTGCTTCGTCCCATACTCGGGAGCAGTTGTCGCAGATCTTTCGAAAAAACTGAGAACAACCCTGTAAGCGCTTCTCGCCTCGGCGAGGAAGGTGCCACCCTTCGCATTGTCTGACTCAACCACTACGAAGCCGGCCACGCCTCCAGGACAGACAATGCGAAGAGTGGCACCTGTGTCGCCGATACGGTATGGCGCTCTCAATGGGCGGAGTGGCACCTCTGGCGCGGAATCTGCATGTCACAGCAAGCGGAGGTGACTGATGCGGATATTGCGTACATTGATCACCGTCGCGACCGCGATTCCGTTCTTCGCGTGTTCCTCGTCCAGGATCCAAACCGATTACGACCGTCAGGCTGACTTCAGTAGGTACTCGACCTTTGCCTGGTATCAGACAGAGGAGACTGACGGGCCGACCGAAGGACCGAGCCAGATCGTCGACGGACGGATCCGGCGCGTCATTTCGGAAAATCTGCAGGCCAAGGGCCTCGGCCAGTCCGAGCCCGGCGAGGCCGATCTCGCCGTCACCTACTACGCATCGCTCAGCTCGCAGATGCAATTCCACACCACCGGCTGGGGCTACGGAGGGGGCTGGGGTTGGGGGCCGCACCGGGGATACGGTTACGGCTTCTGGCCGGGTTGGACCACCACCACCGTTCACACCTACCAGGAGGGCACCGTCATCATCGACATTGTCGATCGAGGGAAGAACCAGCTCGTCTGGCGCGGTGTCACAACTCGTGTCCTTGGCAAGAAGAGCCACTCGGACGAGAAGATCGACCAGGCCATAACCCGGGTATTCATCGATTTTCCACCCGTCCCGTGAGTCGAGACGATGTCGCTTCGACTGTTCCTGCCGGCCAACCCTGACAACCCAATGACGGTTTGGATCGTCAGAAGCGCGAAGGGAGTTCCTCAATGCGTCAACTGACCACAATCGGGCTCACGACGGCGGTTATCATCCTGACCCTTGGATGTTCGTCAATGACAGTCCGGGCCGACCACGACTCGCAAAAAAACTTTGGCGCCTACTCCACATTCGCCATTTTTGAACGCCAGGGCAAGGAAAAGCGCCAACCGCAGATGAGCCCGATCGTCGATCGTCGTATTGCTGCAGCTATGGCTGTGGAGATCGAAGCCAAAGGGTTCGACTCCACCTCGCCCCGAGACTCCGACTTTCTGGTCACCTTTTACACAGCGGTTCGGCGTCGAGTCGTGATCAACCGAGCAGGGGGGTACGGCTGGGGGCGGTGGGGCTGGCGCGGAGGCGCGACCTGGGTCAACAGCTACCCCGAGGGAACATTGGTCATCGACATCATCGACCGTCAAAGCCGGCAGCTCGTCTGGCGCGGCGTCGGCGAAGGCGCGTTTACCAACACCAACCCGTCGGACGACAAGGTCGCCAAGAGGGTGGCCAAGATCCTCAGTAGCTTTCCTCCGCAACGGTAGGCCGCTCCCAAACCCGGTAGGCGCTGCTCGCTTCGACGTGGCAGGTGCCGCCCATCTGAAGCGCCCCTCATTGGAAGGCGACAGGTGCCACCCTTCGCATTGTTTGACTCGACCACGACGAAGCCGGTCACACCTCCGGGCAAACAATGCGAAGAGTGGCACCGGTGTCGTCGATGCCACAACGCGCGACCCACTGAACCCATGCGAAGAGTGGCACCTGTGTCGACGAAGCCCCACCGCGCGTCTCATTTGGGGGCTCTCCCCTGCTAAAGTCTGACTTCGATGGAACCGTGGTATTTCCCCCTTCTCGCGGTCGCTGGGATCGCGGTCGGCTTCCTCAACGTAATGGCCGGCGGCGGTTCGCTGATCTCTCTGCCGATTCTGATCTTTCTCGGGCTCGAACCGGCGATGGCCAACGGCACCAACCGTGTCGCCATTCTGGTTCAGAACATCACTGCGGTTTCGAGCTTTCGAAGCCGGGGATACTCTGAAATGCGCCGCAGCCTCGGCCTGGCCCTATGCACGGTGCCGGGAGCAGTGGCGGGAGCATTCGCCGCGGTGGTTGTCGATCCCGTCCTGTTCAAGCGGATCCTCGGCGTCGTTCTGGTTGCGGCGGTCATCCTGATCGTCCGCAAGAGGCCATCGACAGCGGATGAGGATGGAGGTGTCAGCCGCCCGGTCCTCGCCCATCTCGCCATGGTCGGTATCGGCTTCTGGGGCGGGTTTCTCCAGGCCGGCGTCGGCTTTCTCATCATGCCAATCCTCTATCAGCTGCTGCGCCTCGACCTGATTCGGGTCAATATGCACAAGGTTTTCATCGTCGGCATCTACACAATCCCCGCGCTTTTCGTATTCGCGCTGCAGGCCAAGGTGTGGTGGCTCGGTGGGCTGGCGTTGGCTGTGGGCAACGCCACCGGTGCATGGCTGGCGACGCGGTTCACGATCTCCCACGGTGAGCGCGTAATTCGGGTGGTGTTCGTCGCCGCGGTCATCGCCATGGGTGTGAAGCTCATTCTCGGATGACGAGACGAGATCCGACCCCACAATAGGCTCGAATTTCTGTATGATGTCCGCCGAGACGAACGCGCGCGTTGGAGGTAGAGCCGTGAAACCCGCGAAAACAATGGCAACGACACTGCTGACCTTGGCCGCGGTTGTCGCCCTTTCGGCGTGCAGCAGCAAGCCCGTGGTTGGCGTGCTTCTGCCAACGACCGGAGAGGCCAGCACTTACGGCGAAAGCATGAAGCGGGGTATCGAACTCGCACTCGAGATGGAAGAGGACAATCTCCCCGCCGGATTTCAGGTTCTCTGGGGCGACACCACATCCGATCCAGAAACCGGCGCCGCTGAACTCAAGCGTCTGGCGGGCGAGGGCGCGGTACTCTTCGTGGCCGGCACCACCAGTGACACCGCGCGCGCCCTGCTTCCTATGCTCGATGAAACCGACTCCATTGCTGTCTCACCATCAGCTTCGGCGCCGAGCCTGACCAAGGACTCGCGGAGATTTTTCAGGGTCTTCGCCTCGGACGAGCTCGAGGGCCGTCGCGCCGGTCGATTCCTGTATGACGACCAGGACAAGACTACGGTGCTTATCTACGCCGCGGACTCCGCACAGGCGCGTGGTATCGAGCCCCCTTTCCGCCTGGTCTTCGAGCAGGCAATGGGAGGCGAAGTCGTCGGTCGTGTGGCGCTCGACGAAGATGGATGGGAATCTGATTCTGCCGATCTTCTAGCCGCCCACAGGCCGGCGTCGGCGTACATCATCGGGTACGGAGAGGAGACCATCAAGGCACTCCGACATCTTCGGGAGAAAGGCTTCGAAGGCCCGATCTGCGCGACATCGGCCTTTTACACGAGCCAGATCGTCGAAAATAACCCCGAATTGGTGGAGGGCGTCTTCTTTCCACAGCCGGCGTTCGACATCCAGTCGGAAGCACAGCTGACACAGGACTTCGTCAACTCCTACCAACAGAGGTATCAGGAAGACCCGGACATTTACGCTGCGCACGCCTTCGACGCCATGCGGGTGGTGACATTCGTGGCCGGTCAGGCCAAGTCCTTCAGTGCGGTGGAAATCCGCAAACTCCTGGCCTTCGGCGTCAAGGAATTTCCGGGCGTCACCGGCATCATCCAGTTCAACGACTATGGCGACGTCCATCACAACCCGATCATGTTCATCGTCAAGAATGGTCACGTGATCAATTACGAGCGCTACATCGATGAAGAAAAGGCCAAGATCCGGGAGAAGATCAAGAATCTCCTCAAGGGCTAGCATTTTCTGACGCTGTCAACACCTGACGCGAAGAGGGAACGGTGCAGGTTCGTCTCGAGTCCATCGGCTGCCGCCTCAATATCGGCGAGATCGAAGCCATGGCCCGCGGCCTGGCAAAAGCCGGACACCGGGTGGTCGGACCGGGCACTCCAGCCGAACTCTGCATCCTCAACACCTGTACGGTGACGGCCATCGCTTCGCGCAAAAGCCGTCAGCTCATCCGACAGATCAAACGCTCCAACCCGTCAGCGGCGGTCATCGTTACTGGATGCGACGCCGAGCTCGCCCCGGCTGAGATGGCCGACATTGGTGTCGACCTGGTGGTCGGAAACGCCGAAAAGGAACGACTGCTCGAGCTTGCCGAGGCCGAAGGCCTTCTCGACACGGCGTCCACCGATCCCGACGACCTGGAACTCTTCGAACCCGGCGACGCAACCCGGACCCGCGCCTTTCTCAAGGTCCAGGACGGCTGCGACAACCGTTGCGCCTTCTGCGTGATCACGATTGCCCGAGGTGCGGGCCGCAGTATTCCGGTAGACGCAGTATTGGAAGAGCTCCGCGAGCTGCAGCGTCTGGGTTACCGGGAAGTTGTTCTGAGCGGCGTCCACCTCGGCTCCTACGGCCACGACCTCGGAGACCAACGCGGTCTGCTGCATCTGGTCGAGCGCGCACTCAATGAAACGGCGGTCGAGCGGCTGCGGCTTTCTTCACTCGAACCGTGGGACCTCGATGCCGGGTTCTTCGAGGTCTTCACGAACCCACGTCTGCTGCCACACCTCCACCTGCCTCTGCAGAGCGGTTGCGACGAGACCCTCAAACGCATGGCGAGGCGCACCAGTCGTCGGGAGTTCTCAGCATTGGTACGAGACGCTCGTTTGGCCGTGCCAGATCTCGCCATCTCCTCCGACATCATCGTCGGCTTCCCCGGGGAGACCGACAAAGAGTTCGAGCACTCCATCACTCTTGTCAAAGAGTTGGCCTTTTCGCGGCTGCACATCTTTCGCTACTCGCGCCGAGAAGGGACGCCGGCCGAAAAGATGACGGCACAGGTTCCGGGACCGGTTGCACAGGAGCGCAGTCGGCGGATGCACGCCCTCGCTGCGGATCTCGAGCAACGCTTCAACTCGAAGCTCGTCGGTCACACTGTCGATGTCCTGTGGGAGACGGCCGAAGATCACGGCGACGCCCTCCGTTGGAGCGGGCTGGCGCCGAATTACGTGCGCGTCACTGCGACGTCATCGCTCGACGAGGACCTGCTCAACGTTGTCACACCGACGGAGATCGTCGAGGTGGTGCCGGGAGGGGTCGTCGGATTAATTCAAACCCGGTAAGCACTTCTCGCTTCGACGTGAAAGGTGCCACTTTCACAATTGTCATCGGCGCGCTCGGGACGGCAGGGCGACAATGACAATTGTGAAGGTGGCACCGGTGTCGTCGATGCGGCATAGCGCTCTTGATGGGCGGAGTCCAAAACCGACAACGCCATCGGGAACGGGGGCGGGAACGGAGACCGGATACACTGGCGTCGAAGAGGGAGGGATAGTGGATCGGATTGTGGAATTTCTGTTCGAGGTAGGAATGCTCAAACGGACGCCGAGGTCCGGATGGCAGTTCCTCGACGGCGGATCGGAGTCGGTTGCCGAGCACGTCTTCAGGACCGTAATGATCAGCTTCGTGCTCGCGCGGCTTGACGGAAACGTCGATGCCGACAAGATCGTGCGACTGGCCCTGGTCCACGATCTGCCAGAGGCACGCACCGGCGACCTCAATTATGTCAATCAGAAGTACGTCACGGCCGACGAAGCGCGCGCCGCAGACGATATGACCCGTGGACTGCCGTTCGGCGACGAGCTGAACGAGTTGATGGCCGAGTACCGCAACGAGACCTCGCCGGAGGCGGTCCTCGCTCACGACGCCGACCAGCTCGAAATGCTCCTCGAGCTCAAGGAAAAACTGGACTCGGGCTGTCAGGCCGCCGATGACTGGACGCCGTTCGTGCTCCGGCGACTTCGGACCGATGCAGCAAAAGACCTGGCCGAAAAAATCCTCGCGGGAGATTCCGCGTCGTGGTGGTTCGACCGCGACTCGGAATGGTGGGTCCGTGGGGGCAAAGGTTGAGCTGCATATGAGCTTGACTCACAGACCGAGATCGTCGATTCTCGGATTCTGGGCTAATGACTCGAGGAGATGGAGGAGGGAAATGAAGACCAGAATCATGGTCACACTTGTTGCAGTCCTGGCACTCGCTGGCTGCACATCGACGACTTCCAATCTCCCGGTCCGAACCGACTACAGCAAGACCACAGCTTTTAGTGATTGGAAGAACTTCCGGTTCGCCTCGGACAGCGAGCGGTCCGACTACCAGCGGTACCCGAGGTTCGAGCGAATGGCCCAGCAGGCCCTGGAGACAGAGCTGACCGAACGTGGCTACACGCGCCTCGAGGAAGGCTCGCCCGATTTCAGGGTCGCCTTCGAACTCATCTTTCGCGGCGGCACGAAACCTCAGGCCGCGCTTGAGGACAGAGGCGCCGAACCGAAGGCCTCTGCCTACGGTGGCTCCAGTCAGAGAGGCACTCTGATCGTCAAGATGCTCGATCCGGTGACGTCGGAAATTCTCTGGACCGGCCAGATCGCGGAAATCAAGATGAACGTCATCGAACCGCAGAAGGAACTCGACAAGGCGGCGCGTCGACTGCTGATGGAGTTTCCGCCGTTGACCGGATGAGTCACCGGATGGCTGGAGGAGACCTCAGGTGAAAATGACCCCCATGCTACGCCAATACCTCGACCTCAAAGAGCAGGCGGGTTCGGCACTGTTGCTCTACCGCATGGGAGACTTCTACGAGCTCTTCTTCGAGGATGCGCAGCAGGCCGCACCGGTGCTCGGCATCACCCTCACTCGCCGCCGGCAGAACGATTCCGTGGATGCACCGATGTGCGGGGTCCCACACCACGCCTTCGATGGCTATCTCGGGAAGCTGCTCGATGCGGGATTCCGGGTGGCCGTGGCTGAGCAGGTCGAAGACCCGGCGAAGGCAAAGGGCCTTGTCCGTCGCGAAATCATTCGCACCCACACTCCGGGGACCATATCCGCGACCGATCTCCTCGAGGGTTCCGAGCACTGCTATCTGGCCGCGTTCGGGAGCGATGACGAATCGTCAGCCCTGGCGTGGATCGAGATCAGTACCGGCACCTTCGAAGGCCTGCGGAGCAGCGATGCCGAAACCCTTACCGAGCACCTCGCGCGGCTCCGACCGCGCGAGGTCCTTGTCGCCGAGGACTGGGACGGGTGGCAACAGGTGTGGCCCGCCGAGATCCCACGGCCAACGGTCACTCCCGTCCCGCCCGAGACATTCTCGCCGTCCGCCGGAGAACAACGGTTGCGACGCGTGCTTGGGGTCGGCTCCCTTCGCGGTTTCGGGCTCGACTCGGGTGAGCCTCTGGTCGGCATGGCCGGCGCTCTGCTCGGATATGTCGAGAGCACCCAGAAGGGCGCCCTCAACCACCTCCGAGAGTTCATCTGTCGGGACAGCGGCGAGGCCCTGGTCATCGATCGCGCCAGCCTTCGAAACCTCGAGGTGGAGCGCGCGGCGGATGGATCGCGAAAAGGCTCGCTGATCGATATCCTCGACCACACACGCACCCGGATGGGGTCGCGAATGGTGCACGACTGGCTTGTGCGGCCAAGTATCGACCTCGAGGAAATCGGAGAACGCCATCGATCGGTCGCGGAGTTGGTGGACAGCAACGAGCTCCTGCATGACCTGCGGGAAACCCTCACGGATCTGCCCGACCTCGAACGCCTGGCGGCGCGGGTCGGTCTGGCCCTCGCCACCCCACGCGAGCTTCACGGACTGCGCGCAGGGCTCGACCGCCTTCCGGGAGTGGCCGAGGCGGTGCACCACGCAACGTCTTCGCGACTCCGCGAGCTCAGCGAAATCTTCGACCCGATGCCGGACCTCGCCGAGCTGCTGCATCGGCGGCTCGTGGCCGAGCCTGCTCTGGTCGCCGGCGCCGGTGTCATGGCAAACGGTTGGGACGAGGAGCTCGATGAGCAACGAAGCCTCGCTCGCGGCGGCAAGGAGCTGTTAGCCGGCATCGAGTTGGCGGAACGCGAACGCACAGGCATCGGTTCCCTCAAGGTCAAGTACAACAAGGTCTTCGGCTACTTCATCGAGATCAGCAAATCGAACCTCGACCGAGTACCGGATGACTATGATCGACGCCAAACACTGACCAACGCCGAACGTTTCATCACGCCCGAACTCAAGGACCTGGAGTCGCGCATCCTTTCGGCCGAGGAGCTGGCAACGGCTCGTGACCGCCAGCTTTATCTCGCTCTTGTCGAGGAGCTCTCGAGCCACGCCCAAAGAATTTCCACCGCAGCCGCCACGATTGCCCAGCTCGACGTCCTCGCGGCATTCGCTGACCGCGCCCGGCGTTGGGGCTATTGCCGTCCGGTTATGGCCGAGGAGGCGGGCATCACGATCCACGAGGGCCGCCACCCGGTGCTCGAAGAGTTGCAGAGAGACCCACCGTTCATCCCCAACGACTGCCGGCTCGACCCGCAGGCGAGCCAGATCGTGCTCCTCACAGGACCCAACATGGGTGGCAAATCTACCTACCTCAGGCAGTGCGCCCTGATCACCCTGATGGCGCACGCCGGTTGTTTCGTGCCAGCCACTGAGGCCGAGATCGGTCTCGCCGATCGCATCTTCACCAGGGTTGGCGCCTCGGACATGCTGGCCAAGGGAGAATCCACCTTCATGGTGGAGATGACCGAAACCGCCAACATCCTCCACCACGCCACCCCGCGGTCGCTGGTTATCCTTGACGAGGTCGGACGAGGCACGGCCACCTTTGACGGCTTGTCACTCGCATGGGCGATCGTCGAATACCTGCACGACCGCGAGGACCACGCCGCTCTCGTACTCTTTGCCACCCACTACCACGAGCTCACCGACCTCGGTCGGATGTTGCCACGACTGGTGAACCGATCGATGGCGGTCAAGGAGTGGCGGGGCTCGATCCTCTTCCTCCACCGCGTCGTTGAGGGCCCGGCGGACCACTCCTACGGCATCCACGTTGCACAACTCGCCGGGGTGCCAGGCGAGGTCTGCAGCCGCGCCGAGGAGGTGTTGGCAAATATCGAACAACACGAGCTGAAGATCTCCGGCGATCCAGTGATGCAGACGCCGCCCGCCGCCAACGCCGAGCGCATCAATCAGCTCGATCTTTTCCGGGCGCCGGGGGATGAGATATCCGATCGCCTGCGCCGCCTCGATGTGGACGGGCTGACCCCGCGCGAAGCCCTCGAGCTGCTCGCCGAGCTGCACGAGAAGGTGCATGAAAAAAATTAGCTTGCCGCTGGTGGTCGGGCTCCCCGGCACCACGGTCACGGATGACGACAGGGCACTCCTCGAGAGGGTCCGACCGGCTGGAGTGATCCTCTTTCTGCGCAATATCGAAGCCCCGGATCAGGTACGCGAGCTGGTGGCCGGCCTCGAGGACCTCGAGCCCAGACCATTCGTAACCGCCGATCTCGAGGGGGGAATGGTCAACCGTCTGTCGGCCCTTTGGGGGGATCTGCCCCCGCCTGCCGAGGCCGCGGCCGCCGGAAGGCGGGCGGTGCGGGCACTCGGCGAGGCTGCCGGTGCCGCCTGCCGCAGCCTCGGGATCCAGCTCGATCTCGCACCCGTGGTTGATCTCGATTGTCCAGACGGCTGTCTGAGCGGCCAGAGGCGGTGTCTCGGAAGCGATCCCGACCGGGTCGTCGTCCTCGCACGCATTTTCAACGAGGGCCTCGGGAAATGGGGAGTGTCGGGCTGCAGCAAGCACTTCCCGGGTCTCGGCCCGGTGCCCGCCGACACTCACGAAGAACTTCCCGTCCTCGAATTGGACCAGGAAGAACTCAGTCGCCAGCTCAGCGTCTTCGAAGAGCTGGGCACCGAGTTTCCAGCCGTCATGGTGGCGCACGTCGTCGCGCCCGGGCTGGGGGACGCGGAACGACCTGCCTCGTTGTCGCGCACAGTCGTCGAGCAGGCGGCCATCCTCCCGGGATCACCGGTCGTGTTGGCTGACGATCTCGAGATGGGCGCTCTCGGGGAGTGGGGCGATTTGCCCGACCGCGTCCTCACCGCAGTTCACGCCCGGAATCACGGTCTTCTCATCTGCAACGCATGCGACCGGATCGACGAGATCGCGAGCCATCTCCGGGAGTCTGCGGAAGCCGATCCGATCGTCGCAACCAGGCTGGTGGAAATGACCGCCCGTATGGGGACCCTCGCCCGTGACCTCCATCAGCGTGCAGCCGCCGTACCGGCGCCCGACGACGAGACCGTCGAGCAGCTTTGGGAACAGGCCCGCAAAGAGGCGGCGCCGTAGCGCCGCCTCTTTGCGAATTCGAAATTTTG
>Ga0316187_10004710_pt1 | contig 11808 bp, 7 predicted proteins | sample CroRivburrow1_MG_FD_204927 | JGI IMG/M metagenome (GOLD analysis project Ga0316187, IMG submission 204927) | Coastal sediment microbial communities from Maine, United States - Cross River worm burrow 1 | ecosystem: Environmental > Aquatic > Marine > Coastal > Sediment | place: USA: Maine...
CGAGCGATCGCCTCGAGCACCAGGACACCCGTCGAGATGTCGAGGGCCCCAGTTGGCTCGTCGCAGAGAAGCACGTCCGGCTGCTTGGCAATGGCCCGCGCAATCGCCACGCGTTGCTGCTCGCCGCCGGAGAGCTGTGCCGGGAAGTGATCCTGGCGATCACCGAGCTCGACCAGCCGCAGGGCGTCGGCCGGGTCCATCGGATCCTCCGAGATGTCCGTCACCAGGGCAACGTTCTCGACCGCGGTCAGGCTCGGGATCAGGTTGTAGAACTGGAAGACGAAGCCGACGTGCTCGCGGCGATAGCGGGTGAGCTCGCTGTCGTCGGCCGCTGTCAGCTCGTGGTGGAGGTAGTGGACGATACCCGAAGTGGGCACGTCGAGTCCTCCCAGAATGTTGAGCAAGGTCGACTTGCCGCTGCCCGAAGGGCCGAGCAGGACCACCAGCTCGGAGGGCCAGAGCTCGAGGTCGACCCCCTGCAGCGCGTGCACGTCGACCTCGCCCATGTGGTAGACCTTGGTCACCTGCCGAGCGACAAATGCGGGCTCGCCTTTGCTCTTCATGGCAGCTCCTCCCACAGCGTGTGCTCGACCAGACCGTAGGCCCGCAGCGCGGAGGCGAGCTTCAGGGCGAGGTCGCTCGGTCCCGTCTCCTGTAGTTCTCCGCTGTAGCGGACATGCACGGCTAGGTCGGTCTCCAGCCCGTGACGTCGATACAGGGTCACGACTGCCTCGTCCTGACCACCCGCGCGGATCGACTCCCTGATCCGTTCACCCAGCGAGTCGAGTGGCCTTCCCGAGGAGCGCAGGTGGATGATCTCGAGCCGCTTCATCCAGTCCCTCCAAGCGCGCGAACCCAGTGGCCTCGGCTCTCGAGCTCTGGGCAGACGATTCTTCCGAGGTCATCTGTGCAGCCAGCTACGAGTTCGCTCTTCATGGATGAGTTCCTTTCCTACAATCAGGCAAAGCGAAGTCTGTGCCAGAAGACGAAGTCTTTTGTTTCAAGAGGCTTACAGAAGTCTGACGGGTCGTGATTGTGGTAAATGACAACTCTTGTTGCCGTATTTGATAATTGAGAGTACTATTACCAATAGTGACAATTGAGGTTGCTGTCCGGGGGAGACCGCCATGGTCGATGACAACGAGTTCTTCCGCAACGCCACTTTGAGGATCTGCGGCAATCTCGCCATCGAAGAGGCGATGCGAAATTGTGTGCGCTATCTGGCAGGCTTCATTCCGGTCGACCGCATGTTCATGCAGGTCTACGAGCCGGATCTCGCCGCCGTGCGCACCCTGGCGATGGCCACTGAAGACCGAGGCGAGGAGGTCGATCTGCTGACTCCGATTCCAGAAGAGACTCGGGTCCGTATTCGCGAGCGGAGCGGAGATCCGGAGAGCGAAGTCGTGGTCATCGATTCCTCTGAGCGGAATCCAGTGGCGGGGGAGATGCTGCGCTTCCATGGCATCGAAGGCTGGTCCATTTTGAGGATCAACCTCGCCGCCGAAGGTGATCGTCTCGGTGGCGTCGTCCTGACCGCAGAAGGCGCGGATCGCTACACGGAGGAGCACGCGCGCCTCTTACGACTCTTGAAAGATCCCTTCACGATCGCAATTGCCAACACCCTGCAGCATCGCGAGGTGCTTCGGCTGCGCGACCGTCTGGCCGAGGACTACCGGCAGATGCAGCGAGACCTATTGCGGATTACGGGGGACGAGATCATCGGTGCGGACTTCGGTCTGCGCGAGGTGATACACCGAGTCGGTCACGTGGCGCCGACCGAAAGTCCGGTGCTGCTGACCGGCGAGACCGGAGTCGGCAAGGACGTGATCGCCAGCGCCATTCATCTCGGCTCGGCCCGACGGGACGGACCCTTCATCCCGGTCAACTGTGGCGCGATCCCCGACACTCTGCTGGACAGCGAACTCTTTGGGCACGAGAAGGGGGCTTTCACCGGTGCGCTTTCCAGAAGTCGCGGCCGGTTCGAGCGTGCCGATGGAGGGACCATCCTGCTCGACGAGATCGGCGAGATGCCGCTCGAGGCGCAGGTGCGGCTGCTGCGAGTGATCCAGCACCGGGAGATCGAACGGGTAGGTGGAACCGAGCGGATCCCGGTCGACATCCGGATCATTGCCGCCTCCAACGGAGATCTCGGGGCGGAAGTGCGCGCGGGTCGGTTTCGCGAGGATCTCTGGTTCCGGCTCAACGTGTTTCCGATCGAGGTTCCGCCGTTGCGCGACCGAAGAAGCGACATCCCGGCCCTGGTGCACCACTTCATCGAGCGCAAGGCCAAAGAGCTCAAGATCGGCGAGACGCCGCAGCTAGCACCCGGCGCCATCGAAGACCTCCTGGCCTACGATTGGCCGGGCAACGTGCGCGAGCTCGAAAACCTGGTGGAGCGGGCCATGATCCTGCGACACCGTGGGGAGCTACTCCGGTTCGAGGAGCTCGGCCCCGGGTTCTCGACGAAGCGCGACGCAACGCCGGCGGCAACCGAAGAGGAGCCAGTGAGCCTCGACACCGTCGTAGCTGCTCACATCCGACGGGTGCTGGGGCTGACCGGCGGAAAGATCCACGGTCCCGGTGGGGCGGGGGAGCTGCTCGGGGTCAACCCCAACACCCTGCGTTACCGGATGAAGAAGTTGGGAATCCCGTTTCGCAAGGATCTCCCGGCTGCAGGCAGTAGGGCGGTAGGGGCGTAGGGGGTTCGGCCTCTTTCGGCCACCGGGTTGTCTTCGCTAGCTGTGAGCGTGATCGATGACGGCGCGGTAGCGGGGCTAGGGAATCTGCCTGCCGGAGGAGCGGGCGGCTCAGGCCCTGGAGATGAGCCTGCGCGTCGAGTTGAACTGACGGGCTAGGAGACCACCATGAAAGCCATCGTCCAAGAGGAGTACGGATCGTCTGAGGTCCTGAGAGTCGGGGAGGTCGATAGACCCAAGGTCGGGGACGGCGAAGTGCTGATCCGCGTGCACGCGGCCGGTGTCGACCCGGGGGTATGGCATCTCATGGCGGGACTGCCCTACTTTCTACGCCTCATGGGCTACGGGCTCCGAGCACCCAAGACCCGCGTTCCGGGCAACGATTTCTCCGGGCGCGTCGAGACGGTCGGCAAAGAGGTGACGCAGTTTCAGCCGGGCGATGATGTGTTCGGCCTGTGCAAGGGCTGCTTTGCCGAGTACGCCTCTGCCCGAGAGGACAAGATTGCGCCCAAGCCGTCCAACCTCACTTTCGAGCAAGCAGCGGCAGTGCCCACATCCGCGCTAACGGCTCTCCAGGCTCTTCGCGACAAGGGAGAGGTCGCGGCTGGACAGAGGGTTCTGATCATTGGTGCCTCGGGAGGGGTGGGGACGTTCGCGGTGCAGCTCGCCAAGGTGTTTGGTGCGGAAGTGACGGGCGTGTGCAGCACGCCGAAGTTGGATCTGGTCCGCTCCATCGGCGCGGATCACGTGGTGGACTACACACGCGAGGACATCGCGCAGACCGGTGAGCGCTACGACGTCATCCTCGACACCGCGGGGAACCGTTCGCTGGCCAACCTTCGAGGCGCTCTCACCCCCCGGGGGACTCTGGTGATCGTAGGTGGGGAAGAGGGAGGAAAGTGGCTCGCTGGCACCGATCGCCAGCTTCGCGCCGCTGTGCTGTCACCGTTCGTGAGTCAAAGACTACGGTCGTTCGTCGCGGCAGCCCGCCTGGAGGACCTGGAGTTCCTGAAGGGGCTCCTCGAGAGCGGCAAATTGACGCCCGTTATCGACCGAACCTACTCGCTGAGCGAGGCTCCCGAGGCCATTCGCTATCTCATGGGGGGTCACGCCCGAGGCAAGCTCGTCCTCACTGTTTGAAGGGGATCGCTAGGCAGCGACCGGCTTGATTCGTTGAATATTCTGTGCTTTGGGCGAAGAGGAGTAGGCCTCCCCCGCTCTTGATGACGGATTCGAGGGGATCGCTTTGCACGGGGCCGTCGACGGCGGCTGGCAAGGGAGCTAGCCGCTTCCTTCAGGGTGCAAGGTCGAGAAGCTTGGCGGCCGCGGCGAGTTTGCGATCCAGGGACCAGAGAGGTGCGTCGCTGAGAAGGGCCGAGGCCAGGAGGTGGGCGTCGACCCAGCCAATGCCCGAACCGGCCAACTGCCGGCTGTCGATCATCGAGAGAACCTCGTCGTGGGTCGCAACTTCGGCAGAGGGGAGGTGGCCGAGCAAGTCCAGGATCTCGCCTTCTTGGCTCGAGCGCCCGAGGGCGATCTCTCCAATGACGAAGGGGTGGATCAGCACCTCCATGTCCTCGAGAAGTGTCACCAGCCGGGAGTTTCCCTTCCGCAGGTGGTCGACCCAAACCGATGTATCGACGAGGATCACGAGCTGTGCCGCTTGGACGGACTGATGATTCGTCGGCGTCGGACGAGGCGAAGGTCCTTCTCGGTGCCGCCCAGAGCAGCCAGGCGCCTGGCACTCTCTTGCGTTACGAGGGCATGGAGACCGGCGTGAACCAAAGCGGTCTTGCCATCGATTCCGCTCAACTGGGCAGCTTTGGCGAGTAGCTCGTCGTCGAGGATAAGTGTCGTTCTCATATGCATAAGTATGGTGATTTGATATGCCTTCGTCAAATCTCTCGGGCCGGAGAGCCGAGTCTGGCGTTGAGCAGGGGCCCACTGGAGAAAGTCGGAGTTGCGTACGAGAATCTTGCGTTACACGGACCGAACGCCCGGCAGGGGCGCCGGCCGCTTCCAACGATTGCTAGTACAATGACGCGCCACACATGATCGGTAAGAAGCTGTCTCACTACACGGTCATCGCCAAGCTGGGTGAAGGCGGTATGGGCGAGGTCTACCGTGCCGAAGACACCAAGCTCGGGCGTCAGGTGGCTATCAAGGTGCTACCGGCCGAGATGGCCTCGAACCAGGAGCGGCTCGAGCGCTTCCAGCGTGAAGCGAAGGCGCTCGCCGCGCTCGACCACCCCGGTATCGTCACCGTGTACTCGGTAGAGGAGTCCGATGACGTCCACTTCCTGACCATGCAGCTGGTCGAGGGCGAGCCCCTGGACCGCCTGATTCCCGAGAAGGGTCTTGGCGCCGGTCGGATCCTGGAGATCGGCACGGCCATCGCCGAGGCGCTGGCCGCCGCCCATGAGAAAGGCATCGTCCACCGCGACTTGAAGCCCTCCAACATCATGGTCACCGGCGACGGGAGGGTCAAAGTGCTGGATTTCGGGCTCGCCAAGTTCGCCGCGCCGCAGTCGGGCCAGCTGATGAGTTCCGAACTGGCGACCGAGCTCCACACCCGCGCGGGGGTGGTGATGGGCACCGTGCCCTATATGTCGCCGGAACAGGTCTCCGGCCGGGTGGTGGACGAGACGACCGACATCTTCTCCCTGGGGGTGGTGCTCTACGAAATGGCGACCGGAGAGCGGCCTTTCGATGGACCCTCTTCCGCCGAGCTCGTCTCGTCGATCCTGCGCGATACGCCAAGGCCGTTTGCCGAGTTGCGGACCGACCTGCCGGAGCCCCTGGAGCAAGTCATCGGGCGCTGTCTGGAAAAGAGCACCGCGGACCGGATGCCGTCGGCTCGTGCCCTGTGCGAAGCCCTGGCCGCCGTGGGCAGCGCACCGCCATCGGCCCAGACGGAGATGGCCCCGTCGATGGGCACCCCAGTCGGTGCCGAAGGTCACGAGACACCGTCCATTGCGGTTCTGCCGTTCGTCAACATGAGCGCCGACAAGGAGAACCAGTACTTCAGTGACGGGTTGGCGGAGGAGATCATCAATGGCCTGACCCGGCTCCCCGGTCTGCGAGTCATCGCGCGGACCTCGGCGTTCCGGTTTCGCGACGAGCAGGACCTGCGGAAGGTGGGCGCGGCGCTGGGCGTGGGGACACTGCTCGAGGGAAGCGTGCGCAGGTCGGGGCAGAGGCTGAGGATCACGGCGCAGCTGACCGACATCGAGGACCAGTCTCACCTTTGGAGCGAGCGTTTCGACCGCGAGCTCGATGATGTGTTTGCGATTCAGGACGAGATCTCTGCGGCGATCGTCGAGAAGCTCCACCTCAGCCTGGGTGCGGCGGGAACGGCGACGCGGGAAAGAACCAACTTGGCTGCCTTCGAGGCCCTACTCGAGGGTCGTCACTACTTCTCCCAGTTCACACCGAAAGCCGCCGAGCGTGCTCTTGCCAGCCTCCAACGGGCACTCTCCCTCGAGCCGGACTACCCTGACGCCCTCGTGCTGCACGCCTTCTATCACGTGATGTTGGCGTACATGTTCGCCGACCCTCGCGAGGAGCTTCCACAAACGAAGGCTCTTGCGGAGCGAGCGTTGAAGCTGGACCCGCAGCACGGGGAGGCGCAGGCGACGGTGGCCCTGGCGGCGGTCTGGATGGACCGGGACTGGGCGGGCGGCGAGCGCCTCTTTCGCCGCGCGCTCGAGCTGGCCCCTGCGTCGGCGCGAATCCACGAGCTGTACGGTTTGCTGTGCTTGCTCCCAACCAGTCGGCTGGCCGAGGCCCTTGCAGAGCTCGATCGTGCCATAGAGCTCGATCCCCTGTCAGCGCTGTATGCTGGCAATCGGGGGCGGGTCCTCACCTGCTCACGGCGGTTTGCTGAAGCCGAGGAGTCTTGCCTCCGGGGCCTCGACCTCGACCCCGGACAGCTGCTCGTGCAGCTCGAGCTCATCTATGCGCTGACCTTTCAGCAGAAGTTCGCAGAGGCGCAAGCGATCGGCCGGAGAGCGATCGAAACTCACGGGTACGGCAAGGCGCCGCTACACGCGCTGGCCGTGTCGCTCTCTGTGGCCGGCGAGCGTGAGGGGGCGTGGCAGCTCCTTGACGACGCCGGGAACGCTGGCGGCAGGCTCTACCAGAGTCCACTGACTCGTGGTCTCGTACACGCCGCCTCCTCCGAGATGGACGAGGCCTTCCGACATGTGGAGCAGGCCATCGATCAGCGCGACCCCCTGCTCTGGTACCTGGCGGTCCACCCGATGTTCGACAGCCTCCGCGACGATCCCCTCTATCCCGGTCTGCTGCGGCGGATGAACCTCACGGCCTCTTCCTAGGTACAGGGAAGGTGGGCGTAAGGGCTTAGGGGCGTAGGGGTATATGGGCTTAGGGGTTTCGGCCGGCAGGGGCGCCGGCCGGTTCCAACGATTGCTAGTACAATGGCACGGCTCTGATGATCGGAAAGAAGCTTTCTCACTACACAGTGACCGCCAAGCTCGGTGAGGGCGGCATGGGACAAGTGTGGCTGGCCCGCGACGAGCGCCTGGATCGCGACGTGGCGATCAAGGTGCTGCCGCGCGAGTTCGCTGACGATCCGGAGCGCCTGGCGCGCTTCGAACGGGAGGCGAAGACTCTCGCCGCCCTCGATCACCCCAACATCGTGCACATCTACTCGGTCGAGAGCGCCACCGTCGATGGTGACTCCGGGAGCGACGTGCAGACCGTCCACTTTCTGACCATGCAGCGGGTCGAGGGCCGGCAGCTCTCCGAGCTGATCCCGGGCGGCGGTCTGCCGCTGGAGCGGATCTTCCAACTCGGCATTCCGCTGGCCGAGGCACTTGCGGCCGCGCATGAGAAGGGCGTCGTCCATCGCGACCTCAAGCCGGCCAACATCATGGTGACCGAGGAAGGCCGGTTGAAGGTGCTCGACTTCGGGCTCGCCAAGCTCCATCAGGCGGCTGCCGCCCCGGAGGTCACCGCGGCACCGACCGAAGTGCTGACCGGGGAGGGCAAGATCCTCGGCACCATGCCCTACATGTCGCCCGAACAGCTCGAGGGCAAAGATCTGGACCCCAGCTCGGACATCTTCTCGGTTGGCATCCTGCTCTACGAGATGGCCACCGGCGCGCGCCCCTTCCAGGGGGACACCTCGGTGTCGCTGATCTCCTCGATCGTCAAGGACAACCCGCCGTCGATCGACACGGTCCGCGCCGAGCTGCCGCATCACTTGGCGCGCATCGTCAATCGCTGTCTCGATAAGGACCCCAAGCGCCGCTACCAATCGGCGTCCGAGGTTTACAACGAGCTCGACGTACTTCGCGGGGAGGTGGAATCGGGAGTCGTTTCCTCAGGTGTCACCCGGCCGACGAGCGCCGAGTTCGAGGCTGCGAAGGCCACTGCCCAGCCAAAGGGCAGCCGTCCTTGGTGGCCGGTCGCGGCCGCGGCCGGCATTGTCCTCGTGGGAGTCGTCGCACTCTGGCTTGGCCGTGGTGGCGACAGGGAGCCGCAGGCCGACCGCGTGGTCGCCGAGGAAACAGCGGCTGCAGCCGATGCCGCGGGAGCGATCGAGGCCCGACTGCCGGCGATCGTGGTTTTGCCCTTCCAGAACCGCGGTGCCTCGGAGGACGAGTACTTCGCGGACGGCATGAGCGAAGAGATCACCACCCGTTTGGCTGGGGTGAGCGGCCTCAGGGTCGTCTCGAGCAGCAGCGCCATGCAGTACAAGGAGAACCGGCCGCCGCTCGAACAGATCGCCGAGGAGCTCGACGTCGACTACGTGCTCGACGGCTCGGTGCGCTGGGCCCGTGGAGACGACGGTAGCCATGTCCGCATCACGCCGCAGCTGGTCCGTATCGACGACGACGCGCAAGTTTGGGCCGAGTCCTATGACCGGGTCATCGAGGACGTCTTCGAGATGCAGGCGGAGATCGCCTCGGAAGTCGTCGCGCAGCTGGGAGTGACCCTGCTCGAGCCCGAGCGCGCGGAGCTGGAGGCCCGACCAACCGAGAATCTCGAGGCCTACCAGGCGTATCTGCGTGGCAACCACGGACAGGAGTCGTCCGACTTCACCGAGTCGACCCGCCGACGGATCATCGAGGATTTTCAGACGGCAGTCGAGCTCGATCCGGACTTCGCCCTGGCCTGGGCCGCGCTCGCCCATGCGCATTCCTTCTACTACCGGCTCGGCTACGACTTCACCGAAGCCCGCCGGACGATGGCCGGGGAGGCGTACGAGAAGGCCATGACGCTCGAGCGAGACTCACCCGACGTGCTGTATCAGGCTGGGTATTACCACTACTACATCGAGCAGGACTACGAAGCCGCGTTGAGCAACTTTCTCGCGGCGTCCGAGGCCGATCCCAACAACGCGGAGATCCTGGCAGCCACCGCCTACATCTGGCGTCGGCAGGGCAAGTTCGAAGAAGGCATCGAGCGGCTGGAGCGGGCCTTCGAGCTCAGCCCACGGAACCCGCAGCTTCCCGCTCATGTCGGTGAGTTCGCCCAGCAGATTCGCGAGTATCCCAAGGCCGTCGAACACTTCGATATCGCGATCGCCATTGCACCTGACGAGAACTTCTCGTATGCGCAGAAGCTGGGAACACTTTTGCTGTGGAAGGGCGATGTCGCCGAGCCCCGGCGCATTCTCGAGTCGATCGGCAACGCGGGCGACATCTATGCTCTGAGCACTGGCAATGCCATCTTGATCGCTCGTCTGGATCGGGATTTCGACGCGATCATCGCACTGAAGGATCGTGCCGATGTCGGGTGGATCGGCCACCAAATCCTGTCGTATCCGAAGAGTCTCGCGATCGCCGAAGCCCTTCAGTTCGAGGGAGACTCGGAGCAGGCGCTGGTCGAATACGAGGTGGCACGCACCGAGATCGAGACGGCGCTGGCCGAGCGGCCGGACGACTACCGGCTCTACGCCAGCCTCGGGCAGGCGCTGGCAGGTCTTGGCCGCAAAGAGCAAGCCATCGAGGCCGGCCAAAAGGCCATCGGGATGATGCCGATCGAGAAAGACATGTACATCGGGCCTCAGCTCGTGCACGACCTGGCTCTCATCTATACACGCTTGGGAGAGCGCGACGAGGCCCTCGACCAGATCGACCTCCTGCTTTCGATCCCCTCGAAGTTCTCGGTCACGATCTTGGAGATCGACCCGCGCTGGGACGGCCTCCGCGACCACCCCCGCTACCGCGAGATCATCGAAGAGTACTCTTAGCCTGGCGACCGCCTGGTACCTCGACAGAAATCCAGCATTTGGAGGCCGTAGGGGCGTAAGGGCGTAGGGGGATCGGCCGGCACAGGTCCGGCCGCTTCGACGGGCGGTGGCAGGCGTCGCCCCTACATCTCGGGTACCAGCGGGCGGTGCTAGCATGTATTCAGGGTACAGCGACTGAGCAGGCTGAAACGATGAGAGGTGATCGCATCGGAGGTCCGATCCGGTGGCGGATGCATCTGGCAGTGCCTCCGGAGAAGGTCTTCGCCGCCCTCGACTCTGACGAGGGGCGAGCCGCGTTCTGGGCCGAGTCGGCGATCGAGGTGGATGGCCAGATCGAGTTCCGCTTCATCGACGGCTACGAGACCAGCAGCCGGATCCTCGAGCGCGAGCCGCCGCACCTGTTCTCGATCGAGTACATGGGGGGTCCGGTGCGGTTCGAGCTGGCGGACGACGGCAGTGGAGGGATGGATCTGCTGCTGACGCACGAAGGCGTCGCAGTGGAGGAGTGGAACGAGATCCACGCCGGCTGGCTGAACGTGCTGTTTCCCCTCAAAGCCTGGGTGACCTGGGGCGTCGACCTGCGCAACCACGATCCCGAGCGCTCTTGGAACCAGGGCTACGCGGACCAGTGAGTCCGCTCTAGCGTCGATCGGCATCGCGCCGGTGCCCGACCGGTCCATCGGCTAGCATGGAGGTGCCATGACTGGCCGGCCGGGAGGGGTCCTTCCTGACGGGTCGGGCCGCGGAGCCCGTCTGCGCGATCCGTCATTCCTTGTCATCACAGCGGCGGGGTTCGCCGCGACCGTCGCCCAGATCCTGCTCCTGCGGGAGCTGCTGGTTCTCTTCTACGGCAACGAGATGTCGACCGCGCTGGTGCTGGCCGGTTGGCTGCTATGGACGGCACTGGGCAGTGCGTTGGCGGCAGGTTTCGCCGGCAGGCGTCCCCCGCGAGAAGGGACGCTGGCGCTGCTGCTGTCGCTGCAGGCTCTGGGCGTGCCGGCGCTGGTGCTCTGCGTTCGTGGAGTGCGCTGGCTGCTCGGAATTCCGCTGGGCGAGCTGGCGCCGACGGGCACGATGCTTCTAGTCTGCCTCACGATGCCGGTGCTCTTTTGCCCCGTGGCCGGGGCGCTGTTCGGGTCGTGCTGGGCGTACCAACGGTCACGCGATGCCGCGAGCTCGGGCAGGGGGCCGCTGGCCATCTACCTCGGCGAGGCCCTGGGGGCGGCGGCCGGTGGGATCGCCTTCTACTTCGTCATGCTGCGGCTGGCGACGGCGCTGGGCACGGCGATCGCCGTCGCTCTCCTGCTGCTGGCGGTCGCGGGCTGGGTTGTGTGGAGGTACGGCGGGCGCTCCCATCGGGTGCCTATCGGCATTCCCTGGGCAGTCGTGACGCTCGCCGTGGTGGCCATGGCCTTCGCCAGAGGAGATCTCGAGATGCGGAGCCGTCGCTGGCAGTGGGGCGAGCACCTGGCCGCCGTCCGTGACACCCCCTTCCACAACATCGCGGTCCTGGAGGAGCGCGAGCAGGTGACGGTCTTCACCAACGGCCTCTGGCTGTGGACGCGGCCCGATCCCGCTACGGCCGAGCTGGCGGTGCACCCGGCGCTGCTGCAGCACCCGCATCCCAGGAGGGTCCTGCTGCTTGGAGGTGGAGTGGCGGGTCAGGTGGCGGAGGCGTTGCAGCATCCGAGCCTCGAGAGATTGGAATCCGTCGAGCTCGATCCGGAGCTGATCTCCGTGAGCGAGAGCTTCCTCGACTCTGTCGCGCGCGAGTCCTTGCGGGAAGGTCGTGTGGAGATCCTGAGCGGGGATGCCGGGACGTTTCTAGGCCGAGGTGACGCTACGTACGACGTGATCCTGATGAGTGTCGGGGATCCGATCAACGCGCAG
>Ga0316187_10004713_pt1 | contig 11804 bp, 9 predicted proteins | sample CroRivburrow1_MG_FD_204927 | JGI IMG/M metagenome (GOLD analysis project Ga0316187, IMG submission 204927) | Coastal sediment microbial communities from Maine, United States - Cross River worm burrow 1 | ecosystem: Environmental > Aquatic > Marine > Coastal > Sediment | place: USA: Maine...
TGCCTCCCGCACTGTGGGTATCCCAACAATCTCTATCGGGATACATAGATCCTCAACCATGCGCCGAATAACCAACAGTTGCTGAAAATCCTTAGTACCAAATAGGGCCAGATTAGTCTGCGCCATATTGAACAGCTTACAAACAACTGTGGCTACCCCAGCAAAATGCCCTGGGCGCGAGGCCCCACAGAGAGTATCAGATAGACCTGGCACGGTGACGGTGGTCTGCTGTTCCTGCCCATGGGGATAGACCTCTTCGACAGATGGAGTGAACAGCAGGTCTGTGTTTACCGCCTCCAGCTGAGCAGCATCTTGCTCCAATGTACGTGGATAACTGCCAAAATCCTCTCCTGCTCCAAACTGCATGGGATTGACAAAGATACTGACAATCACTCGATCAGCTCGTTGCTGCGCCTGCTTCACCAACTCGAGATGCCCTGCATGCAGGTTGCCCATGGTCGGCACCAATGCGATACACTCAGCTGCCATACGCCAAGCAGCAACCTGCTGGCGCAGCTGTTTTATGCTATTAACCCTATCCATCAAAAGCTATGCTCTGCCCCAGGAAAACTGCCATCCTTCACCGCATGAACATAGGCTGTAAGGGCATCAGGAATTGACTCTGTTTCAGCCAGGAAATTTTTAACGAATCGCGGGAGATAACCAGAGACTACACCCAGCATGTCATACAAAACCAACACCTGGCCATCGCAAGCTGCTCCAGCACCAATCCCAATCACGGGAATATCCAACATCTGGCTAATCTCACCTGCAAGATCCGCAGGCACACACTCCAGCACCAGCATTTGAGCACCGGCATCCTGTAGCACTTGGGCATCTTCTCTCATAATTGCTGCGGTCTCTTCGTCACGCCCCTGCACACGATATCCACCCAGCTTATGTACCGACTGAGGCAATAACCCCAAGTGAGCACAGACAGGCACAGCATGAGCAACCAGATGCCGCACAGTATCCAATTGCGTTGCACCACCTTCCAGCTTTACCATTTGCGCCCCGCCCTCTTTCATCAGACGGGCAGCAGTATCCAGCGCCTGAGCAGCAGAGCTGTAACTCATAAAAGGCATATCAGCCACTATTAAGGCCTCACGACGACCACGTGCCACATTTTGCGTATGGTAAACCACATCATCCACCTTCACCGGCAGCGTGCTCTCCTGTCCCTGAATCACCATACCCAACGAATCACCTACCAGTAACACCTCTACCCCAGCCTCCTCAATGAGGCGGGTAAAACTGGCGTCATAGCTGGTCAGCACAGTGATCTTCTCACCCTGCTTTTTCATCTGTTGTAACGTTGTAATTGTGATATCTGACATAACCATTCAATCCGATAATAATTAACCCTACAGCAATAACGGCGCAGGATTAAAGTAATGTTTACCACGCCGTATAGAGCAGATGCGTTCCAACAACAGCTGGTAATCTGCATCCCTTTCAATAGGGTTGATATCTGTGGCATTGATAATCAAAAGCGGTGATCTATTATAGTGATAGAAGAACTCAGTGTATGCATCACACAACCTCTGCAAATAATCTGCCTCCATTGCACGTTCTGCTTTACGGTCACGCTTTCGAATACGCTGCAATAAGGTTTCTACCGGTGCCTGTAAGTAGACTACCAAATCAGGTGCGGGAGCTTCCATCGTCAGCCGGGCATAGACCTGCTCATAGAGCTTTAGCTCTTCCTCATCCAGGTTTAAACGGGCAAACAGAGGGTCTTTCTCCAGCATAAAATCAGCAACAAGCGTAGAGCAGAACATGTCCTTCTGCCGCAATGCCTGCAGTTGCTTGCTACGCTGGAATAGAAAGAAGAGCTGTGTTGGCAGCGCTGCCTGTTGCCCATCCTGATAGAAACGATCCAGAAACGGATTCTCTTCTGCATTTTCCAGCAACATCTCACTATCAAAACTCTCGGCCAGCCGCTTCACCAGACTGGTTTTACCCACGCCTATCGGCCCCTCTACCACAACATGGCCCGGCGGCTTTAAATCAGTTACAAAGGTCATTCAGGGGTTCCAACCCTTCTGCTGGACAGGATTGCAGTAGATCACTTAATGCACCGTAACCAGGGATACTCAATTCAGGCGCCAACTCTGCAAGCGGGTAAAGCACAAAAGCACGCTCTGTCATATAAGGGTGCGGAATCTGTAGGTCAGGGCCATCAATCTGCTGATCACCATACAGTAAGATATCCAGATCCAGGGGGCGCGGCCCCCAATGCTCCCCGGTAGGAACACGGCCATGTGCTTTCTCTAGTGATTGGAGCATCAAAAGCAGCTCATTAGGGGGTAGTGCCGTCTCCAGTTCAGCAACAGCATTGATGTAATCAGGTTGATCCGTTGGCCCGTGAGGTGTGCTCTGATAGAGACAAGAGTATTGTAGGCAACGGGTTTGCGGCAAAGCACCCAGCTCCTGGCAAGCACGGCGAACATGGTTTGCCGGGTCATCCAGGTTGCTACCCAAGGCAACATAGGCAATAACGCTCATCTTTATTCCACTGCGGGACGCTTGCGGGGTCTTCGGCGGCGTTTTTTGCCCCCTCCTCCCGTTGCAGCAGCCATTTTGATACGTTTCTCTTCATCTACTTCCTGTATCAGCGTCCACCACTCCGCCAAAGCCATATCCGTTTCGCCAGATTCCGCTCTTAGCAGCAGAAAATCGTAGGCCGCACGAAAACGGGGATGACTTAGCAAGCGCAACGCCCGCTTACCACGCAGCTCCAACCTATGCTGCATATTCCAGATTTCACGCATCTGTAACGAAAACCGTTTGGGAATAGAGACTCGACTGACTTGCTGGCTTATAGCCTCTGTCCCCGCTTCTATCATGGCATCATGTTTGGATCTGCCTTCTGCCTCTAATTTTTGTGCACGTAATCGGGCCGGCTCCCAAAGCAAAACTGCAAACAGAAAGGCGGGGGTAACAGGTTTACCTTCACAAACACGGGCATCTGTATTCTCCAGCCCTCGAACAACAAAGGTGATAGGAAAACCCTGCTCTTCATGACTCAAGCAGTCATCCGTCTCTGGAAACAGATGTCTAAATAGATCAAAGTGGCGCAGCTTCTCAAAGGCATGTAGTGCTGTCCCACTCAGAAACAACTTTAGCAACTCATCAAACAGGCGTGCCGCAGGGACACCATCAAGCAGATCACCATTCTCAAGCAACGGTTTTTCACATGCCGGGTTGATGGTAAACCCCAGTTTGGCTGCAAACCGGGCTGCTCGCAGCATTCGTACTGGATCTTCACGGTAGCGTTGCTCTGGGTCACCCAGCAGGCGAAGTACGCCCGCCTCAAGATCCTTCAAACCTCCTGCAAAATCCACAACAGAGAAGTCTTCAATATTGTAATAAAGAGCATTCACAGTAAAATCACGTCGCATAGCATCTTCTTCAATGGTGCCGTATACGTTATCTCTCAGCAGCATGCCGCTTTCATCATCCAGTTTGGCTTGATCAGAATTGGCCTCATGACCTGCCCGAAAGGTCGCAACCTCAATAATCTCTCGCCCAAAGTGGACATGTGCTAAACGAAAGCGACGGCCAATCAGACGGCAATTACGAAAGGCACCCCGAACATCCTCAGGAGTAGCATCTGTGGCCACATCAAAATCTTTAGGTTCACGACCAAGCAGCAGATCACGCACACCACCGCCAACCAGATAAGCCTGGTAGCCAGCTTTTTTTAGACGATAGAGTACTTTGACAGCATTTTCACTAATGTTAGCGCGCGAAATGGTGTGTTCAGAACGGGGAATAATGGTTGGAGTAACTATTTTTATTTTCCTGGCGATTGCTCGCTTGTAGCACTTGTAGCATAAGTTAAGCTGAGTATAATAGCACCTCTTTACGGTTCTCTGCTGCTCCCTTCGTCTAGCGGTTAGGACGCTGGCCTCTCACGCCGGTAACAGGGGTTCGATTCCCCTAGGGAGTACCATATTTTTCAATAAGTTATACCCCATTACCCACTTACCCTTGACCATAATCTGAAAATAATCCGGATAACCGGTCAGAAAAGCGGGGGGGGGGGTTGCACAATCCACCTCACGCTTAATCACGGTAGCTTTTTCATTTGCAGTGCACCAAAATTACCTCACCCTACGCGACGCAGAAGAAGGCTAAGTAGCAATTGAAGAGATCCGGCACCCAGGACTGGCCGTGACACAGCAACAGAGCTTAGAGCAGAGAAGATGCATGAGAATCTGCAGACTTTTCTTAACGGTTAAGCTAACAAGCACAGAACACCACCAGCTTGGCAGGATTTTAAAGGGGCTTACCTGCTCTCCTACTTCTTATTATTTGCCACCCAAACTGCAGCTTCCAGCCTGGATCGTAAATTTAATTTTTTTAACAAATGCTTAACATGCACTTTTACTGTCCCTTCCGTGATATCCAGTTCACGTGCAATGAGCTTATTACTATAGCCATTTGAAATAAGATCTAAAATTTGTTCTTCCCGCTGTGTAAGGCCAGCTTGTGACGGGTTTTTAGGCTCCGCATCACTGCGTAACGCATGGGCCAATAGCTCTGTTAACTTGTCGCATATTACAAATTGACCACTTGCTGCAACCTGAAGACGCTCAAGAATATCTTCAGGCTCCATATCTTTAAGGAGATACCCGTCTGCACCGGCCCGCAATGCAGCAATCACATTATCCTCATTATCAGAGACTGTTAGCATGATGACTCGTGAATCAATATCTGTAGCCTTAATAGCCGTAAGTGTTTCTATTCCCCCCATGCCTTTCATATTCATATCAAGCAAAATCAGATCTGGGTTAAGCTTAACTGCCAGCTCCAGTCCTTCCTGGCCCGATGCCGCCTCCCCTACTAATGTTAACGAATCAACCAGCGCAATCAGATCAGCAACGCCTTTTCTAAATAAAGGGTGATCATCAATGGCTATTACAGTGTGGTTTTTTTCTATATTCATTATATAACTCACCTATTTAATGCATTTTTTTTCAACTTCCATATCCATAGCCACCTCTTGTGACATCGTTTGTTTGAAATCCACAATATTTTTTGCAGCTGTTGGAAATGCCAGTTCTACCCGTGTTCCCCCTTCTTCACGCCTCGATATTTCAATTTCCCCTTCAAGCCTGCTGGCTCGTTCATTTATTATGGCCAGCCCATGATGGTTTCGACGCGCAGCCAATTCAGGTATTCCAACACCATCATCTTCAATGCTAATTGTGACCCGACAGCTGCTGCTATCAAAAAGCAATTTAACCTGCACACTCTCAGCTTTTGAGTGACTAATGGCATTGGATAGCACTTCTCGCACTACCTGCAGAACATGAATTTCCTGATGCGCATTAAGCTGGCACCCCTCCAATTGATTTTCCAATGAAATTTGGATGTCAGTTCGCCCCTGCCAGTCTTCAACTGTCTTCTCAATGGCTTTGGTTAAGCCACTCTCTTCAATTTTCAGACGGAAAGTTGTTAACAGCTCTCTTAATTGACGGTATGCCGAGCTAATGCCATCTCGCATTTCACCGATGATAGCTTGAACTTCCTGCTCAGTATTGGGCTTAGCAATAGTCATATCCAAACGCGTCGCTTGAATTTTTAGATAAGATAACGATTGAGCCAACGAATCATGCAATTCACGTGCAATGGCACTACGCTCTTCTAACAAGGCCAATCTTCTGGATTCACTAACACGTTGAGTAAGATTAAGCGCCATACCTACGTGACGAGCAACTGTTTCTAACATTTGCGTTTGCCGCTCTTCTACTCCTCCCTCAGACAAAACCTCCATGAACAGCACACCAACTTGCACATCCTGATCTTTAATAGGAGAAGAAACCAGTTGTACCTGGCGCTCACCAACAGTTGCATTAAAGGTATGGGTAACACCATCAGCGTAACACTCATTGCAATTTAAATGAGAACAAACATCAGGAATCTCTTCTACTGCTTCTCTAGTAGATGCCAACACGAGTTGGCTAGCCAGTGGATTTTTTCCTAAACAGATAGCACCTGGCCCAAAGCCCAGTGGCTTTTCTATATCCCTTAGTAAATCTTCATAGGTCGCATCAGAGAGTGGGGCCTCACTTAAACGATGAATAGTGTTGTACAGCAACTCCAATGATTGATTACTACGCTCCAGATCAATTGTTTTATCTCTTACTCTGGCTTCTAAGTTTGCATACATCTTGGAAAGGTCTACAGACATCACATTAAACGCCGCACCCAATTGCCCTAGCTCATCATCAGCTACGTACTTGGTTCTAACAGAAAAATCACCATGCCTTGCACTATTCGCACAAACCAACAGCCGATCCAATGGCGCCAACACTCTTACTGTAACCAAATACAAGGTAAACAATACGGCACAAAGTGTTAAAGCAAGAGAGACAACCATAGCCAACTTTAGGCTTTGAATCTTTCTCTCAGAGGTCTCTTCCAGTAGGGTTACAAAATTATCAATATCAAAAACAAAATCATTTATCACTGAGAGATATTCTTGTCTGACATTACTACGTAGGCCAGGAGAACTATCACCATATAGATTTTTGACATCTTCCTTATATTTACGAGATTCGGTATAAGCCAGAAATACCGGTTTAATTCCACTATTCCATCTTTGGCTCAAATGCCGATATGCATGCTGTAATTTATGTGTTGAGTCTGTCGGAAGCATCTCAACCAGCACAGGATGAGTAAGACGATAGTCAAATTCCAGCAGCTCCGCCTCAATAGCTCGTGCAATTGAGGGGCTCTTGCTGCTGATATCCTGATCCAAATCAATTGCCGAAAGAATACGATACGACTGCATCCGCAGGGCACCCGCATGATTGATTGCGCCTGCATCTCCACGAATTGTTTCGGTATAAAAAACAGAACTCAACATACCAATAAACGCCAAGGTTGTGATGACCGCCATCGCCAAACCAAGACGCCATGAAGTGGGCTTTTTAAACAGCCTAATCATTTAAAAAAAACCATAAACCACAACCCATTCAAAATCAGTCTACGTGAGCATTAATAAAGAATTTACTTCAGTCTCATATAGATAAGCATCGCCAATTCACATACCGAAACCATATTTTCAGTGTACCTAATATATAGATATCTTACCGGGTTATTTATTCTTATTTTTAACCTTACATAAAATAATTTATTACGCTACACGCCAAAGACACTGATAAATTTCACCTTTATATTTGCTAGAAGAGAGGAATACCTCCAAATAACCAAGCTGGACTCTATTACCTATGCGGATTTAATTCTTAGGCAGATTTTTGTCTATATTTTCAGTATATTACACACCAATCACACAGTACCACCTAAGTAGTATTTTTATAGGTAATCACAGCATTTACAAGAGAGCAGACTACAAATATCCCTTGCAAAAGAGACGTGTTTTTTCATATTGTAGCTCCACCCAAATTTCAGTGCTCAAAACTGCAAACGGGAGTCTCAATGACAACAGAAAACAAACACGAGAGCTCCGCTCACCATCTGCGTGAGTATGGAGCTCAAACACCGGGAACAAAGGGTATTCCTGGTAAAAGGCGTTACTCAATGGTTATCGATCTCAGGAAATGCATTGGGTGCATGTCCTGTGTTGTAGCTTGTAAAGCCGAATATGGTGTCCCTCTGGGGGTCTGGCGAACCTGGGTTATGGTGGCAGATAAGGGGAGGTATCCAGATAGCAGACGCATCTTCATGCCTCGCCTGTGTAATCACTGCGATTACCCCATCTGCGTACGCAACTGCCCTACACAGGCCACCTTCAAACATGAAGAGGGCTTTGTGCTACAACGGTACAACCGTTGCATTGGGTGTAGAACCTGTGTCGTAGCATGTCCATACAACGCTAGACATTTCCTACCTGCCAAACGCACCAACAACAACCTTCCTAAACTGGTTGTCGATAAGTGCACCTTCTGTATCCATAGGGTTAAGAAGGGGCTGGTACCTGCATGCGTACAAGCCTGTGTTGGTGGTGCTCGCATCTTTGGCGATGTGAACGACCCCAAGAGCGAAGTGGCAAAACTTACTGCAAAAGAGAAGGTTACAGTACTAAAACCTGAACTTGGCACCAGCCCATCCGTCTACTACATCGGTGGTGATTGGGAAATCATGGATGAAACCCATAACTATAAACACCGCTCAGCTCAGCAGAAGGAGGAGTTCAACACCTTTAAGCGAAACCATCACGGAGATGCATTCGCCGATATCGTAGAAGGTGAGAACACCATGCACCATGTAGGCAAAAACATGTCTGACTTCCTGGCGTCGATACCGCATAAGTTTCACGATGTGGTTGCTGCGCTCAAGAAGCTGCTGTTTGCATAAGGGGGGAGGCTACAATGGAAACTTTAATTACCTATAACGCCGTCCATCACAATCCGTGGGGGACACCCATTACCATTTACTTCTGGCTCGTTGGCGCTAGTGCAGGTTCATTTGTACTCTCTGCCTTTGGCTGGGTATTTGGTATTAAACGCTACAAGCCACTCGCTCTGAGCGCATCAGTACTGGCTATTGGCATGTTGATGATCGTCCCAGTTCTACTGATCTGGGATCTGGGCAAACCGTTCCGCTTCATCTACCTCATGTTACCGGGGTATTGGCACGGCACGGCTCCCATGGCCTGGGGTTCATTATTGATCCTAAGTTATCCGGTCTCGATGTTTGTCTATACCTACTTTGTCATAAAAAATGATCAAAAGTGGGCAAAGATAATCGGCATCATCGCTATTGTTCTCGCCCTCTCAACACACTGGTACACCGGTGTTGTTATGGAGCTTAATCCTGGCCGCTACATCAACCATACACCGCTTGCTCCACTGTTATTTTTAACGGGTGCATTTATATCGGGTATCGGCTTGATGATCCTAGTGCTCTGGATCAAGAACTTCTTTATGAGTGAGGAGAAGAAGATCAAGTGGGCGCTTATGGAGGAGATGGCTCAATATATGATGTATGGCATCGTATTTGACTGCTTTCTGCTCTTTCTCGACTTCATGCAGACACAGTACGGAACCGCAAGTGAGAACATTGGACATCATGAAGTATTGATGAATATCTTCTTCACTCCGTACATAATGCTTGAGACCGTTATCGGCCTACTTCTTCCACTAGTTATTCTATGTTCACCACTCAAGCGTACAAGGCTTGGCGTATATGGCGCCTCCCTTCTAGTCGCCGGCGGTGTATATGGTATGCGCATCTGGTGGGTTATGGGCGGTCAATACATGCAGTCCTTCTATTGATTTGGAGAATAGAATAATGTCAAAAATCAACAGACGAGACTTCTTAAAAGCAGGCGCAGTCGCAACTACTGCAGTTGCAGCTCCCTCCATTGGCTCAGCCATGGAGCTCAAGCTCGGTGGCGCCGACTTTCATCAAATCAGGACCTTTCATGAGCGCAAAAAGACACCATATCTTTGCACCATGTGTCCCTACTTTGATGGCGGATTCTGCTACGAAGAAGCCGGTGAAATTGTAAAGGTCGAGGGCAACCCTGACCATATCGCATCCCGCGGAAAGTTCTGTACCAAAGGACTGGCATCATTCTTTGGTGCATCAGACCCCGACAGAATCCTCGCACCCATGAAACGCTCAGGCCCACGTGGCTCAGGCCAGTGGAAAGAGATCAGCTGGGATGAGGCTATTGCCGAGGTTTCTTCAAAGGTACAAGCCGCTGTCGATGGTAATCCAGACAGCGTTGTCCTGAATGAAGGTGCCTTTAAAGAGGGTGGCACAACCCGCTTCATGGACACACTGGGCTCAAGCTCAGTCATCCGTAGCCGGGTTCCATCCATCAGCAGCGTGGCTAAACAGGCGGTGCTTAAAAAGACCTTTGGTGTGGACTCCACGCTGCCGGACTTTGAAAACACCAAGTATGTCCTAAACTTTGGCGAGAACATTATTGAGACAGCCCTTCCATTGGCTCAACGTCTCACAGATGGCATCGTCAACAACCGCTTGAAGCTTGTCACCTTTGACGTGCGCATGTCGCACACCGCAGGCCGAAGTGACGAGTGGATCCCTGTATTTCCTGGCAGCGATGGCGTAATTGCACTGGCCATGGCCAATGTGATCATGGAAAAAAACCTGGCGAATGTTGATTTCATTAACAACTGGACCAACACCACAGCAGATGAATTGGCTCAGCAGTTAAAAGCATACACGCCAGCTAAGGCACAAAAGGCCAGTGGTGTCTCAGCAAAAGACATCAAGCGTATCGCCATTGAGTTTGCCAAAAGCAAACCCGCAACAGTCGTTAGTCAAAATGGACTGAGCTTCCATAAAGGTGGCGTAGATGCAGAGGCTGCAGCGCAACTTCTGGCTATCATAACCGGCAACATTGATATAGAAGGTGGTAACTGTCTACCACGTCAATTTGACATTGCTTCAATCCAACCAGCCCCTGCCCCTTCAGGCAGTGCTTCACGCCAACTGAATCATACCTTTCCATTTGAGGTAAAAGGTGGCAAGCGCAAAGTACAGGTCATGTTCAATCATATGAGCAATCCTGCCTACTCATCTCCTGCTGCAAGTGTTTGGCGTGACGTACTGAAAGACGAGAACCTGATTCCATACCTGGTTGATTTCAGCCCTTTCATGAGTGAAACATCTGCATTAGCAGATATCATCCTTCCTGATGTGGTTCCAACCGAACGTCATGATATTGGCAGCAGTCCAACAGCACTGCACCCATGGCTCACCAAGACCATTCCTGGTGTTAAAGCTCGAGGCAAGGCACAGGATGTTCGTGAAACCCTGAAAAAGATTGTCGAAACCATCGATGCAGATGGTAGCCGTGGCATGAAAGAGTTTTGGTCCTTTAAAAATGCCAAAGACTGGGTCAAACAAGAGGTGGCTGGCATCGGGCTGGATAAAAAAGGGCTTAAAGCGCTTAAGAAAGGCGTTTATCCAGCTTACGGAAAGATCGACCTCAACACCCGGAAGATCGTCAAAAAAGGCGAGCCTATCCCTGTTGAGTACAAGACTTACGAAGCAGCTGGTTTCGCTACACCCTCTGGCAAGGTTGAGGTCTCTGCTCCAGCATGGACAGAAAACTCACGGCTCTCAAATATCAAGTCAAATGAGTTTGTTTTGACGACTTTCAAGGTGAGCTATCAGAGCCTGTCACGCACATCCAATCTGAAGGTATTGTCAGAGTTGTGGCATGCCAATCCACTTTGGATCAACAAGGAAATCGCTCTGAAACTGGGAATTGGTGACGGCGAGCTGGTCAGAGTAAAGAGTGAAGTTGGCCATTTGGTCACCAAAGCTTGGCTCACTCATGGCATTCATCCTCAGGTCATCGGATTCTCAACCTCTGTTGGGCGTTCTGCTTATGGTAGAGTTGCTCAGGCTGACCCTGCTGCAAAGACACCTCTTGTAGATGACTCACAGGCAGATGAAGACATCCTCGCTAACCTCTGGTGGAGAGATGGTGGAATCAACCCCAACGACATCATTCCCCTGGCCATTGACCCAGTATCTGGGGCACAAGCCTGGAATGATACGGTGGTAACGATCTCACCTGCAGAACCGGGCGACAAGTATGGCGACATCAAAGTCGATAACGCTAAACATGAAGCCATATATAAGAAGCAAATGGGTTAATCCTGGCTTCTTATAAGACTAGATAACGGAGGATGGAAGATTGAAGACAACAACTAAAGCTGTGCTTGCCATCATCGGTGCAATCGTCCTGGTTCTGCTCTTTTCAGCTCTGAGCTGTACCAGTGACCGGTTCACCCGGATCAGCGCCTGTACTGTATGCCATGAGATATTTGTTGATTATGACGAAT
>Ga0316187_10004714_pt1 | contig 11804 bp, 8 predicted proteins | sample CroRivburrow1_MG_FD_204927 | JGI IMG/M metagenome (GOLD analysis project Ga0316187, IMG submission 204927) | Coastal sediment microbial communities from Maine, United States - Cross River worm burrow 1 | ecosystem: Environmental > Aquatic > Marine > Coastal > Sediment | place: USA: Maine...
GGCTGGGTGGAAAAGGCGGGCGATGTGCTGCTGCCGTTGATCATGTTCGCGCTTGGCGTCTTCCTGATCCTGGACGCAGGCTTCTACTTCGCAACCGGCGCCGGGCTGTACTGAACGTCGTTAATCGGGCGCGCCGTCCGTTCTCGACCAGAGCACGCCGGCATCCACGTCGTTTATATCCCGCAAGCCGCAGAAGGCCATGGTCAGATCCAGCTCGTTGGCAATGATTTCGAGACAGCGGGTCACCCCAGCCTCGCCCATGGCGCCGAGGCCATAGAGAAACGCACGGCCGATCATCGTGCCGCTGGCGCCCAGGGCCAGCGCTTTGAACACGTCCTGGCCGGAGCGGATCCCGCCATCCACCCAGACCTCCATGGCGTCGCCTGCGGCTTCCCGCACCTCGGGCAGGACGGCGATGGAAGACGGTGCGCCGTCGAGCTGCCGACCGCCATGGTTGGAAACCACCAGCGCATCGGCCCCGGATTCCGCTGCCAGGCGTGCGTCTTCTGCACACATGATGCCTTTCAGGATCAGCTTGCCGCCCCAGCGCTCTTTCACCCAGGCCACGTCTTCCCAGCTGAGCGTAGGGTCGAGCTGCTCGGCGGACCAGGTCGAGAGCGAAGTCATATCGCCGATGCCCTCCACGTGGCCGACGATGTTGCCGAACTGACGCCGTCGGGTGCCCAGCATGCCGAGGCACCAGCGCGGGTGCATGGCCATGTTGACGATGTTCTTCAGCGTCATCTTCGGCGGCGTGGAGAGCCCGTTGATCAGGTCCTTGTGTCGCTGGCCGAGAATCTGCAGATCCAGCGTCAGCACCAGAGCCGAGCAACCGGCCGCCTTCGCCCGATCGATCAGGCGGCCGATAAAGTCGCGATCACGCATCACGTAGAGCTGAAACCAGAACGGTTTTTCCGTCGCCGCCGCCACGTCTTCAATGGAGCAGATGCTCATGGTGGAAAGAGTGAACGGCACCCCCCATTTTTCCGCAGCGCGCGCCGCAAGAATCTCGCCGTCCGCATGCTGCATGCCGGTGAGTCCGGTCGGCGCCAGCGCGACAGGCATACGGACGGACTCCCCCACCATGCGGCCGGCGATGGAGCGGTTGCTCATATCCACCGCCACCCGCTGCTTCAGACGGATGTCCGCCAGATCAGCTTCGTTGGCCCGATAGGTGGACTCCGTCCAGGAGCCCGAGTCCGCGTAGTCGTAGAACATGCGCGGCACCCGGGCTTCATGCAGTCGGCGCAGATCCTCGATGCAGGTGATCGGGCGCGGCACGTTCAGCCCCGCTGCGGCGGGTTCTTGCGGAATCGCGCGGTGAACAGGCCGCGCTTGTGCCAGGGTTGAGACTCACTCATCCAGATGTGCAGCCGGGGCTTAAAGTTTTCAGGATCGTCCAGGCTGCCCACCTTCACCCCGCAGAAAGTTTCGTTGGCATCGTTGTAGGAATAGATCGGGCTGCCGCAATCGCCACAAAACAGCCGGGTCACGTGATTGCCTGCTTCCGACAGGGTGGTGAACTCTTTCGGCCGCCCCTTGGTGATCCGGAACTCGTCGCGCCGGACGCTGACCACGTAGGCCGGCCCGCCACCGGACGCGTACTGGCAGGCACGGCAGTGACAGGCGACCTGAGCGACCACCGGTTCGTAAAAACCGTAGCGGATTTCACCGCAGGCACAGCCGCCCGTGCGCTTTACTTTGTCGGTTAGTGGGCTGTCCATGTCCTGATCCTTCTTCATCGCTCAGCCGAGCGTTCAGTTCACTCGATTTGGTGGGGGTTGATCGGCGAAAAACGCGGTCAGATTTTCCACCGCACACATACCCATGGCGACCCGCGTCTCTTCCGAGCCACTGCCGAGGTGCGGCAGCAGCACGACGTTCGGCGCGTCGAGCAGACCCGGGTTCACCACCGGTTCCGCCTCATAGACGTCGAGCCCGGCGCCGCCAATCCGGCCTGCCTGCAACGCCTGTCCTAGCGCCGCCTCATCCACCACATCGCCTCTGGCCGTGTTGATGAGAATGGCATGCTCGGGCATTCGCTCGAGCGCTGCGTCGTCAATCAGATGCCGGGTCTCGGGCGTAGCGGGACAATGCAGCGAAACAAAGTCCGACTGCTCCAGCAACGTATCCACGCTCACGGCCTCGGCATCGAGCCCGGCGATCACCGCCTCACGCACCGGTGACCGGCTCGCGAGCAGTATTTTCATGCCGAAGCCATGGTGGGCCCGAGCGGCGGTGGCCAGACCAATCCGCCCGGCGCCAATGATGCCCAGCGTCTTGCCCGTCACTTTGCGGCCCAGCAGATGGGTTGGCCGCCAGCCTGTCCAGGCCCCGGCGCGAAGCTCGCGCTCGCCTTCCCCCGCCCGCCGGGCGGTCATCAGCATGAGCGTGATCGCCAGATCCGCCGTGCAATCCGTGAGCACGCCTGGGGTGTTGGTGACCACGATGCCTGCCCGCTCTGCAGCGGTGAGATCGATGTGGTTGAAGCCGACACCGAAGTTTGCGATTAGCCTTGCGCGCACGTTGTTTGCGCCGAGCAGCGTCGCATCGAGCTGGTCTGTCACCGTCGGGCAGAGCGCGTCGGCATTTGCCAGCGCCTGGGCCAGCTCCGAGCCTGTCATCGGCTCGTCGCTTGTGTTGAAAACCGCATCGAACCGCTCAGCCAGCAGGGCCTCCACGGCATCCGGCCAGCGCCTGGTCAGCACGACGCGAGGCCGTGCGCTGCTTCTATCCGCCATGCAACTGCATGCCCATCTCCCGAAAACTGCGGCGAAGTATACCCAGGGAGGCACAGAGGTTCGCTATGCGAGGTGAGCTGGGCACCCCGCCCGGCAACGCCTACAATCGTCCGATCGAGTTAAGGGGAGAGCGGGCATGCGAGGCGGTCAGGTTTTCATGGAGTCGTTGCTGCTGCACGGCGTGGATGCGATTTTCGGCAACCCGGGCACCACGGAGAACCCGCTGCTCGATCGACTGATCGACTACCCACAGCTGCCTTATTACGTCGCGCTGCACGAGGGCGTGGCGGTGGGCGCCGCCAGCTTCCACGCTCAGGCAACCGGCCGCACGGCGGTTGCCAACCTGCATGTGGCCCCGGGTCTCGGCAACGCCATCGGCATGATGTATGGCGCTCTGAAAGCCGCCTCACCGCTCATCGTCACGGCCGGCCAGCAGGATACGCGCATGCGTTTCCACAACCCGCTGCTGTCGCACGATCTGGTTGCCATGGCCGAGCCGGTCACCAAGTTCAGCGCCGAGCCGAAGAGTGCAGACGAAATGGGGCCGCTGCTGAACCGCGCCTTCAAGATCGCCAATGAACCGCCCTGCGGCCCGGTATTCATTGCCCTGCCCGTGGATGTGATGGAGCAGGAAACGGAGATCGGCGCGAGCAGCACCGGTCCAATCCAGCCTGGCATCGCCAGCGCTGAAGCCATCGGTCAGGCCACGGCCATGCTGCTCGAGAGCCGGAATCCCTGCCTGGTGGTGGGCGACGATGCGTCCCGTCAGGGCGGTCTGGATGCGCTGGTCAGCCTCGCGGAGACGACGGGCGCGACCGTATATCACCAGGGTTTGCGCGCCCATGTCTGCTTTCCCAATCGGCACCCGAACTACCGCGGTCGAACGCCGTTCGAAGCCGCCGCTGTCAGCAAGCTGCTGTCGCCTCACGACCTGGTGCTGCTGATCGGCGGCAACTTCTTCGAGGACGTCTGGTATGACGCGACAAGCCATATCCCGGAGGGAGCCCGGGTGATCCAGCTCGAAAACAGCCAGCACCGGCTGGCGCTTTCTCTGCCGCTCGATCTGGGCGTGACAGGCGAGCTAACGCATGCCCTGCAGAACCTGACAGACGCCGTGCGCGAAGGTGCAGAACAGGCCTACAGAACGGCTGCAGAGGAGCGGAACGCCGCCCTCAAAGAGGGATATGAGGCCAGGCAGTCCGCCGCCCAGCAGACATTGGAGAAGCTCCATGCTGCCACCCCGATTGCACCCGTCCGGGCCCTGCACGAGCTGAGCCGGACGGCCCCGGACGATGCCATCATCGTCGACGAGTCAATCACCGCCTCGCTGGAAGTGGCCCATCACTTCGAGGAGAAGCAGAAAGGTGACTACTATGGCGGCCGCGGCGGCGGCATCGGCCAGGGGATCGCCGGCGCGATCGGCGTACAGGTCGCCCATCCGGACCGCCGGGTGGTGGCCATTTCCGGTGATGGCTCGGCCATGTACAGCATTCAGGCACTGTGGAGCGCAGCACACCATGCGCTGCCGATCATCTTCGTGATTCTCTCCAATCGGGAGTACCGGGTGTTGAAGCACAACCTGGATATCTACCGTGCCCGGTTCGACATCGGCTCGAACAAACCCTATCCGCATATGGATCTGACCAGCCCGACCCTCGGCTTTCCGGAAATGGCCAACGGGATGGGTGTGCCGGGAGAAACGGTGACCGAGGCTGACGGAATCGCCGACGCAATGGCCCGTGCCCGGTCGACCTCGGGTCCTTACCTCATCGAGATCGTTGTAGCGGGGAAACCCTGAGCCCGGCCCTATTAATCCTGCTCAGGGCTGCCGAGGATCGCTCAAGGCTGCAACCGGAGCACCGACCAGGCGCTGCCAGCGCGGGTGTAGCGAAACCGATCGTGCAGCCGGCCCTCTCTGCCCTGCCAGAACTCCATAGTGGTGGGCGCCAGGCAATAGCCACCCCAGCCTTCCGGCATGGGTACCTCGCCGTCTGGATGCTGAGCACGAAGCTCGGCCACTCGGGCCTCCAGCATCTCGCGGCCGCCGATGGGCTGCGACTGATCGGACGCAGCCGCAGAAAACCGGCTGTCTTCGGGCCGGGTTGCGAAGTAGGCCCGGGAATCAGCCACAGCCACCTGGCTGACGGCTCCGCTGATCCGGACCTGACGGCTGAATGCAGCCCAGTAAAAAGCAAGCTGTGCGCGCGGGTTCTCCGCCAGTTCCTGGCCCTTCTGACTGCCGTAGTCCGTGAACCAGACGAAGCCATCCGGACCGTGCTCTTTGAGCAGAACGATGCGCACGGAAGGCTCAGCACCGGCAGACGCTGTGGCCAGCGCCATGGCCGTGGCGTCCTCAGCGCCGGTGGCCATCGCTTCGGACAGCCAGGCGCCAAACAGCTCGAGTGGATCTGCGGGCAGGTCCGCCCGGCTCAGGATTCCCGCCGCGTACTCACGACGCTGTTCGCGATGATCTCCCATGATATTCGCCGCCGATAGTTTTATATGAAACCATAAAGAACTTTAGGGCTCTTTATGAGTCTAGTCAGAAGGATTCGGTTCCGACTCTGCCCCCGCAAGCGCTTCTTCTTCGAGAACCCTCGCACCTCGCAGAATGCCGCCCAGAGCGTAGTTACCCTCATGGCAGGCGTACTCGAAAACCAGGTCGTCTGAGCGCGGCCAGACGTAGGCGCCGCTCCATGGCTCAACCCAGGCAGGGTCTTCCACCGTGAATTCGTAGAGCAGGCGGTCGTCGTCCATCGGGGTAAACCGCTCCACCACGTGCAGATCCCGACCAGCCAGGAACAGGCCGTTCTCCTCGCGGAAGTTGGTGGTGTCCACCACCAGCGTGTCTCCGTCCCAGTGGCCGATGGAATCGCCCAGCCACTTCCGCACATCCTCCGGCGCATGTTCGGCGTTCATTCGCACCACCCGGGCATCGTGATTCATCTCGTTGAGAATCATCACGTGCGCCTCCGTCTGCACGATCCGCTTCATGTTGTTGTACATCACGGGCAGTGCCGGCGGCCCTGCCGTGCTGCCGAAGCCGAGCAGACAGCGCTCCGCCAGAGGGCGCGCCTCCGGATCGTCATAGGGGCCAGTTTCCCGATCGATCCACCAGGCGGTGCCCGTGTTTTTGCCTCGATTCGCCGCGCGCTTCATTGCCTGCGCCTTACCCTGCTCAGACATCGCCGGCAGCCGGCCATTCTCCGGCCAAGTGATGATCGAGGTGGGGTATTTGCCGTCGACCATGAAGTTGCTGTCGCCAATATCCACGTAGAAGGCGTTGTAACCGCCGACGCCGCCAGCCGCGCCTTCGAACTCCGGCGCATAGAACTCGGTGCCGCCCTTTTCCGGCGCACCGCGATTCGGATCGCTGGGGGCGGCATCCTTGGCCAGGTTGTTCGCCCAGTACTCTGCGATCTGCTCAGCCTCCTGCGCCGTGATGGTGGGCTTGCCTTCGAATCGCTTGGGCCGCTGCAGCGGGGTCAGGGTGGCCACGTTGTAGGTACCGGACAGATCCGGGGGCTCATCCGATGCCGCAACGGGTGCTGACGGATAAAGCGAGAAGACAGCGATCAGGATCATGACGCTGAGCAGGTTGAGCATGAGTGCCTCCAGAAAGACGGGCAACCCAGGAAGCATAGAGGCGGCATCTGACCAAGTCGAGGCGGCAACTCGCCCGCTGCCGTGAGCGCTTCCGGCCCGGCTGCGAGCACCGTAAACTGGCGCCATGCTCCCGAATCCATGGCCGATTTCCGCTGGGCGTTTGCGCCTGGCACTGATCTTTCTTGCGTTGCACGCCACCCCCACGCACGCAAACCCGCTGGCGGAACTCGGCCGGGCCCTGTTCTTCGACCCGAACCTTTCCGAGCCGCCAGGCCAGGCCTGTGCCACCTGTCACGACCCGGCCCAGGCATTCAGCGATCCCCGTGGCGCACTGGGTGGCGCTCTCTCTCTTGGCGCAGACGGTCATTCCCTGGGCGAGCGCAACACACCCGGATTGACTTACGTGGCCTTCGTTCCGCAGTTCAGCAAAGCGGGCGAGCACTATCAGGGCGGCCTGTTTCTCGACGGCCGCGCAGCAACACTTGCAGAGCAGGCGCTCGAGCCCATGCTGAATCCGCTGGAGATGGCGCTGCCAAGCAAGGCCGCCGTGATCGAACGCGTGCTCGGCAATCCGGCGCACCGCAGCGCTTTGACAGCGCAGTTCAGCGCCGGCGTGCTCGAGCGCGAGGATGCGCTGATCCAGGCGATCACCACCGCCATCGCTGCGTTCGAGCGATCGAAAGAATTTTCGACGTTCGACTCCAGATACGATCGCTCCCTGACCGGCGACTACGAAATGACCCGGGAGGAAGCGATCGGCAGAGAAGTCTTTTTCTCCGGCCTGGTGAACTGTATTCAGTGCCATCTGAACGAACCAAACAAGGTCTCAGAGCGGGAAACGTTCACCAACCATCGCTATCACAACATCGGCGTCCCGCAGAACCCGGCCATCGCGGGCGAGCCGGACCCTGGGCTTGCCGGCCACCTGGAGGATCCGAGCGAAGCAGGTAAGTTCCGGGTTCCCACACTACGCAATGTGGCCGTGACTGCCCCGTATATGCACAACGGTGTCTTTCAGAACCTGGAGACTGCCGTAGCCTTCTATGCCAAGTACACGCTCAGACATCAGCGCAATCCGGAAACCGGCGCCTTCTGGCGCGCCCCGGCCGTGCCGGAAAACATTGATCAGGAGATCCTCGCCGATGGCCAGCCCATTGACCCTGAACGGATCCACCACCTGACCGCTTTTCTGAAAACCCTCACCGATCGCCGCTACGAACACCTGCTCGACTGAAAAAAAACCGGGGCATTACCCCGGTTTTCAGGCGTTCGGCCTCTTTTCAGTTGCCCCCGCCGAAGTGGTAGGTCAGCTGCAGCTTGTACATGCGTCCGAAGGGATTGTGCGTGTACGGATCGTAGTTCTGCGGCATGTATACTGCCGGCGGTTCTTCATCGGTGAGGTTGTAGATCGTGCCCGCGATGGTGAAGTCACGCCATGCGTAGATGGCGGTGATGTCGTGCGTCCCCATGTCGTCCACTGTCTGCAGGTCGGTCATTGGTCCGACTGGTGGAGGCGCGACGTCTTCATAGTCGTTCACGTAGCGGTACGTGTACGACAGCCGCAAGCCACCGCGTGCGTATCTTACGTAGGCGTTTCCTTTCAGATCCGGCAGGGGATAGAAGGGATTCCGGCCGATGTTCATGAATCCGACGAAATCGCCTCCCGGCGCCAGCGTGGTGCCATTCAGGCTTAGGAAGTCGTCAGATTCGTACTCAAGAACGTAAGAGCCCTCGGCACCGACGGTCAGATCGCCGCCGCCAACATCTTCGAAGATGTAGCTGACGTTGAAATCAAAACCGCTCGTATTGATGTCGGCACCGTTGATGTAGTACGTATCGACCGAGGCAAGACCTGCCACCTGCGTGCCTTCCGGAACGAAGCGGGGCCTCAGATCGTCGTCACACACCGGCGTGCCGACGCCGGGGCCGAAGGGATTGTCTGGAGTACCGTCGCCCTGGCATCCGTTCACCGTGTAGGCGCCGATGATCTGGCTGGCACTCTCCAGCTGGAAGGCATCCTTGAAGTCGAAGGACCAGTAGTCCAGCGTGGCGAACAACCCGCCCGTCTGGAAGATCACGCCGAGGTTCAGCGTGACGGCTTTCTCGGAGTCGAGATCCGGGTTGCCGATGTAATTTACAGCCCTATAGGCGCTGGCGGCAGCGATGTTCTGCAGCACCGTGTCGACCCCGCCCAGGTAAGACTGCGGCGGGCCGCGGAAAGTCGTCGAAGCGGAACCGCGCAGTGCCAGCCAATCCGTTGCCTGCCAGCGAACGGCGATCTTCGGATCGAACGTTTCCCCGACCTGGCCGTAGTCCTCGAAGCGAACCGCCAGCTGCATGTCCAGGGTATCCGTTATGGGCAGAGCGAATTCCGCGAAGGCGCCATACACCGTGCGGTCCGTCTTGAACTCATCGCCGGGTACGCCGAACGCCAGCAGACCGAACTGTACGGTGCAGTTCGGCGAGAGCTGATCGGCGGTGGTGAAGCCGAGATCCACCGCGAACGGATTGGTCCAGGGGCAGGGGTTGACAGCGACGTTGGAGACGTCGTTCAGCTTGGTGTCGTACTTTTCGTTGCGCGCCTGGAGACCCGCGGCCCAGCCGATGTTGCCGCCGGGCAGCGAAATGTTGGTTTCGCCGTTCGTGACGAAGTCGAACACGAGGAGTTCACTGGTGAACTGGCCCTGACCGCGCAGCGTCAGCCAGTCGATGAGTTCCGGATCGTTTGCCAGACTCGGAATGAAACCGGGGTTGTCTATGCCTGCCGGGACGGAGTAGTCGATGGCTGAAGAGAAGGGGTTGTACCACATACACGGGCCCACACCCTGAGTCGAGGTAGCGGGATTGGAGCCACCGGGCGTGCAGTCAGGACCACCGTAGCCATTGAGCGCGAAGGCCATGCCCTGCACCTGCATGTCATAGCCGTTGGTCTTGCGCTCCCGATTCGAGTAGCTGATGCCGGCATCGTAGCTGAAGCCCGAGAACTCTCCCTGGAGGCTGGCGGCAAGCCGGTAGGTGGTCGTCTTGAACGCCGCTTCCAGCGGCTCACCGTCGCGACCATTGACGCCCAGCATACGCGAGCGCTGGTAGACCTCGACGGAATCTATGGTCTCTCCCGCTGGTAGGTTCGCAAACAGCTCCGGGTAGTCCTGTTTGTACTGAATCAGGCCGGGATGGTTGGCCGGCACGATCCGATCCGGACCGTACAGCGAGTTCGGCGGGTACGCCGGCGATGACTTCCAGGAAGGCATGTCCATCACTGAGTACATGCCCTCCACGTGCAGCGTCGTGGTGTCGTTGAAGTCGTAGTTGACCTCCCCATAGGTCTTGTACTGGTCGGTCTCCTCGATCATGTTGTCGAAGAACGTGAACTGAAAGCTGCACTGACCGAACTCGATATCGCCGCCGAGTTCCTCGCACATCGGTTCCGGACCGGCGTATACCTGCTGGTTGGTGCCTGGCAGTGCACCCGTCGGCACATCCGCATTCGGGTCACGAAGGTAGGTGGTGCCGGGCTGGCCGGTGGTCGACCAGCCGCCGTTGTAGTTATCCGCGAACGGCTTGAGGCCGAAATCCATATCCTGGATGGTTAACTCGCTGCGGCGATCCCACTCGAAGGCGAGGAGCACGTTGGTCCGTTCGTTCGCCCAGCCGAAGGTCATCCCCAGCATCTGATTGCCGTCAGAACCGTCGATCCACTGCTGCGATCCAGTGATCTCGAATCCTTCGAACCCAGCGCGGGAAATGAAGTTGACCACCCCGGCGATGGCATCTGAACCGTAGAGCGCCGCGGCACCATCTTTCAGGATCTCGGTGCGTCCCCAGGCATTCATGGGGAATGCTGAAACGTCCACGCCGTTGTCATTGGTTGCGACGTGTCGGCGGCCGTTGATCAGTGTCAGCGTCCTCGCCGACCCGAGGCCCCTGAGATTGATGGTTGTGACACCATAGTTTCCCTGGCCCGGCTGGTTGAACTGATTGGTCTCACCCAGATTCCCGGCCGTGATGCCGAGCGTCCGGATGAATTCGATCATGCTCGGATTACCGACATCCTCCAGATCCTCGTTCGTAATCACATCGATGGGTAAAGCCGCGTCTTCGGCGCTGCCTTTGATATAGCTTCCGGTGACGATGATCTCTTCGATCTCCGCCTCTTCGGCCCAGGCCAAGGGCGTAGAGATCAGCAAGGCGCTAAGCGCCAGCCTCCAGGCCAGATTCGTTGGTTTCATGAAATTTCCCCTCGTAAAAACTTCTGATAGCAGACAACTATAGAAGCCCGATGTACGACTCTCTCGTCGGACCTACTCAAGAAAATAACATCGTAGGGCAGTATTACAATCCCATTGCAATACTGACGCGGTGCGCTGGCACCCGTGGCAGCGCTCGTTGTTCCCCTCTATCGCGGGCGATGGGTTCACGGACCGCAGACAGAAAAAAGCCCCGGTGGCCGATGGCCGCCGGGGCTTTGTAGAACCGATCAGCTGATGATCAGGGGGTGAAGCGGTACCTCAGACCCAGCTTGATCATCCGACCGAACGGATTGTGCGTGAACGGATCGTAGTTCAGATCCGTGGACGCAGGAGGCGGATCTTCATCCGTTGCGTTGATCACCGACAGAGACACGTAGGTGCTGCTGTCGAACAGCTGCACGTTGTAGTGCAGGTCCAGCGTCGTGTAGCTGTCGACCTTGGACAGGTCGTTGACGGTGGACGCGGCCGGGCGGATGTCGTCGTAGGAGGACACGTGCCGCACGATCAGCTGCGCATTGTGGATGCCGTGATCGTAGCGCAGGAACACATTGCCCTGCAGCTCAGGCTTCGGCGTGAAGGGGTCGCCATCATTCAGGAAACCGGCAAAGTCACCGCCTTCCGCCAGCGTAATGCCGTTGATGTCGAGGAAGTCGTCTGACTTGTACTCGAGCACGTAGGTGCCCTGCAGGCCGAGCCCCAGCGTACCGCCAAAAACATCCAGGAAGTCGTACTGCGCGAACAGATCGATACCGGAGGTCTTGATATCCGAGCCGTTGATCCAATTGGTGTCGATACGCTCCAGGCCGTCTGCATCGGTACCCGTCGGGAATACGTGCGTGCGCAGCGCATCACAATCCGGGGTGCCGACGCCAGCGCCGCCATCCTCACACCCTAACCCGAAATAGGCCGTGGTGATCTGCTGAGCACTCTCGGTCTGGAAGGAATCCGCGAAATCAAAGTACCAGTAGTCGAGCGAACCGTAGAACACTTCGTTCTGGAAAATCAGGCCGAGGTTGGTGGTCACCGCCTTTTCTGGATCGAGATCCGGGTTGCCATTGACATCCACCGCTTTGAAAGCGTTCTGAGCAGCGATGAACTGCAGAGCCGTACCGGTACCGGACAGAATGCTCTGCGGCGGCCCACGGAAGGTGGTGCCTGCAGACCCTCTGAGCGTGAAGCCTTCAGCAAAATTCCAGGAGAAAGCCGC
>Ga0316187_10004715_pt1 | contig 11803 bp, 1 predicted proteins | sample CroRivburrow1_MG_FD_204927 | JGI IMG/M metagenome (GOLD analysis project Ga0316187, IMG submission 204927) | Coastal sediment microbial communities from Maine, United States - Cross River worm burrow 1 | ecosystem: Environmental > Aquatic > Marine > Coastal > Sediment | place: USA: Maine...
AGTAGAGGTGGGTAGGTGATTAGCGCCCATTCCGGTTGCAATGACGCCATCATGACAGCTGGCACAAGTTCCTACTACCTGACCGTGATCAAATGCACCGGGTGCAAGTGGTGTCGCCCAAGTTGCAGGTGGTAGACCGTGACAAGCTTCACAGGCATCTGTAGTAGAAAGATGTGTATCACCTTTGCCACTGGTAATCGTTCCATTATGGCAACCGATACATAGTCCGACCACTTCATTGTGATCGACATTAGTGATTGTGCTCCACGGAGCCGGTGCTATCGCATGGCAAGCCTGACAATTATCGGTTGTTGGCATATGCGTATCGCTTTTACCACTGGCGGTAATATTATCATGACAACTGACGCAGGCTTGCGTTCCGATGCCAGAGTGATCAAATGTAGCGCCTATCCAAGTTGTTGTGCTGTGGCAGGTATCGCACGGATCCGGCGTCGGTACGTGATTTGGTCTTTGCCCCGTAGCAATGATTCCATCATGGCAGGTCACACATGCCAAACTACCAATTGTACTGTGGTCAAAGGTTTCGACTAGCCAATTTTGAACGCTATGACAAACCTCGCAAGTCTCTGTGGTTGGAATATGATTTACATCTTGGCCGGTAGCGATCACACCATCATGACAACTCTCACAGGATCCGAATACCTGCCTATGATCCACCCTGCCTTTCAGGGGTATCCATGCTGAGCCCGTTTCGTGGCAGGCGTTACATAGATTAGTCGAAGGTATATGTTCTTCTGTTTTACCACTGGCAATTTTACCATCATGGCAACTTATACAAGTACCGTAAACTTCGTTATGGTCCACATTTGCAGACGGAACTGGCTTCCATGGAAAATTAGCGACATGGCAAGCCTCGCAACGATCCGTGGTTGAAATATGGTCTGACCCTTTTTCTGAAACATCATGACATCCAGCTGCCGTACAACTTGAGGTATCAACTTCTCCATGATCGAAATTAATTATTGACCAATCAGTGGTGATATGACAACCACCGCAATTATTGCTGGTTTGGAGATGTGCTGCAGGTTTACCTGAGGCTGAAATTCCGTTATGACAAGAAGAACATACCGTCGAACCGACTAGAGAATGATCAAACAAGGCTTTAGCCGTTAGCGCAAAATCCGTTGTGTTGTGACAAGTGCCGCACTGTTCCTCAGTGGGAATATGATTTTTTGGTTTTCCAACCGAAAAGACACCATCGTGACAAGAGTTGCAATCCAAAGGTAAGGCATCAAACACCGCGCCAACGTGACAACTTTCGCACTGCAGCTTATCGTGTGCACCATCCAGAGGGAAACCCGTAGCGAGATGGTCAAAACTTTCAGCAGTCGTGGTGGCACCAAAAGCCGGCGAAGACAAAACCAATAGAAATAATAGGGCTGTAAAATGAGCCCTACAACTTAAAAACGTCTTTTTTAGTGACTTCATAATTCGTATACAACATCCATTACAAAGTACGGATTTATGCATCTACGACCTAAAGCTAAATCACTATAACTAAAGCGATCGATAACTTATGTTAATTTGCTGCACAGCTTTATGGTTGGTCCACATATAATCAGTAATTTTGGACAGATACTTAAAAACACCTGATCCGTTACTTTGTGTGATTACGTTTATGGTAAAAGAGAAGCATATGACTAACATGATTACTCATGCGCGGCATACTCGGTAATTGAATGCACTTGGCAAAAATCACACTCCCCTTAAACCCCCGTTTTATGTGTGTGAATTTATTATTTTATTGCTTTCTTGTTATATCGTGCAGCTAAGCCGAATATAACTCATTTGGGACTAAAACACCACAAATTTACCGCATTTATTCGCATTTTTGTTCAACCCTTAAACACTATTGAAGTTGTTCTTTTTAGTGAAAAACTGGGTAGCGAAACGCTAGTAAATTATCCATTAACAGACCGGTGTTTTATCTCGTTTCGTTACATACCACTACCCATACCACCAGAACCTCCCGTACCAGTACCCATACCACCAGTACCAGTACCAGGGCAGTGCATTCCCGTACACGCAGCAGGTGTAACTGTTAACGTTACTTCGCTGAAAACTGTGTTTCCTGCGTTGTCGGTTACCGTCAATCTTACCGTGTAGTTGCCAGCATTAGTGTAGGTATGCGTAACGAATTGACCTGGCGCGGCTACGCTATCGCCAAACCACCATTGGTAGGTCGCAATGTTGCCAATGGAGCTTGAACCATCAAATGAAAATACGGTGTTCGTATCACCCGTGCTTGGTGTGGGGCCGTTAATGATGGGTTCTAAAGTCCCACCGCCAGTCGGCGTACAAGCGGAATTGTCAATACCCGACGCCCAACTACTCGTACTGGTGTGGCAAATGTCACAATCAAACTGGTCAAAGTTAGGACAGGTGGTATCGTGATTATTGCCAGGGCCACTAGTGGCGAAGCCTGTGCCCGCACCATGGCAAATTAAACATTGTCCAACTACCCGATTATGATCAACGTTATTCACCGGCGCCCATTGATTGGTGGAATCATGACAATCTTCACACACATCCTGCACCGGCATATGAGGGCCAAAACTGTCCTTACCGGAGGCAGTAATTCCATCATGACAAGAAATACAGGCTTGGCCAGCGACCAAAAGATGGTCAAATGTTGCGCCTTGCCAACCAAATGTGTCATGACAGGCATCGCAATCAGATGAACCGATAGGCACGTGGTTTACACCCATTCCCGTTGCAATGTTGCCGTCGTGACATACCAAACAGGTTGCCGCCGCTGTCGCATTGTGATCAAAATCGCTCGGCGGTACAGGAGTCCACCCAGCCGGGAATGTTCGATGACAAAGCTCACATTCATTCGTCGTTGGCATGTGATCAACACTCTGGCCACTGGCGATGTTACCGTCATGGCAACTGATACATAGGCCAAATACTTCGTCGTGATTCACCGTTAGTGCTGTACGCCAGGTTCCCGGAAAGACATCATGGCAGTTGCTGCATAAATTCGATGTATCGAGATGATTGTTGGGCAGATTATGACAGTCAACGCATTGAGCTGCAGTGAACCCAGCGTGGTCGGGTGTCGTAATGGTGACTTGTGTCCAGTTCGTTGTGTTATGACAGTCTTCGCAAAGCTGTGTCGTCGCGATATGATTGGCACCTTTACCTCTGGCAATGCTGCCATTATGGCAGCTTTCACAAGTAGGAGCAGCGACTTCGTTGTGGTCCACATCGCCAGCCGCTACTGGCGTCCATCCGCTAGCTGGCGGTTTTCCGTGGCAGGCTTCGCATTGATCGGTGGTCGGAATATGCGACCCACTGCGACCCGAGGCAATATTGCCATTGTGGCAACTGAAACAGCCCGTGCTTATGCTCGCGTGATTAATCGAGGCACCCGCCCATTGGTTGGTGGTATGACAGGCGTCGCATTCTTGATTGGCCGGTACGGGGACGTGATTGTTTCCCGTACCTGTGGCAGTGGTGCCATTGTGACAACTTGAGCAGGTACCAATGACACGTAGATGATCCACCGCGCTTGGCGCGACTGGTGTCCATCTTGCCGGCAATTTCGCATGACAGGCCTCGCACACGTCTTGTACGTTTATGTGTGAATTACTCTTACCGCTGGCTACTGAACCATCATGACAACTAATACAATTAGTGGTAATGCTCGCATGATTGATCGACGCTCCCGCCCATTGGTTGGTGGTATGACAGGCGTCGCATTCCTGATTGGGCTGTATGGGGACGTGATTATTTCCCGTACCTGTGGCAATGGTGCCGTCATGACAACTTGAGCAAGTGCCAATGACACGTAGATGATCCACCGCGCTTGGCGCGACCGGAGTCCATCTTGCCGGCAATTTCGCGTGGCAGGCCTCGCACACGTCTTGCACGTTAATGTGTGAATTGCTCTTACCACTTGCTACTGAACCATCATGGCAGCTAATGCAATTGGTGGTAATGCTCGCATGATTGATCGACGCTCCTGCCCACTGGTTGGTGGTATGACATACATCACATTCCTGATTGGCCGGTACGGGGACGTGATTGTTTCCCGTACCTGTGGCAATGGTGCCATTGTGACAACTTGAGCAGGTACCGATGACGCGCAGATGATCCACCGCGCTTGGCGCGACTGGAGTCCATCTTGCCGGCAATTTCGCGTGGCAGGCCTCGCACACGTCTTGCACGTTTATGTGTGAATTGCTCTTACCACTGGCCGTTGAGCCATCATGGCAGCTAATGCAATTGGTGGTAATGCTCGCATGATTCACCGTGGCACCTAGCCATTGTGCGGCGGTATGACAGGCGTCGCATTCCTGATTGGGCTGTATGGGGACGTGATTATTTCCCGTACCTGTGGCAATGGTGCCATTGTGACAACTTGAGCAGGTGCCAATGACGCGCAGATGATCCACCGCGTTTGGTGCGACTGGTGTCCATGCGGCCGGCGCTTTCGCATGGCAGGCTTCGCACACGTCTTGCACATTAATGTGTGAATTGCTCTTACCGCTGGCAGTAACACCATCGTGGCAACTAATACAGTTAGTGGTAATGGCGCTGTGATCGGTAGTAGCAATTAACCATGTATTAGCCTCATGACAAACATCACAGGCCTGGTTGTTGGTAGCGACATGGTTGCTGCCTTGACCCGAGGCAATGATACCATCATGACAAGAGGCGCAGGTGCCGATCACTTCAAGATGATCGACCTCAGCAGACGCCACTGGCGTCCATTGTACGGGCGGAACCCCATGGCATTTTTCACAGGCTGGGCTGGTTAAAATATGATTATTACCTTTACCTGAAGCGATAACACCATCATGGCAATTCGCGCAAAGACCAACAACTGCAGCATGATTAACGTTGGCAGTAGTAACGGGTGTCCATGGGGCTGTGTTGGCATGGCAAGCATCGCAAGCCTCAGTGGTAGGTATATGCGCCGCGCTACGACCTGAAGCGACATTACCATCATGACAACTAATGCAGGTACCTAATACTTGGGTATGATCCACGGCCGCAGCATTAACAGGTGTCCAGTTCGTCGGGCCTACTGTATGACAAGCGTCGCAGGCATCGCCACTTGATATATGTGCCGTGCTTTTTCCACTGGCGACAAGCCCATCGTGACAGCTAATGCAGCTACCGATCACCGCTGTATGATTAACACTATTGGGATCGACCGGTGCCCATGGAGCGGTAAACGAATGACAAACCTCACACGCTTCAGAGGTATTAATATGGGAAGTGCTTTTACCCGAGGCAATCACCCCATTATGACAACTCACACAGGTTTGGGCACCAATATTGGCGTGATCAAAAAGAGCACCTAGCCATGTCGTGGTTACTGTGTGACAGGTATCACAAGCCGCCGTGGTGTCAACATGGTTGCTTCCTTTACCGCTGGCGATGACTCCATCGTGACAACTTACGCAGGTGCCGAAGACTTGAGTGTGATCCACACCGGTACTGACTACGGGTATCCAACCAATACTATGAGCATGACAGGCATTACACGTATCCGTTGAATCAATGTGATTTGATCCTTTGCCAACAATGACCACGCCATCGTGACAACTTATACAAGTTCCGGAAACTTCATTATGATCAACATTGGCTGCAGCAACGGGTATCCAGGGATCAATGGTATTATGACAAGCTTCACATAGTTCTGATGTATTAATATGTGCAGGGCTCTTACCACTCGCTGTTATGCCATCATGACAACTGACGCAAGTTTGGGTTCCGATTGTACTATGGTCAAAAGCAGCTACAAACCAATTTAGGGTACCATGGCACACATCACATGCTTCCACAGTATTAACATGGTTTGCACCTTTGCCGGTGGCAATGACACCGTCATGACAGTTTTCGCAAGCACCACTAACCTGGTTGTGGTCAAAATTGCCCTGTAACACCGGCACCCATGGTGCCCCGGTCAGATGGCAGGCTTCACAGTCGTCGGTGGTCGACATATGGGTCGTGCTTTTTCCACTAGCAGTTAAACCGTCATGGCAACTTATACAAGTGCCGATAACGTCACTGTGTTGGACGTCGGCCGCTGCGACTGGAATCCAAGCTGCGGCCGCACTGTGACATCGATCGCAGGTGTCACTACTGGCAATATGCGTGTTGCCTTTGCCCGTGGCGGACACGCCATCGTGACAGGTAATACAGGTACCGATAACTTGGGCATGGTCTACCGTCAATAAGGGCAACCAACCCCCGCCCTTAAAGTGGCAGGCATTACAAATGCCTGTCGTCTCGACGTGGGTGGTCAATTTACCAGGGGCCACCACGTTATCGTGACAACTAATGCACGTGCCCTGCACTTCGTTGTGATTCACCTGGGCCGCCACCACCGGGATCCACGGATCAACCGTGGTATGGCAGGCGTCACACAGATCCGAGGTATTGATATGGTTAGTGCTCTTACCTGAGGCGGTCGTTCCGTCATGACAGCTAATGCAGGTTTGCGTACCAATGGTGTTGTGGTCAAAAGCGTTTACAAACCAATTTGCGCTGTTATGGCACACCTCGCAACCCTCGACCGTTGGAATATGCGTGGCGCTCATGCCCGTGGCAATGGTGCCATCATGACAACTCGCACAAGTGCCTTGCACCTGCGTATGATCCACATCGGCAGGTAAAACCGGCACCCAAGGATTAACCGTGGTATGACAGGCATCACACACATCGGTGGTGTTAATGTGCGACGTGCTCTTGCCTGAGGCCGTAGTGCCGTTATGACAACTGATACAGCTTTGGGTGCCGATGGTGCTGTGATCAAAGCCCAGTATTACCCAGGTCTGGACGTTATGACAAACCTCACAGGCTTCTGTGGTAGGCACATGCAATGTGCCCTTACCCGTAGCAATCACGCCGTCGTGACAACTTTCACAGGTGCCAATCACTTCGTCGTGGTTTACGGTGCCGATGAGTGGGACCCAACTGCCCGTGGGTGCATGACAGGCGTTGCAATTATCCGAGGCATTAATGTGAGCGCTGGGTTTTCCGATGCTCACTACGCCATCATGACAACTAATACAGGTGCCGACGACGTCGTTATGATTTACCGCCGCGGCGGCCACTGGGATCCATGGCGCTGTGGTCAGATGGCAGGCTTCACAATTTTCTGTTGTATTGATATGGACGGCACTCTTGCCCGAGGCCGTCACACCATCGTGACAGCTAAGACAGGCTTGACCCATGGCCATACTGTGGTCAAAGGTGCCTACAAACCAATTTAAGGTGCTGTGGCATACCTCACAGGGTTCTACTGTGGGTACGTGATTGGGGCCTACACCCGTAGCAATTACACCGTCGTGACAGCTTTCACATGTGCCTTGAGCCTGCGTGTGATCAAAGGCACCCTGCGGCACGGGAATCCAAGGTGCCGTACTTTGGTGACAGGCATCGCAAGTATCGCTGGTGGGCATGTGGGTCGCGCTCTTACCAGCGGCCACCACGCCATCGTGGCAACTGACACAACTACCAAGCACCTCTTGGTGGTTAACCGCCGTGGGCGCAACCGGTATCCATGGGTCGACGGAAGTATGACAGACTTCGCACGCATCGCTCGATTGAATATGGCTGACGCTCTTACCCGTGGTGACAACACCATCGTGGCATGAAATACAGGTGCCGAGGACCTCGATGTGATCCACCGTGATCAGCGGTATCCAGCCACCGCTCTTAAAATGACAGGCATTGCAATTATCACTCGCCGTAATATGTGTATCCGGTTTACCTATGGTCAACACATTATTGTGGCAACTAATGCATTGGCCCTGAACTTCGTTGTGGTCAACATCGACCGCAAGTACAGGAAGCCAGGGTACCAAACCCGATTTATGGCAGGCCTCGCATGTATCGGTTGTATTGATATGGGTGTCACTTTTTCCGGGAGCGGTGGCATTGTCGTGACAACTGAAGCACGTGCCTGTGACTTCATTATGGTCAACGGCAGTGGCTTGAACGGGTATCCAGGGTGAACTTACTGCATGACAGGCATCACAAGTATCAGACGATGCGATATGAATAATACCTTTACCACTGGCAACCACGCCATCATGACAACTGATACAACTTCCTATGACTTCATTATGATCCACTAAGGCCGGATCGATTGGCACCCACAGCGTGGTAATATGGCAAGCCTCACACAAATCCGACGTACTTATGTGGGTTAATGATTTACCCGAGGCCGTTACAGCATCGTGACAGCTTACACAGGTTTGAGTGCCAATGGTGCTGTGATCAAAAGCGGCGACGAGCCAGTTATTGACGGTATGACAGGTATCGCAGGGATCGGCGGTGGCAACATGGTCAGGGGCTTGACCGGTGGCAATGACACCATCGTGACAACTCTCACACGACCCAATGACTTGTGCATGATCAACTGCAGCGGGTGCAACTGGAATCCATGGCGATAAATAAGGGTGGCAGGATTCACACAAATCAGAAGTATTGATATGATTTTGGCCTTTACCCGATGCTATAATGCCATCGTGACAACTGATACAGGTCTGATTACCAATAGTGTCATGGTCGAATGTAGAGACAAACCAAGTGCTGGTATTATGACAGGTATCACACGGTTCGGTCGTTAAGATATGATCGGGACCCTGCCCCGTCGCTATGCTGCCATCGTGACATTCTGCGCAGGCGCCATTGGCTTGAGTGTGATCAAAGGGTGGTAAAAATGGTCGCCATACACCTGCCGGAGGTTCGAAATGGCACAAATTACAGTTGTCTGTTGTATCAGGGTGGTTTGGCGGCTTACCGATGGCGATAATACCATCATGACACTCCTTACATAGGCCAACCACTTGTGTATGGTCAACCATAGGTACAGGTGCCCAAGCAATCGTTGAGGCATGACAGGCCTCGCACTTATCACCTGTATTAATATGGGTGGCCATGTCTTTGCCCGTTGCCTGTACGCCATCATGGCACTGGCTACAATTAATACCAGATTCAATCTCTGCATGATCCATTGTTATGATAGGTATCCATACCATGACAGTGTGACACGGCTCGCAATTATCCGACGTTTTAAAGTGGTCTGGATTTTTACCCGTTGCAATTTCGCCATCATGACAGCTAACACAAGTGCCCACGGATTCCATGTGACTAAAGGCGTTCGCGGGAATCCATGCAGCTGTGTTGTGGCAAACGGCACAATTTCCACTGCTTGGAATATGATTGACCGGTTTACCCGTGGAAGAAATTCCGTCATGACAACTGGCACAGGATTGCGTTCCAATTGTACTGTGGTCAAACAGTGCAAGTGTGCTTATGGTAAACCCATAGACGTTATGACAAATCCCGCAGGGTCTCGCTGTGGGTATGTGCGTCGTTGGTTTACCAATGGCAAAAACACCATCATGGCATTCACTACACACCAATGGCAATTCATCAAAGACAGCGCCTATATGGCAGGCTTCACAATCGAGAGCTTTGTGCTGTCCATCAAGGGGAAAACCCGTAGCGATATGATCAAAGGTATTATCTACTATAGGATCTACTGCTGATACTGCGTGACTAAATGATATAAGCGCGCACACGGCAACAAGCTGCAACAACAGTTTGAGTTGCTCACAAATCACTTTTTTAGTGTTGTTGCTTTTTGCGTGCTGCTGTAAGACTTCCACTAAACCCCCAGTTTTAGCTCTTGTAGCAGTACTTGTTCCAAAATTACCGATGAAGCGGTTCCTACCTCGTGGAGAATTTATGGCTAAAGACAAATTACCCGCTCGTATTACCCACATAATACTTAATGTTCTGATTATGGTTTTACTGCGTGTGTGGTCTTATTCCTACAATAACACTCAGAATTAGCTTACATGCCGTCTCGATTTGTAAGTTTTTTACTTCATGTTTATATTCAACAACTTATAACAATGCCCACGTCTAATTTAAATTCATTATAGACAATAATACAAGCTATATTTTTTATATTTAAAGTTAGTTACATACCACCCCCCATACCACCAGTACCACCGCCCGTACCACCACCCATACACATCATGCCCGTACATGGCGTGACCGTGAAGGTCACTTCACTGAAAGCTGTGTTCCCTTGGTCGTCGGTTACCGTTAGTCTTACCGTGTAGTTGCCGGCATTTGTGTAGGTATGCGTAACGAACTGACCTGGCGCGGCTACGGTATCGCCAAACCACCATTGGTAGGTCGCAATGTTGCCAATGGAGCTTGAACCATCAAATGTAAATACGGTGTTCGTATCACCCGTGCTTGGTGTGGGGCCGTTAATGATGGGTTCTAAAGCCCCCCCGCCAGTCGGGGTACAAACGGCATTGTCAATACCCGACGCCCAACTGCTCGTACTGGTGTGGCAGTCGCCACAATCAAACGACTCAAAGTTAGGACAGGTGGTATCGTGATTATTGCCAGGGCCAGTATTGGCGAAGCCTGTGCCCGCGCCATGACAAACTGAACATTGTCCAAGTACCCGACTATGATCAACGTTATTCACTGGCGCCCATTGGTTGGTGGAATCATGACAATCTTCACACACATCCTGCACCGGCATATGAGGGCCAAAACTGTCCTTGCTGGACGCAATACCTCCATCATGACAAGTAATACAGGCTTGGCCAGTGACCGCAAGATGGTCAAATGTTGCGCCTTGCCAGCCAAATGTGTCATGACAAGCATCGCAGTCAGATGAACCAATAGGCACGTGGTTTACACCCATTCCTGTTGCAATGATGTCGTCGTGACACTGAGAACATTGCGTCCCTGGTTGAATTTCATTGTGATCAAACAAGGAAAAATTGAGAAGCACCCAAGTATCTATAAATGGATCGTGGCACGCTTCACATACATTTGTTGTTGGCATGTGGCCATTACCCTGGCCACTGGCGATGTTACCGTCATGGCAACTGATACATTGACCAATGACTTCATTGTGATCCACCGTAATGATCGGCAACCAATCGCCGGGCAAGACATCATGGCAGGCGCCGCAGAATCCTGACGTGTTAATATGTCCTGTGGATTTTCCTGAGGCCGTTGTACCGTCATGGCAACTAGCACAATTGTTCGACGCATCGAATTGGCTGTGGTCAGTTACCGTAATGGTCACTTGTGTCCAGTCAGTAAAATCGACATGACAATCCTTACAAGGCGCTGTCGTTGCAATGTGATTAGAATCTTTGCCCGTGGCGATAGTCCCATTATGACAGTTTTCGCAAGCAGGTTCGGCGACCTCATTGTGGTCGACGGCACCGGACGCTACCGGTGTCCAACCACTGTTTGGCGGTTTTCCATGACAAGCCTCGCATTTGTCGGTGGTCGGAATATGCGACCCACTGCGGCCGCTAGCGACGCTGCCATTATGGCAACTGAAACAGCCTGTGCTGATGGTCGTATGATCAACCGAGGCTCCCGCCCATTGGTTGGTGTTATGACAGGCATCGCATTCTTGATTGGCCGGTACGGGTACGTGATTGTTTCCCGTGCCTGTGGCAACGGTTCCATTGTGACAACTTGAGCAGGTACCAATGACACGTAGATGATCCACCGCGTTTGGTGCCACTGGTGTCCATCTTGCCGGCAATTTCGCATGGCAGGCCTCGCACACGTCTTGCACGTTGATGTGTGAATTGCTCTTACCGCTGGCTGTGGTGCCGTCATGGCAGCTGATGCAATTGGTGGTAATGCTCGCATGATTGACCGTGGCACCCACCCATTGGTTGGTGCTATGACAGGCGTCGCATTCCTGATTAGGCTGTATAGGTACGTGATTGTTTCCCGCGCCTGTGGCAATAGTCCC
>Ga0316187_10004716_pt1 | contig 11794 bp, 8 predicted proteins | sample CroRivburrow1_MG_FD_204927 | JGI IMG/M metagenome (GOLD analysis project Ga0316187, IMG submission 204927) | Coastal sediment microbial communities from Maine, United States - Cross River worm burrow 1 | ecosystem: Environmental > Aquatic > Marine > Coastal > Sediment | place: USA: Maine...
GTACGCGTTCTGTCGCTTCTATTCGTCCTTGAGGTAATAAGGCAAACTGGGACACTTTGGCAGAAGTAAATAACATGGCGCTGGCATTTTTACAAGCTGCAACACAAGCTCCACAACCAATACAAGCAGCCGCGTTAAATGCCTTATCGGCATTGTCTTTCCTTATCGGGATGGAATTAGCATCAACTGTTCTGCCTGAAGTGTTCACAGAAATAAAACCACCAGCCTGTTGAATGCGTTCAAAAGCATTTCTGTCTACAATCAAATCTTTGATTACCGGAAAAGCTTTAGCCCTAAAGGGTTCAATTACTATCGTATCCCCGTCCTTGAAACTGCGCATATGCAGTTGACATGCGGTGATAAGTCTGTCCGGACCATGAGGACGTCCGTTAATTTGAAGAGAACATGTACCGCAGATTCCTTCGCGGCAATCATGGTCAAACTCAATAGGCACCTCCCCTTTCGATATTAAATCCTCATTTAATATATCCAGCATTTCCAGGAAGGACATATCACCTTCAATACCATCCATAGTATAGTCTACTATTTTTCCTTTTGAGGAAGCATCTTTTTGACGCCATATTTTAAGATAAATCTTCATAGCTTATTATTTATAGGAACGCGTCTTTAATTCAATATTTTCATAAATCAAATTCTCTTTATGCAGTTTGGCGTCTTTTGGTTCTCCTTTATATTCCCAGGCTGACACAAATTTGAAATTTTTGTCGTCACGTAACGCTTCCCCTTCAGGAGTTTGATATTCTTCTCTAAAATGACCCCCACAAGATTCGTTTCGCTCCAAAGCATCCATTGCAAAAAGCTCCCCAATCTCTAAGAAATCCGCTACACGGCCTGCTTTTTCTAATTCCTGATTTTTGTCATCTGCAGCTCCGGGCACTTTTACATTCTCCCAGAAATCCTTTCTTAAAGCGGCAATGTCTTCAATAGCTTCTTTTAATCCTTTAGCATTACGAGACATACCACATTTATTCCACATGATTTTACCAAGCTTTTTGTGATAGTAATCAACAGAATGAATTCCCTTTGCGGACATTAATCTATTGATCTTGTCTAAAACATCCTTCTCGGCCTTATCAAATTCTTCGGAATCCGTTGGTATAGGCCCCGTACGGATATCATCGGCTAGGAAATCACCAATAGTATACGGTAAAACAAAGTAACCATCTGCCAAACCTTGCATTAACGCAGATGCTCCAAGCCTGTTTGCTCCATGGTCACTGAAATTGGCCTCGCCTGCTGCATAACATCCGGGAATCGTAGTCTGCAAATTGTAATCAACCCATAACCCTCCCATAGTGTAATGTACCGCAGGATAGATCATCATAGGGGTTTTATATGGATTCTCATCCACAATTTTTTCATACATCTGGAATAAATTTCCATATTTGGCTTCTACAACCTCTTCTCCAAGTTTTCTTATATGTGCGTTATCAGCATCTTTTAGACCTGATGTGAGCGCTTTTTCTTTTCCATACCGCATTATGGCGGCATCAAAATCCAGAAAAACCGCTTCTCCTGTTTTATTTACTCCATATCCTGCATCACAACGCTCTTTGGCCGCTCTTGAAGCGACATCGCGAGGCACGAGATTGCCAAAAGCGGGATATCTGCGTTCTAAATAGTAATCCCTGTCTTCTTCTTTTAATTGAGTGGGCTTTAATTTTCCTTCGCGGATGGCCTTAGCGTCATCTAATTTTTTTGGCACCCATATCCTTCCGTCGTTCCTAAGAGATTCCGACATTAGGGTTAGTTTGGATTGATGTTCTCCTGAAACCGGGATGCAGGTAGGATGGATTTGTGTATAGCAAGGGTTCGCAAAAAAAGCGCCTCTGCGATGCGTTCGCCAGGCAGCCATAACATTCGCTCCCATAGCATAGGTCGAGAGAAAAAACAAATTTCCATACCCCCCTGAAGCTATGACAACTGCATGTGCCGAATGTCTTTCTATTTCTCCTGTAATCAGGTTTCTTGCTATAATCCCTCTGGCTTTACCATCAACAATTACCAAATCCAGCATTTCATGCCTGGTATATGACTTAATCTTGCCACGATGTATTTGCCGGTTCATTGCCGCATATGCTCCTAGTAAGAGTTGCTGTCCTGTTTGTCCCTTGGCATAAAAAGTTCTGGAAACCAAAACACCACCAAAGGATCTGTTATCTAAAAGGCCACCATAATCACGTGCGAATGGCACTCCCTGAGAAACGCATTGATCTATAATATTTCCCGAAACTTCAGCTAAGCGATAGACGTTAGCCTCCCGCGACCTGTAGTCGCCACCCTTTACCGTGTCATAAAATAGCCTGTAATCGCTGTCACCATCACCCTGATAGTTTTTAGAGGCATTTATTCCGCCTTGTGCAGCTATGGAATGTGCCCTTCTGGGAGAGTCCTGATAACAAAAAGTTTTAACATTGTAACCCAATTCTGCAAGCGAAGCAGCCGCGGAACCTCCGGCAAGACCGGTACCAACAATAATGATGTCGATATTCCTTTTATTGGCAGGATTTACTAAATCTATTTCATTTTTATGTTTTGTCCATTTGTCAGCCAAAGGCCCGGATGGAATTTTAGAATCAAGAATGCCCATAATTAATGCGTTATAGGGTTAAGATGATGATATATAGCAATAAAGACAAATGCCAAAGGAATTACTATTGCATAGATCTTGGTAAATGATTTTATAGACGGGGTATATTTATTGTTTAAACCCATACTTTGAAAAGATGAGGCAAAGCCATGCCATAAATGAAGGCTGAGCAATACGAAAGAAACAATATAAAGAAGAGTTCTCCAGATGGGAGCAAATTTCTCCACAGTTTCCGCATAATAACGGGTAGGGTCTTCAGGATTGGCCTCTATATATTTGTAAGTCATTTCATGAATCCAAAAGTCATAAAAGTGTAAGCCCAGAAAGGCAAGGACAACCAGACCAGTGATTATCATATTACGTGAAACCCATGGAGCGTTTGCACCGCCTTTGTATTTGGTGTATTTAATTGAACGCGCCTGTGTGTTTTGAATCTCAAGAACTATTCCCATTACAAAATGCACTATAACGCCAATTATTAATACTGGCTGCATTATGTATTGCACCAGTACATTATAGCCCATAAAATGGGACCATTGGTTAAAAGTGTCGGGGGAAATTACAGAGGTTAAATTAATGGTTACATGAAGTGCCAAAAACAATACCAAAAAAAGACCCGAAAGTGCCATTACCACTTTTCGGGCTATGGACGATTTAATCAGTGAACTCATTAGTTATAGTTTAGGGGACCAAATTTAAGTCAAGAGGAAATCATTAACAAATTTACTGACCTATTAGAATGGTATTTAGATTGATTTTAAGAAAATTCAAAGAGTTTGATTGACATTGGTAAAGAAAACTATGGTAAACCAATAAAAAAGAGAGCTAATATGAGTTTATGGAATATAATTAATATTATTCTTTTTCAATTTTTACTCCCATATCTGCCAACTGTATGGTGAGGGAGTTTGTAGAGAGTTGTACTTCAATCAAGGATAAAATCAAAGAAACCATTAGGGCAAGGAGACTAATACCAAAGATGAGGTTGGCCCAGAAATCTTGTTCTATATAGATCAGGAACATAGTAATGGCACTGAACAGGAAACTTAATATTGCAACAGCCTGCATGTTCTTTATGATTTTAAGCCGTCTTTCTAATTGCCTCACCTGAATACCCAATCCGCGTGATGCCTTTTCCTGATATTGTTTATGCAATTGACGTATAAGTGCAGCTATTGCCAAATATCGGGCATTGTAAGCCAACATACTTAGCGAAATGGCAGGAAATAAAAGTGCCGGGATACTTAGCGTTAATTCCATATAATTTAAGTTTATTCAATTTTAAATTTAATTTTTTGACTTGCTGCGCCTGACGAAATTTCTACCTCATAGGCACCTATAGGTAAATACGTTTTACCATCTTTAGCCGTATTAAGCTTCACTTTATTTTTTTTCAAATAGTCCAGTTTTCCTTTCTTGGAAAATGCGACATCAAAAGACATAATATTTAAACCTTTGTCTGCCTTAAGAACGGACTCACTTACTATAGTTTTATCTGAAGAAAAAACTTTTGCCGAGTAATCTGTTGATTTTTTCGAATAAAACACAATGTCCAATCCGGGAGTATTTGGTTTTGACCAGGAGCTGTATGGATTGCCCCATCTTTGCGAGTGTTTTAGGTTATCTGGTTTAAAAATATGCAATTCCCTGGCAAGGATATCTTCGTTCATTTCCTGTAAACATGAAATATTTGTTTTATAGATGCTTCTTCCATGGGTTCCTACTAACAGATCTTTAGCTTCTGACTGAATTACCAAATCGTGCACAGCCACGTTGGGAATTCCGTTTTGAAATAATTCCCAGGAATTACCTTGATTGACTGACATGTATAATCCGTTGTCCGTACCTATAAATAAGAGATTTTCATTTTCAGGATCTTCAATTATTACATTTACCGGTGAAGCAGGAATACCGGAAGCAATATTTTTCCACGAATTACCGTAGTCATTGCTCATATAAACATAGGGTGTAAAATCATCCATGCGGTATCCATTAAGGGTGACGTATATCCGTTCTTTTTTATGTTTGGAGGCTGCGACCCTGCTGATCCAGAGATTTTTCGGAAGCTCACCTGATATCAAATTCCAGTTGCCGCCACCGTTTTTTGAAAGATGAACGAGCCCGTCATCACTGCCTGTATAAATCAAACCAAATTTTAAGGGAGATTCACTTATAGTTGTTAGAGTACCATATGCTACATTTCCTTTTTTTCCTCCCTGCGTAAGATCGTCAGAAATTACTTCCCAGTCCTTCCCCTGATTAAGTGAACGGTGAAGTTTGTTACTCCCCAGGTATAGAATATCCTGATTATGTGCAGAGAGCAATATTGGCGTTTGCCAATTAAAGCGGTAGGCTTGCTCACCTAAATCATGTTTGGGCCGTATACTAGTGGTTTTATCTTCATTTAAATCAAGGCGATAATAATTACCAAACTGAAATCCGGTATAAATAATATTTGAATTTCTTTTGTCTACCTGAACCTGCATCCCATCTCCTCCAAGAATCATTTTCCACGGGTATTGTCCAACCTGTTGCCATTTGCTATTCTCCACAGAATTGTGGGCGCCCCTCCATACCCCATTATCCTGAAGCCCGCCATAGACATTATAAGGTTTCTCATAGTCAATATTAATAGCGTAAAATTGGCCTACGGACGGGGTATTATTTTTAATCCAGTTAGCTCCGTCATCATATGAGATATTTACTCCACCATCATTTCCATTAATTAGATGTCCTGGTTTTTTAGGATTTACCCATAAAGCGTGATGGTCTGCATGCACATTATCCCCATTAATTGAAGTGAAGGTTTTACCACCATCCGCAGACTTTATAATGGGTACACCTCCCAAATAAATTTTATTTTTATCAGTGGCATCTACTCTGATCTGCGCAAAATAATACCCATAGCTGTAAAAAAGATCATCAATATATTCTTCATTTCTTTTATTCCAGGTTAGTCCTCCATCTTTACTTCTATATACCTCAGCACCGACAACAGGGGTATCAAATAGTGAAGAATTGGAAGTTTCAAGATAGCGGGCAAGATCCTGAGGTTTAGCAGTGCCGCTTTGAATAAGCTGTTTTACATTTTCAGCCTTGTATTTTTCCTGAAACCCATTTCTTTTTAGGTACTTATCAAGTTCTTTATTATCCAGTTTTAGAAAAGTGTCGACAGTCATGGACTTAAAATCATCTTTAGTTAGTCCGCCGGATTCTTCAGGATCAATTTCCTTTTTTGTTCTTCGAAACTGACTGTCGAGGACTGCATACACGGTATTTTCATCATAAACTGTTAATCCAATACGCCCAACATTTTCACCAGAGGGGAATCCACTATTCCCACCACTTATCTGGGTCCAGTTACTACCGCCATCTATACTCTTATAAATGCCGGAACCACTGCCGTTACCTTTAAAGTTCCAGGCTTTACGATCTTTTTCCCAAGCTGCCGCATAAATGATATTAAAATTCCCGGGAACAAAGGCCAGGTCGATAATACCAGTAGCTTCATTTATATAAAGGGTTTTTTCCCAGGTAGAACCTCCATCCGAAGTCTTATAAATTCCGCGCTCCTCATTGTTGGTGTACAAATGACCGGTTACACCCACAACCAACTCGTTGGGGTTGTTGGGGTTTATCACAATCCTACCAATATGCTGCGAATCTAAAAGCCCTTTATTTACCCAGGATTTACCCTTGTCATTAGATTTTAGAAGACCAATTCCGGCATAGGATGAACGTGAAGCATTGTTCTCACCGGTTCCTACCCAAATGGTCCCGGAACTCCAATCGATTGCAATATCTCCAATATTTTGTGTAGCGGAATTATCCATTACCGGGGAAAATGTGGTGCCATTATTATTTGTATGCCAAAGACCGCCCGAGGCATAGGCTGCATAAAATTCGGTAGGATCATCAGGATTTACATCAATATCTACAACTCTTCCACTCATTATTGTGGGGCCAATACTGGAGAAAGGAATATTTTTAACAAGCGAATTAGCCTCCATTTGCTTTTTGAGCATCAGCGCTGCTTCAATATTTTGTGATTGCTCTGATATGGATTGAGCGGTACTTATAAAAAAAACGAAAAATGCAATTAGAGGATGACAAAATTTCATGGATATGAAAATATGAATTTGTGGTTGTGTAGACAAAAATATATTGATAGACTTCTATTTTTTAATGATTTTGCGGAGGAATTATTCGAGTCTGAATACTTCTTAATTTGATCTTCCTTTTTGAAGTAAACATGCTTATGCCTATTTTTGAGGAAAGTACGTTGTTTTATGAAATATGAACAAATAAAAAGTGAGTTGTTTAAGAAGAATCGCGCAAAATTCATGGCTCAGATGAAGCCAAAGAGTATTGCGATTTTTAATTCCAACGACATCTACCCTGTTAGTGCCGACAGCACCATGCCCTTTCAACAACATAGAGATATTTTATACCTGAGTGGTGTAGATCAGGAAGAATCCATCCTTTTGCTTTTTCCAGATGCTATTGATAAAAAAAGCAGGGAGATATTATTCGTTAGGGAAACGAACGAACACATAGCAATCTGGGAAGGAGCAAAGTTAGATAAGGATCAGGCAACTGCCGTTTCAGGGATAGAATCTGTACATTGGTTAACAGATTTTGACAAGGTATTTTTTGGTCTAATGACTGAAGCTGAGTGTATTTATTTTAATACCAACGAGCATTATAGACAGTCAGTAGAGACTCAAACCAGGGAGGACCGTTTTATTTTAAAATGCAAAAATGATTTTCCAGCACACGGTGTGGCTAAGAGTAATCCCATTTTACAACAGATAAGAGGAGTAAAGGAACCTGAGGAAATTGAATTAATCCAGAAAGCCTGTAATATAACTGAAAAAGGTTACCGCCGCATATTGAAATTTTTGAAACCAGGTATTTGGGAATATGAATTGGAAGCCGAATATCTACACGAATTTATACGTAATCGCTCAAAAGGATTTGCGTATACACCAATAATAGCCTCGGGGAATAATGCTAACGTTTTGCATTACATAGAAAATAACAACCAATGTAAAGATGGCGACTTAATCCTGATGGATGTAGGAGCTGAATATGCAAATTACTCAAGTGACATGACCCGGACCGTTCCGGTAAATGGTAAATTTACCGAAAGGCAGCGCCAGGTTTACGAAGCGGTACTTCGGGTTAAAAATGAAGCTACTAATATGTTGGTGCCTGGAACTTTATGGGCGGAGTATCATATAGAGGTGGGTAAAATAATGACTTCTGAACTTATTGGCTTAGGATTACTTGATAAAGCTGATGTTCAAAATGAGAATAAGGACTGGCCCGCTTATAAAAAATACTTTATGCACGGCACGAGTCACCATATGGGATTAGACACTCATGATTATGGAGCACTAAAAACACCTATGAAGCCGAACATGGTCTTTACTGTAGAGCCAGGGATTTATATTCCAGATGAGAAGATGGGTATCCGTTTGGAAGATGATGTAGTTATTAAGGAAAAAGGGACTCCATTTAATCTAATGCAAAATATCCCAATTGAAGTTGATGAGATTGAAGATCTTATGAATAAGTAATTCAAAAGGCTAACTCCGGATTATCTTTTAAAGGCACGAGTGATTTGCACTAAAACCCTTCAGTTTTGGATGAACCTATTTTACTCATGTTCGTAAAAATAAAGACAGCCAAAGCGGGTAATACCCACCCCATACTTAATTTGCTAAGGGGAATCCATCTTGTAAAAGATGCTATGTCACTGCTTAAACCAATACTTCCTAAAAAATCGGGGATACTAAAAATAATAGTCGTGAATACAACGGCTTTGAAAACTTTTGGGGAACCAAATTTTTCCGGAATCACATTGAGTAAGATTAAAACAATTGTAACAGGATAAACAAACATTAGAATTGGCAATGCAACGGCGATGATGTAACCGACATTAAATTGCCCCATTAACACTCCAAGTAAAGAACTGATAAGAGCAGTAACCAAATATGCATTTTTTGATTTTGGCAAACGCGATTTTACAAAATCTGCTGTACCTGCTACAATTCCCACTGCAGTGGTAAAACAAGCCAGGCTTACTAATATGCCTAAAAATAAATTCGCATTTGAACCAAGGGTTATTTTGCTTATCCCGGTAATAAGTGAAGTACGCGAAACTTCTGCATCAAATTGTCCATGCATTACCGCACCAGTAAAAATTAATCCGGCATATATCATTATTAAACCAAATCCCGCCAGCCAACCAGCCCTGCCGATTAAAGCTTTTTTATGCTCATAAGAAGCTTCTTGATGAGTAAAGTTAATTGAAGTTATAATAACGCCTCCCACGACAATGGCGCCTATGGCATCAAAGGTTTGATACCCTTCCAAAATTCCTTCTGTAACAGGATTGATAAAAGTATTTGTTCCAAAATCAAGTGGGAAGGAAAATAGTGTTATTCCCATAATAGACAAGAGGATAAGAATAATTGCCGGGGTTAAATATTTCCCTATGATGTCCAATATTTTTGTCCGGTTCATTACAAAAATGAACACTAAAATAAAATAGACAATACTTGTACTTAATGCGGAATTCTGAAGTAAAGGCGCAATACCCATTTCGTGAGTAACGGATGCTGTTCTTGGCGATGGCAGTGAAATTGAAACACCATAAATAATGAAGCAAAAAATAAGGCTAAAGGAAGATGACACCTTAGAAGCAAAATCAAACATTGTTCCCTGTAATTTTGCATGACCAAGGATTCCCAAGATTGGGATTAAAACGGCTGAAATAGCAAAACCAAGAGCAACTAACCACCAAAGTTCCCCGGCCTTAAACCCAAGTTGAGGAGGTAAAATAAGATTTCCTGCACCAAAGAAAAGTGAGAAAAGCGCAAAAGCTGTTACCAGCGTTTCCTTTATTCTAATCATAGGATTTATTAAACGTGAAAGATAAATGAAAAAAGGACTAATTCTAAAACAAAATTCATCCCGGTAAACCTACAATTGGTCGTAAAAAGAGACGTTCATCGAAAAAAGCATAAAATTCACAGGAGCCACTCAATAAAATGCATGGTAGATGCGTTCTGAATTTAAGTTATTTGAAATTAAAGTCTCATTTACTTTTACTGAAAGTTTATTATTGCATATTAAGGATTCCCAAACCCTACCAATGCAGACCTAAAACCTACAATATGAAAAAAATATTTTGTAATATTTTTGGCCACCACTATTCTGTATCCAAGAAGGTAACCTTGCATATAAAGGAATATAAGTGTGTTCACTGTGGCAAAGAAGTCACAACTGACGTAAGCGGAAATCTTTCCGTTTTAACACCTGAACTTCAGGAGATCAATGATACCTTAGAAGACTTATACCAAAAAAGACATAGGACTACCCAACAGGTAGCTTAATTATGCTTTGGCAAATGAATTCCAACCCTGAGCGGTAAGTGGAATTTTAGAATTATTCCTGGATATTAAGTGTGCGCCTTCATTCTTATCTGTTATGTGCCCCACAACAGTAAAGTTAGGATTGCCCTTTAATTCCGGGAATTTTTTTTGATCAATAGTGAACAATAACTCATAATCCTCACCTCCACTTAAAGCAACTAGAGTGCTATCCAGTTTAAATTCTTCACATGCTGAAATGACCGTGGGGTCTAAAGGAATTTTATCTTCATAAAGATTGCAACCCACATCACTCTGTTTACACAAATGAAGTATTTCGGAAGAAAGGCCATCGCTAATATCAATCATAGAAGTAGGTTGAATATCCAGTTTTTTTAATAATTCCACGATATCTTTTCTGGCCTCAGGCTTTAATTGGCGTTCAATGATATAGCTATAAGCCGACAGATCCGGCTGATTATTTGGATTAACCTTAAATACTTCTTTTTCGCGTTTTAAAACTTGCAACCCCATATATGCGGCTCCCAGATCACCACTAACCACCAGGAGATCATTTGGTTTTGCTTCGCTCCTGTAAACGATGTCTTCTTTGGCAGCCTCTCCTATAGCGGTTATACTTATGATCATTCCTGTAGTGGAAGAGGTAGTATCTCCTCCGACCAGATCTATATTGTAAAGCTTACAGGCCAGTGAAATACCCTCATAGAGTTCTTCTAAAGCTTCTAAAGGAAATCGATTGGAGACTGCAATGGAAACAGTAATCTGAGTAGCCATTGCATTCATCGCATAAATATCAGATAAATTAGCCATTACAGCTTTATATCCCAAGTGTTTTAGCGGCATATAGCTGAGGTCAAAATGTATCCCTTCAATCAACAAGTCTGTAGAGACAAGTGTCTTTTTATCATTAAAGTCAAGGACTGCGGCATCATCACCAATACCCTTGATGGTAGATTTATGTTGCAGTTTAAAGTTCTGGGTCAGATGGTCTATTAATCCAAATTCACCCAATTGTTCTAGAGAGGTTTTCTCCTGATTCTTATCTTCTAGCATGTCACAAAAATAAGCGGATGGGAATAATATATTATCTTTATAGCGAAAAAGAATTATTATTTTTTGCCCCATGAAAAAAACATTCCTGCTTTTCTTAGGCCTGCTATTTTTGGCAGGTTGCTCTGATAGTGATGATTCTCCCGCTGATGATGATGATTCCATGATGATGGATGATGATATTGTTGATAATCCGCAAACAGGTTTTTTGCCTTGCACGAGTGGCATGGCAGGTATTTATCCGTGTAATGGTTATGACTTCCTGGGCCAAATTAATTTGACCCAATTCAGTGCTTCTTCGGCAAATGATATCTGGGGGTGGACAGACAGCTCTACGGGGAAGGAATATGCCTTGGTGGGTTTGAACAATGGAACTGCCTTTGTTGATATAACGGATACTGAAGAATTGATTTATCTTGGAAAATTACCTTCAGCAACAACATCCAGCTCCTGGAGAGACATAAAAGTTTACCAGGATCATGCATTTATTGTGTCTGAGGCCGGCGGCCATGGGATGCAGGTTTTTGATTTAACCAAATTAAGGAATGTGGCTAATGCCCCGGAAACTTTTGAGGCAGATACCCGCTATACGGGTTTTGGAAGCGCACACAATATTGTCATTAATGAGGGTAGCGGATATGCATATGCAGTGGGTACGACAAGAAATGATTTATACAACGGGGGTGCCCATTTCATTAATATTCAGGACCCCAAAAATCCAATCGCTGCAGGA
>Ga0316187_10004717_pt1 | contig 11790 bp, 8 predicted proteins | sample CroRivburrow1_MG_FD_204927 | JGI IMG/M metagenome (GOLD analysis project Ga0316187, IMG submission 204927) | Coastal sediment microbial communities from Maine, United States - Cross River worm burrow 1 | ecosystem: Environmental > Aquatic > Marine > Coastal > Sediment | place: USA: Maine...
ACCATGGATTTCCGCCCATTTGAGCAGTGTCGGCAATACCGGCACCATTTGCGCGCGATAGCGCCGCCAGCGACCCTTTGCACGGCTGTATGTCGGCTGAACCATCTGATCATGGCCGGATGTGTCAATTCGCTTGCGATCAAGCGCGGGGGCCATGCAATCAGCCATGGACTGTTCCCAGTCCAGATCCAGATAATTCAACACATCACCAACGGTCTCCTTGAGATCGCCGACCAACTGCTCGCATTTCACGGTGTGCACCGGTAATTGCAGCGCGCTCGCATACGTGGCCCAAAGTGACATGACCTTGTCATAACACCGGGCCGCGCTTTTCAGGTCGAGGAAATTTGCCATGGAGTCATCAAGCCTGAAGTCCTGCATGAAACAGCTCAGCACACAGTCGCATGGATCGCGTAACACCAGCACAAACCTGGCATCGGGGAAAACCTTGCTGATCAGTCCGGCCTCGACAATGTTGAGCGGCAGCTTGTCAATCACCACGTCACCGTCTGCAACCTGATCAGGCAGGTGCTGGTTGAGCCTTGTCATGTAAGCGCTTCGCAATTCGGTCACCTGTTCATCCGTCAAATCCTCGTGGGCGGGCAAGTCACCCGTCTGCCAGTTGCCGGCCAGCGTGACCATCTCCTGAACCATCGGCTTTTCCTCCACGACAAGGATGCGGCTGTGGCTCGACAGCGCCGTGCCCAGCAATGTCGTGCCGGAACCAGGAAATCCGACAACAAACACCAGTTGCGGTGTATCAGGTTGAGCAGCCGGTTCAGGTGGAGGTGCGCGGTGTACCGACTTGCAGGCAGCCTGCAGGTCATCCAGCCGGGTTATGAAGTTGCCGGGTTTCAGGCCGCGCCCGCCTGCTGCCTTTGCTGCCCATATGTTGGCCTCGACAAATGCTTTGTAAGCGGTTTTGGCATCTTCAAGCCGGTCACATATGTCACCCGTCAAATACCAGTAGGCAGAGTTCAACTGTGCCTGCACGGCATGGAATTTCTCCACGCCGGACAATATCCTGCGTGCGCCTTCCAGATCATTGTCGCGGCGCAGCAACTGCGCCTGTCTGATGGCAATCCTGATATCGTTCGGCGGGCACACGATGCGCGCATGCGCCACGGCTTTTCTGAGCTCATCGAGCTGGTCTGTCTTGTCCAGCACTTCACAAAGACTGTCATGCGCTTCAACGAAGCCGGGCTGCAGTTGCAATGCCCGGCGAAAGCAATCTACGGCTTCTTCCGTCAGCCCCAGCCGAAACAGCACACCACCGAGATTGCTGTGCGCAGTGTGGTCCTTGGGTGAAACTTCAACCAGCTGCCGAAACAGCTTTTCCGCCGCGTTCAAGTCTCCAAACCCACGCAGGACAGTGGCCATGTTGAACATCACGTCGGGATCATCCGGCCTGATCTGCAAGGCGGCACGATAACTGGCCACTGCGGATTTCAGGTCGCCCTTGTCGCGCAGCACATTACCGAGATTGAAGTGGACATCGCAATTGTCCGGCTCCAGTGAGATTGCTGTTTGATAGCTGTCAATTGCGACCTGGAAAGCCCCCTTTTCAGCGGCGATGACACCATGCACATTGTGAACGATGGAAACATGCGGATGGCTCTGGCACAGCTGCTGCACCATCTGGAGAGCGCGATCAAGCTGGCCGGCCTCAAATACCCCAATAGCGGCGCGGAGCCGCTTGTCGAGTGCATTACCTGCCTGCATCAGACGGTCCAGAGCCTGCAATTCATCACAATCGCCCCTTCATAAGCATGAGCCCCAATGTTTTGGCCCTCGTATGTATCGCAAGCAGACCCCATGACGCAAACATTGCAACCGCTGCCGCCTGCCTGACACAGCCTCTTCACACAGGTTCAGGACACGATAGACTGTCATGACAACAACCAACCGGATTTGAATCACCCGTGGCATCACAAACTTCCCCCTTCCCGCATCTGTTCACGCCGCTGAAAGTTGGCCGGCAGATGCTGCCCAATCGCATTTTGATGGGGTCAATGCACACCGGCCTTGAAGAACAGGGCGAGGAGGGCCTGGCCCGTCTGGCAGCCTTTTATGCCGAGCGCGCCCGCGGCGGATGCTCCTTGATGGTCACGGGCGGGTTCTCACCCAATCCGGAAGGCCGGCTCGGCGCCGAGGGCGGGTTTCTGGTTGATGCAGATGCCGATCATCACCAGCAGGTGAGCGATGCTGTTCATGCGCATGGCTCGCGCATATTGCTGCAACTGCTGCACGCGGGCCGCTATGGGTATCAACCCGACATTGTGGCGCCGTCACCCATTCGCGCTCCGATCAACAAGACCACGCCGCGCGAAATGGACGAGGACGATATTCAACGCACCATTGCCGATTATGCCCGCGCCGCGCAGATTGCCCAGGCCGCCGGATATGACGGCGTCGAACTGATGGGATCGGAAGGCTATCTGATCAACCAGTTCACCGCGCCGCGCACCAACAAGCGAGACGACAGGTGGGGAGGTCCGTTTGAAAACCGCGCCCGGTTCCCGATACAGGTGATCAAGGCGGTGCGGGCTGCAACCGATCCGCAATTCATCATCATGTACCGGCTTTCGGTGCTCGACATCGTCGAGGATGGCAGCCCGTTTGAAGAGGTTGCACAACTTGCCAAACTGGCCGAGGCTGCCGGCGCAGACATTCTCAATTCAGGCATCGGCTGGCATGAAGCCCGCATCCCCACCATTGCCCAGGCGGTGCCCAGAGCGGGGTGGACCTGGGCCACTGAACGGCTGATGGGCAAGGTTCAAATCCCGCTCATCGCCACCAATCGCATCAACACACCGGATGTAGCCGAGCAGGTGATTGCCGACGGCCATGCCGACATGGTGTCGATGGCACGGCCCTTCCTCGCTGACGCGGATTTCGCTGACAAGGCAGCTCGCGGAAAACCGGAGGAAATCAACACCTGTATCGCCTGCAACCAGGCCTGCCTGGATCATTATTTCAAGGGCAAGGACGCCACCTGCCTGGTCAACCCGCGGGCCTGCCGCGAAACCATGCTGACCTGGAAACCCGCAGACGCAGCGCGCAAGGTTGCGGTTGTTGGCGCCGGGGTTGCCGGGCTTTCGTGTGCCGTAACGGCCGCCGAACGCGGCCACGATGTCACCCTGTTTGAAGCGGCCGGCCAGATCGGCGGTCAGTTCCTGCTGGCCCGCCATATCCCGGGCAAGGAAGAGTTCAACGAAACACTGCGCTATTACCGCAACCGGGCGGATGCATTCGGCGTGTCCTTGAAGCTCAACACCCGTACCGATGCAGCCGCGCTTGCAGGCTTTGACGACGTGGTGATGGCGACCGGGGTCACACCGCGTGTACCCGCCATAACTGGCGTCGAGCATCCGTGCGTCATGACCTATGAAGAGCTGTTGTCCGGCGCGCGTCAGCCCGGCAAACGGGTCGCGGTGATCGGTGCCGGCGGGGTCGGGGTCGATGTCGCGGTGCACCTGGTCGAGCGCGGGCTCAAAAGCCATCTCGATCCGGCAGAGTTCCGGTCAACATGGGGTGTTGCCCAGCAAGCTGAACATCATGCGCCGTCGCACGATGTCGTGTTGCTGCAGCGCTCAACCGGGAAAATGGGCTCAGGCCCCGGCAGGACAACCGGATGGGTGCACCGCCTGGTATTGCTGCGCGCCAACGTCGAAATGATCGCCGATGTCAGCTACCGGCAGATTGATGACGAGGGCCTGCACATCTCGGTCGGCAGCGAGGACAGACTGATCAAATGCGACAGTATCGTACTGTGCGCCGGCCAGTTGTCAGTCAATTCTCTGGCTGATGAACTGAAAGCTGACAACCGCCCGGTCCACGTCATTGGCGGCGCCGGTTTTGCCGGTGAACTGGACGCCCAACGCGCCATCGAGGAAGGTACACTGCTGGGTTCAAGGCTGTGACGGGAGATCCAATGCAGGTTGTGCGTCGGTTGGAAACTTTCAGTTTGATCCGATTTTGATTGTTCGTTGCACTGCATCCAGCGACTGAAACGGGCGGGAGCCGTCGTTTGCAGCGTGTGCGAAACAAGAGAGGTTTGATGCGATAGCAGACTTCTACAAACGACGAGTTGGCGTTTCCAATTAACAATGCAAAGGTCTGGTCAGAGCCCAAAACGGAAGCTCGATTCTGGATCACTAAATGGCAGGTGTGGCAAGACTGCGGACATCCACCAACCGATCAAACAGCTTAGCTCAGCCTACATAGCTGACATTCGCTGCTGGAGCACGAGGGCAGCGCTTAGTGAAAAGAAGGTCAATTTGCAATACGGAGCATTTGGCGGTCGAATAGCCTGACTGTGAACGCCTTTGCAGAGTGTTTTAAGCTTTGCATGAGGACACCGATCTGCCTTCAAAGGCTTGCGGGAGGTTTCCCGCAAGCCGATTGTGTGTTCAGCGTGCGCCGATCCGCACTTGCCGCCCGTCAAAAGTCGGGACGTTCAACACAAAGTCATCCGTCGGATAGCACAAGGCCTGTTCCTCCAGCATGCCGATGGCGATTTCCTCACCCATGCGCAGACTGTCAAAATAGTCCGAGTAGTAGTGCACTCCAGCCATGTTGCGCCCAATCGAGATATTTGCAGCAAGTTTGTTCAACTCACCCTCCAACGTTAGCGGGCATCCCTTGACCTTCTTCTTGGTCAGCTTGTTCCCGTCTTTGTCAGGTTCGTAATAAACGGCGTCTGAAATCTTGGGGAAAAATCCAACCTTGCAAAAGTTGCACTTGTCGTTTTTGTCGCTGTTCACGCCAAGGACCGTGCCCGTGTCGAAGAAGGCTTTGACAATCGTTGTACAAGCGCCTGCAACGGTCGCATGCCCGGCACCGTACGTCGGGTGCATGGGCGATCCTTCCTGGAACGCCATCGGCAAAAGAAAGTTCCCATTCGGCAAAGCGGCGTCGGCCCCGTTGTGATCGTTGATTTTCTGAAGAGTCGGATCAAGGTCCTTGCGCATATTCGTCAGACAGTCGCAGAGACCCGGGAACTCTTTCTCAAGCTCTTCGAACCGTGTGACCCTCCCTGCCAAGGCTTCCGGCCGCAATCTTAGGTGATTGTTGAACTTCTGATAGCGCACTGCTTTCAAAGCGCGTGTGGCTACTTCTGTCACCAATGTCAGAATGTGTGGCCCGCCCCAAAGTGCGAAACCGCCCGCGTTCTGCAGAATGCCGCCCGCCTCGCCTGGTTTGTACATATTGCGCATGCCTGACAGCTTGGCAAAGCTCTGATCGAACGGCGTGCCCATCCCAAGAAGGATCAGTGTTGCGTTCAGATAGGCCTGGTATAAGGCGTCGACATGAACGTAAGTCGCAAGGTCACGCGGCGTGCAGATAAAACGTGTTTTACAATCCAGCTTCTGACCCGGCCCGCATCCCTGGACCTTGTAACCGTCCTGCACAGCAAGCCAGTCTTTCCAGGTCTGCATGTAATCGTCCTTCTTTTCCGCGATGCGGACCCTCTGGTCGATCATCTGTGGACCATAGGAAATGAAGCCGTCCTCTATGTCGTGACAGTCGTTGCCGCTACCGACCCAAAGAAACTGCGACACATACGGCCCGTTTTCGACGCCGGGGGATGAGCCTCGAAAGCCGGTTTGGCGATCCAGAACGCCTGCGTCATTGGTTGTACGCGAGCGACCTTGAAAGCCGGCCTTGGCGTAGGGCAGATCGTTCAAACGGTCGATCGACGCGTCCAGTTCTGCTTGCCCGGTACCACCGCCCGCGTCGAAACTTGTCAGGGGCACGTCACGCAACAAGGCCAACTCATAAACTTCAGCCATTTCGAATGTCAGCTCGTCACTGCAAAGCTTCGGTGCAGGCGCCATCGTGACGGCTTGGGCATCTGGCCCTTCAAGATCAAAGACGACACCGGCGGTCGGGGCTTCCCACTGCCGACGATCCAGCTTCGAATTGGTCGGCACAAACACCCGCGAGGTGAAGGGTTCCGCAAAGCCCTCATCAATACAAGCGCGAAACGCCTTGAAATGCGCTGGGTCGGCAACCACACCTAGATCGCAATGATGCTCCAGCCCCTTTGTGAAGCTCATAAGGTAGTTTGCAAACCCGTATCTTTCCTCATCGGGGTTTGCCGTATGAACCGGATGGGTTCTCTGACGCGCCTGTTCTGCGGCCTCGACCCTTACGCGATAAGAAGACTCTGCTCTGTCAAGTTTCATAATCTGATCTCCTAAAGAATGTGCTGGTTGAAAAATATGCTAGTTGAGTGGCTTTGGAGTTAGGTCAGCCATAGACTGATCTGGAGAGCTAAACAGTGAGATTTCTCACAAGAGACAGTAATATGTGCAGCAGCACATCAATCCTTCCTGAGTTGCCACTGAGGGTGCCCCAATTCGAACGGCTGCTTTTTATGGGTTGGAATAAACTTCGCGAAGAGCTTCAACTTCTCCTTTTCCCAACCATTCCAATTCAAGTATTCCGAAAGAAAGGCTGAAAAGTCCGCTTCGCGGTCATCCACAATTCCTTACGCTTCGCGCCTGCAGCGAATGTCCGGAATGACTAGTCGCAGCGCGGGCCGGGAGTGACGGCGCAAGGTCGGCTTTGGGCCGGAATTTCCCGCTTGGCCACAGCCAAGTATCAGCCGTGGTCAGGTGCCGACTACCGGTCCTGAATGTTCGTCAGCCTGAAGGCCTCGGCAATGCCCTGAACACAAAAAGAGCGGCAAAACAGATCGCCAGCATTGCCGCGCCCTGGTAAAATGCCACACTCGCCATGCCGGTTCGGTCGGCGAGATGACCTGCGATCACGGGTGCGAACACCACCCCGGCATAAAAGAGCGTAAAGAAGATACCCATGCCGACCGCGCGGGTTCCGGCACCGAGAACCGCCGAAGGCAGGGCCATGATCGGGCCGGCCGGCAGCCCGGCGCACAGGCCGAGCAGGATGAACACGAGATACACATTCTCGGTGCCCGGGGCGACCAGCAGCAACAAGCCGAACGCGACAAAACCGGCCAGCATCACAATATCCCGGTGGCCCAGACGGTCGGCCAGATAGCCGCCCAGCGGCACCGACACCGCAACGAGCCAGAGCGTGACGCTGGTTGTCGAACTCGCCGCCGCCAGAGACCAGCCGCGTTCGACCAGCATGGCCGGGCCAAAGCCAAACACCATTGCAAGCGCGCCGTTGTAGAGCCCCCAGATCGCACCGGCGATGATAGTGGCAACGAGCCGCACCCCCAGCAGGCGTTCCGTGGCAGCCGTTTCGGGAGCTTCCGCAGGATTTCCCCGGCTGCCGAACACAAATAACAGCAGGCCGCACGCAGTGCTGACCGTCACGGCAGCCAGTGCCACCGGCAAACCGCCGTCACCGGCCACGATCGGCAGGATCAGAAGCGCGGCTGCGATACCAACCGGCCAGGAGTTGATGAAAATCCCCATCGCCGTGGCGATTTCACGCCCGGCAAAGTGATCAGCGACGACCTTGGACATCAAGACATTGAGCAGCACACCGCCAGTACCTGCCGCCAGCCGTCCGGCGATCTGGCCCTCCCAGCTGTGCACGGCGAACATGATCCCGGCACCAATGAGCATCAGCACCATGCCGAATGCGATCACCCGCCGGTCCCCGAATCGGCGCCCGATGGCGCCCCCGGGCAAGGCAAACACCAATCCGGGCGCCAGATATAATCCGATCAGGAAACCGATGTCCGACAACTCGACCCCGAAGGCCGTCATGTAGACCGGCGACAGGGCCGCGACTGCCTGGAACTGGAAGGCCATTGTCACGCGCGCCGCAAACAGCACGGCGAGCACAAACCAGCGATTGGAGACGTGCTGTTCCATTACTTGTCCTTTTGTCCGTGATGGCAGTTGAGGGGAATCTGCGGGTGCTACACTCGTGAGCGCATCCCCGGTGTGTCGATCACGCCCATCCGAGCGCTTGCAGCGAATGGTCCGCATTCCAGATCTTGCTCATATGAGCGATCCTGGAGCCATTGAACTGCATGACGTAGGCATAGTCTGCCGCAACCGTCTTGCCGGTTGGCGGAACCGGACCGCCTTCGCCGGTGTGCGTGCCATGAAACACGGCGACAGCGACAACCGTGCCGCGATCCTCGTCGACCGCAAAGGCCTTGAGCTCATAGTGACCATCGGGGATCGGGCCAAGCAGGCCCTTCATCCAGTCAGTATAGGCTGACAGGCTGGTGACCTCCGCAAGCGCGTCAGACTGGCAGGAGAAGGTCGCAGTGTCCTCACACCATGCCTTGCACGCATCCCAGCCCTTGCCGGTTTCGCAAGCCTCAAAGAATTCTCTCGCGGTTTCGTTGAGTGCCATCTTTCGATCCTCCACTGGTTGGTCAAGTCGTTTGCGGCTTGAGTTCAGCAGCGAGTGTGGCCCATAAATGATGCGGGAGATATCAGGCACATGCAGTATTTTCTGTTCGGTATGCCGTAGTTGACCTACAGCACTTGCAGTATTGACGCATGATCCAGCAGCCAACAGGCTCAACCTGACCGGACAGACCGCTTTGAAAGGAACCGGCGTTGCACGAGGATCGCCTAAGTCCCAGGGAGCTCGAAATTGCCCGAGCCTATGCGCTGGGAGACACTTATCACCGGATTGCCGAGCGCCTCTGCATCGCTCCATCCACGGTTCGCACACATCTGGCCGCGATCTATCGGAAGCTTGAGGTGTCCTCAAAGCTCGAACTGCACAAGATGCTGGACGGCGCGACACCCAACCGCAAGAGCCAAGCCGAGCAGGCGGAAATCATTTCAGAGCTTGCATTGAGCCTGGAGGAGGCGATCAGCCGCGAGCGGGCACTGAGCGAGGTCCTCAGCATCATCAGCGGCTCCGAGGGCCAGATCAAGGAAGTCATCGCAGCACTGCTCGGCTATGCGCTGGAGTTATGCGACGCCGAATTCGGAATACTGTTCGACTGCACCGCAACAAACGGTTTCAGGGCCACCTACAGCAGGGGCATTCCGAACGACTTTCAGGACTGGTTCGCTGCGCAAGGTGAAATTCAGCCGGGTCCTGAAACCGGGCTTGGCCGCATGGCCGCCAGCCATGAGGTCGTAAACATCGTTGATGTGCGGGCCGAGGAGGTTTACCGGACCGGTGATCCCCTGAGAGACGCAACGGCCAAACTCGGTGGTGCCCGCTCGTTTACGGCCATTCCAATGCTGGCCGGCAAACGCCTGGTCGGTGCCTTCACGATTTACCGGCAGAGCGTTCGCCCGTTCGACGACAAGGCCATGCAGCTGGCACGCATGTTTGCCGATCAGAGCGTCATCGCCATTGAGAACGCGCGCATGATGAGCGAACTGCGCTCAACGATTGAGCAACCAGAGCGGCGTTCAACCACTGTGTGACGGCGAGCCAGGATTCGAGAAAACGCGCTGCCATTTTTCCGGAAAACGGGACGCCTGGCGCGCCATCGAGGAAGCTACACTGCCGGGTTCAAGGCTGTGATAAGTATTGTGCTGCCGGTAGTGTTGAAATTTTCGATTTGAGCCCGGTGCTGACATAACTCACCAACAATAATTTCGCTCGCGATAGCAACATGGGTTCGTACGACCCCATAAAGTTGCTATAACACTCTGGAAACGATCAGGTTTATGCTTTCTGGTTGACTGAACCAGAAATCATCCTGATCCAATGCATTTTTCCGGGTATTGGCATGACTCTGACACTCCTGATCAAGCGCTTCTACCATGAGGCATGGAACTCAGCGGACAATGACTGTGCACGTGAAATTTTGCACCCGGACTTCGATTTTCGTGCAAGCCTGGGCCCGACGCGCACAGGACCGGAGGGATTTATCCGCTATATGGATGAAGTCCGTGCCGGCCTTCCGGATTTTCAATGTAATATCATTGATATCGTGGACGCAGGACACAAGGCCGCTGCCCGGATGTCCTTTGTTGGCACGCATCAAGGTGATTTTTTTGGTGTGAAAGGAACGCAACGGCGCATCGAGTGGGCTGGCGGTGCCTTTTTCAAATCCGACGGTCGGCAAATCACCGCCTTGTGGGTGCTTGGCGATATTGATACAATCAAGCAGCAATTGGGAGTTACGGCGGGAAACGATTTCCTCAATTCCTGAGCGGCAATGTCTGATAGGTCCGCAACACGGAAATTCCAGCCTGGCTCCTACTCGGCCGCCACCTTGGCAGCGCCGGCCTTGTCCGGACACAACTTTGCCACCAGGTATTTCTGGAAATCGTGGATTTCGCGTTCCAGATAGCTCAACGGTCCGGCTTTCGCCAGGGTACCGTGGGCGCCCTTGAAAATGCCTTCCACCACGAACCGGTCTTCCTCGTTGACGTGGTCGAAAAACGACACCAGGTCTTTCAGGGCTGCCTCTTTGCTGGGAAACGCTTCAATACGTTCCGGCGCCAGCGCCACGCCAAAGCGCACGTGCACTTCGCCGACACCCTTGGGACGCAGTGACAGATACCAGACATGGTCCGGGGCGAGCACGTACATATGGGCCGGGAACACGGTCGGCATGATGGTGGTGTACCGCCAGCGGCCTTCGAGATAGTCATTGGCCTCGGCCGCCAGGCCGTAGGTCGCGGTTTCGCCCTTGGTGAAGGTCTGCCAGGTAAAATGCGGGCTTACCTCGTCCGGAAACACCGTATCATCGAGGCCGATCCACTGGCCGACGGTTGCCTTGTGCGCGACCGGCAGATGATAGCCTTCCATAAAATTCTCGGTCAGCAGTTTCCAGTTGGTCTGCCAGACGTGATCCTGGGTTTCGCAAGGAATATATTTGTCCATGCGGAACTGTGCGACCAGATCATTCATTGGTGCCAGCAATTGCACCACGGGTGCTGCATCCTGATTCAGCGTGATGTAAATCCAGCCGTTCCAGATCTCGGTGCGGATTTCGGGCAGGCAAAAGTCTTGTCTGTTGAACGCTTTCGATTTTTCCATTTGCGATGCACCGCGCAACGACCCGTCCTGGCCATAGGTCCAGGCATGGTAGGGGCAGACAATGGTTCTGGTGTTGCCTGAGCCTTCCAGCAACTGCATCATGCGGTGGCGGCACACATTGGAGAATGACCGGATCGATCCGTCTTTCTGGCGAATGCTGAACACCGGCTGATCGCCGATGGAGAACGTCACATAGTCGCCGGGCTCGGCAATATCGGCGGCCAGGCCGGGACAGTGCCATTCGCGTTCGAAGATGTCACGCAGCTCAAGCTCAAGCATGTCCGGATTGGTGTAAATCTCCGGCGGCGAACTAAACGCCTGCTCAAGCGGGCTCGCCGCTGTGTCCTGCAGTTTTCCAAGTGCATCTTGAAGAGCCATCTGAACATCCTTTAATCAATCAGGAATGACCGCTGTTACCTCGATTTCCACTACCCATTCGGGCCGGGCCAGCGCCGGCACAACAAGGCCGGTGGAGCACGGAAACACCCCTGCCAACCACTTGCCCATTTCCTGATATACCGCCTCGCGGTAACGAATGTCTGTCACATAAACGACAATCCGGCAGATATGAGCGAGCTCGGAACCAGCCTCTTCCAGCAGCATCTTGATGTTCTGCATGGCCTTTGCCGTCTGCTTGCCGGCATCTCCGGCATGCAGGCTCTCGCGGCTGTCCAGGTCCTGAGCCACCTGGCCGCGCAGAAACACCATGGTGCCGCGCGCCACCACGCCCTGCGACAGATCGTTGGACAAGTTCTGCTCAGGATACGTATCCTTGGTGTTGAAGGGTCTGATGCGCTGGTGCACGGGCATTGGCTGGTTCTCCTGGTTCCACTTTCCGTGTATTAATTCCAGATTGAAAGCATTCCACAAGCA
>Ga0316187_10004718_pt1 | contig 11789 bp, 9 predicted proteins | sample CroRivburrow1_MG_FD_204927 | JGI IMG/M metagenome (GOLD analysis project Ga0316187, IMG submission 204927) | Coastal sediment microbial communities from Maine, United States - Cross River worm burrow 1 | ecosystem: Environmental > Aquatic > Marine > Coastal > Sediment | place: USA: Maine...
CCGCGAGCCATTGCGCCAGTTCGGCCAGCAGGGCCCGTTCGGGAGACTCCGGCAGGGGCGCCAGGGCCGCTTCCGCCTTCCGCCCCAGTTCCACACAACGCCGCCGCACGGCGTCCAGCGCGCCGGAAGTCTCGGCTTTTTCGATGGCCCAGGCCACGTCCTCCTCCCGGGTTTTCCCGGGGGGATGGATCAACACCTCCCTCAGGCGCGAACCCTCGCCGGGGGGCAGGCGTTCCAGCATCTCGATCACGATCAGGGTCCGCTTGCCCTCGACGATATCCCCACCGCGCTCCTTGCCGTAGCCCCCGCTTTGCGCCACGGGTGCGGTATCCGCGCTGTCGGTGGTCAGGTTCAGTAAATCATCCCGCAGCTGGAACCCAATGCCGAGGGATTCGCCGAAATCGCCCAACGCGGAAACGGAGGCGCCCTCACCCCCGCCGATAAACGCCCCCAGCTGGCAGGGGCCGCGGCCGGAATACCAGCCTGTCTTGAGGCGGATCATTTCCTCGAACTCAGCCCGGCTGGGGAGGTGGTTGGCTCGAATCCAGCCAATGTCCATTGCCTGGCCCTCGAATGTGCGGCGAAAGACCTCGGCGCAGCGGCGGCTGACCGCCCAGGCCATCTCAGCGCCCAGAAGGGCCTCATTGTCGGCCAGGGCTTCGTGCACCAGCCCAAAGAGCAGGTCCCCCGCATTGATGGCCAGGGGGACACCATGGAGGCGGTGCAGGGCCGGGCGTCCCCGCCGCATCAGGGAGCCATCCTCGATGTCGTCATGCACCAGGGCGAAGTTCTGAAACAACTCCAGCGCCACGGCGGTGGGAAGGCCTTGCCTGGGCTCCGCGCCGACGAGGGAAGCGCACAGCAGCAGCAGCGCGGGGCGAAATCGCTTGCCTCCCCTGGCTGGATAATCCCCGGCCAGATCGTAGAGGAAATTCGCGGGTTCGCCCCGGGGCAGATAATGGGGCAGGGCCGCGTCCACCCAGGCCGCGGCATCGATCAAAAAGGTGGCTGGATCGGTGGTGCGCAGAGGCAATCCTCCGATCATTTCCTTGGGCTCGCGGGAACTGGCCGGGGTGTTGTGTCTGTTTGAGGGGGTGGTCACGATTTTTCGAAGCTATCGGCTTTGAGTCACGATGGCAACCAAGGACCCATGGCGGTAGGCTGTTCCACTGGGGGAGCCTTCACGTCTGGGCGTGTCCAGTTGGGAGATCGGGATTCCAACATCGAAGGTTGCATTGCGCCAGCGGGATAATTTCCCTGCCGGCGCCAATTCACAAGGAACCATCATGGATTGCATTTTCTGCAAGATCATCGCGGGAGAAATCCCCGCCTTCAAGGTGTATGAGGACGAGGCCGCCCTGGCCTTCATGGACATCAATCCCTTGACGGAAGGGCATCTGCTCGTTGTTCCGAAAAAGCATGTGACCGGGTTGTTCGACGGGGACGAGGAGACCTTGGCGGTGGCCATCACCACGGCGGCGAAGATCGCACGGACAATGAAGAAGGTGCTTGGGCTCGATTCATTGAACATGATTCAGGCCAACGGTCCCTGGGCCATGCAGAGCGTCCCCCACCTTCATCTTCATCTGGTGCCCCGGCGGGAGGGGGATGGCGTGCCGCTCGATTGGGAACCGCGGCCGGGTGACATGGAGGCGATTGGCCGGGTGGGCGAGGAATTGGCCCGGGCGGTGGACTAGGCCTCGGGGCGAAAAGAGAGTTGGACCCGCATTCTACACGGGAAGGAGCATGGGGGGGAGCAGCCATTCCAACCGTCCCGAACTCAACAGGGCATCCTCCCAACTTGCTGCATTGGGAAAGGTCACGCAGGAAAGGGTGGCGGGGGTATAAGCCATGGTCACTTCGGCGAATTCCGAAGTGACCATGGCCAGCAATTCGGCCACGCCGGGCATGTGGGCCACCAGCAAAGCCGTGTCCACGTGATGGGGAAGGCTTTGGACATAGGCCAGCAGCACAACCCCGGGAGCATTGTAGAGGGATTCCGCAACGGTGAGTTCCGGGCCTTTTCCCAGAGCATCCAAAACCCGTTCGCCCGTGCTTTTGGCCCGTTGGGCGGAGGAGGTGGCGACAAATTGCGGAACGATGCCCGACAAACCCAGGAAGTGCCCCTGGATCGAGGCTTCCGCTTCCCCGACGGCTGTCAGGGTGCGGGTATGGTCCGTGCCGTCGGAGCCGGTTCCTTCCGCGGAGCCGTGTCGCATGATGAGCAGGGATTTCAATGGTGAGATCGGGGAAGGGGGGATTCGGGGATCCGCATTCAAGGGAAATAGGGTTCGGGTTTTTCGGGGTGTCCCCATTCGGACTGGGGTAAATGGCCCTCCAACCGGCAGGTCAGCACGACCGCACCATCCTGATTGATGATGTGGCCATCAAAGACCGCGATCCTCCGATCGGGATTCAGCGCCGACACTTCGAGCCGGGCTTCGAGACAATCGCCCAGGTATACCGGCATAAGGTACCTGAAGACCATCTCACGCGCCAGCAGGTTCAGGTTGCCGCCGATCTTGGTGAACATGCTGGAGGGCAGCAGCCCGGGAACAATGATTTTTCCGAAACCTGCCGCCTTCGCGAAAGCAGGGTCCACATGATAGCCGTTCTGGTCTCCGGTGAGGGCCATGGTCGCTTCCATGTCCTCGGCACGCATGGTGCGGTGGAAGGTCCACGCCATGCCGATGGTCAGGTCCTCGAAGACGAACGGTCGGTCCTTGCCCGGAATCATGGCTGAAATGCGAAAGGGGGGATGGCCCTGCCGAACCCCAAGGGTTCGGCAGGAGACAGTTGCGGGCCACCGGGAGGAGTCAGGTTAAAAGAGCCCCACCACCTGGCCGTTGGGATCGATATCGATCTTCTCGGCCGAGGGCACCTTGGGCAGGCCGGGCATGGTCATGATATCCCCGGTCAGCACCACGCAAAACCCGGCCCCGGCGGAAAGCTTGATGTCGCGCACAGGAATGGTGAATCCCTTTGGCGTGCCCAGCAGGGCGGGATCGGCCGAAAAGGAGTATTGGGTCTTGGCGACGCAAATGGGCAGATCGCCGTATCCGGCATCCTGGAGAGCCTCGAAGCGCTTCCTGATAGCGGGCGTGGCCTCGATGTCATCCGCGCGGTAGATGTCCCGGGCGATGGTGCGCATTTTCTCCCAGAGGGACATGTCGTCGGGGTAGAGGGTCTTGAAGTCCGAGGGATGTTCGTCGATGGTCCTGGCGACGGTTTCGGCGAGTTCCTTGGTGCCCTCACCGCCATTGGCCCAACCGCGGCTGACGACCATGGGCACATCCCATTCGGCGCATTTCTTTTTGATGACCTTCAATTCGGCCTCGGTGTCGGCGACGAAGTGGTTGAGGGCTACCACCACCGGCACACCGAATCGGTGCAAATTATCAATATGCTGCTTCAGGTTGGCCGAACCCTTGTCCAGGGCGGCGACGTTTTCAATGCCCAGATCGCCCTTGGCCACGCCGCCGTGCATTTTGAGGGCGCGCACCGTGGAGACGATGACCACGGCCGAGGGATTGAGGCCGGCCTTGCGGCACTTGATGTCCATGAACTTTTCCGCCCCCAGATCAGCCCCGAATCCCGCTTCGGTGACCGTGTATTCGCTGAGGGCAAGGGCCATCTTGGTGGCCACCACCGAGTTGCAGCCGTGGGCGATGTTGGCAAAGGGTCCGCCATGCACGAACGCCGGGGTGCCTTCCAGGGTCTGCACCAGGTTCGGCGCGAGGGCATCCTTCAGCAGCACGGTCATGGCCCCGTGGGCGTTGATGTCCTTGGCCCGCACCATGGCCCCCCCCCTGTGCTGGGCGATGACCATGTTGCCCAGACGCTCCTTCAGGTCAATCAGGTCTTCGGCCAGGCACATGACCGCCATGACCTCGGAAGCCACGGTGATGTCGAAGCCCGATTCCCGCGGGATGCCCTGGCCCAACCCGCCCAGGCCCAGGGTGACGTTGCGCAGGGCGCGGTCGTTCATATCCAGCACCCGCCGCCAGGTAATGCGGCGGACGTCGATCCCCAATTCGTTGCCCTGCTGGATGTGATTGTCGATCAGGGCCGACAGCAGGTTGTGTGCCGTGGTAATGGCGTGGATGTCCCCGGTAAAATGGAGATTGATGTCCTCCATGGGGATGACCTGGGAATAGCCGCCGCCCGCCGCGCCGCCCTTGACCCCGAAACAAGGGCCCAGGGAGGGTTCACGAAGGCAGATGGCTGATTGCTTCCCGATTTTTCGCAGACCGTCGCCCAACCCCACGGTGACGGTGGACTTGCCCTCGCCCGCGGGGGTGGGGCTGATGCCGGTCACCAGGATCAGCTTGGCCTTGGCCTTGTTCTTGACCTGATTGTAGAACTCCAGGGACACCTTGGCCTTGGTTGTGCCGTAGGGATGCAGGTGTTCGGAGGGAATACCCAGCTTTTCCGCGATGGCGGTAATGGGCTCGGGTTTGGCCTGTTGGGCGATTTCAATGTCGCTGAGCAAAGTTGGTCTCCGGTTCAAATGGATCGTGTCTTATTCATGCGAAAGGCCGGTCCTTCCCCGGAGGGCGAAGGCCCGGGGGCGGCGGATATCTGCATAACGCCACCATTCATGTCGATCGGGTGGATTGGCTCTTCCGTGTGCTGGAGGCCGGTTCATCCACCCAACTTGGCGCCCGGTTGGATTCCCGCTCCCGAGGCCCATTCGGGCGCGGTCACTTTGCCAGCGCCAGCGGGCCGCACACGTTGAACGGCGATGGCGCCACCCTGAGTGGCAATGGTCACGGAGTCGCCGGTGATGGCAAGCACCTCCCCGGGTGTCCCCGAGCCCTCGGCCTTGGTGGATTCGAAGATTTGCAGGGTTTCTCCACCGTGGGTGGTCCAGGCCGCCGGTTGTGGATTGCATCCGCGGATGAGGTTGTATACCTCGTCCATCGGCTTGTTCCAGTCAATCTCGGCTTGTTCCTTCTTGCACCAACCCTCGTAGGTGGCCTTGGATTCGTCCTGGACAACCTTGGGAGCGTTGCCGGCCTTCACCATGTCCACCCCTTCGAGCATCGCCGCCACGCCCATGGGGAAGAGGCTGTCGAAATAGATGGAGCCCAGGGTATCGTCCGGTTTGACCTCCACTTCCTTCTGGAGCAGGATCGGGCCGGTGTCGAGCCCGTTGTCGGGCCAGAAAATCGTCAGGCCGGTCTTGGCCTCGCCCCAGATGATGGGCCAGTTGATGGAACTGGGGCCCCGATGGAGGGGAAGCAGAGAGGGATGATACTGGATGGTGCCATGGGTGGGGGTGTTGAGCACCTCTTCGGGTATGAATAAGGTCACATAGGCCATGACGCACAAATCGGGTTTCAGGGCGGCAAACTCCTCCCACACCTCGGGTTTGCGGAAGGATTTGGGCTGGTAGACCGGAATCCCCTTTTCCTGGGCGAATTCCTTGAGCGGGTCGATCCTGGCGCCTTCCTTTTCCGGGGCGCAATACACGGCAAAGACATCCTCCCCGCGCTCCAAAAGGGCTTCGCACACGGCCTTGCCGAAGGCCTGCTGCCCATGAACGATGATACGCATATTGACACTCCCTTATCCCTTGCACTGCATGAGAACTTGCACCGGATAACTTTCTCCGGCGGCAGGAAAAATTCGCTTCTCCAGGCGATTGGGCGGGCGCTACGGCCGCCCCGGGCAAACGGTGTTCCCCTTGGGCCAGCCTATGAAGAGCCTCTAATGAAACCCAATCGTTTGGAAGAAGAGGGCTCTGCCCTCCTCTTCCAAACCATCTCCACCCGGAAGGGGTTGTCACCCCTTCACCCCTGAAAATTCAGGAAGAAAAGGGATCGGAGGAAATGGCTCTTCATGGGGTACAGGGGCCATCGGCCCCTGGCGGGGGTCCCGGGGGCAGAGCCCCCGGCTCACAATCCCTGTTTTGTTAGAGTCTCTAAATCACACCTTCCTCGCGCAGTTGCGCCACTTGTTCATCATTGTAACCCATCACATCCGCGAGAATCTCGCTGGTGTGCTCTCCCAGCAGAGGGGAGGACCGCACCTCCACGGGGGAATCGGAAAGTTTCATCGGGCAACCGACGGTCTTGAAGGTGCCCCGCTGGGGGTGGGGCACTTCCACGACGATCCCTCGTTCGGACAGAGAGGCATCCTCGATCAATTCCTTGGTGCTCATGATCGGTCCGCAGGGAATATCGTGCGCGTTGAGTTGGTCCAGAATCTCCCACTTGGTGTGTTTCTCGGTCCACGCCTCGATGAGGTCGAAGCAGGTGTCGAGCTTGTTGAGGCGCACAGCCGGGGTGGCGAATTCCGGATCCTCGATCAACTCGGGTTTTCCGATCAGATTCATCAAAGGCGCCCAACCGGGGGGCTGGATGATCACATAGACGTAATCGTTCTGTCCGCCCGGTGCGCAGCGCAGGGCCTTGCCGGGTTGACCGCCGCCTGAGGCATTGGCGGAGCGGGGCACGAAATCCTCGAATGTCTCGTTGGGATATTCATTCAGGGGGCCGTGGGTCAGGCGTTGCTGGTCGCGCAATTTGACCCGGCACAGGTTGAGCACGGAATCCTGCATGGCCACTTCCACCCGCTGGCCGCGACCGGTGGTGGCGCGCTGAATCACCGCGGCGAGAATCCCGGCCACGCAATGGATGCCGGTGCCTGAATCGCCGATTTGGGAGCCGGTGCAAAGGGGCACGCCATCCTCGAAGCCGGTGGTGCTCATGGAGCCCCCCATGGCCTGGGCAATGGATTCGTAGGCCTTGAAATCCTCGTAGGGTCCTTCGCCGAAGCCTTTGATGGACGCATAGATGAGCCGGGGATTGATCTCCTGGATACGCTCCCAGGTGAAGCCTTGGCGGTCCAGCACTCCGGGGGCGAAGTTTTCCACCATCACGTCGCAATGCTTGAGAAGCCCGGTGAAGACTTCCTTGCCCTTGTCCGATTTCAGGTTGAGGGTCACGCTGCGCTTGTTGCAGTTCAGCATGGTGAAATACAGGCTGTCCGCGTCGGGAAGGTCGCGCAACTGGCCCCGGGTAATGTCGCCCCGGCCGGGCAATTCGACCTTGATTACATCCGCGCCGAGATACCCCATGATTTGGGTGGCGGAAGGACCCGACTGGACGTGGGTCATATCCAGAACGCGAATGCCTTCCAGTGCCTTGCTCATGATGGTTCGTGTCCTCTATTGGCGGTTATGTGCAGCGATTCACTGGTCTGAAAGTGATCGCCGGGGCTCCAGCACACTGTGCATCTTGCTGGGTCGCCTCCGGCCATGGTCAATGAAAAATTTGCGAGGGGACCGAAGTCCCCCGCGCAGCAATCGAAACAAGTCCCCTGTCATCAGGCAGGAGCGGACTTCTATTTGTACATGGTCTGGTTCTGGGTGCCGGGGCTGTAGGCTTCCGGATCGATCCAGACGTTGATCAGGGAGGGCAGGCCCGATTCCCGCGCCCGTTCCAGGGCAGGGCGGATGTCCTTGGGATCGCGCACTTCCTCGCCGTGACCGCCCAGCATTTTCGCGAACTGGTCGAAGTGAACGTCTCCCATCAGGTTGCCGATGTCGCCCCGTTCCTTGCCATATTTGGCGATCTGCCCGAAGCGGATCTGGTTCCAGGCCGAATTGTTGCCCACGATGCCCACGAAGGGGAGCTTGTTGCGCACCAGGGTTTCGAAATCGAACCCGGTCAGCCCGAAAGCGCCATCGCCGAAGAGGGCCACCACGTTGCGGTCGGGCCGGGCCAGCTTGGAAGCCAGCACGAAAGGGACGCCGACACCCAAGGTGCCCAGAGGCCCCGGATCCATCCAGAGGCCCGGGCCCCGTGGTTGAACCACCTGGCCTGAGAATGTGACGATATCGCCGCCATCTCCGATGTACTGGGTGTTCTCGTCGAGGAAATCGTTGATCTCGTAGACCAGCCGATAGGGATGGATGGGCTGGGCGTCGGACTTGATCTTGGGGAGGCGCTCCTCTTCCAGGCGTCCTTCCTCGGCCCGCAATTCGGCCACCCAATCCTTGCGCTGGTTGGCGCTCTTGCTGTCGGTGGCATCGGTCACCGCGCCGAGAATCACGCCCACGTCACCCACGAGGCCCAGGTCGATATCCCGGTTCTTGCCCACCGTGCGGTAGTCCAGGTCGATCTGCACCACGGTCGCTTCCGCGCGCAGCCGCCGTCCGTAACCCATCCGGAAGTCGAAGGGAGTGCCGACGATGATGATCACATCGGCCTTGTTGAATGCGTAACGCCGGGTGAGTTGGAAGGCGTGGGGATCGCCCGGAGGGAGGGTGCCGCGTCCCGCGCCGTTCATGAACACGGGGATGTTCAGGGTTTTGGCGAAGCGGGTCGCTTCCTCGGCGGCGCGGCAGGTCCACACCTGGGTGCCCAGCAGCACGGCGGGATTCTTGGCCTTGGAGAGAATGGCGGCCAGCTTTTCTATGGCTGCCGGGTCGCCCATGCTTTTGGTGGACCAGCGGTAGGCGCCGGGAGTGGGGATGCGGGCCTTGTCGGTATCCACCTTGGCGTCCAGCACATCCCTCGGGATTTCCAGGAAGGAAGGGCCGGGGGCGCCGTTGTAGCACTCACGGAAGGCCATCGACACCATGTCCGCCACGCGCTCGGTGTGGGGCACGCTGGATGCGAACTTGGTGATGGGCTTCATGATGTCCACGTGGGGCAGGTCCTGCAGGGACCCCATCTGATGCTGGGAAAGGGCGCCCTGCCCGCCGATGAGCAGCATGGGGCTTTCCGCGCGATAGGCATTGGCCACCCCCGTGATGGCATCGGTCGTGCCAGGTCCGGCCGTGACCACAGCCACGCCGGTTTTTCCGGTCACCCGGGAATACCCGTCGGCGGCATGGGCCGCCACCTGTTCGTGACGTACGTCAATGATCCTGATGCCCTCGTCAATGCACCCATCGTAGATATCCACGATGTGTCCGCCGGAGAGGGTGAAAATGGTATCGACGCCCTCATTTTTCAGGGCTTTGGCCACCAGGTGACCACCGGAAATTTCGGCCATGGTTCGGTTCTCCCGTGAGATGGAACTTCAATCAAGGTAATGAACGTTCTGTTCGACATGGGTCGCCAGGTCCAGGGTGTGTTGCTTCGCCAGCTGTTCGGCCAGCTCGGTGTCCCTGTTTTCCAGCGCTTCAATAATGTGCATGTGATCGATGATGGATCGTTCCGCCCGGTCATCTTCACCGATGGTGGTGAGGCGGATCGAACGAACGTGAGCGAACAGATTTTCCGCAATTTGTTGGATGAGGGAATTTTTCCCCAGTTGAAGGATTTTTTGGTGGAAACGAATATTGGCATCTGAGTATTCGTCTATCTTGGCCCGAAGCTGGTTGTTTTCAAAAGTGGTAAACATCCGGCGCAAATCCTCGATTTCCTTGTCGCTGGCCACCTGGGTGATCAACCGTGCCGCCATGCCTTCCAGGGCTGCCCAGACGGTGATCATCTCGAGGATTTCCCGTTTGGTCTTGCGCACCACGAACACACCTTTGCGTTGCACCACCCGCACGAATCCTTCCTGCTCCAGGCGGGAAATCGCCTCGCGGATGGGCGTGCGGCTCACACCCAGATCGGTGGAAAGCTGGCGTTCGTCCAATCGCATCTCCTCGCCCGTGCTGTATATGTTCATGGAGGTGATGGCATCGCGGAGGGAATCGTAGACTTTGTCCTTCAGGGAAAAGTGGACGTCCAGAGGTCGAACTTCCAGTTGGGCGGTGTTATCGGATCGGGTGGCCATGGGTTAACGGGTTTGTTCCCTGAAAGTACGAATGAATTGGTTGGATTGCAGTGAACGGGCTCGTTCGGGGTGTGCGATTTTTGTATTTAGTATACCAGATACAAAAAAACAAACAAAAAAGGCACTCGGATGGGATTTGCCACTTGATGGGAGCGGAGCCCCGTCAAGCCAATCCATTGATGATTGAAACCGGATTTAGAAGGAGTGTGACCAACTCCAATATAGGTTGCCTCCGGCGGCCAAAGGGCAGGCTATTTAAAATTGGGCCCTTTGGAATCCCGGCAAGGGCCGGAGGGCCCCTGCACCCAGATTAGAGTAATAATATCAAATATATGTGCAGCGCGTGACACCAATGATCCTTCCCTAACCGGGGGGTGTGGGGGGACGAGTTCCCCCACATGTTTTGGCTTTTGGAGTTGGTCACACCCCTTCTAGCCCTCTTCCCTTTGAATCCTGCTGAGACGCATCTTGACCAGCGGGATGACGAAGAGAAGCACGGAAAAAATCAGGAAAATGAGCGACAGGGGGCGCTCGAAGAATACCAGGCCGGAACCCTGGGCCATGATCAGGCTCTGGCGCATGGATTTTTCGGCAAGGGGTCCCAGCACGATGGCCAGGACCACGGGCGCCATGGGGTATTCGAGTTTCCGCAGCAGATAGCCGCCCAGCCCGAATATGAGCATCAGCCATACATCATGAAGCGTATTGGTGGGGGCATAGCCGCCCACGATGCAGAGCACGAAGATGATGGGGGCGAGGATGGTGAAAGGCAGGCGCAGCACCATGATGAAGGCTGGCACCAGGGCCAGATTCAGCACCAGGGCGGCGGCATTGGCCACATAGAGGCTGGAAATCAGGCCCCAGACGAATTGTTCTTCTTCCACAAACAGCATGGGTCCGGGGGTAAGTCCCCAGATCACCATGCCACCCAACAGGATCGCGGTGGTGGGCGACCCCGGGATGCCCAGGGTGAGCATGGGCAGCATGGAGCCTGTCGATGCCGCATTGTTGGCCGATTCCGGGGCAACGACTCCGTCCACGATTCCGGTTCCGAAGTCCTGGGGGCGCTTGGAGAAGCTCTTGGCCATCCCGTAAGCCATCAAGGACCCCGGAGTGGCGCCCGCCGCGGGCAACACGCCCACAAAGAATCCCAACACCGACCCAAAGGTCATGGTGGGAAGGGAGGAGCGCAGGGATTTGAGGGTATCGATGATTCCCCGGAACCTGACCTTGGCCTGGCTGACCGTGACGCCACCCTTGGAGGTTTCGATGGTCCAGAGAATTTCCCCGATGCCGTAGATGCCGATGGCCAGCACGAGAAAGTTGATGCCGTGCATGAACCCTGTGATGTCGCCGAAGATGAGGCGGGGCCGCCCGGAAATGATGTCGAGGCCCACCGAGGAAAGCACCAGGCCAAAGGCAATGGCAAAGAAGGTCTTGAGGATGGATTCTCCCCCCAGCCCGACGAAGGTGGCGAAGGCCATCACCATGAGGGCGAACTCTTCGGGTGGGCCGAAGGCCAGGGCGAATTCGGCCAGGGGAGGGGCGAAGAGGGAGAAAAGGATGACTGAAACGGTGCCTCCGAAGAAAGAAGCGGCCGCCGCGGCGATCAGGGCCTTGTCCGCCTGCCCCTTGAGTGCCATGGGGCGGCCGTCGAAGGTGGTGGCCACGGCCGTGGACGCCCCTGGGATGCCCAGCATGATCGAACTGATCGCCCCGCCGTACATGGCCCCATAATAGAGCGCGCCCAGGAAGATGATGGCCGAAGTGGGGGGCACGATGAAAGTGATGGGGAGCAGGATGGCGACTCCGTTGACCGAACCCAGACCGGGCATGGCCCCGACGAATAGCCCGGCGATCACCCCCACCAGGATCATGAGCAGGTTGAGTGGCTCGAAACTGATCAGAAAACCGTCAAACAGATGGCCCAGCAGTTCCATGAAGTATTCCGTTCCTTATGCGGTTTGGCCTGGAGCGGCTTCCCGGCTCGGACCGGACCCTGGCCATGGCTCTTCGTGGGGCCATGGGTTGGATGGCCGATCCCCGAG
>Ga0316187_10004719_pt1 | contig 11789 bp, 12 predicted proteins | sample CroRivburrow1_MG_FD_204927 | JGI IMG/M metagenome (GOLD analysis project Ga0316187, IMG submission 204927) | Coastal sediment microbial communities from Maine, United States - Cross River worm burrow 1 | ecosystem: Environmental > Aquatic > Marine > Coastal > Sediment | place: USA: Maine...
CATGCTACCAGCCCGATGCTGGATTAACCAGCATGATCTGGCGAAATGATGTCTCTCTGAGACTGGTACTGACAAGTTAACTGCCGTTTAGCGATAATGGCCGGATGAAAAGTACAAATATTTATAAGCGATTTCGATTTCCTTCAGAAATCATCCAATACGCCGTATGGCTTTACTACAGATTCAATCTCAGCCATCGTGACATTGAAGATTTGTAAGGCACCGGTTGTGACCCCCAGGTGAATAAAATGCTGACTGGCGAGGATTCTCACCATCATTGCCACTCGAATCTTACACGGGCGGTACTAGCTCATGATCTTACCGAATTTGATGTGCACGACGTATTAAATGCTTGGACTTACCCCGTTCCGGTGATTCCCGGAACGGTCCCGACCCCGTGAATTCGTTACCCCACCTGGATCAGGGTCGGATGCATCAGGTACGACGGCTGATTTAAAAACCTTTTCCGGAGGCCGTCGTCGTCGGGGGGGGGGCAAAACTTGAGTTTGATTTTTGGGTTTGGAGCGACGGCAGCTAAAAATGGAAGCTAGCACAATGTTTGTGAGGTATTGCAATTGATACTTTACAAAGCTAATTCTCAATCAGTTTCCATGTTGAGTCAGCTGAATATGAACACTGAATCGAAGTTTTCTCCAACGGGTATTGGGTAGCGCCTACTTCCTCGCCCGGGTCGATCTTCTCGGTTTCAATCAGTAGGCGTAAATCATCAATGTAATACGAACTAACCTGGCGGTATTCGCTGTTGCCGATTTCTTCAACTAGAGGTTCGGTTTCGATTTCGAGAAACACCGCAAGATACTGATTCCAGCGATCCGCATCCGCTTCGCAGGTATAAACAATGACCGCTTCGTTTCGCTCATCCCCACACAGATTTCCGAACTGAGCTTCGCTGGGATAAAAGTTACAGGTTTTTCCAACATTATTCAGGATCTTTATATATCGGGCATAGCGCTCCATTTGTGCCGTCAAAATCGAGTTCACATCCTCGTCTGAATAACATTCCCAGCCGAGTGTATCCAATTTCTTAACCAGGCTGATTGCTTTAGGCCCGCAATAGTTTGTTTCATTGCGCGCATTCCAGGGGTAGTAGGTTCCGGAAGGTTTTTTATACCTGACTCGGCAGGCAAACCCCTGCTCTTTGACGACCTCCACATACCGGGTTACATCACCTTTATCACAGGCGTAACTTGGAAAATCATTACGGCCGTACGACACCGAACTTGCAAGAGTACAGTAAAGTGCGAGAGCACCGGAAAGGTAGGCAATGTTTAATCCGCGAATCATTTCGCCTGTACCCAATCTGCAATTAGAGAATTCATGTTCTCGGTATACTCAGTCTTAGAGTTTACCAATAGGTCACTTGATTCAGGTTACTACAGATTTCAAGCCTTTGGAAACACGTATTCACGAGGGTCTGTTATGGGGTCATACTCGTTCACCGATATTTCTTCGCGAGACCTTATTCTCCAAAGGAGGAGACGTTCATAGAGCTCAGGTAGGAGGCAATCTTCAGCGCGCAACGGACACTTGTTGTGCCGAAATTCTAATCTATTTAGCAACCGCCCATTACTGCTGAAAGCAGGCTAATCTATTAGATATAGTATTGCACCTATTCTGAGATTGGGAGGACCACGAGGTTAATGTATGACCAGTGCTCCCAACCATTCCACGCGCATTGGTTATGGGGTTCATCCAGCCGGTGCATGTGCGAAATGGCTGGGCGGTCGTGCCATCCTCGTTTGTGCCCGTCCAAAAACGATTCTGTCCAACAGTTTTGCCGGTGGAATCGATATCGATTAAGTGTTGGATGGATCCGTCCGTTAGATCGGTATAATTTTCGGCGATCCTGGTTCCATCGGGCAGCACGTAAGGATGGGAAGACTTCGTGAAGCGGGTATCGGGGCTGTCGGTTCCATCGGATAGCCAGGCTAGATAAGTGCCGGATGGAACAATTGATGCCGGGTCATCCGCTTGCGCCTGGCACTTTTCGTCGGCTCCCTTTAGACCGCCAAGGTTGCCGTTGAAACTCTCACTGGTGACGAATACGGTCTTTTCATTGCGTTCGTTGGATACCGGAGCCGCGCAGGCTGAAATTAACACCGCAGCGAAAGCCATAGTTAACAGCTTGTTCATGTAAGCCCCCTTTGTCTTGTTACAAAAGGTTTAAAACCGTATCAATTAGATTTAATACAAAAAATTCGGATTGTCTTTGATGTGTATCAAGTCAGCATAAATAGCATGTCATTGAATTTCACCAACCTCGAATTTCGCCCAGGTGTAATTCTCGGCTACTGAAATCTTAGTTTTGAGGGTTATTTTCTCCATATAGACGCTCCCTTGCGCTTGCTGAGCTTCGTGATACGGCACACTGCGGACGCATGGATAGTAGCGATGGGCGACCGAGATTGTAGTGGTGAGGAGCAATATTGCGAGGGTCGACGGAAATCAGCCAGAGTTCGGGTGCCATTAGAGCCGGGCGGGGTCGCGAATCTCACTGTTGACCTGGTGCAATAGTGGAAATCGGGTGTTTGTAATCACTTTACTCACCCTGGAAATGAAACGACTCTATCCCCGGCCCCTCGTATCATTATACGCTCCCCTTAGTATTATCCGTTTAGCTTTTGAACAAAGCGATTGTACGTATTAAAATGCCCTGCTAGTTTGTTTCACCAGTTTCCATAACTGCGTGCGGCGCCAGGATCTGAAATCACGACACGACCTTCTAGCGAAGAAGTGTTGAAACAGATTCGGGGCTCACAAATCAGGGCAGGTGAATGATGACAACAACAAAAACATCTTTACCGAATCGTTTTACTGGCTGCATATCAACGATATTGCTCGTCTCCCTGATGGCGACGGGTTGTTCCATCAAGAAGGTCGCTACCAATGCAATGGCGGACGCGATCGCCCAAAGCGGTAGCAGCTACGCCGGGGACAACGACATCGAGTTTGTCGGACAGGCGACGCCCTTCGGGCTGAAAACCATGGAAGGAATTCTCGAGGAAACTCCCGAACACCGTGGCCTGTTGCTCGCGGCCACACGCGGCTTTACCCAGTATGCCTATGTTTATATCGAACAGCCCGCGAACGAAATTGAACTCTCCGACGTCACTCTCGCTTACCAACAGCGCAACAGGGCACGCTTGATGTACCTGCGTGCGCGTGATTACGGTCTGCGTGGACTCGAGGCAGCACACCCAGGAATTACAAGCGGCATCCGTAGCGATCCTGAGAAGGTATTGCCCGAGACCTCGGTCGAGGATGTGCCATTGCTTTACTGGACTGCCGCATCCTGGGCTTCATCTATCTCCCTGTCGAAGGATGATCCCACGGCAATAGCCGATCTCCCGACGGTAGAAGCTCTTATCAAAAGAGCATTGCTGCTCGATGAGGCTTTTGAGCGGGGTGCGGTGCATATTTTCCTGATCAGCTACGAGATGAGTCAAAGTGGACTGCGCGAGGGTGCCGAGGAACGCGCCCGGGCTCATTTCAACCGGGCACTGGCGCTTTCCGGCGGGTTGCAGGCAGCGCCCTACGTCACCCACGCAGAGGCCATTAGCATCGCTAATAACAATAAACAGGAATACAGGCGGATGCTACAGGCCGCGCTGGCTGTGGACATCGACGCAGATCCACAAAATCGGCTGGCCAACCTTGTCATGCAACGACGAGCACGCTGGTTGCTGAACAATCAAGATCTGTATTTTCTGGAGTGAATCCCATGAACGCGATCATCACTTGCAAGACGGTAATGCGTTTCCTGCGTCTTATCGGCATTATTGCCGCACTCGGATTTTGCGCCCAGGCGTACGCGGCGAAGCCGTTAATCATCAAGGTCGCAACCGTTACGCCCAAGGGATCTATCTATCACAGGGTGCTGCAGGACATCGGCGAAAAATGGCGTAAGGCGCAGGGCGATAACGCTCGCTTCATCATTTATACCGATGGTAGCCAGGGCACGGAATCGGAAACTGTACGTCGGCTCCGGATTGGTCAGTTGCAGGCATCCTTGCTGACTGTATCTGGACTGATGGAGATCGTCCCGTCGGTCACCGCATTGCAGTTTATGCCATCGACGTTCAGGAACTGGCGCGAAGTCGACTATGTGCTGGAAAACATTCGCGGAGATATGGAAAAGGAATTTGAGGACAGGGGATACAAGGTGTTGCTTTGGGGGATGGGCGGCTGGGTCCAGTTTTTTTCGACCAAGCCCCGCATGCTCCCGGAAGATTACAAGGATGCCAAAATTTTTGCCTGGGCAGGCACAAAGGACCAGCAGGCAATGATGATTTCGCTGGGCTTTAACCCCGTTGTCCTGGATCTGCCGGATTTGCTACCCGCACTGCAGACGGGCATGGTCGACGTGGTGCCCGTTGCGCCGATGTGGGCCTTGACCGGACAGTTTTATCGCTACGCGCCGCACATGCTGAAAATGAACTGGGTGCCGATTGTCGGTGCAACTGTTCTCTCGATGAAGACCTGGAACGCCATGCGCCCCGAGGCACGTGCCGCGATGACGGAGGCGGCCGCAGAGGCTGAAGAGGAGCTGAGAAGCTATCGCGAGGAACTCGACGGTAACGCGATCAGGGCGATGGAAGAGCGTGGTCTGACTGTCTACGAAGCGACAGCGGATGCCGAGAAAACATGGACCGATCTGGTGGAGTCGGTCTGGCCCATGATTCGGGGAACAATGGTACCGCGGGATACCTTTGACCGGGTTCATCAATTGCTCGCCCAGTACCGGGCCACGCAACAGTAACTCGGAATCAAGGCTTCGGGTGGAGACACGAAATGGAAAAAACGGCAATACTGACGGGGCTGGAGTCGGTGAAGGAGAACCCGGGACTGGGGCGGCGCCTCGCAGACATCGAGAACATCCTGCTCTCGCTAATACTTGCAGCGATGGTGCTGCTGCCGATTACTGAAGTCGTTTTGCGCTTCTTTTTCCTTGGAATAGAGGCGGTTTCGTCGCTGATCCAGCACCTGACCCTGGCAGTTGCAAGCATGGGCGCCGCAGTCGCGGCCCGGGAAGACCGCTTGCTTACTTTCTCCGCGATACAGTTCATGGAAGGTAACACGGCTACCCTTGCCAAGCTGGTCAGCAACGCGTTCGCAGCTGGAATATGTGCCTTATTCTGTATTTCGAGTGTCCAATTTGTTCAATTTGAGAAAGAGGGCGGCGCAATTCTCGCCTACGGGATCCCCACCTGGGTGTTCGAGCTGGTTCAGCCACTCGGCTTTGCCCTGATTGCCTGGCGTCTGCTCCTGCACGCCTCCAGTAATCTAAGAGGGAGATTTGTTGCGTCTGTGATTGCGGCGTCGATCGCTGCGATCATTCTGTTCTCACCGATTGATCCCGCGCAGCTTGTAACACCGGCCCTGGTTTGCCTGCTCGTCGCAACGCTGTTAGGTGCACCGATTTTCGTAGCCGTCGGCGGGGCCGCGCTGATCCTGTTGTGGGGAGAGTACGTGCCGCTCGCATCGCTTGCCGTCGACCATTACGGCATCGCCACCAATCCCTCGCTGCCGGCAATCCCGATGTTTACGCTGGCAGGCTATTTTCTGGCTGAAAGCGGCGCGCCGGGCCGACTACTGGCAGTCTTCATCGCCCTGTTTGGCCGGCTGCGCGGCGGTGCCGCAATCGTCACCATCCTGGGCGCGACGTTTTTCACCTGTTTTACCGGGGCGTCCGGAGTGACCATTCTCGCCCTTGGTGGACTGGCGCTGCCGATCCTGCTCAACTCGGGTATCAAAGAGAAGTCCGCACTGGGTTTGATTACGGGCGGTGGTTCCGCCGGTGTGCTACTGATGCCCGCACTGCCGCTGGTACTTTATGCGATTGTTGCCGAGGTCGATATGGAAGCCATGTTCCTCGCCGGGCTGTTACCCGCGCTGCTGATGATGGCGCTGGTGGTCGGCTGGGGCATCATGATTCAACCCGCAGTAAAGCGCAAAGCAATAGACTGGACCGAGGTGAAACAAGCCCTGTGGGCTGCCAAATGGGAACTCGCCATTCCACTGGTTCCGATCGGGGTTCTGTTTTCCGGGTTTGCCACACCTGTCGAAGCCGCGGCGATGACCGCGCTTTATGCCTTTATTCTGACCACGATCATCCACAGGGATCTCGATCTGATCGCGGATGTCCCGCGTGTTTTTGCCAAGTGCGGGCTGATCGTTGGCGGCATATTGCTGATACTCGGCGTGGCGCTCGGCCTGACCAATTACATGGTAGACGCCCAGATGACGGTCAAACTGATCGCCCTGATTACGTCATCAATCGAACAGCCCTGGGTGTTTTTACTGGCGCTTAATGGCTTTCTGCTGATCGCCGGCTGTTTCATGGATATTTTCTCGGCCATCGTCGTACTGGTACCATTGATCGTGCCACTCGGACAGGCTTTTGGCATCAATCCGATGCATCTCGGGCTAATCTTTCTCGCCAATCTCGAACTCGGATACCTGACGCCTCCGGTTGGAATGAACCTGTTTTTCGCGGCGCTTCGATTCGACAGGCCGGTCCTGGAGGTATGCAAATCGGTGGTGCCGATCTTTTTATTGTTGCTCATCGGCGTACTGCTGATCACTTATTTGCCCTTCCTCAGCACATTTTTACCCGGCATACGTACTTAGTCCGGTTATTCAAACAATAAATGTATTAACAAGGAGTCATTATCGTGGGAACAACACCAATAGACCATTATGTTACTTACAAGCCGCGTCCGTTTCTGAGGAAGGAAAGGGAAAGTGTCACGATACTTCACGGGGGCTTGCACTGGTGTACCGAGCCCCTTATCCAGGGCACCCTGAAACGACTCGGGTACAAGACGCAGGTCCTGCCCACGGCACCCGGGATGACCTTCTGACCGGGCGCGGCATCGCCGATATCGGACAATGTTGTGCGACCAGTTTTACGACTGGCAATCTCACCAATTTCCTCAAGCAACTGGCCGAAGATTACCTCCCACTTTGATGCGATAGGGGTCCGTTTAGGGCAATCTGAGAGGCTGGGACTGAAATTCCGGGTGTCTGCTTTGCGTTAAGTTTAGTTTGTCGCGTGTTTATGCATACATGCCACATAACGGTCAGGCCAGCCAGTCAGGAAAGGTCTAGACGATCTTTTTGAAGTTGGTGTAGAGCAGCTTCGCAAGGCGGTTCATTTCCGCCATGTTAGCCTGCGCGGCCTGGTCGAATTCGGCCAGTGCATCGCTGCCCAGGCTGCTTTCCAGTGCGGTTTTATACTCAGGCACGCAACCCCACTGCATCACCGTATCCGAGCGCACCTCGACGTGAAACTGCACCACATAGGCATGATTGCGAAATTTGAAGATCTGGTATGGCGTGGTGTCCGACGAACCCAGTATGGTTACCTCCGGGTTCGACTCCAGCCCACGAACCTCGAAGGAATGCCACTGCACCGCTTTGATGGTCGCTGGATAGTCAGCGAACAGGATATCGTTTTTGGCCGCGGGGGCCATGTTGATATCGAGTACGCCTATTTCGGCCGGTTCCGACTTGACGATCTGGCCTCCCAGCACCTCTCCAAGTAGCTGGCAGCCGAGGCAGAAACCGAGAAAGGGCTTGCCCATAATCACTACCCATTCGTAAATCCGCCTTTTTTCTTCGATTAGCCACGGATACTCGGCTTCCATCCAGGTATCCATCGGGCCGCCCATGCACAGCATGGCGTCGAATCCCGACAGGTCAGACGGAATGGATTCACCGGCATCGAGTTCGATCTGTAACAGGTTCCAGCCGTCCGCTTCCATCAGGTCCTTGATGTAGCCGGGGTCTTCAATTGCGATGTGCTGCAGAACCAGTATGTTTTTCATGGCTTTTCCTGGTAAATGGCGAGTTCCCGGTGGTGACGCTCCGGATCGTGGTCATCGATCGAGGGCGTGGCGCGAATCTGTTCGACGTAGTGTAACGGAAAATCGTGTTCCAGCGCGCCGCGCAGTACGTGTTCCTTGTACCAGTGGAAGGGTTGCTGAGAGTGGTCGATGTCGAGCGCAAAGTAGGTGAAGGCTTCGATGCTGTCGCCGTGCAGGGTGGTCACCTCAACCGTCTTGTGGTCGTAACCGAAGCCTGCAGTCTCAAAAACATCGAGTTCGAGCTTGTCTTCCATGGTCATATGGTAGACAACGCCATAAACCAGGTGATCAGGATTGCCCGTATAATCGATGTCGCATTTCCCGGACTGACCGCGATCGTTCTTGCGCCAGCACAGCTGGTGTTCACTCAGGGTTGCCACGGTATGCACCGAGGCTGCCGGAATTCGCTGCAGCAGGCGCGCACTGGCAAGATTGGAACCGAAGGCGAAATACTTAAGCGTCATCGCCTGCGCCTGCGGATTGCTGTGATTCAAAAAAGAGCTGATTGACGCCCGGTTGAATCAGCCAGACCCCGAGCGGAAAGACAAACAACATGAAGAATGTGTTGCTGAATATCATGTAATTCGCGTCCTTGCTTTCCAGCAGGGTCTTCAGCTGGCCGGCCGTGTACCAGATGCCGTAAAAAATGCCGCTGAGCGACAGCATGTGCAGTGGGAACATCCACAGCTTCGGTTTTACCGGGGTGCCCGAAGTGAGTTCGGGGACGACCAGGATAATGTAGGCCAACAGGTAAACGATCGGTAGTACCAGGGCGGCTATGAACAGCAGCGGACCGCGTTGTCGTGACGGGTCCAGCTGACTGTTTGACCAGATGCCGACACTCAACATCCACATAAACAACACCAGCATCATGAACAGGCCGACCGTGGAGACGATCAGCGGCTTGAACGGAATGCCGAGCATCAGGCACAGCACGGTGGGCAGAGCGAGCATCAGGAACAGTTCCCAATGCCGTAACTTCAGAAAGAACGTCATGTGCGGGGTTTCAGCAGAATCGATGCCGCAGGATTATAAAGCCGACTGTCGGTTAACAAAAGCGCGGCGGCCAAATTTAAGGCCGCAGGATGCAATCGAATCAGGCGGCGCTGCTGCGCGAGGCACGCTTGCGTTCGTTTTCCAGCAGCAATTTCTTGCGAATGCGGATGCTCTTTGGCGTGACTTCCACCAGTTCGTCATCGTCGATGAATTCCAGCGCCTGTTCCAGCGTCATGCGAACCGGCTTGGTCAGTATCAGGTTCTCGTCGGTGCCGGCCGCGCGGATATTGTTGAGCTGCTTGGCCTTGAGCGGGTTAACCACGAGATCGTTGGCGCGGCTGTGGATACCGACCACCATGCCCTCGTAAACCGGTTCGGCATGGCCGATCATCAGGCGTCCGCGTTCCTGCAGATTGAACAATGCGTAGGCCAGCGCCTTGCCGGTGGCGGTGGCAATCAGCACGCCGTTTTGACGTTGGCCAATAGTCCCGTCGACTTTTGGACCATAGTGGTCGAAGACGTGATAGATAAGCCCGGTGCCGGAACTGAGGGTCATGAACTCGGACTGAAAACCGATCAGGCCGCGCGAGGGAATCATGTAGTCGAGGCGCACGCGGCCACGGCCATCGGGGACGATGTCCTTGAGGTCGGCCTTGCGGGTACCGAGCGCTTCCATTAGCGCGCCCTGGTAAGCTTCCTCGATATCGATCGTCAGTTGCTCGTAGGGCTCGCATTCAACGCCGTCTATTTCACGAATGATAACCTGCGGGCGTGATACCGAAAGTTCGAAGCCCTCGCGGCGCATGTTTTCGATGAGAATACCGAGGTGCAGTTCGCCGCGACCGCTGACGCGGAACTTGTCTGAATCGCCGAGCTGTTCGACGCGCAGTGCGACGTTGTGCAGGCATTCGCGGCGCAGGCGCTCGTCGATTTGCCTCGAGGTCAGGTACTTGCCATCCTTGCCGGAGAAGGGTGAGCTGTTGATGCTGAAGGTCATGCTGACGGTTGGTTCATCAACGCTGAGAGGGGGCAGTGCCTCGACCTGGTTGCGATCGCACAGGGTGTCCGAGATGAACAGTTCGTCGATACCGGAAAAAACGATGATGTCGCCGGCTTCGGCGGTTTCGGTCTCGACGCGTTGCAGGCCGTCGAAGCCGAACAGCTGCATCATGCGCCCGTCACGGATCTTGCCATCGGCGCCGATGATCTTAATCGGCGAGTTGCGCGTTATGCGGCCGCGCGAGATACGACCAATACCGAGCACACCCTTGTAACTGTCGTAATCGAGGCTCGATACCTGCAATTGGAACGATCCGTCGAGATCGACCGCCGGTGGTGCGACATGTTCGATAATGGCCTCGAACAGCGGTTGCATGTCGCCTTCGCGGTCCTGGTCATTGAGACTCGCGTAGCCGTCCAGCGCCGAGGCATAGATCACCGGGAAGTCGAGCTGGTCATCGCTGGCGCCAAGTTGATCGAACAAATCAAAAACCCGGTCGATGACCCAGTCGGGCCGCGCGCCGTCGCGATCGATCTTGTTGATCACCACGATTGGCGTAAAACCCATGGCAAAGGCTTTCTGGGTAACAAAGCGGGTTTGCGGCATCGGTCCCTCGACGGCATCAACCAGCAACAGTACCGAGTCGACCATCGACAGGATGCGCTCGACTTCGCCACCGAAATCGGCGTGTCCGGGGGTATCGACGATGTTGATGCGGTAATCCTTATCCTGCCCGGGATGATGCCAGTTGAGCGCGGTATTCTTGGACAGGATAGTGATGCCACGTTCTTTTTCGAGATCGTTGGAATCCATCATGCGATCGCTGATTTCGGCGCGGGCACCAAGGGTGCCGGACTGGCGCAGCAACTGGTCGACCAGCGTGGTTTTGCCGTGATCGACGTGCGCGATGATTGCGATGTTTCGCAGGTTTTCTCGTTGGGTAGTCATAAGGGGTATGCAGGGCGGAGTCAGGCGCGCGATTATACGGGTGTGGCGCTATTGCACAAGCGACGAATTCACAGTTATTGATATAGGACAGGCGCGCAGGCGAGGAAATGACAGGGAATTGTCGCGTAATTCACGTTATGGGCCTGGTAGGTGCTCCGCGAGATTCCCGCTTGCGCGGGAATGACAGAAGGAGGCGCGGGAATGACGCCCGAAGGGCGGGGTTTTCCTGCAGCTGGGTTAGTCGAGGGCGCGCACGATTTCGAGGATGGCCTGGGCGTGGCCCCTGGCTTTTACCTTGTAATTCACCTCGACCAGTTTGCCCTGCTTGTCGATGACAAAAGTCGAGCGGCCGATACCCATGTATTCGCGACCCATGAACTTGCGCAGGCCCCAGACGCCGTAGAGTTCGCACAGTGTGCCCTCGGTATCCGCCAGCAGTTCAACCTTGAGACCATGCTTGCCGATGAATTTCTGATGCTTCACGCAACTGTCCTTGCTGACGCCGAGCACCACGGTATCGGCGGCAGTAAACTCGTCGATCAAGGCGGTAAATTCATTGGCCTCGATGGTGCAGCCCGGCGTGTCATCTTTCGGATAAAAATAGAGCACGACATTTTTCTCGCCACGGTATTGCTTGAGGCTAATGCTTTCCTCGTCCTGGTTAATTGCGCTGAACTCGGGCGCGGGCTGGTTTACTTCGAGCATGGTATTGGTTCTCAGCAAAAGACGTCATGATAAGAGACCTGTTCGAGCAGGTCACAGTACAAGCCGTAAGGTTATTTAACTGTCCCGCGTTTCCTGGGCCTCGGGTTAACGGTATTGCCGATAGACATCGCGGACCCAGCGCAGCGATGGACGTTCCCGCCAGGCAGCCAGGTCGGCCGCCACGCCTGGCGGTATTTGCAGTTCGTGATAGGCGGGATGCTGTGCTGGTAGTGCCAGTGGCGATAGCAGGC
>Ga0316187_10004720_pt1 | contig 11787 bp, 13 predicted proteins | sample CroRivburrow1_MG_FD_204927 | JGI IMG/M metagenome (GOLD analysis project Ga0316187, IMG submission 204927) | Coastal sediment microbial communities from Maine, United States - Cross River worm burrow 1 | ecosystem: Environmental > Aquatic > Marine > Coastal > Sediment | place: USA: Maine...
CCAGCGCGCTTTCGAGCAACTTTCGTCCCGCCTTGCTGCGATTGGTCGCGTTGACAACATTGACGACAACCGGGATGCCCGCAAGCTTGCCGACTTTGTCGGTCGCACTAAGAATCTTGTCACGTGTCGAGACGCCCTTCTTCCTGAAGCGGGCCGCCTTGGCGCGCAGCATCAGGTGCGGGAAATCCACATTCCACTCGTGCGGTGGCACGTAGGGGCACTTCGACATGTAACACATGTCGCACAGATAACAGTGATCGACGACCTGCCAGTAATCGTCTTTCGCGACGCCATCCATCTCCATGGTGTCCGATTCGTCAATGAGATCAAACAGGGTCGGGAATGAATTACACAGGTTGAAGCAGCGGCGACAACCATGACAGATATCAAAAACACGTTCGAGTTCCTCGAACAGCGCTTTCTCGTCGTAGAACTCGTCAGAACGCCAGTCCAGCGGATGGCGTGTAGGAGCCTCGAGGCTACCTTCTCGTTGTTTCATTGGATTAAAGCCGGGCCTTGCGGCCCGGCCCTTCAATGTTGATTAATCGTCGAGCGAGTCCAGAGCTTTCTGGAAACGGTTGGCATGCGAGCGTTCGGCCTTGGCCAGCGTCTCGAACCAGTCTGCAATCTCGTCATGACCCTCGTCACGAGCCGTCTTGGCCATACCCGGGTACATGTCCGTGTATTCGTGGGTCTCACCCGCAATCGATGCGGCCAGGTTCAAAGATGTAGAGCCGATCGGCAATCCCGTCGCCGGATCGCCCGTCTCTTCCAGGTACTCAAGATGGCCGTGCGCATGACCTGTTTCGCCTTCAGCCGTGGAGCGGAATACAGCGGCTACGTCGTTGTAGCCCTCTACGTCAGCCTTGGCTGCAAAGTAAAGGTAACGGCGGTTAGCCTGGGACTCACCGGCAAATGCGTCTTTCAGGTTCTGTTCGGTCTTGCTGCCTTTCAATGACATTTATTATTCCTCTCGAATCGGTGGTTGGCTTTGCTAGATGATTAGAATTAATCTAACAGCCGGTTACTCTATTGACCTGCGCCAAGGCTGTCAATCGTGGCTAATCGCATTGCGATTGACGCCCGACGGACCTCGCTGTAGCGTAGCCAGGCACCTCGATACGGATATGAATCCATGAGTTCCACGAAAAATTTCAACCTCGAAAAATCACTGGCCGACCTCGAAGAACTGGTCGAGGAACTCGAGTCAGGCGACTTGCCACTCGAAAAGGCCCTCAAGAAATTCGAGGAAGGTATCAAGCTCACGCGCGGCTGCCAGGCCGCCCTCAAGGAAGCCGAACAAAAGGTCGAGGTACTCCTGAACAGCGCCGGTAGCGAGGACCTCGAGGACTTCGTAATCGACGAGGAGTAGTGGCGGCTGCAGCCGCTCCTACTCGGCCATCAGGGTCTGCAGTGCAACCACTGTCGACTCGACGCCTGCCTTGACCGAAGGTTCAGGCGAAATCTTGAACAATGGCGAGTGATGGCTTGGCACCTGTGCCCCACCTTCGGCCTCACGAACGAAGTCCTCGCGCGGCGTGCCGCCGATCGCCCAGTACACGCTCGAAATCTCCGGGTCCCGCGTGAAGAACGGGAAATCCTCTGCGCCCATCCCCTTGGTTGGAATGTCGACGACAGCGTCATCGCCGAGGGCGTCAATCCAGGCACCTTTCAAGCGTCGCGCCAGTGCGCTGTCGTTGATAACCGGCGGCACACTTTCGTTGGAAATAATCACCTCCGGAAGTTTGTCTTCCGGCAAGCCCGCGACGCGGCCCATGTTCTCGGCGATGCGGACGATGCCGTCAAGCAGGATTTTGCGCGTTTCCTCGCTCGTGTTGCGAACGGTCAGCTGCAGGTGAGCACGATCGGAAATGATGTTGTGCTTGGTGCCCGAGTGGAATGATCCAACTGTGACCACACCCGGGTCGCGAGGCGAAATCTCCCTTGCCACCAGCGTCTGCAGGGCCAGAACGATCTGGCTGCCAAGTACGATCGGGTCTTTACCGCGATGGGGACTGGCACCGTGTGCACCAACGCCGTGAATAATGATGTCGACGGTATCTGCGCCAGCGTAGGGACTTCCCTCCTGCACATTGATGACCCCTGCGACATTGGACGACGATACATGGAAGGCCAGCGCATAGTCAGGCTTGCCAAATCGTTCCCAGATGTCATCGTCGCGCATGGCCCTGGCGCCCAGCACACGCTCTTCGGCCGGCTGCACGATGAGCATCAGCTTGCCCTTCCACTTGTCCTTGTTGGCTGCCATGTAACGCGCCGTTCCAACCAGGCTCGTTATGTGCACGTCATGTCCACACGCGTGCATCGTGAAAACCATATTCCCCGTTATCGGATCTTTCTGCTGCGCGCGCGATGCATTTTCGAGGCCCGACTTTTCTTCGACCGGCAGCCCATCCATGTCAGCACGCATCATCACGGTCGGCCCATGCCCGTTCTCCATGATCGCCACAACACCGGTGCCGCCCACGCCTTCGGTGACAGTAAAACCTGCCATATCGAGTTCCATTGCCATACGGCGCGCGGTTTCGTGCTCGATCGTGGACAACTCGGGATTGCGGTGAAAGTGATCGAACAGACCGGCGAGATGCTCGTCGTAATCCTTGCTGACCGCATCGGTCAGATCGTCCGCGAAAGCAGGTAATGAAATCAGAACCGCCAACAGGCAGAAAACACGCTTGATCATGGTTAACCCTCAATTTGATGTGGGCACAGTTTAGCCGCAATGCACTGTGTGTTAACAGGGGGTGGACGCGAAGCTTACCGGGCGGCAGCGTAACGAACCGAAAGCTGCATGGCAAAATCAGCCGTAGCGGAGGCATTAATATCTTCGGCAATCGCAAGACGCCACAGAAAATTCCCTGCCATGTAGTCGGCCCCGACACCGAGCTGGATCGTGTTTCCGCCAATATCATCGAAGTGTGTATCGAAGTAAGAGCCCTGCATCGACAACTGCGCAGCAAGCCCGAATTTCCCGGTAGCCTGCCAACGGAGAGCCACCCCGCCGAAGGGCACGAAACTGCATTGCAACTCGGGCAAAACGTCGCCATCACCCAGTGCGAGCGCACCAACGAAGCCGGACAGGCCCAGGTCGCGCTCGCGAAATGTGTAAACGCGAGATCCATACACGCCGAGTGAGACGTCAGTCGCTCCGCTGCCCGTCAATTTGTCAGGGTCGCCCGTCGGCAGCTTGACCGCGGCCCGCAATGTGACTTTGCCAAGCGGCATCGCTGCGGACAGCTGTACATCGCCGACGCCCGATACCGAGGAATCGAGACTGAACAGCGTCGCACCGTCACGTATGTAGGTGTGCCGTAACTGGTCATTCGGACCGGTTCGCCTGGCATTGGAGAGGCCCAGCATGCTGTGCCAGTCCTTGATGAATCCATCGAGATGACCGCCGGAGTGTTGAACATAGGGCACATCAATTCCGAGTTCGAGGCGCTCATGAACCCGGCGGCGTGCGGACAGCACGATGGTCGTGGATTCGCCGTCGATGATGAGTTGATCTCCATCGGACTCACTGTCATCGGCGTCATTCGTGATATCGACGCTCATCCCGACTACGAAACCACCCGGACTGGCAAGTGCCGCTGTCTGAAATGCCGGCAGGCCGTAAATCTGAATGAAGGGGTTGTGGCTTCTCAGCGGAAAACTCTCGAGAAACGGGTCATCCGCAACTGCCGGACATGAACAGCAGACAAAACAGACGGCAGAAGTGAATAGCCGGTGCATGCCGGCATCATCGCTGTGCGCGACGCCTGATCCTATAGTCGTTTGTACTTAAGCACCGCTGGCAGGACGACCCCGGCCCTAGGTATTGGCGGCGCCGCTGCTTTGCAGACGGGTAATCAGGGAGCGCAGGAAAACCTTGTTGAAACGCAGCTGACAGGCCGACGAGACCTGCTCCATGAGCGTCGAACTCACGCGCAGAATGGTCACCTGGCCATCTGCGCGAATCGAGGCCTGGCGCTTGGCACCGCGGACATAACTCGTTTCACCGAAACAATCGCCGTTGCTCAATGCACCGATACTATTGCCGTTGGACTGCACATGAACAGAACCGGAGACAATGATGTAAAACCGATCATCGACCTCACCTTCGCGCACGATGTCCTCGCCATCCTTGTACTCGTGCCAGTCCGAAGCACGCAGGACCTCCCATATCTCGGCATGCGAAAACTCGTGGAAAAACGTGAGCGTGCGCAGCAGGTCGAAATGTTCCTGGTTATCGAGGCTGTCGTATTTCTGGCGAAGATCCTTGTAGACGCGGGTCAGCTCCGCAGCCATTGCATTGCCCGTGACGATGCGTTTGCTGGGCTCTTTCTGCATTGTCGTCATCACGACATGCTCGAGTTCCTCGGGCAAATCGTCGCGATACGTATGAATCGGCGGCGGTGTCGCGTAAACGATCTGGTGCAGCAGTTTCGACAGATTATCGGCGCGGAAGGGACGGAACCCGGTCAGCAATTCGTACATTACGGCGCCGAGTGAGTAGAGGTCCGAGCGTGGCGTCAGTTCTTCCGACTGCACCTGTTCAGGCGACATGTAACTCGGTGAACCCGCGATTCCCTCGATACGGGACACTTCCGAATCGCTGACGATGGCGATGCCGAAATCAATAATGCGAACGTCGTTGTCGATCGTCAGCATGACGTTTGAAGGCTTGATGTCGCGGTGAATAACACCCCGGCCATGTGCGTAGTGCAATGCCTTGGCGCATTTGTAAATGATCTCTACGACGTCATCGACGCGCAGAAGATTGTCGGGGCGGCAATAGGCTGCCAGCGTGCGTGCGCCCTGTATATGTTCGGTTACGACGTAGTAGGAGCCGTCTTCTTCGCCGGCGTCGTAGATCGGCATGATGTTCGGATGCTGGAGCATGCCGACCATGTGCGCTTCGTTGAAGAACATCTTGCGAGAGACCTTGGCGCGCTCGGCATCCTGGTCTTCCTCGATGTTGTACACCTTGATCGCCACATCGCGGCGGTAGTACGGATCGTGAGACAGGTAGACGGTTCCGGTACTGCCCTTGCCAATCTTGTTGATGATGACGTATTTGCCGATCTTCTCGGGCACGTCATTCGGGCGTTTGATTTCACTAACCTTGCTGACCATGTTGTCTCACAGTTAATTCATGAACCACCCATACAAAGCCAACAATAATGCGGCGTACAAGGCGGCTAACAGGTCATCCAGCATAATTCCCAGCCCCCCTTGCATACTGTGATCCAGGTCCCGAATCGGCCACGGTTTGACAATATCCATAATGCGAAACAGGACAAATGCCAGCACGAAGCCGACGACTGATACCGGTGCCAGGAAAAGTGTGACGTACATCCCGACGATCTCGTCCCAGACGATGCCACCGTGATCGTGCACGCCGATGCGCCGCGCGCTTTCACCACATATCCAGATCCCGATCAGCGCCAAGGCTACGGCAATACTCAATTGAACATAAAGTCCGAAATCGAGCGTCAGCCAGAACAGGATCAGGCCCGGAATCGAGCCGAAAGTACCAGGAGCGAATGGAGCAAGTCCGGTGCCGAAGCCGAAGGCCAGGAAATGAACAGGGTCGGTCAGTACGGTGCGTGCGAGATTTTCGGGTTCGTTATTCATGCGAAGTGACGGTACCCGGCGTCATCAACTTCCACAAGTTCACCATTCAGGCGGCACCGAAGCTCTGTGCCCGCGGTGACAACGCCGATCGGCGTAACATCGTCAACATCGATATCGGCAGGGCCGGTAAAGAGTAATTCGTAGTCGTCGCCGCCTGTCAGGGCAAACTCGAGCGCTTCATGTGCATCGAATCGCTGTCGCAGCACCTCCGACATCGGGACGCGTCCCAGATCGATCTCGGCGCCAACCCCACTCGCATCAAGCAACTTGCGCAGATCACCGACCAGCCCATCGGACAGATCAATCGCCGCACTTGCTCGCCCGGTCAACTCCCGCCCCTTGGCAACACGCGCACCGGGTCGCAGAAATCGCTGCTGCAGGTAGCCTTCTCGCTCCCCGCCCTGAAGCATCGCAAGGCCTGCCGCCGCATCGCCCACGGTTCCCGTGACAAAAACGGTATCACCAACCTGTGCACCGCTTCGCAGCAGGGCTTCGCCCTTGTTCACAACACCTGTCATGTGCACCGTGGCGACGACAATCTTGCCGCTCGTGGTGTCGCCGCCGACCAATTCGACATCATGCTCCCCGGCAGCGGCGAACAATCCGGCGGCAAATTCATCGACCCAGTGTTCGTCTTGTCCGGACAGGGTCAGGGCCAGTGTCATCCAGCGTGGCCTTGCCCCCATTGCGGCAAGATCCGAAAGGTTAACTGCCACTACCCGATAGCCGATATCTGCGGCCGCCATGCCGGAAGGAAAATGTACGCCCTCGACCATCGTATCGATGACCTGCACCTGCTCTGTTCCGGGTTCGGGAGAAAGTACGGCACCATCATCACCGATGCCGACAATGACATCGGCTGCATGAGCGTCGCGAGTGAAATAGCGACGAATCAGTTCAAACTCATCCACCGGCGTTTGCTTGTACCTCGATTTCACGCAGGGACTGTGCGGCTAAATCCAGGCAGGCGTTGATGTACTTGTGACCATCGGTCGAGCCAAAGCGTTTGGCCAGGTTTACGCCTTCATTGATGACGACCTTGTAGGGAATGTCGATTCGCGTTTCGAGTTCGTATACGCCGATGAGGAGAATGCAAAGCTCGATCGGATCGAGTTGCTCGAGCGGTCGATCGATAAGGCCGTCAATCTTCGTCTCGATATCGGCCTGCCCATTACTGATGGCCGGGAACAACTCGTCAAAGAATTCCTTGTCAACGTGCTTATAGGTTGCGTCTTCCTTGAACTGCGCGACGAGTTCCGCAGTCGAATGGCCCGCAATCTGCTTTTGATAAAGCGCTTGCACCATCAACTCGCGGGCGCGCGTGCGAGCGCCTGCTGCTTTCGATTCGGCTTTGCTCATCAGTCTATACGGCGCAGAAGATTGACCATCTCGATAACGGCCAGCGTCGCTTCCTCACCCTTGTTACCGGCTTTCGTACCCGCGCGTTCGATGGCCTGCTCGATCGTGTCAACCGTGAGCACGCCATTACCGATCGGAACGCCGTGTCGCTGGCCGGCCGCCGTGATGCCCTTTACGCATTCGCCTGCGACGTAGTCGAAGTGAGGCGTGCCGCCTCGAATGACCGCACCCAGGGCAATGATGCCGTCAAAGCGCCGCGAGGCGGCAACTTTTTCTATAGCGACAGGCATCTCGAAAGCACCCGGTACGCGAATGATTTCGAGGTCTCCATCATCGGCACCGTGCTGCCGCAGAGCATGCACCGCTCCCTTAATAAGCGACTCAACGATAAATTCGTTAAACCGCGTTGCTACGATCGCAAAGCGCGCGTCGCGTACGATGAGGTCGCCTTCTGTGGTCTTGATCTTGTCCATGATGTGCCGCTTTGTCAGACGTACTCGGTAATTTCGAGGTCGAATCCCGAGATCGCGTACATTTGTTTAGGCGCCGATAATACACGGATTTTGCTGAGTCCGAGATCGCGCAGGATCTGTGCCCCCACGCCGTAGGTGCGCAATACTGCATCCCCGCTGCGATGGTTTGCGATCTCGTCGCGCTTCTGGCCCAGCGACTCGACGGAGTCCATGAATTCACGGGACGTTTCCTGGTCCCTCAGGAGCACGATCACGCCCGTCTCTTCTCTCGAGATGCGCTCGATCGCACTGTGCAGCGGCCAGCCCAGAGCCTCGCTCTTCACGCCGACAACATCGCCAAGTGTGTCCTGCAGGTGTACGCGCACGAGCGGTGCTACCACGGATTGGAGATCGCCCTTGACCAACGCTACGTGAACCGAGCGATTCACGTGGTCGTCATAACACATCATCGTAAAATCGCCGTGCTCTGTGGTAACGGTCTGTTCTGCAATTCGCTCGACATTGCGTTCTTTCTCGAGGCGATAACGAATCAGGTCGGCGATCGTGCCAATGCGAATCCCACGAGCCTTGGCGAACCTCTCGAGATCCGGCCGTCGGGCCATGGTGCCGTCCTCGTTGAGAATCTCGACAATCGCGGCCGCAGGCTCGAGACCCGCCAGTCGAGCAAGATCACAACCCGCTTCGGTATGGCCGGCCCGTGTCAACACGCCACCCGGCTGTGCCATGACCGGAAAAATATGGCCCGGCTGGCTCAGGTGCTCGGGCTTCGCGCCCTCCGCGACGGCCGCCTGGATCGTCTTCGCACGATCATGCGCGGAAATACCCGTGGTAATGCCTTCCGCCGCCTCGATCGAGATCGTGAAATTGGTGGCATGGTGCTCATCAGTGTCACTGACCATGAGCGGGAGGCGCAGCTGTTTGCAGCGCTCGCGCGACAAGGTCAGGCAAATAAGGCCTCGTCCGTGGGTCGCCATGTAGTTGACGTCTTCAGGCCGGACTTTGGCAGCCGCCATGATGAGGTCGCCCTCGTTTTCGCGATTCTCATCGTCAACCATGACAACCATCTTGCCGGCTGCAATATCAGCAATGATCTCTTCGATATCCGAGAACGGGGTCGCCTCGCTCGGGTGAGGTGTAACGTTGTCAGGCATAACCGTGAGCCTTTAAAAATTCGAGTGAGATGCCGTCGCCATCCTTGTCCAGCAGACGTTCGAGATAACGCGCCAGCAGGTCGACTTCGACGTTGACAACCGTGCCTGCGGCATAGTCGTCGATGATGGTGACTTCGGAGGTATGGGGAATGATATTCAGATCAAACGTATTTCCCGATACTTCATTGACTGTCAGGCTCACGCCGTCGATACAGACCGAACCCTTTTTCGCCACGTAGCGAGCATACTCTTTCGGAATCTCGATGGTGAGGCGAATTGAGCGCGCATCTACAGCACGCGAGATTACCTTGCCCGTGCAATCGACGTGGCCGCTGACCAGGTGACCACCCAGCCGCTCGCCCAGGCTGATCGCCGGCTCGAGATTGACCTCTGATCCGGCGGCAAGTCCGCCCAAGGCCGTTACGTCGAGCGTTTCAACCGATACATCCGTGTCAAACCCGTCTTCGCGCAATGCGACTGCGGTGAGGCACACACCGTTGACGGCGATGCTCTCGCCGACCTCGTAGTCCGACCAGGGCAGTCCATCAGAACGCACCGACAGGCGCACGTCACCGCCACGTTTGTCCATTGCCTCGATCGTGCCTTTCGCTTTGATAATTCCGGTAAACATCAGCTTGATATTCTCGCTGTTATTCTTGTGTCATTGCCGACGCGCCGCACGTCCGTGATATCCAGCGCTCTGCGATCCGCCAGTGCCAACCAGGCCGGCGTCATGAACATACCGCGCGTGTTGGAACCCAATATGTGGGGCGACTGGTATATCACAAGCTCGTTGATCAGGTCTTTTTCAAGCAGATAGCCCGCCAGGCGGGGCCCGGCTTCGACGAGAACGTCGTTGATCTCGCGCTCAGCGAGCGCCGCAAGTACTTCGAATACATTGACGCCCTCCCCGTGCGCACCGAACTTCTGCACTATCGCGCCCGCTTCTTCCAGCCACGATCCATCATGATCTCCCGTGTAACAGACGAGCGTGTCACCCGGCAATGCCAGCATTGCGGCGGTCGGCGGCATACTCAGCCGGCTGTCGAGCACGACGCGCAGCGGCTGCACACCGCGTGTATCGATATCCGTGTCGCGAACGTTGAGCGACGGGTCATCAGCATGCACGGTACCAACTCCGGTCATGATTGCCCCGGACCGCGCGCGCAGCTTCTGCACGTCGTGGCGGGCCTCGGGCCCCGTGATCCACTGGCTTTCGCCGCTTTCCATCGCCGTGGCGCCGTCGATGCTGGCCGCGATCTTGAGCCGCACAATCGGGCGTCCTTGCGTCACGCGACTGATGAAGCCTTCGTTGAGCGCCTCGGCCGCGTCCTGCATCAAACCAACCTGAACCTCGATGCCGGCATCCTGCAGCAGCTTGAGCCCACGTCCTTTGACCTCGTCGAAGGGATCCTCCATCGCGGCAACGACTCTACTGATACCCGCATCAATCAGCGCTTTGGCGCACGGAGGCGTCTTTCCCTCGTGCGCGCAGGGCTCGAGCGACACGTAAGCCGTTGCACCCTTCGCCTTGTCGCCAGCGGCTCGCAAGGCAATGATCTCGGCGTGCGGCTCACCCGCGCGCTCGTGCCACCCTTCGCCGACCACCGACTCATTGCTGACCAAGACGCAGCCCACCATCGGGTTGGGATGTGCGGAGTATTTTCCACGCTCCGCCAGTCGCAGAGCGTGCGCCATTTGCACACAGTCGTCATGGGTAAACATGATCAGGTCTTCTTCTTGCCAAGCAGCTCAGGCAACAGGGACATCTGCTCGCGGCTGGCGGCCGTCTCCGAGATTCTCTGCAAGCGCTTGATCTCATCTTCGAACTCGGTGATGTCCTGGAAGCGGCGATAGACGGACGCAAAACGGACATAGGCCACTTCGTCGAGTTCGTGGAGCTCTTCCATCACCAGTTCGCCAACAAGGCGCGACGGTACTTCCCGCTCGCCCATCGTACGCAGTTTGTGAATCAGGTGACCGACGGCCTGTTCCAGTTTGTCGCTTGGCACCGGCCGCTTCTCGAGCGCACGGACCATGCTGTTGCGCAGCTTGTTTTCATCGAAGGGCTGACGGCTGTTGTCATTCTTGATCAGCCGGGGCATGACGAGTTCTGCGGTTTCGAACGTCGTGAATCGTTCATTGCATGCAAGGCACTGCCTGCGCCGACGAATCTGCCGGCCTTCACCCGCAAGGCGCGAGTCGATGACCTTGGTTTCATCATGGGCGCAGAAGGGACAGTGCATCAGCTAGAACGATCAGCCGTAAACAGGAAATCTCGCGCAGAGCTCGAGCACCTGGCTGCGGACGCGGTCGATCGTCTCCTCATTCTCAAGATCGTCGAGTATATCCGCTATCCAGCCCGTAAGCTGGCGGGTTTCCTCAACACCGAATCCCCGGGTAGTGATGGCCGGCGTGCCGAGGCGAAGGCCGCTCGTGACAAATGGGGACTGCGGGTCGTTCGGCACAGAGTTCTTGTTGACCGTGATGTAGGCGCGGCCCAGCGCGGCATCGGCGGCCTTGCCCGTGATGCCCCGATTAATGAGGCTGACCAGCATCAGGTGATTCTCGGTGCCGCCCGATATGATCGGGTAACCGCGCTTGTTGAGCACCTCGGCCATGGCCTTGGCATTTTCGATGACCTTCGCCTGGTAGTCTTTGAACCCAGGCTCGAGGGCCTCCTTGAGCGCGACCGCTTTTGCAGCGATCACGTGCATGAGCGGGCCGCCCTGGGTACCCGGAAATACGAGTGAGTTGAATCGTTTCGTCAGCTCATCGTTCTTGCGCGCCAGGATGAGGCCACCGCGCGGCCCTCGCAAGGTCTTGTGTGTTGTGGTCGTACAAACGTCCGCGTGTGGAATCGGGCTCGGGTACAAGCCGGCAGCGACGAGGCCCGCGACGTGAGCCATATCGACGAACAGGTAGGCACCTACGGTGTCCGCAATCTCGCGAAAACGGGCCCAATCCGCAATCTGCGAATACGCCGAGAACCCTGCGATGATCATTTTCGGCTTGTGCTCTGTCGCCAGCGCCTGGACCGCGTCGTAATCGATCAGGCCGGTTTCGTGGTCAAGGCCGTAGGGAATGACGTTGAACAACTTGCCGGAGAAATTGACGGGCGAGCCATGCGTGAGGTGACCACCTTCATTGAGGCTCATGCCGAGAAT
>Ga0316187_10004721_pt1 | contig 11785 bp, 10 predicted proteins | sample CroRivburrow1_MG_FD_204927 | JGI IMG/M metagenome (GOLD analysis project Ga0316187, IMG submission 204927) | Coastal sediment microbial communities from Maine, United States - Cross River worm burrow 1 | ecosystem: Environmental > Aquatic > Marine > Coastal > Sediment | place: USA: Maine...
GCCGATCTCCGGCAGACGTTCCGGCAGCAGCGCCACCTGGATGCCGCGGGCGATGGTGAGATCGCGTTCGAGGCGCTGCCGCTCCACGGCCTCCCGAGTCAGGGCCAGATTGTGGAGGCGGAGCGCAGCCACCGAGGCGAGGGTGACCAGGAGCTCGAGGTCTTCTTCAGAGTACTGGCGCACCGAGGCGTTGGTGCCGAGCACGATGAGGCCGAGGGCGCGGTCCGGGCCATAAAGCGGCGCAGCCATCAACGACCGCACGCCCGCAGACAACAGGCTCTCAGCCTCGGCGAAGCGGTGATCGGACCGGGTGTCGGTCACCAGCGCCGCCATGGCCTTGTCCCCGACCTCGGAGAAGAGACTCTCCGAGTAGAGGGACCGGAGGCTGGAGTGCGGCCCCGACCTGTTGGCGACGCAGGTGTAGCTGCCGTCGTTGCAGCGCATGAAAACCTCCGCCCGCTCGGGTTGGAGCTGGGCGAAGATGTGGTCGAGGATGAGTTCGAGCAGATCATCGAGGCCGGTGGAACGCGCCGTGGCCTGGTGGACATTGTTGAGTAGGGCCAGGCGGGTCGCATAGCGGCGGAGGGCTGGAGAGTCTGGAGCATCGGTGTCGGGGGGCGGCGTCCCGGATCGGCGGAGGACCTCGACCGCCGATCGAAGAAAGCGGTCCGTCGATGGGACATCGGTGGCCACATCGGATGGCGCGTTCGCCGCGGGCTCGGGCTGGACCTTGATCAGGCTCGCCGAGACAGCGATGACGTCCCCGTCCTGGATGGCCGTCGGCTGTTCGACCCGCCGGCCGTTGATGAAGGTGCCGTTGCGCGAACCGAGATCTTCGATCTGCCAGCCGGCGTCCGAGTCGAAGAGGCGGGCGTGGCGGCGTGACAGGAACCGATCGGCGATGGTGATGTCGCAGTTCGTCGACCGACCGATGAAAAGCACGTCGCCATCGATCTGGTAGTCGAAGGGCTCGCCCTCGGCCGGGGTGATCTGAAGGAGGAACATGGCTGTTCCCCATTATGACACCGCCGGTCGTATCGTGTTCGAAATGAAGTCTGTCCGGGCTGTCTCCAGCAACGGTGACGGTCCGATCACGGAGGGGCGGACGATCCGCGACGCACGTCGCCGCGGTGCCGGGCCTGTCGGCGGCGGCCCGGCCGGGCGGCTGTGCCCCCGACCCGCTGCGGAGGGCGGCGCTATAATTCGGCGGTCCGAAGGAGTGGGCATGGCTTCATTTCGATCCCTCTTTGCGTTGGTCTTCGTGCTCGGTTTGGTCGCCGGCGTCGGTCTGACGGCGCTCGCGACGGCGCAGCGCGATGTCGGGGCGGCCACCGCGCGGCCCGTGAGCGTCCGGGCCGAACTGACCGAGGAGGAGCGGTCGGTGACCTCGCTCTTCGAGCGGGCGAGCCCGTCGGTGGTCAACATCACCTCCATCGCGCTCAGACGGGACTTCTTCCGGATGAACGTGATGGAGATCCCACAAGGCGCAGGATCGGGCTTCATCTGGGATGCCGAGGGTCACGTGGTCACCAACTTCCACGTCATCAGGGACGGCAACCGCGCGGAGGTCACCCTGGCCGATCAAACCAGCTGGGAGGCCGAGGTGATCGGGGTGGCGCCCGAGAAGGACCTCGCGGTGCTCCGCATCGACGCGCCACGCGCCAGTCTGGTTCCGCTGAGCATCGGGCAGTCGGTCGATCTCAAGGTCGGCCAGTCCGTCCTCGCCATCGGCAACCCGTTCGGCTTCGACCAGACTCTGACGACGGGCATCATTTCCGCTCTCGGACGAGAGATCGACTCACGAGACGGTGTGCCGATCCGTGACGTCATCCAGACCGACGCCGCCATCAACCCCGGTAACTCGGGCGGGCCGCTGCTCGACAGCAGCGGCCGTCTGATCGGCGTCAACACCGCCATCGTCAGCCCGTCGGGTGGATACGCTGGGCTCGGCTTCGCCATCCCGGTGGACACCGTCAACTGGGTGGTGCCCCAGCTCATCACCCACGGTCAGATCCGACGCCCGGTCCTCGGTGTCGAGATGGTGGCGGATCACACCACCCGTCGGCTCGGGCTTTTCGGTGCGCTGGTCGGCAACGTGGTGCGGGGCTCGGGCGCCGATGAAGCCGGGCTCAAACCGACCCGTCGCGGCCGAAACGGAAGCTGGGTGCTCGGGGATCTCATCGTCGCCGTGGACGGCGAGCCTGTTCGCTCGAGCGGCGAGCTTCGGCTGGCGCTGGAGCGGCGTTCGGCCGGCGAGACCGTCAAGGTGAAGGTGAAGCGAGAAGGTGACGAGATCGATCTCGATGTCCGGCTCAGCGAAGGCCAGCGATAGGAGGACACAACCTCGGGTTCGTAAATAGGATTGGCAATGCATGGGGCTCCGTTGGGTTGCGAGCGAAGCCTTACTCAATCACACCGCCACACCTGTGGACTCGATGACATTCGCGCACGAGGTTGAAAAACAAAGAACACGAAGATCCACAGAGACACCACAAAGGCCCGTTCTTGACCCATCGCAGGGCCTGATGTGTCTTCGAGGTCAGAGGGAGCCCGGGTCAATAAATGCGATGCTCCGTGGTTCCTTCGTGGTTCTTGGCGTCCTTTGTGTTTCAAAACCCGACCGCTCCAAGGAGATCTTGATGAATCAGCGTGAACGACTATACCGATGGTCCTCTCGAGTCTAGCAAGAGGCTCGCATGACCTCGGGGTGCCGCGGCGCTTCCCGAAGCGGGTGGGTTGCCTGGTCCGTGCCACAATGGAGGTGGTCGAAGAGCCAACAACGAGCGAGGGAGTCTCCCATGCAGAAGATCGTCCTGATCGTCGTCGTCATCGTCCTCGGCCTGCTGGCCTACAACTACTTCACCACCGGTGAGTTCAGCTTGATGCCCGCTGGAGGCTCGAGCGACGACGGGAGTGAGCTCAACAGGCTGCGCGGTGAGTTCCGCTCCGCGGCCCGCGAGTTCCGCCAGGCCGGACGGAGCGCCGGGCTGAGCGGGATGGACACCACCGATGCCGCCGGAGCGGCCCTGGCGGCGGTCGAGCGGGTGGAGGAACAGGTTGAGTCCCTGGCCAAGCGCACCGAGGATGCGGATGTCCGCGCGGAGGCCGAGAAGCTCCTGGACGAGATCGAGAAGTACAAGCAGGACATCAGCTAGCAATTCTCGGCCCCGGGCTTTCAGCCCGGGGCCGAGAATTTCTGATAATGAGAGGTTTTCAACTCATTCTCGACGCGGATTTCATCCGCGTCTCGTTCTCGCTTCGCTCGACACCATCCATTTCCCCATGGCGCGTGTCGGTGATGTTGCGGGGATTGTCGCCGGGTGTCGCTTGGTTGAGTGAGAGGCAGGTGACAACCTCAGTGCCGTCTTGACGTAATTTCATCATCGACCCGGGAGGGAACATGTCTCGACTCGTACTTTTCCACGCCATGATCATCGTGATCGCTGCGGCTGCATCTCCGGCCACCGCCCAACAACGCGTGTGGACCGAAACCGGCGAAGAGGTCTCCGGTTGGGAGTTCGTCGATGACGTTGCCAGGGACTGGATGGAGACGTGGGCCGTTCCCGGCGCGGTGCTGTCCCTCGCCACTCAGGGAAAACTGGTTTTTTCCCGCGGCTACACCTGGGACACCGCCGATGCCGAGGTGGTTCAGCCTGATTCGCTCTTCCGGATCGCCTCCGCGTCCAAGCCCATCACCAGCGTCGCCATCCACCAGCTCATCGAGCGGGACCTCCTGAGCTACAACACCCGATTGGTCGATGTGCTGGATCTCCAACCGTCTCCGGGTTTCACCGCCGATCCCCGCCTCGATGACGTCACTATTGACCACCTCCTCTACCACACGGGTGGCTGGGACCGAGATCAGACCTATGACCCCATGTTCTACGACCAGGTCATCGCCGACACCCTAGGGGTCGATCTGCCCATTAGCAAGTACGACATCGCCACCTATATGACCGGCCAACCCATGCAGTTCGAGCCGGGCGCCCGGTATGCCTATTCCAACTACGGCTACTGTCTGCTCGGGATGATCATCGAAGAAATCACCGGTCTCGACTACAGCGAGTGGGTCGCCGAGAACGTCTTCCAACCCATCGGTGTGGGCCGGCCCCGCCGCGGTCACACCGCCATCCACGAACGGGTGCCGGGCGAGGTTCGATACTACGGAACCGGTGGCGAGGATCCCTACCGCTGGAACATCGAGAACATGGATGCCCATGGCGGCTGGATCGTCGCGGCGCCCGACTATGTCCGTTTCCTGAGCGCCCTCTTTGATGATTTCGACGCAAGCCCGCTGCTGAGTCGGCAGAGCATTGAGAACATGGTGGAGGTCAGTTCGGTTACTTCCGCCGAGGCTTACGCTCGCGGATGGTATGCCTTCCAGGAAGGCGACCAAATGGTTTACAGCCATTCGGGCTCTCTCCCGGGGACCTTGACCCAGACCCGCTGGGCGTCGCCAGGGATCGCTATGGCGGCTTTCATCAACACCCGGAAGACCATGGCCGACCTCGAGATCGATGATCCGACGACGATCCCCGACCACGACCTTTTTGAATCTGTGGGCGTGGTAAGTCACGAACTCGGAGCGGCGCTGGCCGAGTCATGGATCCCGGTGGTTGCGAGCGGCAGCGGCGCCGGCGACAGCCTCTGGCGGTCCGATGTGGCGCTGCTCAACCGGTCGTCCCTGACCAACCGAGTCAAGCTTCGCCTCGAGATGCCCGGCCTCGCGGTGGATCGCGAGATCGAGCTGGTGAAGGACCAGCATGTGGTGTTGGACGATATCGTCCCGGAGTTCGGCCTCAGTGGGTCGGGCTCGTTGCGGGTCTTTTCCTCCGAACCCCTGACCATCAATTCGCGGACCTACAACGTCTCTGATTCGGGAACCTTCGGTCAATCCCTCGGTGGGGTCACCGGCGCCGGCGGCATGATCAACGGCGAGAGCGCGGTGCTGATGCACCTGCGGGAAGACGACGCGGCCAGATCCAACATCGGCATCCTCAACGCCGGTCGTCGTGAAACCCGGGTCGAAATCGCCCTTTTCGACGGCTCGGGAACCGAGGTTGCCCGTTTCAATCGACGGGTCGAGCCGCGTCAGATCAGACAGCTCAATCGGCCCTTCGAGGCCATCGGCGGCCGCACCGACATCGAGGTCGGCTACGCGGTGGTCGAGGTCCTCGACGGCGAAGAGGTGGTGGCCTACGCCTCGGTGGTGGACGCAGGGACCAACGATCCAACGACCATTCCCATGAAGACCGGGGGAGGCGTGACCCGTGCCTATGTGGCGGCGGCGGCCCGTTCCCAGGGTGCGGAGGACAGCGTGTGGCGGACCGATCTCGGTCTGCTCAACCCGGGGTCAGAGGCCGTCGAGGTCAGCGTGGTCTTCCACTCGTCGGGTCGGGATGATGTGGCAATGAACGTGAGCCTGGACTCCGGGGAACACCAACTGCTCGACGATGTGGTCGGCCGCCTCGGGGGCGAGGGTTCCGGATCCCTCGAGGTGTCGGCGTTGCAACAGGTCCTCGTCAGCTCGCGAACCTACAACCAGAGCCCGGAAGGCAGTTTTGGTCAGTATCTCGATGGGGTCGGCGATGAGGGCACCTTTGGCGCGGGCGCCCGGTTGTGGCTGCCGCAACTGCAGCAGAACGATGGTTTCCGCACCAACATCGGGATCAACAACACCGGCGGTATCCAGGCACGGGTCAAGGTCCATCTCCACGATGCCGACGGCTCCTTGCTGTCGACGACGGAGCGGAACATCGCGGCCGGAAAACGGATTCAGCTGCAGGAACCCTTCGATCGCATCGCCGGCCGGACCGACATCACGAGCGGGTACGCTGTCGTCGAAGTCGCCGGCGGCAACGGAGTGATGGCCTACGCGTCGGTGGTGGACAACCGGACCAACGATCCGACCACCGTTCGCACGGCGCGGTAGTAGTGATGGATTATGAGTTATGAAAGATCCATGCAGCTTCTTGCGCGGAGCCGAGGTTGTTTCTGGTCAGAATCTCAACGGGCTGATGGGTAGGGGATAAACCCCTTCCCTACAATAAGAACCGTAGGGGCGGGGTTGATCCCCGCCCGCGATTTCGTTGAATCTTGCAGGAGGCTGACTCTGGAACCGGGGGTTACGATCACCCCGCCAAGAACGACACCGCCATCAGTCCGATAAAGACTGCTGGGAAGAACCACCGCGAGTGGAAATTGACGCTCTGTGCCCTTCGATGGTGGTCACGATCTTCGGCCCGGGTGGTGACTGAAACCTGGATCACCGTGAACAGCACCAGCAGGGTCGAGCCGATGAGAAAATAATCCATCCGCGTCAAATACGACAGCTGCGGCAACACGACCCCGAGGAGAAAGCGGTAGGCGACCAGGGTCAGCATGGAGGTGACCGCCACGCTGAGGCGGGGAGCTATGTGCTTGGGGTCGATCCAGAAGACCACCCATGACATGGCGACGATGACCGCCACCGAGATGAAGGCCTGACCGGCCCAGTAGCCGAGGTGGCGGTGACCGTCGAACTCGAGAAGGTAGCCGCTGATCTCCCGGCCGCCGGGTGTCAACCTGTAGGGCTCAGCAGTTGCCTCGACCTCACCGAGGTCCCAGTCGGGGATGGAAAACGACTCGCTCCGGGCGGTCCCGATCGCCTCGGACGGTGCAGGCGTCAGTCGTACCTCGTCGGGCGTGAATCCCGGGACTACCATCCGGATGGTGAACCGTTGCCGGTCAAGTGGAAAATCGTGCAAATCGAGGGGCGCAGAGAAGGTGCCGAAGTAGCGCTGGCGGGAAATGACGGTGCCGTCAGGTGCGACTTCGGCCTGTTCGGGAAAGGTGCTCTTGATCTCCCGCTGGTTGAGGATCTGCAGCCGTGGATTCCAGACCGCCTCGAGCGGAACACGTTCCGTCGTTTCGAAGGCACCCTCGAGTCGAGGATCGTGCCATCTCAGCAGGATGAAGAGATCGGCGGTGAAACTCTGGTCGGCGCCGTTGATCTTGGAAACGTCGATGAGATAGAGGGCGACGGCTATATCGGTGGCTTCGCCCTCGACGCTCGGCCGGGTTCCTGAAACCTCGTTCGGGATCGAGGCCGAGGCAACCGTGGCTGTGAGGAAGATGACGAAAATAGCGCTCAGGGTCGGCAGTTTCATGGGTGCTCTCTCCGGTGCCAGAAGATATCATTCTCGCATTCTCGTCCATTCGGTCGTACAATGCACCCGATCTCGGGAATCCAGGATGCACAGCGGCCGGTTACAAGAACCGCCACCCTGGAGCCCTTCAACAACAACTTCAAACAAGAGGAGTAAAAATAGATGCGCACCTTCATCAAGACAGCCCTTGCTCTCAGCCTGGTTCTGGGTTTCGCCGCCGGCGCCTTTGCCGCCGACAGCGTGCTCGGTCGCATTGTCGAAAATGACGAGCTTCGGGTCGGTACCTCGGGCGCCCAGCCGCCGTTCTCACTGGTCGCCAAATCCGGCGAGCTCATCGGCTTCGACATCGATCTCGCCAATCTCATCGCCGATGCCATGGGTGTCGAAGTGACCTTTGTCCAGAAGCCCTTTGGTCAGCTTCTCGACGCCCTCGAGAAGGGCGAAGTCGACATCATCATGTCGGGAATGACCATGACTCCGGCTCGTAACCTGCGGGTCGCTTTTGTCGGCCCCTACATGGTTTCGGGCAAGTCGATCCTGACCACCAACGCCGCGCTCGCCAAGATTGACGAGGCGGGAGACGTTGACCAATCGCAGGTGAAGATGGCTGCCCTCAAGGGCTCCACCAGCCAGGACTTCGTGACCGACGTGTGGCCCAGGATGCAGCTCACGGTGACCGAAGACTATGATGAAGCCATCAACCTCGTCCGTGAGGGCAAGGTCGGCGCCATGGTGGCCGATTTTCCCATCTGCGCCCTGTCGGTGCTGCGTTTCCCGAATGACGGTTTCGCCACCCTGACCGAGCCGCTCACCATCGAGCCCATGGGTGTGGCCATGCCGCCCGGCGACGCCCTCTTCATCAATATGATGGAGAACTATCTCGGCGCCCTCCAGGGTCTCGGGATCCTCGAGCTCCTCGAGGAGAAGTGGTTCCAGGACGGGTCCTGGCTGATCCAGATGCCGTAGCCGGGTTTCCCGGAACATCAAACGGCGGCGCTTCGGCGCCGCCGTTTTCTTGGTGAGTTGAGTAGGTTAGAAGGTTAGAAGGTGAGGTGGTGAGAAGGTCGGAACGTGAGTGGCTGACGTCTCCTTCCTGTCGCCTAACGTCTCACGTCTCACGTCTCACGTCTAACCCTCTAACCTCCCGACCTTCTGGAGTTACGAAAGCTGATCGACCTCGATGGCGGCGGGGAGGAAGAAACGCCCGCGGATCCAGAACGCCACGTTGACCAGTGCGATGAGCACCGGCACCTCCACCAGAGGGCCGATGACCGCGGCAAAGGCCGCGCCGTGGCCGATCCCGAAGGTGGCGATGGCGACGGCGATGGCGAGCTCGAAGTTGTTCGAGGCGGCGGTGAAGCTCAGGGTGGCCGACCGGGAGTAGTCGGCGCCGACCTTCTTCGACATGGCGAATGATGCCAGGAACATCACGACGAAGTAGATCAGCAGCGGGATGGCGATCCGGACGACGTCGAAGGGGAGCCGGACGATGACCTCGCCCTTGAGCGAGAACATGACCACGATGGTGAAGAGCAACGCCACCAGGGTGATGGGGCTGATCTTGGGGATGAAGACCTCGTGGTACCACTGCTTGCCCTTGAGGGCGATGAGCGAGAACCGGGTCGCGACCCCGGCGGCGAAGGGGATTCCGAGGTAGATGGCGACGCTCTTGGCGATCTCAGAGATCGTGATGTGGACCGCCGCACCCTCGAGCCCGAAGAGGGGAGGCAGGACGGTGATGAAGATCCAGGCGTAGACCGAGAAGAAGAGCACCTGGAAGATGGAGTTGAAGGCGACCAGCCCGGCGCAGTACTCGGTGTCGCCGTCGGCGAGCTCGTTCCAGACGATGACCATGGCGATGCAACGGGCGAGTCCGATCAGGATGAGCCCGACCATGTACTCCGGCATGTCGGCGAGAAAGGTGATGGCGAGGACGAACATCAGCACCGGGCCCACCACCCAGTTCTGAACCAGCGACAGCGCGAGAATCCTCCAATCCCGGAAGACCTTGCCCAGCTCTTCATAGCGGACCTTGGCCAACGGCGGGTACATCATCAGGATCAGACCGATGGCGATTGGGACGTTGGTGGTGCCCACCGAGAAGCGGTTCCAGAAGCCGGCGATGCCGGGCCACAACCAACCGGAGCCCACTCCCACCGCCATCGCGAGGAAGATCCACAGGGTCAGCCAGCGATCGAGGGTGGAGAGCCGCCTGGCGGGGTAGTCACTGGCGCTCATGATCGGTCCTTTCGGCCTGGTTTCCTAGCCCTGATCCTCGAACTTGGCTTTCGCTGCGTCATAGCCCAGGCTGCAGAGGTCGGCTACCGGCAGCCGCCGGAGCTTGGCGACCAGTTCTTCGTCCCGTACGAGCTGGGGATCGTCCTCCACGGCCTCGAGTGTGGCCTCAAGCCATCGCCTCGCGTGCGTGTCGTCGGCCAGGGAGAGATAGACCCAACGACCATCCTTGCGTTCGCTCACGAGGCCGGCCCGTTTGAGCTCCTTGATGTGGAGCGAGACCGTTGACGGGGCGAGTCCGAGCACCTCGGTGATCTGGCAGAGGCAGAGTTCGCCGGTGCGCAGCATGGCTGCGGTGCGCATCCTCGCGGGGTGACCGAGGGCGCGGGTGGCGGCGATGGCGGCGTCGAGATTCGATACTTTCATTTCGTTACATTGTAAAATGTAGTATTCTCGAAGTGGGCTTGTCAAGTCCCTTCGGAGTGCGACCTTGGATTGGAAATCACAACACAAACCCCTGGCCTGGATTGTGGTGATCTTCGTCGCCTGCTTCTGGCTGCCGGTGGGGATCGCCCGGTTCGACGGCGCCGTCATGGAAGCGCTCCACCTCGTCAAGTGGTACGCCCGGGAGCACGTCCTGCTCTGTCTCGTACCCGCCTTCTTCATCGCCGGGGCCATCGCGGTCTTCGTCAGCCAGGCATCGGTGATGAAGTACCTCGGCGCCAGGGCCAACAAGGTCCTCGCCTATGGGGTCGCCTCGGTCAGCGGCGGCATTCTGGCGGTGTGTTCGTGCACGGTGCTGCCGCTCTTCGCCGGAATCTCGCGGATGGGGGCGGGCTTGGGCCCGGCCACGACCTTCCTCTATGCGGGACCGGCGGTCAACGTCCTCGCTATCGTGCTGACCGCGAGGGTGTTGGGGCCCGAGCTCGGAATCGCCCGCGCGGTTGGGGCGATCGTTTTCTCTATCGTCATTGGTCTGCTCATGCACCTTTTCTTCCTTCGTGAAGAGCTCGAGAAGGCAGCCGCCCAAGCCGCTCTTCCCGAGCCGGAAGTGAAGCGGCCGCTGTGGCAGAACGCGCTCTTCTTCGCCGCCATGGTGGCGGTCCTTGTCTTCGCCAACTGGGGCCGGCCGGTGGTCGAGTCCGGGACCTGGTTCGTGATTTGGAGCGCCAAGTGGCAGCTCACCGCGATCTTCGCGGCGGCGCTGGGGGCGATTCTAGTGGCCTGGTTCGGTTTGCGATGGTGGCTCGTGGCGCTGGTCGCCGTACCCACGGGACTCGCCGCGGCCATCCTTCCGGACCACCCGGAGATTGCCGTGACCGTCGCAGTCGTGGGCCTGTCGTGGGTGATCAGCCGCGAGCCCGGCGAGCTCGAAGACTGGCTGGACGCCTCGTGGGGATTCGCCAAACAGATTCTCCCGCTGCTCCTGGCGGGGGTGGCGGTGGCCGGCCTGCTGCTCGGCCGACCCGGCCACGAGGGGCTGATTCCCTCGGCCTGGGTCAGCGCGGCGGTCGGGGGCAACACGCTTTGGGCGAATCTCTTTGCCGCGGTCGCCGGCGCTTTCATGTACTTCGCCACCCTCACCGAGGTGCCCATCCTCGAGGGTCTTATCGGCAACGGGATGGGGAAGGGTCCTGCGTTGGCCCTGCTGCTCGCCGGACCGGCACTGTCATTGCCGAACATGCTGGTGATTGCCAGCGTGCTTGGCTGGAAGAAGACGTCGGTTTTCGTCTCCCTGGTGGTGGTGATGTCCACCATCGCCGGGGTCGTTTTCGGATCGCTCTTTGTGTAGAGGAGGAACCCATGAAGGTCATCAAGATTCTCGGCACCGGATGCCCGCGGTGCGATCAGCTCGCGGCCGCCGCCAGGCAGGCCGCCGACCAGCTCGGCCTCGAGTACGAGCTTGAAAAGATCAAGGACATCAGCGAGTTTCCGTCCTATGGTCTGATGCTGACACCGGGTCTTGCGGTGGACGGCGATCTCATCGTTCAGGGTAAGGTACCGACGGTGGATGAGATCAAGGTCCTGCTCGAGAAGGAGGCGTGATGCGACATTCCGTGATTGGTTGTGCAGTTCTCGTGGCGGTTGTGGTTCTCGCCGGAACCACTCTCAGCCCGCCGGCGGCCGCAGCCGGTAAAACGCAGACCACGGCGACGGACGCCGACAATGCCATCGTTGCCTACTACTTCCACGGCAACAAGCGGTGCTCGACCTGTCGCAAGCTCGAAGCCTACTCGGAGGAGGCCATTACCGGTGGATTCACTTCCGAGCTCGAGGCGGGTGAGCTCGAGTGGCGGGTGGTCAACACCGATGAAGACGGGAACGCCCACTTCGTCACCGATTTCGAGCTCGTGACCAAGTCGGTCGTCCTGGTTGAATATCGTGATGGCGAGGTCGTTCGC
>Ga0316187_10004723_pt1 | contig 11784 bp, 12 predicted proteins | sample CroRivburrow1_MG_FD_204927 | JGI IMG/M metagenome (GOLD analysis project Ga0316187, IMG submission 204927) | Coastal sediment microbial communities from Maine, United States - Cross River worm burrow 1 | ecosystem: Environmental > Aquatic > Marine > Coastal > Sediment | place: USA: Maine...
CAGTGGCTGCACTGCACGCAACGCAACAGTGCTGTCCCGATACTTCAGGTCAGGCCGAAAAACTGACTGGGGATCATCATAACGGGTCTTCTGTTTTCGAAGCTGATGGCTGCCGGTTGCATCCAGCCTTGGCAGCAGGGCGGCACGCCCGATCTCAAAATCATGCCCTGCCGCATCACGACCGGCTTCGGCCGCCTTCATCGCAGGCGCATGTTCCAGCGCCATCTCGACAGCGCGCACAAGGGTAATCTCCGCCGCGGAGGCAGAGAAAGAGACCAACAGACATAATAAAAAAAGAGTTGTACGAGTGATCACTCCCTCTCCCCCTGATCAACATCCCCAATCAACAACGGAACCTTAACCGCCAATTCTTCAGAATGTAAAGCCGCTGGATCAGAACCGGAAAAAAAACAGCCCCGCAAATTAAATTGTTATGTAAGATCGCCTGCTGGCAGGGTTGCTCCATCCAATATGCTGGAAATCAACAGGCAGGAACAGGCAGATTATGGTTCAATGGTTTAGAAATTCAGACAATGACTCAACCCGAAAAGAGCTGACCCGCCGCGGCTTTGATCTCGGCTGGATCAGCGAAGATGCACGCCCGGCCATGCCGGACAGAGAAACTGTTCAGCAGCGCTGGCATAATGATCAAGCCATCATGCTGCCAGGCATTCTCACCGATGTGATTGACAGCTATGCCGTTGATATCGCCTCTGCCCACCAGCTGATGGAGAAGACCCTGAATGGTGCTGAAATTGCACCTCAGATCGAATCCGAGCCTTACGCATCACGCCTTAATCCAAAGTTCCCGCTCATCTCCGCCCTGTTTGAAGAGCATGACGAGCAGTGTATTGAGAAGCTGATGTTTGATGCTGAAAAAGATGGCGAGGTGATCGCCGAAGAGCTGTGGTGCAAGGCATCATGGCTCTCGTTTCATGACGATGATGCATCCATGCGCTTCCGCTTCTCTTTCGGCATGGAGGGCTACGAGGATGTGGCGGCAGACCCTGCACGGCAGATGCTCGCCTCGGAACTTACCGATGCGATCTTTCCCGAATCTGCGGCCATTACAGAGCATGAGAAGCTGAACCAACTGCTTGCGGAGATGGTCGGCTCAAAACCCGTCTATACCGAGCGCATTATCTACTTCAACGCCCCCAACGGCGGTGCGCAGATGCATCACGACGTGGAGCGTGGCCATCTTGGTGTTGTTTTTGCCCAGCTAAGTGGCTCAACCGGCTGGCTGGCGATGGCAAAACCGGTTCTGATTGACGAAATCCGGGCCTTTCTTGCCCTGCCGGAATCAGAATCGGCACTGGCCAACACTCTTCCGGAACCAGCAGATCGGCAGGAGCTGCGTGAGCTGGCTTCAGATCGCGCCGCCCTCTCCTTGCACATGGATCAGTTTGACCATGAACTCTCCGAAGCGCTGATGGATCGCTGCCCTGAATTTATCCAACACCTGTTTGACCGGGGTTACGGCTATATCCTGGGTCCCGGCGACGTACTGCTGATGCCGCAGCGTGATCTGGAAACATGTGTATGGCACACCGTATTCTGCCTTGGAGATGATCCGGGTGAAGCACTCTCCTTCGCGTTGCGAACGATTTAGTTAGATACGGCTTCGGGCTCCTGCCCTCTGCTTATAATCGCTACGCAAGAGCGCGGTCTTGCTTCGCTTACGGCCTCACGATGTTCGCCGCCACCCATCCATGGGTGGGGATTGGACTCCCGCTTCAAGTTGTGCCCGCAGACAAGTTCCCTTTTGGGACAATTCAGCGGAATAGCTGAATTGTGCGCCTGCTCGGCACAGCCTAGCGGAGGTAAGGTGACTTCGTTACGAATTTGGACCCCGCTTCAAATTGCGCCTGCGGACAAATTATCTCTTCGGATGAAGTAAGGCATACGTGCTTTAGGCCTTACCCGAAGAGATGATGAAGGATGCAGATCAGTGCGATTTGGCGGGCGGCTTTCTTTGCTTCTTTCTTGGCCGCGCAAGAAAGAAGAGATGTTAGCATTGATTGAATCAGGACTTAGGTCTGTTACCAGCCTAACGCCTGCCGCGATTGCGGTTGTTTCCGCCACCACCCGGACGTCTTCCACCACTCTTTTTGTCATTCGGACGCGGTTGCTCACGATCTTCCCTGCCAAGCCCCTCTGCAACAGCACCGGGAGCGGTAGGTTTACCAATATCCAGCCATTCAACTTCAATTCGATGTAGCGGAATCGGGCGCTTGATATAGGCCTCAATGTCCGGCACACCAAAGCAGAAATGCTCGCATGCAAAAGAGATGGCCGTGCCCTTGGCACCAGCCCGTGCAGTACGGCCAATCCGGTGTACATAGTTCTCGGCATCATCCGGCAGGTCATAGTTAAAAACGTGCGTGACACCGTCAATATGCAGTCCGCGGCTTGCCACATCGGTGGCCACCAGCAGATGCAGTTTTCCGGCGCTGAAATCTTCCAGAATGCGCATACGCTTTTTCTGGCGCACATCGCCGGAGAGAATGCCGACTGCAAAGCCGTAGCGGGCCAGGTTTCGGGCAACCTTTTCACCCGTCCGCTTCTGATTAATAAAGATCATACCGCGCTCAACATTCTGATCTCGCAGCAGATGAATCAGCAGCGGAAACTTCTCCTCCATCGCCGTATGATACATCGACTCCACAATACCATCAGCTGTCAGACTGCCCTCTTCAGCACGCAGTTTTACCGGATCATTCATATGATCATAGGCAAGCTCCAGCACCCGGTGCGCCAGTGTTGCCGAAAACATCAATGACTGCCGTTCTGTATACTTGGGAAGTCTGCGCATCATAAAACGGAGATCTTTAATAAAACCAAGATCAAACATGCGGTCGGCCTCATCAATGACCAGCATTTCACAGAGGCTCAGCGAGTAACAACCCTTCTTAAGATAATCGATCAGGCGGCCCGGTGTTCCAATCAGAATGTCGACACCATCATCAAAGGCCAGGCGCTGCTTCTCATAATCAACACCGCCAAATACGGTGTGCAGCTTCAGATCAGTATGCCTGACCAGTTTTTTTGCATCATCGGAGATCTGTACTACCAGTTCACGTGTCGGTGCGATAATCAGTGCCCTTGGGTGTTTTACGCCGCGCCCCTGTTTTGGCGGCTGGGTCAGCAGACGGTTGATGGTTGTAATCAGAAATGTGGCGGTCTTGCCGGTACCGGTTCGCCCCTGACCGGCAACATCCTGGCCAGCCAGCGTTATCGGCAGCGCCGTGGCCTGAACATCTGTCAGTTCGGTGAAGTCCAGATCATCAATGGCGCGCTGCAGTGGTTCGGCAAGGTTAAGTTCTGTAAATTTCATGTTTGTAACTTCATACTCCTGGGAGACCACAAAAGGCCCCCTAATCGATCCAGGGATGGATCGCAAAATCAGTAGCATCGCAGCTGATTTTGTTAGCAAAGGCAAAATGACATTTTTGACTTTACGCGAAAGAACATGGGCAGGAAGCCCCTGTTCATATCCAATAATTTCGCGACCCTATGTTATATAGGTTTGCCTCGCAAAAGGTATCGCAGTACTGTGCGGCTTTCCGGGCCCATGGCGCAACTGGTTAGCGCTACCGGCTCATAACCGGTTGGTTCCAGGTTCGAGTCCTGGTGGGCCCACCATTTTTGGCAATTTAGGTGAACAGCTTTATGGCAAACGACATCAATCCCGATCATCTGCGTGAGCTTCTGCTTGCTCACCTCCCGGATGCTGAAGTTGAGGTAAAACTCTTCTCCGGCGATGATCATTTTGAAATGGAAGTTGTATCCCCGAGCTTTGCCGGCAAGTCCAGGGTTGCCCAGCACCAGATGGTCTATGCAGCCATGGGCGATCATATGCGTGAAGCGATTCATGCACTTGCGCTGAAAACACGCGCGAAATAGAGGAATTCATTATGACAGACTCAGTTCAACAGCAGATCGACAAACTTGTACATGATCAGGAGATTGTTCTGTTCATGAAAGGCACGCCCCAGTTTCCGCAGTGTGGCTTCTCTCAGCGCGTCGCTGCGATTCTTGACCATCACGCTGTCGCATTCTCTTCGGTGAATGTGCTGCTTGACCCTGCAATCCGCGAAGGCATCAAACTCTATAGCGACTGGCCGACCATTCCCCAGCTCTATGTCAAAGCTGAATTTATCGGCGGTTGTGACATTGTCTCCGAGATGCATGAATCCGGCGAACTGGCTGAATTGCTTGCTCCATTCAAGGCTGATGCTGCCTGAGGCATAAAACTGCCCTTGTGAATTATTCATATCTGGTATATAAATTGAGTACGGATGTATAAATCTGATTGCGACTTCAGCATGTTACGGCTGACTGACTCTCTACCCGGCGGTGCAACCCACTAAATGGCCGGACTAAACGTACAAAACAAACTCGCCCAGAAGCTTGACCACCGTCTGGCTCTGACGCCTCAGCTTACCCAGAGCCTGAAAGTGCTGGCGATGAATTCAGTCGAGCTTGATGCTTATCTGGAGGCATGTCTGGAGAGCAATCCGCTACTTGAACAGGAGCAGGAGCCTGAAACATCTGCCTCTGAACCTGCTGAAAGCAGCGAGGAGTGGCGCGAACAGGGTGACGACCGCTGGGAGGCCATGTACACCTCGTCCAGCCGCGATGCCCTGCCTGATCACGATATCCAGATTGAAGAAAAGCTTAGCCTGAGTGCCTCTCTGCATGAGCAGATTGACCGGGAACCGATGAGTGATCAGGAGCGTGCCATCGCCCATATGCTGATCGACTCGCTCGAAGATGACGGCTATTTCCGCTCCGATCCGAATGAGATCGCTGCGGCAACAGATAGCAGTGCCGAGGCAGTGATCATGGTGCTTGAGGCCGTGGTTCAGGAACTTGATCCGGCGGGGATCGGTGCACGGGATCTGATCGAGTGTCTTCTTCTGCAGTTGGGTGACAACGATGATGCCAGCAAGCTGGTTCGGCGCCTGCTGCTTCACTTCTCCGACTCCCTGTTTGAACCGGATGATGTTCTGGTCGATCTGCTGGAGTGCTCCTTTGACGAACTGGACCAGGCACGGGCACGCATGCGACGCCTCGACCCCTTTCCAGGCCACGGACTTCGTGGAGAGAATAATATCTATGTCCGCCCCGAGATCATTTTCCGCCGAAACAACCGTGATATTGAGGTAGAGGTTCCCCGCTCTGCTCGAAATTCACTCTCAATCAGCAACCAGTGGAGTGGTCATAAATGGGAAGGATCTGACAGTGAGTTCATGGATAACGCCATGCAGGAGGCCAAGTGGCTACTGCATGCACTGGATCAACGCAGTGAAACCCTGATGAAGGTGGGCCTCTGCCTGGCAAAGCGCCAGCGGGCTTTTCTCGAGCATGGAATTCTTGGCCTTAAGCCTCTAACACTGCAGAATGTAGCCGAAGAGGTAGGGCTTCACGAATCCACCATCTCACGTGTTACCAATGGTAAATATGCCGAAACACCGCTCGGCCTGATTGAAATGCGGCGCTTCTTCTCTGCAGGTCTGCCGACTCGGGGGGGCGGAACCATCTCAGTCTACCGGGTTCAGCAGCGTGTGAAGGCACTGATTGAGTCTGAGCCGATCGGCAACCCGATTTCGGATCAGGCGATTGCTGACAGATTGAAGACAGAAGGAATTGAGATTGCCCGCCGAACCGTTGCCAAGTATCGTGAACAGGCCGGACTGCCAACCAGCAGCCAGCGCAGACGGGACGGCAAGGCGCGTGTTGCCCGAAGGGCGGCCATGAGCTCAGCATGACAGGAGTGGTCTCCTGTAGCTGAAGAGATTGATCACCATGTGGTCATAATCCTGAAAGGAAACCCTTTCGGGTGGAGTCGCAAGGACGCGGTCTCCATATGTTGAAAATTGCGGAGGTAAATTATGCAAGTATCCATTACAGGGCGTCATGTGGAGCTGACAGATCCACTCAAAGATTATGTCAATGACAAGCTCCAGCACCTGAAACACTCATTCGATCATGTGGTCGATGTACACGTGGTGCTCTCCGTTGAAAAATTCCGGCAGCGCTGCGAAATCAACATGCAGGCCAATGGGATTACGATTCATGCTCGTCATGAGACAGAAGATATGTACGCCTCAATTGATGGAGTTGTGGACAAACTGAACCGGCAGCTCAAGCGCTACCGTTCAAAACTACAAAGACACCAAGGCCAGAATGGGCAGCGTAAAGGCCGTGAGATCAAAGTCTCTCACCGCGTGCTCGATGTTGACAGGGAGAGCGATGAACTGGCTGAAGATTTTCAGCCGGCAACACTGAATCATCAACATATCAACGCCCAGCCGATGAGTGTTGATGAAGCAGTCATGCAGCTGGAGCTGGACGAGAACCAGAACGTGCTCTTCTTCACCAATCAGGAGACCGACTCTCTGAATGCTCTATACCGACGTTCAGACGGTGCATTGAGCTGGATTGAGCCGGAAGCTCACTAAAAGGGCGCGCAGATCTCTACCATGGACACGACAACACTGATTCAGCCGGAGAGAGTGCTGCCAGACTCGACAGCCAGCAGCAAGCGCGCGCTGCTGACCGAACTGGCAAACGCTCTCTCTGCGATGGACCCGGATCAGGTGCTTGAAGTGGTCATGGCCAGAGAGCATCTGGGCAGTACCGGCATCGGTCATGGCGTAGCAATTCCCCATGGCCGTATGCCGGACCTTGCCAGCCCAGTCATTGCGCTGGCAAGGCATCAGGACGGCATCGATTTCGACGCCATTGATAGTGCACCGGTTCATATTGTGATCCTGCTGCTAGTACCGGATAGTGAGGATCAGACCCATCTGGATCTGCTTGCTCGGCTCGCCCGGCTGCTGCAACAGGGCTCGTTCAGGGATGCCATCATGCATGCAGACTCTCCCGAAGCCATATCCAGGCTCTTTAACGAAGAGAGTCTTCAATAAGATGAGTCCTCAACCCCGCATCACCATTGGTGAACTGCTCAAAGAGCGGGGCGAAGCGATGCAGATGCAACTCATTGCGGGAAAGAGTGGGCTCTATCGCTATATTGATCATCCCCGAATGCAGAAACCATCACTGGCTTTTGCCGGATTTCTTGAAAACCTGAGCGACTATCGCCTGCAGGTTGTAGGGCTTACTGAGCTTCACTACCTTGAAACACGCCCCGAAGCCGAGCGAAAAGTGGTGGTAGATGCCGTATTCGATTTGCGTCTGGCCGGTGTTGTTATTACCGGTGGAGAAGTGCCACCCGACATTATTCTTGAAGCGGCAAAACGGACCGATACGCCGCTTATGACTACACCTTTGAGATCCTCTGCATTCATGACCGACATGATGCTTTTCCTCTCCAAAAGGCTGGCACCGAGCATCTTTCAGCACGGCGTCTATCTCGATATTTTTGGTGTTGGAGTCCTGTTGACCGGCGCCAGCGGTATTGGCAAGAGTGAGATTGCACTGGAACTGATCGAGCGTGGTCACCGTCTGATCTCGGATGACATGGTCGAACTGGTCAAGCAGGGACCGGAAGTGCTGGTTGGCCATAGCCCTGAATCACTGAAATATCATATGGAGATTCGAGGGCTCGGCATCCTCAATATTCGAGACCTCTATGGTGCTGCAGCCATTACCGATACCAAACGGCTGCGCCTTGTGATTGAGGTGATCCCTTGGGAGAAGCTCTCCGAAGAGGATCGGATTCTGGGAGAAAACAGCACCACAACACTCAACGGAGTGACACTGCCCAAAATCCGAATCCCGATTCGTCCCGGCCGCTCGCTTGCCGTTATCATTGAGGTGGCCACCCGTAATCAACTGCTGAAACAGCGTGGCCTTGATAGCAATCAGGCCTTCACCGAAGCACTGGAGGAGCGCATTCGCAAAGGCAGCGCTAAATGAACAGGAGATATCGGTGCTGTTAATGATTACAGGCCTGTCAGGTGCGGGGAAAAGTACTGCCCTGCACGCGCTTGAAGATCTCGGCTTCTTCTGCACCGATAACCTGCCTGTGGAGATGCTCTCCGACTGGGCTGAGCAAGTCAAAAAGCAACACCAGAACGCAGCCGTCTGTGTCGATATTCGAAGCAGTGCCAATCCGGAAGAGCTAAACCATGCCCTTGAAAAGGCGCGCGCTGAGAATGAGTGGAAGCTGCTCTTCATTGAAGCTGATGATGAAGTGCTGTTGCGCCGCTTCTCTACACTAAGGCGTAAACATCCGTTCAGCTCAGATGAGGAACTCTCTAAAACCATTCATGGTGAACGAGATGCTCTGAAACCACTGCGTGAACATGCCACGCTGGTTCTCAACAGCAGCAATCTTAATCCATACGAGCTATCGGACATGGTTGAATCATTCTGGAAAAACCTGTGCGAAAGTGGCCACCTTTCTCATGACATGGTCTGCTCCATCATCTCCTTCAGCTATCAGCGCGGCCTGCCTCCTGCAGCCGATATGATTGTGGATATGCGCTTTCTCCCCAACCCGCACTATGACCCTGAACTTGCACCGCTCACAGGGCAGGACAGTCCCGTTCAGAACTTTCTGGCGGGCCTTGAGGATGTAAAAGAGGCTGAAGAGAAGCTGCGCGACTGGCTGGGCTTCATCTGGCCCCGGCTGAAACGGGAACGAAAACGTTATTTTACACTGGCGCTGGGTTGCAGTGGCGGAAAACACCGCTCTGTTTATATGGCAGAGAGAGTGGCAAAATGGTTGCGGGATCAGAATATTGCAACGCCGGTTCTGACCCATAGGGAGTTGGATCAAATCGCTCCATAGCCGGTTGCAGATTCAGATTTTCAGGAGTGGCGAATGATTGGAATCGTACTCATAGCACATGCCCGTATCGCCAGCGAGATGCTGGTCGCTGCCGAACATGTACTTGGAAAACAGTCCCTTATCATGGCGCTGAATGTTGAAGACTCCGACCAGCCTGACCGACTGCATGAACAGCTTGTTCAGATGGTTCGCCAGAGCAACACAGGTGATGGCGTTCTGATTCTTGCTGATATGTTTGGCGGTACCCCGTGCAATGTGGCGCTTAGTGTTATCAACGAAGGCAATGTTGAAGTGATATCAGGTTTTAATCTGCCGTCGCTGATCAAGGCCATCTCTCTGCGCCAGCAGTCCGACAGTCTGCATGAGCTGGCGCGCGAAGTGCTTTCGTCCGGACAACAGTATATCTGCCTAGCATCCGATTATATGATCAAAGATGATGATTGCGAATGCAGGCCAGCCACAGGCGACCAGTCCAATGGCTAGTCGACGCGTACATATCCAGAACAAACTGGGACTTCATGCCCGCGCTTCTGCCCGGCTTGTTTCTACAGCCTCCCGTTTCGGCAGTGAAATCACGCTGGCGAAAGATGAGGTTGAAGTGAATGCAAAGAGCATTATGGGTATCATGATGCTGGCTGCAGGAAAAGGCAGCGATCTGATTCTTGGGGCAGAGGGGCATGATGCGGAAGATGCTCTTGATGCCATTGAACAACTGATTAACGATCGCTTTGGAGAGGAAGGGTAGCCGTGTCGGATACGAAGCACCCCGCTTTCCGTGGCAGCAGTGTTGCCGGCAGTGACGGCATTGTCATCGGCCATATCCAGAAGCTGGCTGCAGGACGCCATCCGATTCCGGAGCGGTCTATTGAGCACAAAGAGATTCCTTTTGAGCTGCAAAGACTCGATAGCGCTCTGCAAAAAGCGCTGAAGGAGCTGGATGAGGAGCAGGAGCACCTGATCGGCCTCAGAAGCCAGGAGCCATTGCTGGTACTTGAGGCGCATCGCATGATGTTGCTCGATCCCGAATTGACTCTAAAAGTCCGCCAGTTCATTGAAGAGAAACAGATCAACGCCGAATGGGCACTGCGCCAGCAGCTTGATCTCATCGGATCGATATTTGATGAGATTGAAAACCCCTACCTGCGAGAGAAAAAAAGCGATGTTGAGCAGGTGGGCATACGCATACTTCGCCAGCTGATGGGACAGTCGCTGATGCTTGAGTTGCCCAGCAGCTCAAAGCCTCAGGTTCTGCTTGCCGAGGAGTTCACACCTCAGGATGTTGTGACACTGTGGCGCCTTGGCATTGCCGGCATTATTGCTGAACAGGGCGGTATGAACTCCCACTCCATTATTATCGCACGCGGTATCGGCCTTCCGGCTCTGATCGGTTCGGATGATATCCTGAACAGGGCCGAAGATGGCGATGCCATCATTCTCGATGCCCAACTGAACAAGTGGATTCTAAATCCGACTGAGCAGGATTTGAAACAGTACCGGGACTTTATGGCTGCCCTCGATCAGATTCATGCAGGCCTTGAGCGCTTTGCAGATAAGCCTTCTGAAAGCAGCAACGGTCACGCCCTTCCGATCATGGCCAACCTCGAGTTTAAAGAGGAGGTGACACAGACCCATCATGTGGGAGCAGAGGGAGTCGGCCTGTTCAGGACCGAGTTTGCCTTCCTGCAGAGTCGTGATATGCCCAGCCATAACACGCAGTATCAACACTACTCACATGTCATCCGTGCCATGAAAGGGGCACCGGTCACCTTCAGGTTGCTTGATATTGGAGGTGATAAGCCGGCCCTCTTCAAACAACTCTCCGGCTACCGTTATTCCGGTGCCAATCCAGCCATGGGTCTGCGCGGTGTCCGGCTGCTTCTGAGTCTGCCGGAGCTTCTTAAAGATCAATTAACAGCCCTGATTAATGCTGCTGAAGATGGCCCGCTCAATATTCTTGTGCCAATGGTGACCTGTGCTGAAGAGATGGAACAGGTTCGGGATATCGTTGATGCCTGTAAAAAGGAGCTGGGTGTAACCCGCCACATTCCACTCGGAGCCATGATCGAAGTTCCCGCTGCCGTGATGGTTGCCGATGAGATTGCTGCCGTCTCCGACTTCTTCTCCATCGGCACCAATGACTTGATCCAGTACACGCTGGCAGCAGACCGTAGTGATGAGGATGTAAGCCCGATCTACAGGCCGGATCATCCGGCCATCTATCAATTCATCAAATTGTCTGTGGCGGCAGCCAAGAGGGCAGGTATCCCCATATCCGTCTGTGGAGAGCTGGCCGCGGATCCCGACTGGACACAGTCCTTCCTGAACATGGGCATAGACTCTCTCTCCATGGGACTTAACAGCATCCTGATGGTTCGCAAGCACCTGAGCCATCTGGAATATCACCCGGACACTGAATAACCCCTCTCTTTGCCTGATTACGCCTATACGTTTACCATATGCACCGATTAAGTTTACGGTGGAGAATGAGCATGCGTTATGATTGGAGTGTTGATGAAATTGCGGAGCTGTTTGAGCTACCCTTTAACGACCTGATATTCCGTGCCCAGCAGGCACACAGGGCACATTTCGATGCCAATGAGATTCAACTTTCCACCCTGCTCTCGATCAAAACCGGTGGCTGCCCGGAAGATTGCAAATACTGTCCGCAAAGCTCCCGTTACGATACCGGCCTTGAGAAAGAGCTGCTGATGGCCAAAGAAGAAGTTCTGGCCAATGCACGTGCTGCAAAAGAGAAGGGTGCCACCCGTTTCTGCATGGGGGCCGCATGGCGTGAACCTAAAGGGCGCGCATTTGAGATCGTCTGCGACATGGTCAGTGAAGTGCGCGATATGGGCATGGAGACCTGCGCCACACTCGGCATGCTGGATGAGTCGCAGGCAGCCAAATTGAAAGAGGCTGGTCTGGATTATTATAACCACAACCTCGATACCGACCCGGAATACTACAAAGAGATCATCTCCACCCGCACTTATGAGGAGCGGCTGGACACTCTGAAACAT
>Ga0316187_10004724_pt1 | contig 11783 bp, 8 predicted proteins | sample CroRivburrow1_MG_FD_204927 | JGI IMG/M metagenome (GOLD analysis project Ga0316187, IMG submission 204927) | Coastal sediment microbial communities from Maine, United States - Cross River worm burrow 1 | ecosystem: Environmental > Aquatic > Marine > Coastal > Sediment | place: USA: Maine...
CTGCGTCATTTCGCAGAGGTTTGCGCCCTTACCACCTAGAAGCTGTCTTGCTTTGCCGTCTCCTTCCGTAAAAGAATAGACGTATTGACCTTGTTTGTTGCTCATGGGTAAAAAAATCCTCAGAAAAATATTAACTGAAGCATCAGATGCTTCAGCTTGGAGTGTTGCTAAATTTTACGTAACCGGGGGCCAATCGGGTTGCCAGTTGGCGAAGTCGATTACGCATAAATCTTACGCCTCATGGAGATGAATTGAAAGGGGGGATGGCAACATTTTTTTGACAAAAAACATCTATTTTAAATGAATCAGCTGATTATGATCTTTTAGGCTACATATTACCGGATTTTACATGGCGGGTTAGAAAGCGATCCAACTGATTGGCAAATGCCATACGGTCACTGTTTGAAAAGGCGGCAGGTCCACCTGTTATGACTCCGCTGCCACGTAGATCATCCATGAAGTTGCGCATGGTCAGATACTGTTTCACATTAGCTTCAGAGTAGAATGTACCGCGCGGATTCAGGGCGTGGCCTTTTTTTTCAATAACATCGGCAGCAAGTGGAATGTCAGCTGTGATGACAAGATCTCCGGCACTCATCTGCGCAACGATCTCGGCATCTGCTACGTCGGCTCCGGCTGCCACTCTGATTGTTTGAATCAGCGACGATTTTGGTGTCTGTAGTGTTGTGTTGGCAACCATAGTCATGGGAATCTGCAGCCGCTCTACAACACGGTAGAGAATCTCTTTGATGACCTTCGGACAGGCATCGGCATCAACCCAGATATGCACGATTTAGAGGCTCCTTAACTGTTTCCAATATTGCGCTAACCCTACAGGTTACTTGCTATTTCTTCCATTCACCGTACCTTGCGCGCCAGTTCTCGCAGTAGCTTCGGTCTTTGCTGCGAATGATAGCCCTCTGATTCGATGTTCCTTTTCAGGTAAACTCAATCCACGGCATCTTCTAATTTAACAATAACTGTGCCTAGACCGGTCCGGATAAACTTCGGCAGGCATCGAGTTGGAAACTAAAAAACTATATGACATTTGATAAACTTGGCCTTTCGCCAGAGCTGCTTCGTGCGGTTGCTGATCAGGGCTACACAACACCTACGCCGGTTCAGGCACAGTCCATTCCAGTGATTCTTGAGGGTCACGATATTTTGGCCGGAGCCCAGACGGGTACTGGTAAAACAGCAGGTTTTACATTGCCGATGCTGGAGATTCTGAATCGTGAGCATGCAGAACGTGGTGAGGCTAGCAGCCATCGAGGTGGTCGCCGTCATATTCGCGTGCTGGCAATCACGCCAACACGTGAACTTGCTGCTCAGATTAATGAGAGCATTGTAACTTACGGAAAATATCTATCTCTACGTTCTACCGTGGTGTTTGGTGGTGTCGGTATTCAGCCTCAAATTCAGAAGCTGAACCGTGGTGTTGATATTCTGGTGGCAACACCGGGTCGTCTGCTTGATCTGGTGAACCAGAAGAAGTGTGATCTCTCCAAGGTGGAGATGCTGATACTTGATGAAGCGGATCGCATGCTCGATATGGGATTCATTCATGACATTCGTAAGGTGATCGCGTTGGTACCAAAAGAGCGCCAGAACCTTCTATTCTCTGCTACTTTCTCAAGCGATATTAAGAAACTCGCTTCAGGCATTCTGAGATCACCTAAATTTATCGAGGTTTCACGTAATGAGACAACGCATCAGGTAACGCAGGTAGTTCATCCTGTGGGCAAGTCGCGCAAACGTGAAATGCTCTCCCATTTGATTCATGCAGGAGAGTGGAAACAGGTGCTGGTTTTTACCCGTACCAAACATGGTGCCAATAAGCTGACCAAACTACTGGAGAGCGACGGCATTCAGGCCGCAGCGATTCATGGCAACAAGAGCCAGACCGCACGTACCAATGCACTGAAAGATTTTAAGAGTGGTTCGGTTCGTGTGCTGGTAGCAACTGATATTGCTGCCCGTGGTCTTGATATTGATCAGCTGCCACATGTGGTGAACTATGAGCTGCCAAACGTGGCCGAAGATTATGTGCATCGTATTGGCCGTACTGGCCGTGCTGGCCGTACAGGTGAAGCGTTGTCGCTGGTCTGCAACGAAGAAGTGAAACATCTTCGTGGTATCGAGAAGTTGATCGGGAAGAAGATTCCACAAATGGACATTCCCGGTTTTGAGGCTGATATCTCAGTGCATGTCGAGCCTGTTAAGGAGGCTGGTCGTGTTCAGCAGAACCGCCGTGGTGGTGGCCATCGTTCTGGTCAGCGCAATGCCAGTTCCCGTGGAGACAATGCCAGTGGAAATAGTGGCGGTGGAAATCGTCGCCGCAGGCCTTCACGCCCGGGTCGTCGCGAAAGAAGTGCTGCTAAAGATTAAAGGTTGAAAGGGGCCGCCTTCACATTGAAGGCGGCCTTTTTATTTTGTGTTTAACGCTTCTGGAAGATCGCGCCTCTCAATACGAACATCCGTGATGCCGGAAATCTGCGTAGCAATGGTGCGTAGTGCATCGCGCAGATAGGCGGTCACCTGCATCGATTGCAACATATTGTCTACCGCACGTCGTTTGCTCTTTTCAAATGCTAGTTTGGCTCTTTCACGTGCCTCCTTGCCACTCACAGCATCCAATCTTGCCCAGCCTACGTCAGTTTTAATTTCAAGTTTGGAGATGTCGGCATCTACGGAGAGCACTTCTACTCGCTCTACAGTTAGGTGAAGCTGGCCATTTTTGCTTTGTGTGGCATGAACTGCAGCTGGCTTCACACCATAATAGACCTTGATCGGTGCGCGCAGTGTGGCTCCGGTCTTACCAAGAGGTATCTCCATACCAAACAGCGATAGAAATGCTTCGTTACTCCATCGCTGTTCGTGGATGGTCTGAATGTATCCCGCCTGAATCGCCGCATCCGGCTCCATATCAATTAGCATATCATTGAACTGCTGCTGTTCAGACTTCTGCACAATATGGGGAGCCAGCCCATCAAATAACTGTGGATAGGAGAACCATAGGCCGATAGTGACCAGAATAAGAATGAAAAACAGCTTACGCATACCATCAGTATAGATGAGTTGAATTCATAACATCAGTGTTCATGCTCACATGCTGTCGTAATGAATAAACAGGGAAGTAGCTGGCCTTGACCCGCTTTCATCTTCACTGTCTTATTATGATCTAATTCAACCGTGAGGACTCAGATGTCAGATATGCATACCATTCACCTAAAGACACAGGATGGCGGTGAACTCAGCTTTGAGTGTTCCGAAGAGGAGCACCTGATTGATGCCGGAATCCGTGCCGGAATTCACCTCCCTTCCGGTTGTAAGGCTGGCGGCTGTGGAGCCTGCCGTGCTCACTCAACAAGTGGTGAGTATGAGTTGAAACCCTACAGCACTGCCGTGCTTCCCAAAGAGGCCGCTGCAGAGGGTGATATTCTGATGTGTCGTACTTTTCCGAAGGGTTTGATGACCATTGAGGTGCCCAAAGATCTTGTTGATATCACAGTTGGTCCCATGCCGGAGCATCTGAGCGAAATTATTGCCAATGAGGATATAGGTGGTGGTGTAAGGCGTTTGCTACTAAAACTTGAACCGGATGCAGAGGGGAGTATTGAAGCTGCGTTTGAATCGGGGCAGTTCATGGAGCTTGAATTGCCTGGCACCGATACCCGCCGTGCATACTCCTTTGCCAACATCTCAAACAGCGAAGGGTTGATGGAGTTTCTGATTCGTCTGCAGCCAGATGGTAAATTTTCCACATGGCTGGAAACAGGCGCAGAGGTGGGTGATAAGCTGAGAGTTTGTGGGCCTCAGGGAGAGTTTAAGCTAAACAGTAGTAGCAGCAGCGCACCTCGCCGCTTTGTGGCTGGTGGCACAGGTGTGGCTCCGATGTTTTCCATGCTTCGCCAGTTGATAGTCTCAAATGAGGCGAATGAGTCGCGGCTCTATTTTGGTGTGAATCGTGAGAGTGAGTTGTTTGCACAAGATGAGCTTGAAGCACTTCAGTCAGAGATGCCCAACCTGATCATCGAAATTTGTGTCTGGAAACCTGAGGGTGCATGGAATGGTTTTACCGGATCACCGGCTGACGCCTTGAAACGTGATCTGGCTGAAGATATCAGACAGGGGCTTGAACCTGAGGTCTATCTTTGTGGGCCTCCGGGGTTGGTAGATGCGACTGAGTCGGTAGCCAAAGAAGCAGGTCTGTCTCAAGAACAGATTTATTGTGAGCGGTTTGTTGCCAGTGAATGATCGCTGAAGCGAATGTCATTTACTCTTTGGGACTGACATAACCTTTAGGGCGGATAGCAATCGTGTTTCTGATAACCGTACAGACTTCACCATCTTCTCGAACATAGCGCATCTCAAAGCGTGGAGTAGAGCGGCCATGTTCATCTAACTCCTGTTGAATCGCTTCAACCTGCTCATCACTGAAGTCGAAATGGAGTATGAGATCGGAATTGCCGATGCGAAGAAACTCGATCTCCAGTTTTTTGGTGGCAACCCGATAGCCGGAAAACTTTTTTACGCAGGCAATGGCAGGGACCGGGTCGGCCAGGTTGGCCTGAAAACCACCAAACATATTGCCTGCTGAATTGGCTGAGACCCATGTGAGCGGTAGCTTGATACGTGCTCGGCTCCAGTCATCGGCCAGCTCCATAATCCTGACTCGCATCATCCAGAAGGCTGGATACCACTCGAAACGTCTTCGTTCGGAGAGGAATCCCAACTTGTTTAGCAGGTGCAGGTTACTTTTTTGCATATTTTTGTGATCATTAGCTGTTTTGTATGTTGTGTCAAACATGGATAAGTTTTGCTTATATTAACCATAATAATTATAAACATGCCTTTTTGTTATTTTGGCCTATAATTGCACCTAAGTTTAGATGACGGGAGTGAACCATGACCGATAAAGATCAGTATAAGATTCATGAAGAGCCATTTTATCAGGCACAGACCGATGAGGTTGAGCTCTATGAAGCTGCTTATGCGGCGCGCCTGCCTGTGATGGTGAAAGGGCCGACCGGATGTGGTAAATCCCGTTTTATCGAATATATGGCCTGGAAACTGGACAGACCGCTAATTACCGTGGCTTGTAATGAAGATATGACAGCTTCCGATCTGGTTGGCCGATATCTGCTGGATGCCAATGGTACCCGCTGGCTGGATGGCCCGCTGACTACGGCTGCACGCATTGGTGCGATCTGCTATCTCGATGAGGTGGTTGAAGCACGTCAGGATACCACCGTTGTGATTCACCCATTGACCGACCATCGTCGTACCCTGCCACTGGATAAGAAGGGTGAGCTGATTGAAGCACATAATGATTTTCAGTTGGTGATTTCGTATAACCCTGGTTATCAGAGCCTGATGAAAGATCTGAAACAGTCAACCAAACAGCGTTTTACAGGTTTTGAGTTTGATTACCCACTGGAATCAGTTGAAACCTCCATTGTGTCTACAGAGACCGGTGTTGATGAAGCGTTGGCTGCTAAGCTGGTGAAGATCGGTACAACCGCTCGTAACCTTAAAGGGCACGGTCTGGATGAAGGTATCTCTACCCGACTGCTTACTTATGCAGCAGCCCTGATTAAGGGTGGCGTTGAGCCTAAGGCTGCATGCCGTATGGCACTGGTTCGTCCAATCACTGATGATGCGGATATTCGCGATACACTTGATCACGCTATTGATGCCACTTTCGGTTAACCGAGTCTTTCGCTCACGCTTATGACTCTACTCGGAGGTTAAGGTATTCTTATGGTTGAAACAGTCGAAAGAAAAATGGACGTCGAAATGTACTGGCAACGGCTGGGCTGCAAGTTTGCTCAGGTTGACCGTGTTTTTGATGACTGTATGGAAGAGGCCAAAGCTCTGCTCTCATCTGAAGGGCTGGTCAGTTATATTGAGAATGCCGGTTTTCTGGGCAAGCTTGGTCGTGGTCCGGAGCCGATTCTGGTCTATCTGGAAGAGGCACCTGCTGTTGCTGCACTGGTTGGTGAACAGGCACTGGTGGACATGCGGGAGCATGCCCACTACATGTCCACGCACACCAACTTCAAGGCGATGGCTCCCTATCTGCAGACGATTGCTGCTGTAACGCGCCGTTTGCAGACTTATGAACTGTTTAAGCAGTACAATGAAATAGTTATTGATATGCTGGATCGCACTTCTGTCTCGGTTCTTGGTCACCACACGACTTTTCCGAGTCCGGGGCTTGAAGATCTTATGAAACAGGCACCGCGCCTGTTGATCGAGCTCTCACTCGAAGGTTTTAAAAACTGGGTCGACTACGGTATCAACTACTACGACAAACATCCCGGTCGTCAGGTCGACTACTTCAGTTTTCAGTCACCGGATTCGCATGCAGTGATGCAGCGGGAACGGCATGGCACGCTGCTCATGGATCATGAGCGCAAGCTTGATCAATATCTGCGCGGCCTCTGGGATGATCATGATTATCTTGTGCCTTATTCACTGGCATTCGATGAGCTTCGCAAGCCAACGCCTTATTTTGATGGTCTGGGTATCCGCATTCCTGATGTTTATGATGATGATCGCGGTGTCTCGGGCATCGATCGTTATCGGGCCGCTCTGGCGCATATGGCAGCGCACCGTCGCTGGAGTCAGAAGATGGTCGTGGATAACTGGAGCCCGTTCCAGCGGCTTGCAGTCGAGATATTTGAAGACTCCCGTGTTGAATACCTGGCGATGCAACGCTATCCGGGTTTGAGAAATATTTTTCAAGCTTTGCACCCAATCCCTGATGAGAAGGCTCTGAATCTGGAAAAAACATCACTGATCAATTTGCGTCTGGCGATGGTTTCAAGAGCGATACTTGATCCGGACTACCAGTATGAAAACGAAGATATTCGTGAGTTTGTCGGTCGCTTCTTTGATGTAATGGAGAAGGGTGATTCCAAAAGTGAAGATGTAGCCATGATTGCACTCTCTTTTATCGGACGAACCCGTAAGCAGTCCGATGCCCTGCCAACCACCTTTTTTGAAAATACAGAGGTGGATTATCGTGATGATAACCGTCATCTCTGGATCTATATTGAGCAGGGTGATGATGAAGAGACCACCTTTGAGCATCTCGATCAGAAGAAGCAAGAGCATGAGGAGCTTAAAGGGCTGCCACCTCGTCACTATCACGAGTGGGACTACAACTCCGCTCACTATCGCCCTGATTGGGTGAGCGTGTATGAAGCACTGCACCCTCGTGGCAATGCATCGAAGATCAATATGTTGCTTGAAAAACACAGCGGCTTGGCAAAACGCCTGAAGGCAATGCTCGATATGCTTAAGCCTCAGGATAAGGTGCGTATTCGTTATCAGGAAGAGGGCTCTGAACTTGATCTGGATGTGGCCATTCGCTCATTGATCGATTTCAAAGGTGGCTCACAACCCGATACACGTATCAATATGAGTCATAAAACAGATGGTCGAGATGTGGCAGTGATGCTGCTGCTTGATCTATCGCAATCTACGAATGAGAAGGCGGCAGGGAGCAATCAGACTATCCTTGAACTCTCTCAGGAGGCGGTATCTCTACTGGCCTGGGCTGTTGATCAGGTGGGCGATAAGTTTGCCATTGCAGGCTTCCACTCCAATACACGTCATGATGTCCGTTACTTCCATATAAAAGGTTATAATGAACCTTGGGATGATGAAGTGAAATCACGACTGGCGGCAATGGAAGCGGGCTTCTCAACCCGAATGGGTGGAGCGATGCGCCATGCAGGCCATTATCTGAAGAATCAGACAGCCGATAAAAAACTGATGCTGATCCTCACCGATGGTGAACCGGCCGATGTTGATGTTGACGATGATCAGCTATTGATTCAGGACGCTAACAAAGCGGTGAGAGAGTTGGGTCAGGATGGCATCTATACCTACTGCATCAATCTTGATCCAAAAGCGGATGAGTATGTGGAAGATATCTTTGGTAAGCAGTACACCATTATAGATCATGTGGATCGTCTGCCGGAGAAATTGCCGGAACTGTTTATCTCACTGACGAAATAGATAGAAGGGTGCTTTGACTACAGAGCACCCTCTGTTTTTTCCGGTCGATTTTATTTTTGATCAACCTTCACGATGTATCCAGTCTGCACCCAGCGTGCCGTGCAGGCGTTGAAGATAGTCCTGACTTGTTACTTTTTTGATCATGCGATCAGCTTTGCTGATACGCTCAGAAAGATGAGCACGTCTGTCAGATTCATCTTCATCAAGATCTGACAGATGGTTATTGAGATTTTCACGATGTTGCAGCCAAACCTGCGTGTCTCGTGCCTGTTTGATCGCTAAACGTTCATTATACCAGTCACTATTTAGCAGGTAGTCACGGCCGAACATTTCTCGAATAGCTGAATCATGTATATCTCTGCCTTCATAAGTTCCATGTGCCATAATATGCAACAGCGCTTTCAGTGGAGGACAGGCATCATCAACGGAGCCGTCTTCGAAATAGTTGAGGGCAACACGCTGGTGAGCTTCACAGATGTTATTGATGCCATCGACAAAGGCCTCCATACCCTGTGTTTCCGGTTTCAGCATCGCTTTGTCGAATACACCTATAGGTCTGTCAAAGAGTTTTCCGAAGTGGTTGCGCACGAAGCGCTTGGTGATCCGGTAACCGAGCCTGCTGGCTAAAACAGTTTTTCCCTGGTATTCGAAATCTTCCAGCTTTTTCAGGTAACCCCATTTGATCATATATTCAGGCTTCTGAACTTTGGCGGGAAGGCGACACCAGATCTCAGGGATAAGCATACTGATGTCGTGATCAATGCGCCGTTTTGAGCCTATGTATCCCGCGGCAGTTGAAAATCCGTCATAACCACACAGCATAAAAGATACCAGAGAAGTGTTCAGATCAGCCGTGGCTGTAAGTGAATTGAAAGGGCCTTTGGTTAGAGCACCTTCAGAGCCTGCTCCTGTCGTAGATGGTGATTTTCCGGTCAGGCTGCAGATGAAATCCATAAACAATTCCGGCAACTCCTGATAGTGGATTGGGTTGTATACGGCCAGTGGTCTGATGCCCGGTTCGGCAGGGTTGTTGCGGCGCCCCGTCAATACGGCATTTACAGGCGTGTAGACCGGCTGATCGGGGGTTAGCCCGCGCCGCAGGCGGGTGCTAATTTCTGCCAGATAACTGGAACGAGGATCGGTCAGGTCAGGGCGATCCTGCAGGTAACGCACATTCAAACTAGGCTTGCCATTAACGATTCTGGGGTGAGCGGAGGATACAAAATAGAGCGATTCATCCATCTCTGATGCATTGCGAATCAACTGCTGCATCGGTGGGCTGAACTCTTCAAACTGCATGATATCTTCCATCAACTCGCGTGCATCACCTTGTTGCATAGGCTCGAAGTTGGAGATGAAGCTGTTGCCGCTGGAGAGATCGCTCTCAGTTTGAACATCTGAACCGCGGTGGATCGCTTCGTCAGGGCGCTGGAACAGCCTCTTTTCACAGTTATCCACCAACTTGATGCAGGGGTGATCATACTCGGGATTGAGGCCGTTGATATATTCAGCAGGAATGACAATCGAGGCACTGATATCATCCTCCATCTGAATTTTATCTGATGCGATAAAATCCTGCCTGAGTTTAAAAAGGCGCCAGCAGCCGTCATTGCTGAAACCAATACGCAGATAACTGGACATCAGTTTGCGGCCATCGTACCTCAGTTCATGACCCGGATCGCCGTTGACCGTATCGACAGAGAAGTGCTCATGCCAGTTGTCACCCCATGCAGTTCTGTAAAAACGTTTGATCATGAACACCAGTGCAAGAATGTTGTGCGGGATACTTTTCAGCCACTGGTTGTATTCATCGGTATAGTCGATGATCGAAGGTGTCAGGAGTTTGATCACGGAGCCCAGGCTACGCTCTTTGCTCAGCAGGCTACGCTCATCTGGCTCCTGGGATTTGGGATCAAGGAAGCGGTCTGTATAATCGTGTTCGAAAATGGCCCGCACCTGTTTAAGATCCTGTCTGAAATTGTCTACGTAGGTTGGCCCGGATATGACTGCACCGGCGATTGATTTGGATATTTCGGATTTACCACCGCCGGATACTGTGCTGGGTTTATGGCAGAAGGTGCCCTCACCGAGGGTTCCGATCAGCCGCCAGCTTGGTGAATGCGGATGGCGTGCCATATGCACCCTGAAGCCACTGGGGTAGATAAAGGTCTGGCTTGCCAGCAGTTTGATCTGCGATTGACCTGACGGGCTTTGCCAGCAGACCTCCAGATCGTGAAGAGATATCTGCGCATCTTCGGGCAGATAGATGATATCAGGATACTGCTTATCAACTGCATAACCCTCATCTTTAAGCTCAAGCTTGTTGGCCAGACGATTACAGAGGTCGGCAAAGGTGTGATTCTCCAGCATATCGCTAGCGCGAGGGATATAGACTTCGCCGAGGTTATAACGCGGGAAGGCCAGAGCGCCGCCGGCATGCTCCTCTTCACAACCGCCAAAAAGATTTGCCGAGTAGCTGATCTGGGATTTAATCTCTTTCTTGCTATAGCCGAAATAATTATCAGCAATAATCGTTACAATGACACCGCGTTTGTCACGGCAAACCAGTTTGAAGGCATTGCCGTCATTATATAACTCATCTTCATTCTTCCAGAACATGCCATCACGAACCTGTCGTGGCGTCGCACTCTCTGCATGCGGAAGTCCAATAGCCTTTTTCTTTAGCTTGATTAGATGCGGTGCGAGAATGATGCAGCCGCTCTGGCCGGTCCAGTGCTCGATATCCACTGCTGCATCATTTTCTGTCAGGAAGGGATCACCGGCATTACCAAAAATAGATTCGACAAAATCCAGATTGGAGACCAGCCCGCCGGGTGCAAACATGCGCACTTCCATGCTCTTGTCCCATAGTAGGCCTGCCACACCCTCGATACCCGGAACGCCCGGCCGAACTTTTGGCCGGAGTAGTAGTGATACCCATACCTTGGCTTTTTCAGATTCCTGACTTGTTGCAGGCAGTTCAAGCAGGTCGCTCGGTGGATCCAGTGCTTCCTTAAGAAGCGCGCCAAAGGCTTCTACCGGCACCTCAAGTTTATCTGCAGGTACTGGAAGCCCTCCGGCTGCGATGTGAAATACACCCTTGGTGGTTCGCCGGTCGCTTTTAGGGTTGTGCAACACCCCTTGCAGAAGGCGATAAGAGTCGACCAGATCAGAGTGGAAATGGGTGCCATTCAAAGGCAGTGATACTTCGCGCGCCATACCGGGTCGGTCGAGAACAAATGTGCTGCCCGGTAGTTCTACTGGTTGCTCCACACTGTTTTCAGCCAGGTAGGCATTGAGAAAATTCTGGATACGCTGATCAGCAGGGCAACGGTAAGCCGATAGGAGCCGCCGCTGTCGGGCATAATGTTTAACAAGGCTATCAGCAATCGTCAGATAGGAGTGATCCCCACCTTCCAGACGGCAGGTCGGCTGGCCAAGGGCTGCAAGCTTGAGATTAATGTGCTGATGCCATACGTGCGGTGGAGCTGCACTATTTTCACTATCCGTTGTAAATTCAGTCTCATTCATTGACTACATCCAGTGTGCGAGTTCATTCATCATGCTCGTCTTATTATAGCCCTCTGAGTGGCTGGATGCCATCTGGATCGTCTGCCGGAGAAATTTCCTGAACTGTTTATAATCGAGTCTGACCTCATTAATTTACGATTTATCGAATGACTGCTTACGGCCAAAAGCGGACATTCAAATATTATTCTTTTGGCTGTGTAGCATGAGAATATTCAGCAAGC
>Ga0316187_10004727_pt1 | contig 11776 bp, 11 predicted proteins | sample CroRivburrow1_MG_FD_204927 | JGI IMG/M metagenome (GOLD analysis project Ga0316187, IMG submission 204927) | Coastal sediment microbial communities from Maine, United States - Cross River worm burrow 1 | ecosystem: Environmental > Aquatic > Marine > Coastal > Sediment | place: USA: Maine...
ATCTCAATCACAGACAATCACTCCATAGTCGACAATCTCAGCAAGCCTGAAGCAGGCATGCCGTAGACAGGCGCATCAGCGCCTGAAGCAGTTAACTATGGTGTTGCCTGGGCGGTCTTGGAATGGGGGGATGGCTGAACGGAGTCAGCCTGAGAGTGACGCTGTCAGAAAAGGTTTCCCCGCCTGGAGTAAACTGCAGCCCCTGGTGTGAGGCAACAAACTGAGCGTGCAGGCAGGAAGAACAACTGATCTTGCAGATACTATCCGAGCAGGTGTCACATTCAACCGCTGTTTCATCCAGTCCCAGCTGGGTTGTTTTGCCACAAACCAAATCATTCTGATCCATGGGCTGAACATGCACCGGCTCACCAATATCCAGAGAATTCGCCATAACCATCCCGCCCGGTGCAATCAGCATCAGGTGGATAATGGCTAGAACCAATAGCCAGGTAATGGATTTTTTCTCTCTTTGGCGAATCATCACTCTGTTCGATAGGATTGTGGATAGAAAGTTCAAACAGTCATCCCATAGGTTTCAGTATGGCAGATAACCTATCAAGGCTCTAGGGTTCTCAGATAATGGATAATCTGCCAACGTGACTGCTCATCCAAAACAGTATTGAAGGCGGGCATGGCGGTATCAAATCTTTTTCCACCCTCGCTAATCGCCCAGTATAGATAGCCATCCCGTGCAAGGGGCGCTTGCATGATATGGGTCAAATCAGAGGGTCGGGGGGAGAGAGCCTCTCCACCTGGTCCATCACCTTGCCCCCCTGTGCCGTGGCAGGCACTGCAATTCACCTTAAAAAGCTCTGCACCTTTTGCAACCACCTCCGTGGTAGCAGGTAGTGGGTTCTCCATTCCCGCATAGGGCGCTGGCACATCCTTCATCAAACCCTGCATGTGCCTGCTCATACTGTGATTCATATGGCCAGGGATATGGCCGGTAGCTACCGCCCCTACGATGATTAAAACTGTAATTGCAGCTAAGGCAATCAGGATCTTGGATCTTTTTATCTTCAACTTACTCTATCCCCTGCTCTTTGTTTGCCGAAATCCCTGGGACACTATCCCCCAAGGTCAAGCTTGTTCCACCGGATTGCTGCCGCAATTCGGTGGAATTCCCAATGACATCGACAGATCAGAACCAGATACGAAAACCCGCGACCAGTTGCGTATCACGGGTTGATTCTCCTTCATCCCGTGCAAAATCAGCGGTGTCACCAAACTTCTTGGACCAGTTCACGCCAATATAGGGCGCAAACTCACGCCTTATTTCATAACGCAATCTCAGCCCCAATGCCATATCTGAAAGGCCAGAGCCAACACCGGTATCCGCATCATCCTGACTATGGAGGTTCATCTCAATCTCGGGTGACAGGATCAATCGCTGAGTAAACATATACTCATACTCGGCATCCAATCGTGCTGCGATCTGTCCTGATTCTCCGATAAAGAGACTGGTATCCACCTCAAACAAATAGGGTGCTAGCCCTTTGAAGCCCACCGCCAGCCAATCACGGTTTGGAGTAGATTTGATGTCATGACGCCAACCGGCCTGAAGATCCCAAAATGGAGTGATAGCCCGGCTGTAGAGCAGCTGCACCTCTGCCTCCTCGGTGACTCCATCCAGCCGTTCCACCTCGGTCTTAAACCAGAGCTTGTGCAGGTCTCTGCCCACCCAGGCATCTGCATCCAGCACAAGTGCATTGCCCTCATCGGTATCACGGATTTCAAGCTTGTCGATCATTACTTTGTATAGCAATGGGTCATCTGCGGCTCCACCCGCTAGGGCTGTGCCAGAGATCCACATCGCCATCATTGAGCTCAGTATTTTTTTCATCATTTTATTCCCCTCAGCTGACAGTGACGGTGCGGAACATGCCAAGCATGTGATAGAACAGGTGGCAGTGGTAAGCCCAACTCCCTTCTGCATCCACGGTAACGCGGTAACTTATCCGGGAACCTGGTTGCACAACCACTGTATGTTTACGCGGGATGTAGTTGTTGTCTCCGGTCTCCAAATCACTCCACATGCCGTGAAGGTGCATCGGATGGTTCATCATAGTGTCATTGACGAAGGTGATACGCAGCCGTTCCCCCAGTTTCCAGCGTAACGGCTCGGCATCGGCATGCTTAACGCCGTTGATCGACCACATATAGCGACCCATGTTGCCGGTGAGATGGAGTTCGATCTCTCTGTCCGGCTCGCGCTGATCATGGGTAGGATAGAGGTTTCGCAGGTCAGCATAGGTGAGAACACGACGCCCGTTATTGCGCAGACCAACACCGGGATCATCCAGCCTGTATTGAGGGTTATCTGCCCGCATATCCACATGGGGGCCATACTCAGTCGGGGCATGATGAACCGGTCCTGCAGTAAAGTCAGAGGGATTGGACTTCAATGGTTTCATCACCATCGGTTTACCACTACCCATGCCATGCTCTTTATGCTCCATACCCGACATCGTTTGCCCATTAGGCATCTGGTGCTGGCTATGCTCCATGCCGGGCATCGTTTGTCCGCTAGGCATCTGACGTTCACTATGCTCCATACCAGCCATTGCCTGACCATCAGGCATCTGGTGCTGGCCATGATCCATGCCGGACATGCTGTGTCCCTCATGGCCTATCATGTTCATCCCCATATCTGTATGAGTCAGATTGGGCACCGAATCCATTTCAGGGATAGGAGCACTCAGTGAGGAGTCAGGTGTTAAAGTGCCACGAGCATAACCAGAGCGATCCATAGATTGAGCAAAGAGGGTATAGGCCCTGTCATCCTTGGGTTCGACAATAACGTCATAGGTCTCCGCCACACCAATGCGGAACTCATCCACTGATACCGGCTCAATATTTTGTCCATCCGCTGCCACTACGGTCATCTTCAAGCCGGGAATACGCACATCAAAGAAGGTCATTGCCGCCGCATTGATAAAGCGTAACCGCACCTTCTCTCCCTTGTTGAACAGGCCCATCCAGCCATCAGCTGGGGTCTGGCCATTCATCAAAAAGGTGTAGGTATAGCCGGTTACATCGGACAGATCACGCTGACTCATGCGCATCTGGTTCCACATTTTGCGATCATTCCAGGTACCCGAAACGCCCTTCTCCTGCAGGTCTGCCATCAGGTCGGCATGGCTGCGCTCATTGAAATTGTAGTAGTGGCTCAGTTTCTTTAGCTTGGCATAAACATCTACCGGATCTTCATCAGTCCAGTCAGAGAGCATCACCGTATAGTCACGATCATAGCTGAAAGGTTCTGGGTCTCTGGGATCAATGATGATAGGGCCATATAGCCCCGTCTGTTCCTGAAAACCAGAGTGGCTGTGGTACCAGTAGGTGCCGCTTTGGCGTACGGGAAACCGGTAGGTGAAGGTCTCACCCGGCTTTATGCCGTTGAACCCGGTAGCGATACCCGGCACACCATCCATGGCACTTGGAAGAATGAGACCATGCCAGTGGATAGAGCTTGTTGCAGGCAGTCGATTTGTCACCCGTAGGGTCACTGTATCACCTTCCCGCCATCGTAGAATGGGGGCTGGTAGTGAACCGTTCACGGTCGTAGCGATTCTGGTTGCGCCAGTGAAGTTGACAGCCTGCTCACCAATGGTCAGATCAAAATCTGTACCTCGCAGGGTTGTTGATCCCTGCTGTTTCATTGCAGCAGCTAAAAGTGAGGGTGATCCCAGGCCCAGGCCGGTGACAGCTCCACCCATCGCCAAACCTTGTACAAATCGGCGGCGCATGAGACATACGCCATCCTCATAAGAATATGATTTTTTAAAACTCATCGATTTTTATTCCAAAATAGATATCAGCAGCAAGCAGATAGCCGCTGATAAATAGCCAACAGATAGTTGTTTTTAGCGAGACCTCTGGCTAATCAGAGATCCAAATGTGGGAAATCAGACCCGAGGCGGGCGATACAGAGAGGAGATAGAGCGGTTTTTAAATCCCCAACCTGTCCGCTGCATGTAGGATGCACGCTCAGAGCTAGGGATATGGGAAGAAAAGGAGAGCACCATCAGAGCGCAGGAAACACAGTTACTGGAAGTGCAAGATGACCCACTGGGGCACCCATCGGATTTACACAATTCAGAATCGTTAGCCATATGATCAAAGGCCGCGCCCCTATTATCACCCTGCTCAATGCTTATCTGATGTGCACCCACACCATGCCCTGAAGCTGAGTCGAACCCAGCCCAAGCACCCTGCAGCGGAGCCAATGCAAGCAGCAGTGTTAGAAACACGATCAGTGGTTTTACAAAGAGTTGGTGCATACTTCCCGGTGACGTTGAGATTTGGTCTTGCGTAAATAATGACATTTGTCATGCCAGAAAGCAAAAAGTTCAATCTAGTCAATCGGCAACCTAAGGATATCAAGGTGTGAAAAAATCGGCCTCGATGAAAGCTTGTTCTGATGTATTGATTAGACTTCAATAAACAACTAGGTGAGCTATTTATCGATATGCAATTGCTCAGATGAGGTTTATTCATAAGTGAATAAAAATGGAGGCTGAGCCCGGAATCGAACCGAGGTTCACGGCTTTGCAGGCCGTTGCACTTCCTTATATTTCAATAAGTTACGTGCTTTTCCACTCCTAATACCACTCCACCTACAATTTTTATATTGGCAAGATTCTGAGAAATAACAGCCAAGACCACTAAATTAGATACGTTTCCATTCAAGCATTATTTATAACAAAAACCCCTAAACAACCTCATTTCTCGAGCAATTGTACATCCATCCGATATACATTATGAGTAACACTCATAATATTTGGACCGGAGATACTTATGACTCAATCAGCAACCCGAACAGCCCCTATCAATCTGCGTGCGCCAAATTCACAGCGCAATCTGATCGATCATGCCGCAGCCGTGCTAGGTAAGAACCGTTCAGATTTCATGCTGGAAGCCGCTTGTCGTGAGGCCGCGAATGTACTGCTTGATCAGAGGCTTTTTATGCTGGAAACAGTAGATTCTGAAGCTTTTAATCAAGCCCTAGAGGCTCCAGTTAAAGATAACCCTGCACTGCTTAAACTAATAGAACGCAAAGCACCATGGGAGTAAAAGCCCCTTGCCCCATATCAGACGAGTACGATATCTCTACATTCGACGTGACCATGCAACACTGAACGATTGGCTACAACGGCGTGCTATCAAAAATGAAAGAAAAGGAGCCTCACGAACACTTGATCGTCTGCAAAGATAACACCATCATTGACTATTACCCCCTAGCAGTTGATGCTGTCACTAGAGAAGAAGCCTCTAGCAAGGTACGCAGGAATATGCCGAATCCTATCCCTGTCACGGTATTGGGCTGTCTCACTGTGGATACCAGTGGCAAGGTAAAGCTATTAGTGTGAGCATGCTTAAGGATGCCATCATGCGCACTCTGATTGTTGCAGAGCAAGCTAGTATACATGCCATATTGGTTCATGCTCTATCTGAGGAAGCGAAACGTTTCTACCTACACTGTAATTTTCACAAATTGCCTATTAATGATATGACCTTAATGGTTACACTGGACGAAGTCAGAAAAGCCTTTGATATATAATTTCTGCAACACACGACCCCAGAGCTTTTTAATCTACCCTCACATTTGTATCGCGCTTACTTTGCGAACCCAAGCATGTTAGAAAAATACTTACCCTGACTTCGTTGCTTTATCCCGAAGGGATCCACATTCTCACTATGACAGAACTGCATCACAGTTTCGCTACTTACTAACCAAATAAGATTTAAATTTCCAATCTACGAACACCCCTGATCTATCCTTTATTAAAGGATAAATGACGACTGCCGAACATTTGTTAAATAACTTGAGCATCGGATTTTCCTGCACATTTTATGGATATGATATGAGCATACCGCATACAAAGAGAGTCACTGGAACAGCAAGCACTGGCTTTACCCTGGTGGAGCTGATGGTGACGTTGGCGGTAGCGACTATCCTTCTCATGATTGCTACTCCTTCTTTCCTCAGCATCATTACCAATAATCGCCTGACCACCCAGACCAATGAGATGGTGACGTTCTTTTCCCTGGCTCGAAGTGAGGCGGTAAATAGACGAACTGAGGTACGTGTTGTACCCACCGATCCGGCAGACTGGTCCCAAGGCCTGTCAGTTATAACGGATGCAAACAAAGATGGGGATTTTACCGACAGCGAAGACCTGCTGCGGTTAAGCAGCCCCCTGGAAGGGGAAAGCATATTAACGGCTGATGCAGAAAATAATCTTACTAATCCCTATGTTGCCTTCAATTCCCGCGGGGCATTGCAGCCTGTTGGAGACACTTTTGCCTATCAACTCACAGCACCAGCCTGCACTGGATCTGAGACCCGCATCATAACCGTCGCAACCACGGGGCGTATCAGCGCCTCACGCCTGGACTGTCCCTAGGAGCGCACCCTATGGATAGGAACAGATGTCGGCCAAAGCAAAATCAACGGGGCTTTTCGTTGATTGAGGTAATGGTTGCCGTGTTTATTTTGTCGGTAGGCCTGTTGAGTGTTGCCGCATTGCAGATCCTTGGCTTGAAAAACACCCACAGTGCATATCTGCATTCACAGGCGACAACTTCGGCCACTGACATCATTGACCGGATGCACATTAATCGTGATGGTGCCCTGGCTGGCGGTTATGACATTGTTATTGGCACCTCTGCACCGGGTGGCGGCACCATTGCAGCAAATGACCTTGGTGGCTGGAAAACAAATCTGGATGCCGGTTTACCCTCTGGTGATGGAGCAATTGACTGCTCAACGGTTTCTGGTCTCTGTGTGGTAACGGTGCAGTGGGATGACAGTGGTGGAACGGCTGGCAGTACTGCTGCCCAGATTGTGCTGAGGGCACGGCTGTGAGCAGGCGTATTTATCACGACTCCTATCCTCTGCGGCAGACGGGGTTTAGTCTGGTCGAGCTATTAATTGCCATGCTGCTCAGCCTTATTGTTACCGCAGTTGTGTTGCAGATCTTTGTCAGTTCCAACCAGACCTATCGTGTACGAGAGCAGGTGGCGCTGCTTGCTGAAAATGGTCGTTATGCAACAGAGCTGTTGCAGCGTGACCTGCGCATGGCTGGATATTCTGGCTGCAGAACGCTTGCTGGTTTAAGTCCGAATGTGATTGCAAAAAACCCGCCGGCGTTTTCTGGGTTTGCAGATGGCTTGCAAGGATTTGAGCTTGGATCAGGCTGGACCAACCCCACCGCTATCACGCAGTTAGCAGGTACGGACGTGGTGGTGATTAGGCGGGCTACCGGCCTTGGTGTGCCACTCACTGGAAATATGGTTGCCCTGAATGCCAATATCCAGATTGCTTCAAATCCCTATGGCTTTGCAGCAAATGATGTGTTGTTGGTTACTGATTGTGAGGCGGCGGATCTGATTCGAGCTACCAATGTGTCTCAGGGAGGCGGCACGGTCGCCATTGCTCATGCCATGAGTACCAATATAGACAACCGTCTCTCCAAGGCCTATCAGGCAAACGCCATGGTGATGGGCTTTTCAGCCAATACCTATTTTATTGGAGAGAATGCCGAGAGTGGCAGCTCCCTCTACATGCTTCCATTTGAATCGACAGATGCTCTTGAGCTAATACCAGGTGTGCAGGATTTGCAGATCCAATATGCCATAGACAAGGGTAACGATGGTGTGCCGGATGAATACGTAGACGCGTCTGCCGTGTCTGACTGGCAAGAGGTTATTGGGGTCAATGTCGGCCTGCTTCTGCATACGGCAGATAACATCACTGTTGTTTCTCAACCCTTTACCTTTAATGGAGCAAATGTAAATCCATCCAGTGATAGGCGCCTGCGTTCCTCCAATTGGGTGGCAATTGCATTAAGGAACCGATTGAATTAGGCGCCAAATATGTTGAAAGATCAAACAGTGAACAAGCAGCAAGGAGCCGTGCTCATCATAGCCCTGCTGTTTCTGCTGATCGTGACACTGCTGGGTGTTTCAGCCATGCAGAGTTCCGTTATGGAGGAACGTATGGCCGGTAATATGCATGATCACAATATGGCATTTCAGACCGCAGAGTCTGGGCTGCGGGATGGTGGAGACTGGCTGCTGTCACTGACTGGGCGTCCATTGCCGGATGGGACAGCGAGTAATGGTGTCTACACAGACGGCAGTATTGGAGCTGAGCCAGCAGATTACACTTTTGATTGGGATGGTCTGGGCACTGACTATGGCACTAATACCTCAAATAACGCGGGTGATTTTCCGCACAATGCCAAGGCTCCCATCTATGTTATTGAGGAGACCGCATTTGTCTCTGATAGCCTCAATCCGGAATCCAAGGCCAAGGGGGCTGGCAAATATTACTACCGGGTTTCAGCTGTGGGCTATGGCGGGTCCGATGCATCTGAGGCGGTAGTGCAATCCGTTTATGAGAAACGCTTCAAGTGAGGACCGACCAATAAATAGGCGGTGATGATTATGAAGAGCACAAACAGACAACTGTTGCATATCATAGGGGGTGCCTGCGTCGTCCTATTTGCGCTATCGCGGCCGGCCCATGCAACGTTGGTTGAACTCAGTGATGTCCCGCTTTATGTGCTGGAGGGGGTCGGCCCAAATATCATCCTGACCATGGATGATTCCGGCAGTATGTATTGGTCCTTCATGCCGGATGGTGTGTTTTGGCAGAATACGACCAAGCGTGCCAAATCCTCTGCCTACAATCGCATCTATTACGATCCCAGCATCAACTACATGCCGCCGGTGGATCAGAATGGTGCTTCTCTGGGTGATGCAACTTTTACTGCGGCTTGGAACGATGGCTTTAACAAAGCCGACTGTACGCTCAATCTTTCTGTGAACTACCGCCCCACTTGGTATTACGGTAACCACTGTGACGGTACAGATGATTTCAAGGAGTATGCGGGTGCAGCCGAGCCTGCCTATTATTACCTGTTTGATACAAGTAACAGTAACTGCGACGGTACAACGGATGATGATGACTGTTATGACAAGGTGGTTGTGAGTTCGTCTTCAGGGCCTGGCAGCACGGATGAGCGTGTCAACTTTGCAAACTGGTACAGCTATTATCGTAAACGTATCTATCTCACCAAGACATCAGCCTCCCGGGCATTTGCCAATCTGAGCGGCGATTTTCGAATGGCCCATCAGACTATCAATGCCGGTGGCGCCAATAATCTTAACTCGGTGGAGAAGTACGCCGGTGCTGCACGCAGCAGCTTCTTTCAGTGGTTGTTTGATGTGCCGGCATCCGGTAGCACCCCTTTGCGTGCCGGTATGAAACGAGCCGGTGATTATCTCTCAACAGCCGAACCCTATCGTGATGAACCAACCAACAGCAGCAGCCCGGAAAGGGCTTGTCGCCAAAATTTTCAGGTGATGATGACAGATGGTTATTGGAATTCCACCGCAGGTGTCAGTGATAACGCGGACAACCAAAACCATACCCTTGCGAACAATGAGTTCAATATCACCAGCTATACCCCCCGTGCTCCCTATAAGGATGGCAACAGTGCCTTTTTGGCAGATAACGCCTTCCACTATTGGGCGACGGATCTGCGGCCGTCATTAGGCAATGAGGTGCCGACCAATATTTCCGATCAGAGCAGCGATATTGATGGTGACGGGGATGTCGATAATACCGACATCTTCTGGAATCCAAAAAACAATCCGGCAAGCTGGCAACACATGGTCAACTATACCATCGGTATGGGTGTGGACGGCCAGCGTGCCTTCCCCGGTGATTATGCTGATCTGTTGAGTGGTTCAACAAGCTGGGGAGGAGATCATATTGATGATCTGTGGCATGCGACCATCAATAGCCGTGGCAAATATTTTTCAGCCTCCAATGCATCCGAGATGGTGGCATCCTTTGCAGATATTGTCGGCAATATCATTGACCGTACCGGTTCATCAGCGGCGGTTTCTCTGAATGCTGGTGCAATAATGACCGACACCCAGGTGTATCAGGCACGTTTTGATACCAATGGCTGGACCGGTCATCTGTTGGCCAAAAGTGTCTCCAATGGTTCGAATTGCGGTACAGTTCCTATCGGCACGGTCTGTCAGACCCTGTGGGATGCGGCATGCAGCCTTGATGGTGGTACCTGTGAAGCGACAGGTGCCTCAGTGACAGCCCAGAGCAGTCGACGCATCATTACCACGAATAGCAGTACAAATCAGGGTGTGGCTTTTAACTGGGATGCATTGTCCACCGGACAACAGGGGCAGTTGCGTGACCCGGATGGGGCGCTTGGGGCCGCACCACAAGGCACGGTTCAGTATGGTAAGGATGTGCTTGCCTTTCTCCGTGGCGATCATTCCCTTGAAGTATCCAATGGCGGCACCTTCCGAAATCGCACAAGCATTCTCGGCGACATCATTCATTCCAACCCTATCTATGTGGGGCCACCCGGCCGTTATTACGAAACCAATTCAAATTTTTCAGAGGCCGTATCCTATGCAGCCTTCGTATCCAGTAATGCGGGGCGGTTGCCCATGGTCTATACGGGAAGCAATGACGGCTTACTGCACGGCTTCCTAGCAAGCAGTGGTGAAGAACGGATTGCCTTCCTGCCAAATGAGGTGTTTGGAAATCTTTGGAAGCTGCATGCAACGGATTATGCTCATACAAGCTATGTGGATGGCCCGTTGGTGGAAGGGGATGTCTATTTTGGCGGTGCTTGGCACAGTGTCATTGTCGGTGGTCTGGGCCTTGGCGGGCAGGGCTACTATGCCCTGAATGTAACCAACCCGATAACACTCAACGAATCAAATGCCAACAATATCCTATTATGGGAGTTTACCGATGCTGACGACGCAGACCTTGGCTACAGCTATGGTAAACCTGCCATCGTTCGCCTCAATAACGGCAAGTGGGCGGCGGTCTTCGGCAATGGACTCAATAATACGGACAGCTCGGATGCCTCCGTGAGTGGCAATGGCCAAGCGGCAGTGTTTATTGTGGATATTGAGACCGGTGGACTTATAAAGAAACTGGAAACCAACATTGGCAGTGCAGATGACCCCACTGGAGCTTCCAGACCGAACGGCATTATGGGTATTAGCCCGGTTGACTTGGATGGTGATTTTGTTACCGATGCCATATATGCCACGGATCTATTTGGCAATCTGTGGGTGTTTGAACTCTCTTCCAGTAATACAAACCTATGGAAATCAAAATATGGAAACGGCAGCAATCCTGAACCGCTTTATACAGTGAAGGATGCGGGTGGAAATGCGCAGCCGATTACAACGCCACCCGTTGTCGGCAGACACCCTTTTGGCATTGGCGTGATGGTCTACTTTGGCACCGGAAAATATCTGGGACAAGGAGATATTACGGATCTTAGCACCCAGAGCTTCTATGGCATTTGGGACGATGGCGTTACCAATGGCTTTGACCGGACCAAACTACTTGAGCAAACCATCGTTTCGCTACATCTAGATCAATTTCCCGGTGCCGATGCCAGGATCGTTTCAGATAATCAGATCCGTTGGGATGATGGAGAAAATCCTGTGGATCTGGATGAGAAGCGTGGCTGGTTTATGGATCTGCCTGAGTCAGGTGAGCGTGTGCATCAGGAGCCACTGCTAAGGCATGGCAGAATCATCTTTGTCACCGTCACCCCTTCGGATGATCCTTGCCTATCGGGTGGCTCAAGCTGGCTTATGGAATTGGATGCACGCGATGGTTCACGGCTTGACCTGAGTCCGTTTGATTTCAATGGTGATGGTATATTTGGGACACTGGATCTGATACGGGGGAATTATGATGTTA
>Ga0316187_10004731_pt1 | contig 11774 bp, 10 predicted proteins | sample CroRivburrow1_MG_FD_204927 | JGI IMG/M metagenome (GOLD analysis project Ga0316187, IMG submission 204927) | Coastal sediment microbial communities from Maine, United States - Cross River worm burrow 1 | ecosystem: Environmental > Aquatic > Marine > Coastal > Sediment | place: USA: Maine...
AAAAACTACAGTTCGTGGTTCCGATGCTTCGACTGCTGCTCTTAAACTTCCTTCTCCCTTATCATATAAATTCGTTACCTCGAAAACAATGCCGCCTCTTCCTCCTTTTGAATATTTTCCATATCCTTCGGCAGTAGGGAATGCAACTTGTTGAGCAAAACAATTAAAACCGCTAAATGAAAGTATAGCAATACTTAAAACTGCCTTTTTCATTCTATTTCAGGTTTATTGATATATGATATTGTCAAGGCCTTACTTTAGCAATAACACGCTGATATCGGGTTAATTGTGGTGAGCCATTATCCTTTACTTCACAAACGATATGAATGGTAGCTTCTTCTTTTATTTCTTCAGGAACCATAAATGAAGCGTTCCTAGAAGTGGCATTTTTAATGTCAATCTTTCCATTAAAGTTGTCTGCCTCATCATACCTCCACCAAGAGTAACTCAGTTTGTCACCATCCGGATCAGATGTTCCTTTAGCACTCAGCTCAATTTTCCTACCGGGTTTTGTGGTTATATCCAGCGCGTTGGTCAGTTTAACAACAGGAGGATGGTTGGCTTCATCATAAGATTTCACGCACCAGTTGGCTCTTGCTGCAAAATCATTCTGCAAGACATCTGACCAGCGCCATATTGGTTTAAAGTATTCTTTTCGCTGTTCTGCAGTTGATGTAGATTCATTTCGTAAACTATTACGGCCCCAGGCTGAACTGGAATACCAACGTCCTTCAGGATATTCATAACCCACTATTGGAACAGGATCGAGCCACGTGTTGCTGCGAACATTTATATACCTGCCACCCCATCCACCATAGGCTGGTGATTCCATATTTCTTAATCCTGTATTAATATTATGTATAAATGCGGGCGAATCACCTTCCGAGCGAAAATCTCCATCATCAAAATTCTTATCTGTATTTATATGTGCCTTGTAGAGTGAGCATAAAGAACCATGATTTTCTAATATGTTTTCTTTCATCCATTCACCTTTAAAATACTTATGCATTTCCTCAGGCTGAACTTTGTCCCAGCGGTATGCAAGCGCTTCAAACTGATCGGAGATAATAGTTAGAATATCATACTTCCCCCAATTCGGCCTGATATAAGCTTGAAAAGTGGAATCCTGTTCCCAGATGAAGAAAAAGCGCAGTTTATTGGCCACATATTCCATTTTTTCCGGATGTTCTTCTTCGATAGTTTTCAACGCCCGGGCAATAGTGTTTGTGCCACCCCATGCCTGAATCCAGATGGGCTGGTCATCTGATTCGTCAAGCAGGACTTTGGTGATATGTTGCGAACCAGGTGTGATAGAATCCATTTCTCCTTCAGTTTCTACATTTCCAAGGAAAGCAATTGATTTTAAATATTCCGGTGAAGGATACTTATTGTCATGTAAACTCAAGTTAGGATATACTTGTGAATAAGCTTCAATGTAAGGGTCAAGCCAGTTGTCACCTGCCCAATTGTGACCATGCCAATGATATTGGGAACTCGAAGTTACTATGCCCTCAATGGTAAATTCATTTGCATAGAGTAGAAATCGTACCATGGAGCATTCATCGTCGATTTCTCCATCTGATGTTACAATAATCCGTGGTTTTGAATCCTCAACTGATTTGTTGTCCCCATTAAAAGCAGAACAAGAAGATAACAATGTGATAAGAATTATTAATAAATAATAAGGTTTAAATTTGATTGTAAAATCTATAATTTTCATTATTTTTCTTTTTAATCTTGAATTATTTCAACCATTTCCATCTTTCCGCCCAATCCATAAGGAATTCTTTGCGCCATTTTGAAACCGTTTTTGCTCCTTGCTGTTCTCCAATAAAATAGGCTTTGTCCGGATGATCGCTGTACCAATTGTTCCCTAGCTGATAGTCTTCGTTCGTTGGTTTTCCAGGCCAAGGAATAACGCTTACAAAAGAACCGGTTTCGGTTTCAAAGCCCGGGATATCGCTGGTCATGGCATAGGTGCAAGTTTCTGGCTTTTTGGAAGAATACCGTACGCCATAGTTGCCAGCTCCAAGGTAATAGCCAGGCCATTTTTGATTGGATATTTCTAAACTAAAGCAACTTGAATCTGAGGGTATATCTACTTCTGGTCCTTTAAAATACCACTCGACCACCGAGTACGTGGTCACAGTATCTTCAATAGAGCTGTTGCGGTTGAACACATTTTTTGTGCTGTAGCGAATAGGTCGAAAGGAGCCTCCCCAACTTTCTCCATAAGGATCGTCAGGATTTCCATTCATGACATAAACTAGTGATGGGGTATCGCCCATTTTGATGTGTCCATTGTAATGATTTTTGAAGTCAGCACCCATGGCGCCAATCCCTCGAATGAAATTATCATAGAATTGGTCATTTTTTAATTCTTCCGGTGATTCTGAATCGAGGAACCATCCTCTATAGGTTGCATTGGCCTCAATCATCCACAGATTGGGGTAATTGTGAGCGATGTATGCATATGCATTGACACTCCATTTTTTATTGGGTCCTCCAATCCAGTAAACCTTGATTTTTTTTTCTATCTCAGGGTCATCATGCAGCGCCTGGGCCAGATCTTCCAAACCTCCCCATACCAATATATAAAGTGGCTGATCATTTTCTTTTTTTGCGCATTGGATAATCCAATCTGAACCTTCAGAGGATTTACTCCAACCCTGGAAAGGAGCTGCCTCAAGGGATCCTTGTTTGCAAATACTTTTTAATTCTTCTGAAGTTGGAAAACCTGCAGCATGAGCTTGTAGTTTTGGGAGATCCTTTTCATACAAGTCAATCATTTTAAGTAAATGCTCCTTTCTTCCTAAGCCATAAGGGGAAGAAATGAGTCCTTCAGTTTGAAAGAGGTTGGCATACATCATGAAATGGATGATGGACTGAAAATCATCAGGATCTGTTCCGCCGATATCACTAGAAATGATAATCCTGGCCTTAAATTGATCTTGTCTACCTCTGCAAAAGCTAATAAAAAGCGGAAGGATAAGAAGTATACTGAGCATACTGCGATTTTCAATCAACCGAAATTGGAACATTTCTTATAGTTCTTTTAATTTTTTTAGTAGTGATGCTTTCTTCTCCTAAATGGGAGGTATTCGATGGTAAAGTTACTAAAAAACAAATTAAACGAAAATAAAAGAAAATAAACAAAAAAATATTAGCTTTGAATATTCAACGTTTGAAAACCATATTTTAATGCTTGCGATTCAACGAAGAGAAAAAATTCTCGATCTTCTGAAAGAAGATGGTTCTGCTAAGGTGATTGATCTGGCTCGGATATTTAGGGTGACGGAAGTGACTATCCGTCAGGATTTGGAGAAACTTGGGAAGGATGATTTGGTGGTACGAGAACATGGGGGAGTTTATCTCAAAAATGTGGAAGCGCAGGTCAGGAGCCTAGCCTTGGTCAATGCAAATCAATTCAAGGAAGCAAAGGAAATGATTGCAGAAAAATGTCTGGAATTTATTCATCCTGGAGATGCGATCATTTTGGATTCCGGCTCTACAACTACAGAAATTGCTAAAAAGATCAAAAACATCAATGGACTTACTGTAATCACCAATGCCCTAAATATTGCTTTGATGCTGGGTGAGAACCCTAACATTGAGGTGGTGATGACAGGTGGAGAATTCAAGGCGCCAACACTTTCACTAACAGGGCAGAAGGCTGCAGATTTCTTTAGGGGGTTGAATGTTCAAAAGCTATTTTTGGCAACAGCAGGAATTTCGCTTAAGTCAGGATTGACTTACCCAAGCATTAGCGATTTAGTAGTGAAGAAGGCAATGATCGATGCTGCAGAGACCACTTACCTTGTGGCTGATTCATCCAAAATTGGTAAAAGCGCTTTTGCCAGTCTGGGAGCACTGGGCTTGATCGACTATATCATAACAGATAGCAACATTGATGAGAAACACAGGCAGGTTTTTCATGACCATGAAATTGAATTGATTATTGCAACCAAATGAAATGAAACGAAAATAATAGTAAACCGCTAAACATCCCCTGTATTGATTTTTCTTAATAAGTCCTTCAACTGTAAGATAAAGAAATAGCAGACCTTAAAGAATAACATATGAAAAAGCAGAAAATCACTTTAGGTGTAATCATTGGAAACAGAGACTTTTTCCCTGACAAACTTGTTTCTGAGGCTCGTATGGAAGTGCTGAAGGTTCTGGAAGGACAAGGAATCAGCGCTGTTCTATTGGGTGAAAATGACACAAAACTTGGTGGAGTTGAATCCTTTCAGGACGCAAAAAAGTGTGCTGATTTATTCAAGAAACGCAAAGATGAGATTGCGGGTGTACTCGTAGTACTTCCGAATTTTGGTGATGAGCGCGGTATTGCGGATACGTTGCATTTGGCAGATTTAAAAGTACCCGTGCTTATTCAGGGATATCCTGATGAGTTAAATAAACTCAATGTTGCTAACCGTAGAGATTCCTGGTGTGGTAAGATCTCGGTATGCAATAACTTATATCAATATGGCATTAAATATACATTGACGACCAGGCATGTAGTATTGCCATCTGATGCTTCATTTAAAGCTGATCTTCAGCAATTCCTTGGAATATGCAGGGTGGTAAAAGGCCTGAAGAACGTACGGATTGGAGCCATTGGAGCCAGACCTACAGCATTCAATACCGTGCGGTATAGTGAAAAGATCCTTCAGAAAAATGGTATTTCCGTGGTGACATGTGACCTTTCTGAAATCCTTGGCAATGCCAACAAATTGGCTAAGGATGATATCCGAGTAAAACAACATTTGGAGAAAATCCATAATTATGCATCAGTTGGTAAAACTCCGGGTCAAGCACTTGTACAGATAGCGAAGCTTGATGTGGTCCTGAATGATTTCATGATCGCCAATGATCTGGACGCAAATGCGATTCAATGCTGGACATCGCTGCAGCAAAATTACGGTTGCAATGTCTGCACTAGCTCCAGTATGTTTAGCGAAGGGATGATACCAAGCGCTTGCGAAGTAGACGTTACAGGCACGTTGAGCATGTACGCCCTGCAATTGGCTTCGGGCTCACCTAGCGCCTTAGTGGACTGGAACAATAACTATGCGGATGATGATGAGAAATGTGTGCTTTTCCATTGCGGCAACTGGGCAAAATCATTCCTGCCTGATATTGAAATCAGTAATGCTCCTATCCTGGGATCTACGGTTGGAGTTGAAAATACCTATGGGGCATTGGATGGTCGTACACCAGCTGCACCTTTGACATTTGGTAGAATCAGCACTGATGATACTAAAGGAGTAATGAAAACCTACGTGGGTGAAGGTCAATTGACTGATGATGAGCTAAAAACTTTTGGCAACAAAGCTGTAGCACAAATCCCTAATCTGCAAGGATTGATGCAATATGTGTGTAAAAATGGGTTTGAGCATCACGTCGTGATGAATGCCTCGCATACCTCGGGGGCATTAAAAGAGGCTTTTGAGAATTACATGGGTTGGGAAGTGTATCATCATAATGGGTAAGTGATTTAAAAGAATCCTTTCAAGCTTAGCGCAAGACGAAAAATATGATTATTACAAAAAAATGATAGACAGAGAATTGCAATTAAAATCCGTACGCCTAAGGAAGAACCTCCTGAAGTACATTTATCGGGCGAAGGCCGGGCATACGGGGGGTAGTTTGTCGTGTGTAGATATACTCAATGTCTTATATAACCGAGTCCTGAATGTGGATCCAAATAATTTCCTGCAGCTGGACAGGGACAGGTATATCCAGAGCAAAGGGCATTCTGTGGAGGCGCTGTATGTTACCTTGGCAGATCGTGGTTTTTTCCCCGAATCGGATTTGGAAACCTTATGCCAGTATCAATCCCATTACATTGGTCACCCGACTAAAAAAGTCCATGGTGTTGAGCAAAATACAGGGGCACTTGGGCATGGATTACCGATATGTGTAGGTGAAGCTTTAGCGGCTAAAATGGATGGTAAATCCCATCGGATTTTCACTTTATTGGGAGATGGTGAATTGCCAGAGGGCTCGAATTGGGAAGCTTTCCTATCTGCGGCACACTACAAATTGGATAACCTGTACGCAATCCTGGACAACAACAAACAACAAATCACAGGCTCTAATCTGGAGGTGATGAATACTGATTCGATTAAGGAAAAACTGGAATCATTTGGCTGGGTTGTGAAGGAAGTTGATGGACACAATCCGGATGAATTGGAAGCGGCTCTCAATAACGGGCCTTTCGCAGAAGGAAAACCGAATTTTATCATAGCCCATACCATTAAGGGAAAAGGAGTGAGTTATATGGAGCGCGTGATCAAATGGCATCATGGTGTACCTAGTGCAGAGCAATTTGAACTGGCTAATAAAGAATTGGATGAGGCAGCTGCATTGATATAAATGAGGATAAATGGAATTAGATAAAATCAAAGAGAAAGATCTGACAATGGGTAAAGCCAACCTGGAGGTTTTTTCTGAAACCATTTGGAATTTGGCAGCTCAAGACAGAAATATCCTCGCAGTAACCAGCGATTCCAGGGGATCGGGAAAGCTTGTTCCATTTGGGCAGAAATACCCAAATCAAATAGTGGAGATAGGCATCGCCGAACAGAACCTTGTAGGTGTGGCGGCCGGTTTGGCTTCTGCGGGAAAGAAAGTATTTGCTGTATCCCCTGCTTGTTTTCTAACTGCACGTGCATTGGAACAGATCAAGAATGATGTGGCGTATTCTGACAATCCTGTTAAGTTGATCGGTATTAGCGCGGGTGTTAGCTATGGAGCGCTTGGCACCACACATCACAGTTTACATGATTTTGCAGCTTTACGAGCAATTAATAATATGACAATTGTAGTTCCTGCGGATAATTTCGAGACAGAGCAAGCGATCAAAAAAGCGGCAAACCTTGATAAACCGATCTACATCCGTTTTGGTAAAAAAGCCATGCCATTCCTTGGTGAAGAAAACCAAACATTTGAATTTGGAAAGGGCAGAGTCGTGAGGGAAGGAGCAGACCTGACTATCATAGGTTGTGGTGAGACGGTTTACCCGGCATGGCAAGCAGCTAGTGCACTGGAAGATAAGTATGGAGTAAAGGCCGCTGTGGTCAGCATGCATACCATCAAGCCGCTGGACACAAATTTACTAGATTATTTAGCAGCCAATGGCAAACCCATTATTACCGTAGAAGAACACATGGTGAATGGAGGTCTTGGTGAAGCTTGCGCTTCTTATTTGTTTCAAAAGGGAGTAAGCAATCAATTTAAAATCGTCGGTATTCCTGATGAATACACTGTTACTGGTTCGCAAATGGAAATCTTTAACCACTATGGAATTTCCCAGGATGGTATTTTTTTGAAAGCCAAAGAACTACTTCGAATTTAATCATGAAACACAGGATGAAACATATAACTCTTTTCCATATTCCTTTTCTGTTATTAACTCTGGCTATGTTTTTAGGATGTAGTACTGAGAAGAAAGATTCGCAGGAAGAGGCAAAAAAAGTTGCAGTCATTATTTCTACACTAAACAATCCATGGTTTGTGGTTTTGGGCGAAACTGCTGCCAATCGTGCGATGGAGTTGGGATATAAGGCAACTATTTTTGATTCTCAAAATAATACAGCACTTGAGACAGATCATTTTGAGAATGCCATTGCCTCAGGTTTTGATGCTGTCCTATTTAACCCTACTGACGCTGATGGATCAATTGCCAATGTTCGCATGGCGAAAAGGGCTGGCATACCGGTTTTTTGCATGGACCGTGAGGTAAATGCCACGGATGCTGCTACCAGCCAAATTTTATCAGATAGCTATGCAGGATGTGTCGCCATTGGCAAGTATTTTGTCGAAAAACTAAACAAGAAGGGCAAATATGTAGAGATTCTTGGTCTGGTTGGTGACAACAATACATGGAGTCGTTCCAAAGGCTTTCATTCCGTAGTAGATCACTATCCGGAGCTAAAGATGGTTGCGCAACAAAATGCAGATTTTGATCGAAACAAATCAATGGAAGTACTGGAGTCGATCCTGCAGGTACATCCCGATATCAATGGCGTCTTCTGTGGAAATGATGCGATGGCCATGGGAGCCTATCAAGCACTGGTATCGGCCGGAAAAGCAGAGAATGTAATGGTATTTGGATTTGACGGGGCAGCTGATGTGGTCAATTCTATTCAGCAAAAAAAGATTCTGGCGACTGGAATGCAGTTTCCAAAATTGATGGCTAAAACGGCGGCAACCTACGCACATGAATATTTTAATGGCAAACGAGACTTTGCTCAAAAAGTGCCAGTAACTGTTGAAATGGTTAATCAGGAAAATGTCGATGGATATGTGGCTTATGGAGGTGAATAAAAATGAGTAATGGATGATGAGTAAAGGAATTAAATACACCATTGGAATAATCATTGCAGGAATTGTGATCTACAATTCTATGTATTTCAGTCCCTTGGATAAAAAGCTAGCTGAAGAACATAAAATTGTCTTTGATGCAAATTCATTTGTCAACAGTATTTGGGAAAAAGAATTGATTAATGTGTATGATTCGGCCACAGATTTGACGGAACTGATCGCGATGCTCAATGAAGATCCTGAGCTTACTTTCAGGGATCAAGCAAATGCTCTCGGGATAGGCAATATCGGTTACTTCAGAGTGAAAGGTGAAGGGACTGTGATGCGTGTGACTGAGAACAATGTTTTACTGAAAGTAGCAGGCCAAATCGTTGAACTTGAAACTGAATTCATTTTTGGAAACGCTGTGCGTGATGCATCTGGGCTTGTCAAAGTAAATGATTATGACCTTACATCTGATTTTAATAGCATTTCTGAATCAATCAATGATAGAATAAGAAGAGAGGTAATCCCAAATTTCAGAGCAAAGGTAGAAGAGGGTAATACGGTTAGCTTCAATGGGGCCCTTGAGTTGAATAAAGCTCATTTGAATTTAAGCCTGCCGGAGGTGATTCCTGTTTCAATCCAAATTATCCCGTAACATGCAAGTCTTACTGGAAGCACAACATATTACAAAAAAATTTTCGGGTGTTACTGCGCTCAGCGAAGTTAGTATGCGAATTGAGAAAGGAAAAGTGATCGCATTGATCGGGGAAAATGGTGCAGGAAAATCAACCTTGCTTAAAATCATGTCGGGTATTTATACTGACTATGAAGGTGCTATATTGTTTAAAGGAAAAAAAGTAATTTTTTCGACACCTAAGGATGCCCAGGATCATGGAATTTCCATTATTCACCAGGAGTTAAACCTGATACCCTATCTTACTGTAAGCCAGAATGTTTTTTTAGGAAGAGAACTAATCAACAAACTTGGTTTTTTAGATCATGAAAAAATGAACAAAAAAACCAGCGAGCTAATGGAAAGGCTGCAAATGGAAGTAGATCCATTGGCCATGGTGAACTCATTAAAAGTGGGACAGCAGCAGGTAGTAGAAATAGCTAAAGCAATACTAACTGAATCTGAAGTTCTTTTTATGGATGAGCCAACCTCAGCGATTGGGGAAAGTGAAGTGGAGGTGCTATTCCAAATTATCGATCAGCTGAGATCTGAAGGAAAATCCATAGTGTACATTTCGCACAAGTTGGATGAGCTTTTTGCAATAGCTGGTGATTTTATTGTTTTAAGAGATGGGAAGGCGGTGGGTAAAGGCGAAATGAGTAAAATCACTCGTGATGAGCTCATTGGTATGATGGCTGGGAGGGAAATCAAGGTGACAAAAAAATCGGACAAGAAAAGGCCTGACAAGCAACTGCTTCAGGTGACAAACTTAACGCTAAAGAATCAGGAAAATCCTCAGCGACTGATTCTTAAAGACATTAGTTTTGACCTGAATAACGGAGAGGTCTTGGGAATCTACGGTCTGATGGGGGCTGGTCGAACAGAACTTTGTGAAAGCCTTTTTGGTCTCCATCGACGATCTTTAACTGGGAGTATTGTCCTGGACGGAGTTGAATCCCATTTTAATTCGCCCACAGAAGCCATTGAATCGGGGATGGCACTGGTTCCGGAAGATCGAAAACTGGATGGAATTGTACCCGGAATGTCAGTGGCTGAAAACATCAGCATTACAGTGCTTGACAAAGTACTACGACTTGGTCTGCTCAACAAAAAAAAGGAATCAAAACTGTACGACAAATATGTAGAATCACTCAAAATAAAAGTCAATTCCGAACGCCAACTCATCAAGACTTTGAGTGGAGGGAATCAGCAAAAAGTAGTGCTGGCTAAGTGGATTGAACGAGGGCCAAAGGTACTCATGCTTGACGAGCCAACTCGTGGAATTGATATCAATGCAAAAAATGAAATTTATGAGTTGATCACAAAGCTAGCCAGCTCTGGAATATCTGTGCTGGTTGTGTCATCAGAAATACCTGAAATATTGGCGATTTCAGATCGAATTCTTGTGATGGCCGAAGGTCAGATCACGGCCGAATTTGGAAGTGAAGAAGCTACGGAAAAAAATATAATGAATGCCTGCATTCCTGAATATGTGAACAAATGATATCGGTAAAGAAATATTCAAATATCGCAAAATATCAGTCATTGATAGCTCTATTTATCATGTGTCTGATATTGGCCTTAATGACAGAAAACTTCATGACCACAGACAATTTTTGGAACGTAATGCGGCAAATATCCGTGAACGTTTGTATTTCTGTGGGAATGACATTGGTAATTCTCACAGCTGGAATTGATCTTTCCGTAGGTTCCATTTTAGCTTTATGTGGAGCAATCACTGCGGGGTTATTAAAGCACGGAATTGCAATTCCATCTGCAAATTTATTCATCGGCTTCACTGTTTTTGGTGTGATAATCGCAGGCCTGTTGGCGGGTGGTGCATTGGGTTTTGTCAATGGCTATGCTGTCACTAAATTCAAAGTTCCTCCATTTGTGGCTACCCTGGCCATGCTCACTATGGCACGTGGTTTTACTATGTTATGGACAAAGGGGCACCCGATCACTGGACTTGGAGATTCCTTTGGTTTTCTAGGCACAGGCTGGTTTTTGGGCATTCCCATGCCAGTTTGGATATCGGGCATCATTGTGTTCGTTGCGGTGATTCTGACAAGTAAAACGCGCTTTGGTAGGTATGTTTATGCGATTGGTGGGAATGAAAATGCAGCAAGACTATCAGGAATTCCTATTAATAAAATTAAAATATGGGTTTATGCCTTGGCGGGAATTCTTGCAGCCGCTGGTGGTTTGTTGGTAACAGCAAGGCTGGATTCTGCACAGCCTAATGCGGGTATAAGTTATGAGTTGGATGCGATCGCTGCAGTGGTTATAGGAGGCACTTCTCTGTCAGGCGGTAGGGGAACCATCATGGGGACGGTCTTGGGCGCAATGATCATCGGGGTGCTCAACAATGGTCTTGTCCTGCTTGATGTGTCACCATTCTGGCAGCAGGTAATCAAAGGGATGGTCATACTCCTGGCAGTAATTATCGATAAAACAAATTCAAAAAGCGAATAGAATAAAAATGTCAGATTCATATATCCTTGCAATCGACCAGGGCACGAGCAGTACCAAAACAATTATTTTCGACGCTCAGGGTAAAGCCTTATTCAAAGCAACTGAACCGCTCAAAACCAATTATCTGGATGGCAACAGAGTGGAACAGGAAGCTGAAGAAATTTATCAGAATGTCTTGGCCTCGGTTAAAAAATGTTTAGAGGGCTTTAAAGAAGTTGGTGGTGATGCCAGCTTGATTCAAAGCTGCGGTATTTCAAATCAGCGTGAAACTTTTATTCTCTGGGATAGTAAGGGGCAACCACTATATAAT
>Ga0316187_10004734_pt1 | contig 11770 bp, 9 predicted proteins | sample CroRivburrow1_MG_FD_204927 | JGI IMG/M metagenome (GOLD analysis project Ga0316187, IMG submission 204927) | Coastal sediment microbial communities from Maine, United States - Cross River worm burrow 1 | ecosystem: Environmental > Aquatic > Marine > Coastal > Sediment | place: USA: Maine...
GCCGAGCTGTGCCTCCCGCGCTCATCTTGAAGCGAAGGGTCGAGCGTCGTGTGGATGTACCACTCGACCGAGGGGTTCGATGGCAGGCGCCCTTCCCTGGACTCGGCAAACGCCTCTCGGAGCTTCGCCCGCGTGTCCTGCTCGGGCAGCAGATGAATCGTGGCCCGATGCTGACCACGCCGCTCCGGCAAGCAGGAGAACCTGGGAAGCTCGCGAAGACACAGGTTGACCTTGATGCTCGTGCCCGGGCGGCGGTACTGGTCGATGCGATCGCGCAAGTCGTGAGGGCACCCAGCACCGAGCATCGAGACCAGCCGAAACGGGTCTGCGTTGATGATCACCACGCGCGCACGGTGAAGCCCGCCCTGCTCGGTCGAAACGCCGGTGACGATGCTCCCCCGTGTTTCGATCCTCGCTACCTTCGTATCGAGGACGAGCTCCGCGCCAGCGTGCTGGGCGGCGTCGGCAAGGACTTGGGTGACGGTCCCCATGCCGCCTCGAACGACCATCCAGGTTCCGTCGCTCCCCGGCAATCGGCACATGTTGTGCGCGAGGAAGTTCATCCCGCTTCCGGGCGTGTCCCAGTCTCCACACAGACCCGTAAAACCATCGGTGACCGCGTACATCGCTTCGAGGAGCTCGCTCTGAAAGCCGAAGCGTCCGAGGTAAGCGCCGACCGATCCGCGACACAGGTCGACGAACGTTTCACGGAGCGCTGGGCGCACGTGAAGATCCGCGGTCTCCTCGATCGACAAGGGTGCCTGCAGCCAGGTCGGCGCGACGTCTTCGCGCAACATCGACAGCTCATTCTGAAGCGCGCGGTCGGCGTCGACGTCGCGCTGAGAAAAGAACCGCCCGAGCTGTGCCTCCGTCGCCGCACGGTCCGCGCCCATGAGCAAGTGGCGCCCGTCGGTGGTGGGCAAGAAGTAGTGTGGGTCGCGTCGAATCAAGGGGAACGACACGCCGAGCTCGTGCATGAGCTCGGGGGGCATCAGGCCGAGGAGATACGCGCCCGTAGATTGCCCGACCCCGGGGGCGTGCTTGAAGGGATACTCGGTTCGGCAAGCTCCGCCGGCGACCGGCGCGGCCTCCAAGACGCGAACACGTAACCCTGCACGCGCCAACATCAACGCCGCAACCAGGCCGTTGTGCCCGGCGCCTACGATCAGCACGTCTACGGACCCCATGGCCTCAGTTGATGAAGAAGCTGAAGCCGCCCTCGATGCTCCAGGCATGGTTCGGCGCGCCGGGCGGCATCTTGAAGTACCGCATCCATCGGCCGCGCACTTCGAAGCCCAACCACTCGAGGAAACCATATCCGAGCCCGGCGAACGCGCCAATCGTGCCGGCGCCCTCCACCTGGGTCACCAGCGGGACGCCGAGATACCCCCCAGTGAACGCGCCCGAGAGACGAAGCTTCTTGATGTTGCCTCGGAGTGCGAGCTGAGCGCCACCACCGAAGCCGGGATCGTCGAGCGGCCAGCTCCTGCCGAGCCACTGAAAGTAGGCGCCGATATGCAAGGGCCCGGCCACTCCGTAGGAGCCGTCCAGCCAGAGGGTCGGCTGCCATTTTCGCTGCCCGGAGAACTTGGAGATCGTGCCACCAAAGACCCCGTCGAAGATGACGAGGTCATAGGGATCCGCAGACGCCGTCCGTATGGGGTCGAGCACCGACAACGAGCACAGCACGGCAAGCATGAGCGCGAATCGCTTCACGCCCATGGCAGTTACCACAACTCAGGTAGCGGCTCCCAAAACCTGGGGGCAAAAAGGGCGGCTCAGCCGGCTATCGCTTGGACGATGGCATCCGATACGTCGAACTTCTTGAGGAAGTCAGCCCGCGCTTCCTTCATGTGGCTGACCCACTGCTCGTAGTCCGTGTGCCGTCCACGGCCGTCGTAGAAGCGGCGCGGGTCGAGAATCTCGGCTGGCACCTTTTTGACGAGTTCCGCGTTCTCCGGCGCATCGACGTCGACGATCTCGTAGCCGAAATCCGGGTCTTTCTTCCACTTGATCTTCTCGCTCAACAGGGCCTCCAGCATCGCACTCGAATGCCGGATCTTGATGTTGAGCGCCTTGTTCTCTTTCGCGTCGCTCGCCTCGCCGCCGATGTAGCCGGTGTTCATCAGCCACATCGTCACGCCCGGCATGGTGGCCGCGAGCTCAGCGAAACGCTTCGCCTGAAGCCCGTGCTTCGCCGGGAAGAAAGGCTGCGTGAATGGCGAACGCGTCTTACCGCGGTCCTTGCCAGCCGCACTGGTCTTCGACGTCTCGCCAAGCATGAAGTAACCAGCGGCCTGCTCGGGCGAAGTGAAGCGAACGATGCCGGGCATTGCGGCGTCGTAGCCTTCATCGCGGTTGAGGATACCCATCGACTTGACCTGCGGAATGTTGTGCAGGTCGGCGGCCTCAGGGATCGAGCTCATTGGCACGATCGAGCGGCCGTTTTGCGTCCAGACCACGAAATCCCAACCGTCCGCCGGAATGCCGTGGCTGTTGACCACATCGTCGACTTTCACCTCGCCAGAAATGTACTTGTCGACGTTCTCCGCGTTGGCGCCAGTGGCGATGAGAATGTCGCGTAGGCGGCTGACTTCGTCGATCGAAAGCACGCCCTTGGTGAAGTGGAACGAGCCATCCGGCTCGAGGAAGACATTCTCGATCCAGGCCTCGGAGCCAGTGGTCGCGGTGAACAGGACCGGCTCGGTCTCGAGCGACAGGCCGTCAGTCTTGGCGAAGCAGCCGTTCTCGGTGATCGACAGAGCGCCATGAGGCCAAAGCGCCACCATGTCGTCCTGAATCGGCTCGGTGATGTCACCCTGTTTCGAGAACGTGGTGGTGGTCTTGCCGGTGCCCGAGAGCCCCATGATCGTCATAGTGAGCTTGCCGCCACGCGCATCGGTAACCGCCTTCGCGCCTGCGTGCAGAACGAGCCCGCCCTTTTGATACACGTAGTGGTTGAGCATGCGAAGGATGCCCTTCTTCGACTCGCCGAAGTAGTCGGCGCCCATGACGTACGTCGTCCAGTTCTCCATATCGACGATAATCGCCTGACCACCAGGCATATCGTCGAGCATCAGGTCCGGCGTGTAGAAGAGCCGAAACGTGGGCTCGAACGGCGCGGCCAACTGTTCCGCAGCCTCGACCTCGGAACGGGGGAACGCGAGGATCTGTTGCATGCCGGCAATGTTCGCGCCCTCAGGTGTGTAGAGCCAGGTCGTACCAAAGGCGCCGTCACCAAGACCCACGTAACCATCGATGGCGATGAGCTTGCCTTTTTCGGCGATGTACTTCGCCTGGCGCTCGATCAAGCCACGGGCCTTGTCCGGGTCAATGATCTGATGGCTCCATCGATCCTGGGTATCGATGATGTACGTGTAACCGGCCATGCGCGCTTTGTTGCGCGACACCTTGTTGATACTGCCAACCGCCGTCTGCTGAACGCACGGGGTGTGCGCTAGCGCAAGCTCGCGCAGCTCGGGCTGGGTTGGGTTCTCGATGTACTCGACGTCGAACGGACGGGGGTCTCGGGTCGCCATAATCTCTCCGTTTTCGTCTTGGCCTCTGGGAGCAAAACGCCCATTGGGCAAGCTCAGACAGTGCCATATGCCAATGTTTCTTGCGAGTGTCCAGGTCCAGCGAGAGTTGCAGCCCACCGGACACGAAGTAAGCTCCGCGCAGTGCGTGCGCTGCCGCTAAATTTTCGCGAAGGCTCGCGTTTTGACGAGTCCAGCTGGAGCGATTGGCGCTGGCAGGCGCAGCACTCGGCCACCGATTTACAAGCTCTCGACAAGGCTCTGACCCTGACGGACGCGGAGCGAATCGGCGCCAGCCGCGCGATGGCCGCGGGACTGCCGATTTCAATCACGCCGTACTATCTCTCCCTCTGTGACCCGCTCGACCCAAACTGCCCAATTCGACGGCAGTGCATCCCCCGGGCCGAGGAGGCGATCGCTGTCGAAGGCGACCTCCGCGACCCCTTGGGTGAGGAGGCCCACGAGGTCGCGCCTCATCTGATTCGGCGGTACCCGGACCGTGTTCTCCTGGTCGCGACCGATCGTTGCGGCGTCTACTGTCGATTCTGTACGCGATCCCGGCTTGTCGGGGATGGAGGGGGGGCACGCTCGATGGCCGCACTCGAGCCGGCATTCACGTGGATCGAGGCCCATCCCGAAGTCCACGACGTCATCGTCTCGGGCGGCGATCCCTGCGTGATGTCCACCGAGCGGCTGGCCCGGTTGCTCCGCCGGCTCCGTACGATTGACCATGTCGACTACGTGCGTCTGGCCACACGGGCGCCGGTCACTCTCCCCCAGCGGATTACCAAGGAGCTCTGCAGCGCCATCCGGGAAAGCCACGAAGCCACCTGGATCATGACCCATTTCAACCACCCGAAAGAGCTCACCGACGAGGCTCGCGCGGCCTGCGCGCGCCTTGCGGACGCTGGCCTGCCAGTCATGAATCAGACCGTCCTGCTTCGAGGGGTCAACGACGATTCGAACACGCTCGAAGCGTTGTTTCGAGGCCTGGTCCGCTCGCGCGTTCGGCCCTACTATCTCTTGCAAATGGACCCAGTCCGCGGAACTGGGCACCTGCGGACGCCTTTGCGGCGCGGGGTCGAGCTGATGGCAGCCCTTCAAGGGCGCGTCAGCGGGATCGCGCTCCCAAAGCTCATCGTCGATACACCGGGCGGCCTCGGCAAAGTACCGATCGGGCCGAATTACCTGGTGAGCGAGGAAGGCGGCGTCACAGTGCTGGAAACCTTCCGCGGCGATTTCGTGGAGTACTACGACCCCCCCGCGCTCTGAAACCTCTGCTTTTTCCGCCCGCCAAGTGGCAAGCAACGGCCGGTGGATGTATGAATCGGCCGCCTGGCACGCCGGGCTCTGAGGAGAACCCATGCAACGAGCCCTGACGCTGCAACAAACGACCATCGGCAAGAAGGTCATCATGGCCCTCTCCGGGCTGATCATCGTCGGCTTCACGATCGGCCACTTCCTGGGCAACCTAAACCTCTACCTCGGCCCCGAAGCCATGGACGGCTATGCCGAGAAGCTTCAGAGCTTGCCGCCTCTCGTTTGGGGAACGCGGTTGGTGCTACTCTTTGCGCTTGGCGCCCACATCTCGTCCGCCCTCTCGCTATGGGCGCGCAATCGTCAGGCTCGGGGCTCGCGCTATCAGAAGCGCAAGGACCTCGCGACCGACTACGCAGCGCGCACGATGTATTGGTCAGGCCCGATTCTTCTTCTCTTCATCATCTACCACTTGTTGCACTTCACGATCCTTCCGGCTCATCCCGGTGAGGTATATCGGAACGTGGTCGAAGGGTTTCAGAACCCGTTGATCGCCAGTGTATACATCGTGGGCAATGTCGCCCTCGGCTTTCACATCTTCCACGGCATCTACAGCGCGTTCCAGACGCTGGGCGCCAACCATCCTCGCTACAACTCGTATCGCCGCGATGCAGCCATCGCGATTTCGGCCGCGATCACGATCGGGAACCTGTCGTTCCCGATCGCGGTGCTCGCGGGGATCGTCACACTGTAAGGATCGTCATGGAACTTCGATCGAACGAACCGACCGGTCCCATCGAAAACCGCTGGGAAAAGCACAAAGAGGCGAACAAGCTCGTCGCGCCGGCCAATCGCCGGAAGTACACCGTCATCGTCGTCGGCAGCGGGCTTGCCGGTGGCGCGGCAGCCGCATCGCTCGGCGAGATGGGCTACAACGTCAAGTGCTTCTGTTATCAGGACAGCCCACGGCGCGCGCACAGCATCGCCGCCCAGGGCGGCATCAACGCCGCCAAGAACTACCAGAACGACGGCGACAGCATCTATCGCTTGTTCTACGACACCGTGAAGGGCGGCGACTTCCGCTCGCGTGAGTCGAACGTGTACCGGCTTGCCGAGCTGAGCGTGCAGATCATCGACCAGGCGGTGGCGCAGGGTGTGCCGTTTGCCCGCGAATACGGCGGCCTACTCGGCAACCGCTCCTTTGGTGGCGCACAGGTGTCTCGCACGTTCTACGCGCGCGGGCAGACCGGCCAGCAGCTCTTGCTCGGTGCCTATCAGGCACTCAGTCGCCAGATCGAGGCCGGTACGGTCGAGATGTTCTCGCGAACCGAGATGCTCGACGTGATCATTCACGACGGTCGCGCACGCGGCATCGTCACGCGCTGCATGAAGACCGGAAAGGTCAGCCCACACATCGCGGACATGGTCGTCCTGTGCACCGGCGGCTACGGCAACGTCTTCTACCTTTCGACCAACGCCAAGGGCTGCAACTGCACGGCGGTGTGGCGCGCCCACCGCCACGGCGCGGCGTTTGCAAACCCCTGTTACACGCAGATCCACCCAACCTGCATCCCGCAGGCCGGCACCTATCAGTCGAAGCTGACGCTGATGAGCGAGTCGCTCCGCAATGACGGACGCGTCTGGGTCCCGCGCAACAAGGAAGACGTCACCAAGCGCCCGGAGGACATTCCCGAGGCCGACCGCTACTACTACCTCGAGGAGCGCTACCCGGCGTTTGGCAACCTCGTTCCGCGTGACGTGGCTTCGCGCAACGCCCTCTACGTGACCAACGATGGCCTGGGGGTCGGACCGGAGGTCGGTGGCGAACGCAGAGGCGTCTATCTCGACTTCAGCGATGCGATCGGCCGTCTCGGCGAGCAGACGATTCGAGAACGCTACGGCAACCTCTTCGACATGTACGAACGCATCACGGGCGAGAGCCCCTACAAGACGCCGATGCGCATCTACCCGGCGACCCACTACACCATGGGCGGCCTCTGGGTGGACTACAACTTGCAGACGACGATCCCGGGACTCTTCGCCGGCGGCGAAGCGAATTTCTCCGATCACGGCGCAAACCGTCTTGGCGCCTCGGCCCTGATGCAGGGTCTGGCAGACGGGTACTTCGTGCTGCCGTTCACGGTGGGCAACTACCTGGGCGAGGTGCGCACGCTGCCCCCTCTCGCCGAAGATCACGCCGATGTGACGGGCGCGGTCGAGGCCGTCGAGGAGCGCGTTCAGAAGTTGATGAACGCACCCGACGCCAAGCACGCGCCGGAGTACTTCCACCGCAAGCTTGGTCGGATCATCTGGACCAAGTGCGGCATGTCTCGCAACAAGGAGGGGCTCGAAGAAGCGCTCCGCGAAATTCCGAAGCTCCGCGACCAGTTCTGGCGTGAGGTGAAGATCACGGGAAGCGGCGAAGAGCTCAACCAGACCCTCGAGCGGGCGGGACGCGTCGCCGACTTCTTCGAGCTCGGGGAGCTGATGTGCCTCGACGCCTTGAAGCGCGAGGAAAGCTGCGGCGGTCACTTCCGTGAAGAGCACGAAGAGAACGGCGAGGCTCTCCGAGACGACGAGCACTTCAGTTACGTCGCCGCGTGGGAGTGGACCGGCAACCCCGGCGAGCCCCGGCTCAACCAGGAGCCTTTGACCTTCGAGTACGTCAAGCCCACCAAGCGGAGCTACAAGTAAGGGGCCTATCGATGAGTGAAGAACTACTGAATCTGACTCTCCACGTGTGGCGCCAAGACGGGCCGAATGCCTCCGGCCGTTTCGAGACCTACCAGGCGAAACAAATCACGACGCACATGTCGTTCCTCGAAATGCTCGACGTCGTGAACGAAGAGCTCATCGAGAACGGCAAACTGCCAATCGCGTTCGACCACGACTGCCGGGAAGGCATCTGTGGCACCTGCGGGATGGTGATCAACGGCGTGGCCCACGGCCCTCAGAAGCTCACGACCACCTGCCAGCTCCACATGAGGCAGTTCAAGAACGGCGACGAGATTTGGCTCGAGCCTTGGCGAGCGAGCGGATTCCCGGTTCTCAAAGACCTGGTCGTCGACCGGACGGCCCTCGACCGCATCATCCAGGCTGGAGGATACATCTCGATCCGAACGGGAAGCGCTCCCGAGGCCAACGAGATGCCAATCGCCAAAGCGATCGCTGACCATGCGATGGACGCGGCGGAGTGCATCGGCTGTGGCGCCTGTGTCGCGGCTTGCCCCAACGCGTCGGCCAGCCTCTTCACCGCCGCCAAAATCTCTCACCTGTCGTTGCTTCCGCAGGGACAGGCCGAACGCCAGGACCGAGCCCGGCAGATGGTGGCGCAGATGGACGCCGAAGGCTTCGGTGGCTGCACGAACCACGGCGAGTGCGAAGAAGCCTGTCCGAAGGGCGTAAGCCTGAGGTGGATTGCGCGGATGAACCGCGAGCTCGTGCGCTCCATGGTGAAGGCCGACACACCGATCGAGAGCCGCAAGCGCTAAGCGCGTCTGCCGTCCCAAACGAATCGGGCGATGACGCCGACGACCGCTATGACGACGAGGATCAACGTCGCGACGGCGTAGCGTTCGGCCAAGTCGCTCAGCACGTCCCAGTTGCTGCCAACGGCGTAGCCGATGCCCATCAGGAGTGCGTTCCAAAGCGCCGCGGAGATTCCTCCAAAGACGATCACCGGGCCCACGTTCATTCGGGACACGCCGGCACCGACGAAAAAGAAAGCTCGAAGAGCCGGTAGGAAACGGTTGGCGACGAGGTACATCGCGCCGTGTCGGTCGTAGCCACGACGCACTGCGTCGAGAGCGCGCGTCGCGCCTGGGGTTTTCAGAAACGAAGGCCAACTCTCTTCGTGGTTCGCGAGCCACACGCCAAAACCCCAGGCCGCGAGCCCCCCTAGAAGCGCGCCTAAGGTCATCGAGAGGTACACGAGCACCCAACTCAATTGGGCACGAACCGCCAACGCAACCGCAAAGAGAGCGACGGTGTCTCCCGGGACTGGCGGAAAAATATATTCGATGGCCACAGCCGCGACGACGAGCGCGTAGGCCCAGTACTGTGGGCCGTGCTCCAATGTGTGCAGAAATTCGTCAAGCATTGGAACAGCACATAGGCTTGTGATCAAGGCCGGTGTAGCACATTGCTCGGCTCGACATCAGCGAACCATGAGTCAATCTACTTCAAAGCAAGGTTAAAATCGTGGCGAGCGCAGATCCCTTGATGTCAGTGCTTCAACGTCCCAACGTACGGGTCGAGGACGTCGCCATTGTCATCGCCAAGGAAGCCAACCCGCTTCTCGACGACCACGCGGTGCGGCGCGGCCTGGACGGTCTGGGCGCCGAAGTATTGATCCGACGTGGCCTCCGTTCGACTCCCGAGCGCGACGGACGAATCCTCGCAGAGTTGCTCTTCGAGGAGCTCGGCTTCGAGGGCGAGCGCGATGATTACTACAATCCGTACAACAGCTACCTCGACAAAGTCCTGATCCGCCGCAAGGGAATTCCGATCTCACTTTCGGTGCTGACGATGGCCGTCGGCGAGCGCGCCGGCATGGAAGTCGAAGGCGTCGGGTTCCCCGGTCACTTCTTGGTTCGCGTCGGCGGTCCGGGCGGCGTCTATCAAGACCCGTTCCACGGCGGTGAGCTTCTCGACAGTCAGGGTTTGCGAAAGCTCGCCGGACAGTTCCTCGGAGCAGAGATGGCGCTGCATCCGAGCTACCTCGATCCGGTGGACTGCCTCACCATCACGATTCGCATGTTGGCGAACCTGAAGAACGCGCATCGCCGCCAGGGTGACTACGCGCGCGCAATGCTCGCATGCGACCACTTGGTCGAGCTGACACAGGCACCGGAGCACCGCCGTGACCGCGGTCTACTCGCCCACGCACTGCGCACCTACGGAGCAGCCTCCGAAGACCTGGCCGCCTATCTGGAGGCCCGCCCGGACGCCAAGGACGCCCACGTCATCAGCCGCGCCCTCGAAGAAGCGCGAGAGCAAGCCGACCAGGTTTTGCACTGATTCGCTGACTCTGGGCGACCGCTTTACACCTGCCCACGGCGTGCAATGACTCCGCCCGACCGGTGAGCCCGCATGTCCATCGAATCCCTCAAAGCACTGTTTCGGCCTGAACTCGACGAGCTATCCGCGTATCGGGTGCCCCCTGCCCCGCCCACGGTGAAGCTCGACGCGAACGAGAGCCCATTCCCCTTGCCTCCCGAGGCCCGCGCGCGAATCGCCGCGGTCCTGCACGCGACGGAGATGCATCGATATCCCGATGGGCGAGCGGCAGAGCTGCGCGAGGCACTCGCTCGTGGGCTTGGTGGAAGCCCGGACGAGTACGTGCTTGGCGCAGGGTCGGACGAGCTGATCGCATCGCTGGCGACGGCGATGTCGCAGCCGCGGCCGGGCGCCGAACGGCCAGTGGTTGTTTTCCCGGACCCGACCTTCGTCATGTACAGAATGACGAGTCGCGCACACGGCTGGGAACCGCTGGGCGTGCCACTCGACGGCGCCTGGGATCTAGACGCGGACGCCATGGCCGATGCGCTCGGGCGTACCAAGCCAAATCTGGTGTACTACGCGAGCCCCAACAATCCGACTGGCAATTGTTTTTCGCGCGACAAGATCAAAACCCTCGTCGACGCATTCCCGGGGACGCTACACGTGATCGACGAAGCGTACGGCCCCTACTCCGGACAGTCGTTCGCGACGTTTGCGGAGGAGCGGCCTCATTGCGCGCTGATGGGCACCTTGTCGAAGGTGGGCTTTGCGGGCATTCGAGTCGGATGGGTGCGCATCCACGAAGCTTTGGCTGCGGAGCTCGAGAAGGTACGTCAACCCTTCAACTTGAACACGGTCTCTCAGGCCATTGCGACGCTCGCGTTGACCGACCTGGCACCGCTTCTCGAAGAGGGCATCACGACCGTCGTCGCCGAGCGCGAGCGACTGGCCACCGAGCTCGACCGCTACGAGGCGCTCCAATGCTTCCCGAGCGACGCGAACTTCCTGCTCGTCCAGTACGCGGGCGAGGTCCTGGAGCTCTGCCGCGCTCTATTGGACCGCGACATCGCTGTGCGGCAGTTTTCGACCGGTGATTCGCGGCTTCGAAGCTGCATTCGGATCACGATCGGCACCCCCGAAGAGAATCAACGTCTCGGTGAGGCGCTAAGCGATATACTAGGCTGAACGATGTCCGTAGCACGAGAGGCGACGCCCGATCGGGCCATCGACGCATTGACCTGGGCGGCCGACGTGGCCGGTGACCCGGCGCTGCTCGAACAGAAGCGCGAGCGCCCCACGCCAGCCGAATGGCGCTCGGTCCCACAGCCTGTATTCCGCGAGCACATGGACCGGCTGCTCACTTCAAAGCATCCGGAACCGGGGCTCGACGCAGTCGAATCGGTGGGCTGCCTCGATGCCTGGCTTCCGGAGGTCGCCGCGATGGTGGGTTTCGGCGACAACGAGTGGCGCCACAAGGACGTCTGGTTGCACACCAAGCAGGTCGTGAAGCAATCGGTTCCGCGCATCGAGGTACGCTGGGGCGCACTACTCCACGACATCGGCAAACCCAAGACACGCCGCATCGACGACCGCGGAAATGTGACGTTCCACGGCCACGCTGAAGTGGGCGCTGTCATGTTCCGCAAACGCGTCGCCGAGCGCCTTGGCTTCGAGGGCGACCAGCGTGAGCGCGTGCACTTTCTGATCCTGCACCACCTCCGTGCCGCCCAGTACGACGAAGACTGGACCGACGCCGCCGTCCGCCGCTTCTACAACCAAATGACCGACGGTCTCCGCGACCTCCTCGACCTGAGCCGCGCCGACATCACGACCAAGCGCGCAGAGAAGCGACGTCGAGGCGTGCGCCAGATCAGCTTGCTCGCAAAGCGCATCCGCGACCTACAAGAAGAGGATCGCAAGGTCGCACCTCTGCCAAAGGGTTTGGGCACGGAGATCATGAAGGAGTTCGGCGTCCC
>Ga0316187_10004736_pt1 | contig 11770 bp, 8 predicted proteins | sample CroRivburrow1_MG_FD_204927 | JGI IMG/M metagenome (GOLD analysis project Ga0316187, IMG submission 204927) | Coastal sediment microbial communities from Maine, United States - Cross River worm burrow 1 | ecosystem: Environmental > Aquatic > Marine > Coastal > Sediment | place: USA: Maine...
ATTGACTATCTTAACATAATGTCATTTCTATATTTTAATGGCCGGGCACATTCCTGTGTCACTCCCGAAAAAACAAACATCCTGCTGCATTCCCGTAAAAGAACCATCTGCTGGGCTCATCCGGGCTGAGGCCACCTGTATCCTCCCCTTGCCTTGACACGGCAATATTTTTCCCCCACAAAAGCAAGTTGAAAACCTCCGAAGTTTCTGTAGGATACTTCGAGCGCAAGATGGAAGCGCCTTTGGGGAACATTAAATTTCAGGCGGATGCCGCAACAGCCGGTTTGGCGCTGGTTTCAAGCGCCGCAGAAGTTTATGGCCACGCTGAGCAGGCATCCCAATCGATCACCGCTTGAGGGTCTTAACGCATTTTCATGGCTGCACTACTGGAAATCAAGGACTTATCCACCCGGTTCTATACTCAAGGCCGTGTCATCAAAGCCGTCGATGGCGTTTCCTACAGCATCGAACCGGGAGAAACCCTGGCCGTCGTGGGTGAGAGCGGTTGCGGAAAATCGGTCACCGCCTTGTCGGTCATGGGTTTGATCCCCTGGCCCCCCGGCAAAATAACAGGGGGTCAAGTGCTCTACAGGGGGAAGGACCTCCTGACCATGGATCCCGAAAGCGTGCGGCAGATCAGGGGCAAGGAAATCTCCATGGTATTTCAGGAGCCCATGACCTCGCTCAATCCCGTGCTGACCATCGAAAGGCAATTAACCGAAACGGTGGAATCGCATCTGGATATGACCCGGGAGCAAGCCCGCCAGCGTGCCGTGGAGGTGTTGTCTCAGGTAGGCATCCCCGATCCCGAGCGGCGATTGGATCAATACCCCCACCAATTCAGCGGGGGAATGCGGCAGCGGGTGATGATTGCCATGGCCCTCATCTGCAATCCCCATCTGATTCTCGCGGATGAACCCACCACGGCCCTGGACGTAACCATCCAGGCCCAGATTTTGGCTTTGATGAAGGAACTCAGCGCCGAATACGGCGCGGCGATGATCCTCATCACCCACAACCTGGGCGTGGTCGCACGCTATGCGGACCGGGTCAATGTCATGTACGCGGGACGTATCATCGAGCGTTCCACCGCTAAGGAAATTTACGGGAATCCCAAACATCCCTATACCCTGGGTCTGTTGAATTCAGTGCCGAGGCTGGATGAGATTGAAAAAAAGAAGCTCGAACCCATTGAAGGCCAGCCACCGGACCTGGGCTCCGATACCCCTGGCTGCCGCTTCCTGCCCCGCTGCGTTTACGGCGATCCGGAAACATGCGGCAAGGATTTCCCTCCCCAAACGGAAATTCTGCCCGGCCATTGGGTCGCGTGCTACAAATCAGACCAAGTTCATGTGAAACAATAATCCAGCCTGTATCCAGGGATTCATCGTGTCATTTGTCAGAATCTTTTTTGCCGGTAACGAACACCACCCCCTGTCAGGAGGGCCGTACTCATGACCGAACCATCCGCATCGTCTCCACCTTCCTACAGTGGAGCCTTGCTGAGGGTCGAGAACCTCAAGATGTATTTTCCCGTCACCCAGGGAATCGTCTTCCAAAAAGTGGTGGGGGAAGTGAAGGCTGTCGATAACATTTCCTTTTTCATCAATCAGGGCGAAACGTTGGGAATGGTGGGAGAGTCGGGGTGCGGCAAGACCACCACTGGCCGTTGCATCCTGCAGCTGACCCGCCCCACTTCCGGGCAGATAATCTTCGAAGGTGAGGACATCACCCGTTTCAATGAAGAGCAGATGCGCGATGTGCGCAAGAAAATTCAGGTGATCTTCCAGGATCCCTACAGCTCCCTAAACCCCCGCATGACCGTGGGAGATATCATCGGCGAAGGTCCGATGGTGCACGGCATCACAAAATCCAAAACCGAAAACCTTGATCGCGTCAAAGAACTATTAAGCTTGGCGGGATTGCCGACCAACCTGCACTCCCGCTATCCACACGAATTGAGTGGCGGGCAGCGTCAGCGGGTTGGAATCGCCCGCGCCTTGTCGATGAATCCGTCCTTCATTGTCTGCGATGAAGCGGTCTCGGCGCTGGACGTTTCCATCCAAGCCCAGATCATCAACCTCCTGGAGGATCTCCAGGATAAATTTGGGCTGACTTACCTGTTCATTGCCCACGACCTGTCAGTCGTTCGGCACCTCAGCGATCGTGTGGCGGTGATGTACTTGGGGCATATTGCCGAGCTTTCCGATTCGTTACGGTTGTACACCGAACCCATGCACCCATACACACAAGCCTTGCTGTCGGCCGTGCCCATCCCAGACCCCGTGGTGGAAGCCGAACGGGAACACATCATCCTGCAAGGGGAGGTGCCCTCCCCCCTCAATCCACCCTCGGGATGTGTCTTTCATACCAGGTGCCCCATTGCGACCGAAATTTGCATTGCCGAGATTCCGCAATTCCTGGAACAGAAGCCCAATCATTGGGTGGCATGCCATCACGCCCTCAGCGATTCAAACCAGGCCAATATCGATCAATTGAAATCGGGATAGAGTTGATGCCGGTCAATATAATATCGATGTTGAAGGAAAATATTGACTCCTTCGGCGAGCCTGTTACTTTTACCCTTCCTCCGGGAATTACAGGCCCATGGCCATAAATGGATGTTTTTTTTGTTTGGTTCCACTTCACGTCGCTGGTCGACACAAGTGAAAATTAATTTTGAAGAGAGGAGTACCACAATGAAACCGAGATTTTTATTCACCGCGATCATGCTGTCCCTGGCGGCGATCGGATTGGTCCTTTCCCCTCCAGGAGAGGCACAGGCCCAGAAACGGGGCGGCAAACTGGTCTATATGATCCCCGCCTCCGGTTCCCCCTCCCTGGACGGTCACCGCGAAACGACCTTTGCCACGGTTCACCCCACTGCCCCCTTTTACAGCCTGCTGGTCCAGGTTGATCCCCGCAGCAAGGGCGGCGAAAAACTCTCCGGCGATCTGGCGGAGAGCTGGACCATCAGCCCAGACAACAAAACCTACACCTTCAAGATCAGGAAGGGCGTCAAGTTCCATGACGGCTCCCCCCTGACCTCCAGGGATGTGTTGGCGACCTGGAAAAAGATAGTATTCCCAGAAGAAGGCGTCCTGAGCGTGCGCCAAGCGTTTTTCTCGATGGTGGATTCCATTAGCGCGCCTGACGACCACACTGTGGTCTTCCAGTTGAAATTTCCTTCCCCGGCTTTTTTCCCGGCGTTGGCCATGCCTTTCAACTATGTCTACAGCGCGGACATCCTGAACAAGGACATGCACTGGTTCGAGAAGAACGTGATGGGCTCTGGCCCGTTCAAGTTCGTCGAGTATGTCCCAGGTGGCAAGATGGTCGGCACCCGCAATGAGGACTATTACATTTCCGGGCTGCCCTATCTCGACGGATTTGAAGCGATTTACGCCGCCAAGCAGAATGTGTATGTGGCCGCTCTCCGTGGTGACCGTGCACATAGCATGTTCCGGGGCCTGCCCCCCGCGGCTGTCAATGAATTGAAGAAAGCCCGCGGCAATGCCCTGGAAGTGCAGGAGAGCACCTGGAACTGCTCGCTGATCGTCACGCCAAACCCCTACAAGAAACCTTTCGACGATGTGCGCGTCCGCCGGGCCCTCAATCTGGCCCTGGACCGCTGGGGCGGCTCCCGCTACCTGTCCAAGATCGGCATCGTGAAGACCGTGGGTGGTGTGAGTTTCCCCGGTCACCCGCTGGCCCCGACCCGCGAGCAACTGAAAACCCTTGAAGGCTACGGCCCGGACATCAAGGCCTCCCGCGCCAAGGCCCGCCAACTGCTCAAGGAAGCTGGTGTCCCCGAAGGTTTCAAGTTCGTACTGAACAACCGCAACACCGACCAGCCCTACAAAGTGGTGGGAACCTGGGCCTTGGATCAATGGCGCCGCATCGGCCTCAACGGCACCCAGAACACCATCCCGACCTCCCCGTTCTGGGCCGCCCTGCGCGCTCCGAAAGGCGGTCCCTGGGACGTGACCATGAACTTCAACTGCCAGGCCATCGTGAATCCCACGGTGGACATCAGCAAGTTCATTTCGGCCTCAAAAGCCAATTATGGGGATCATACCGACAAGCATTTCGACGACCTGTATGATCAACAATTGCGTGAGCCGAATTTCAAGAAGCAAAAAGACCTCATCTGGCAGTTCGAAAAGTATGCGAACGAAAAGGCCTATGACTTCATTACCTTGTGGTGGCACCGCACCGTGGTGTCATCCACCAAGATGAAGTATTGGGAAGTGACCCCAAGCCATTATCTTAACATGGGTCTGGCCAACGTCTGGCTTGACCAGTAGGGTTCACCCTGTTTGTTTGCATTGATCTCAACCGGCTCCACCACCTCTGGGTGGCGGAGCCGGAATTTCATCTCCTGAGAACTTCCTGACTCGGACTACCGGTGTTTCGCTATCTGATCCGTCGAATCCTGCTCATGATCCCCACCCTGATCGGGGTGGCCGTGGTGATCTTTTTCCTGATGCGCCTCATTCCCGGGGACATCGTGGAACTGAGGTTGACCGGTGAGGGTGGGATGGTCACCGAGGAACAGATTCAAGCCGAACGCACGCGCCTGGGGCTCAACAAGCCCCTCTTGGAACAATTCGCCGGATGGCTGGTGGGCGCGGCAACCTTCGATTTAGGGCTGTCCATGTGGACCGGCAATCCGATCAGCGAGGAGATCTGGGTAAGGTTACCTGTCTCCCTGCAAGTCGCGATCATGTCCACTCTGCTCGCCACTGTCCTGGCCATACCCTTAGGCACCCTCGCCGCCCTTCGTCAGGACACCTGGGTCGATTACGTGGTGCGCCTATTTTCCATCGCCGGACTGGCCACGCCCTCGTTCTGGCTGGGCATCATGATGATCCTGGTGCTCCTGAACCTGTTTCAGTGGATCCCTCCCATCTCCTACAGGAACCTCTGGGACGATCCCCTCTACAACCTGTCCATGCTGATCTGGCCCGCCATGGCCACTGGATACCGCTATTCAGCGGTGGCCATGCGCATGACCCGCTCCACCGTCCTCGAGGTGATGCGGGAGGATTACATCCGCACCGCACGCGCCAAGGGATTGGTTGAAAATCTCATCATCAACCGCCACGCCCTCTCCAACGCCATGCTGCCCGTCATCACGGTGATCGGAATCGAATTCGCCTTCCTGATTGGCGGACTGGTGGTGACCGAGCAGGTCTTCAATCTCAATGGAATCGGCAACCTTTTCGTCCAGTCCGTGGGCCAAAAAGATTACACCATGGTGCAGGGTCTTGTGCTCCTAGTTGCCTTCGTCACCGTGTTCACCAATTTCGTGGTGGACGTTCTCTATGCCTGGCTTGATCCAAGGATTCACTACAACTGATCCGTTGAACGGGAAACATTATGTCCGAAACCATTCAACCACCGGTCATAGCGGATAATCTGACCGAGCAGGATACCCTCACCACCAAATTGGTGCGTTTTTTCCGCACCAAGCCCTTGGGAGCCATCGGGCTGGTGGTGGTGATGATCTTCATCTTCGCCGCGATCTTCGCCGAGGTCATCTCCCCCAATGATCCTCTGGACATCGATTACGAACTCTTCCTGGCGCCTCCTTCGGCACATCACCTGCTCGGATCGGATGAGTTCGGCCGCGACCTTCTGACACGGATCATCTACGGCGCCCGCACCGCCATGCTGGTCGGCTTTGTGTGTTCAGTCATTGGAGCCACCCTGGGCCTGTTCCTTGGTGTCACCAGCGCTTATTTCGGCGGAAAAACAGACACCATCATCCAGCGCATCGTGGACATCTTCATGTCCTTCCCGCTGATCATCCTGGCCCTGGCCATTGTGACCATCATCCCGCCCGTTGATCCCGATACGCTTCCGGCCGTTTTTTCATGGATTCCCGCGTTGATCCTGCGGATTCTTCCGGTGATCGTCGCCATCACCATCCCGATGATTCCCCGTTGCGCCCGCGTGGTGCGCTCCAGCGCCCTGGCCCTCCGGGAAGTGCCCTACGTGGATGCCGCCCGGGCCCTGGGTTTCTCGCACACCCGCATCATCGTGCGGCACATGATTCCCAACGTGATGGCGCCCTATCTGATCATGCTCACCGCTTTCATGGGACAGGCAGTGTTGCTCGAAGCCTCCCTGTCATTCCTCGGATTGGGAGTGCAGGAACCCACGCCTGCCTGGGGACTGATGCTCCAGGGTGGCGCGGAACAGTATGCCGAAACCGCCTGGTGGATTGCCGTCTTCCCCGGACTCGCCATCACCGTCTCGGTTTTCGCCTTCAATATTTTTGGTGATGCCTTGCGCGATGTGCTCGACCCCAAACTCAGGGTCTGAGCCAGCATCGCCAAAAGGGATTTTCAGGCTTTATTTGGCAGGTATCCGAGGAGTGACCGGGATACCTGCCTTTTTTGTCTCTAATGACCCATTTCCGGGACACAATCACCCAATTGAGTTGGGGAAACACCCTCCCATCATCCGGATTCTCCATTCCACCCAAAATTTTCCCAGTAGGCACTTTCGTTCTCGGCGTTGAAACACACGAAGACGATACGCCCCAATTTCCCACCTCCATCCAGATAGGCCTTCGTTTCCCGTACAGCCACAAGCGCCGCTTCATTCAACGGGTAACCGAATACACCGGTGCTGATGGCCGGAAAGGCAATCGATTGGAGGAAATGGAGATCGGCCAGCGCGTAACAGTTTCGGTAACACGATGCGAGCAAATCCGGCTCCCCCTGGCCGCCACCATGCCAGACCGGTCCCACAGTATGAATCACATAGCGCGCGGGGAGGTTGTACCCTTCGGTCAATCTGGCCTCTCCCGTCGGGCAGCCATCCAAGGTGCGGCATTCCTCTAGCAACCCAGGCCCGGCGGCCCGATGGATCGCCCCATCCACCCCTCCCCCACCCAACAGGCTCTCATTGGCTGCGTTCACAATGGCATCCACCACCAGCCGCGTGATGTCCCCCTGCACAACTTCGACCTGGTTTGCCTTGGACATAGGGAATTCTCCATTATTTTGGGAAAATGCTCCCTATAAACGGTTGCCCTGTCAGGCGAAGGAACCGAATGGGCTCTGAATCACTCCCTCGGGGCAAACCTCCCCTGAAAGGTTGCCTTGACGGAAGCCATGGTTCCAGGACATTATTCCCCGGGATCATCTCTAAGATTCGGCATTCGGAATGGCACTGGTCTCCAGCCGGATGAGTGGATTCCATGACATTTCCCACTCCGATGCCATTCATCTCATTTTCTAACCTCAATCCCTATACTCGCGAAAATGCCCCTTTGGGAATACACCTTGTTGGGCTTCACCGGCCTGTTTTCCGCCGCCCTGACCGCCCTGGTCGGTTTCGGAGGCGGGACGATACTCATTGGCGTGCTGCTCCTGTTCATGCCTCCCGCCGTCGCCATACCCTTCCACGGTTTGGTGCAACTGTTCTCCAATGGCTGGCGCGTCATCCTTTTCCGGAAACACATCGGTTGGCACCTGGCTTGGCGTTTCACACTTCTGCTGCCCCTGGGCATCATCCTGGGCCTTTGGTTCTTTCAGGGGCTTGGCAAGGAGATGATTCAACTGCTGATCGGACTGACAGTTGTTTTCGCCCTTTTCGCGAGGAACCTCAAAGGAGTGCGCCACAAGGATCTTCCAACCTCAGCCTTCATCCCGTTGGGATTGGTCATGGGCATCCTCAATATGATCGTGGGGGTTGTCGCGCCACTGATGGGTGTGCTGGTGGTGCGCAAGGAATTGAACAAGGAAGCCATGATCGGCACCCTTGGATTCTTCGCACTCAGTGGCCATGTGTTCAAGGTGGCTGCTTTCGGTTGGGCCGGATTCCATTTCGAGGACCACATTCCAGCACTGGCCATAATGGTTCCCTCTGTGATGGTGGGAGGTGTCTTGGGCAAATGGTTATTGGGCAAGGTGGATGAAAAGTTTTTCCGCGTTTTCTTCCAAGGACTCCTGATCCTCCTGTCCCTCAAGCTGATCATCTGGGAAGGATTGTGGCCCCTGCTTCTTCAATACATGGGATGATACCCCCCCGCTGGATCGTTGCCGGGTGAGTCATCAATTCAAACAAACACCATACACGGGCTATAGGCGATGAAAGCCATTATCATGGACCAATTCGGTGGCGCGGAAGTTCTCAAGATGGGAGAGGCCCCGCAACCGGAACCCAAACCGGACGACCTGCTTGTGCGGGTGCGAGTTTCGGCCCTCAACCGTGCCGACACCCTACAACGCATGGGGAATTATCCCTCACCCCCCGGTGACTCGGAGATTCTCGGTCTCGAACTGGCCGGGGAAGTGGCCGGATGGGGAAGCAACGTCAGCGGCTTTTCCGAGGGCGACAGGGTCTTCGGGCTGGTCGGAGGTGGAGGCTATGCCGAATACGCCCTCCTTGACGCGCAAATGGCCATGAGAATCCCCGATGGCTGGAGCTTTGAGGAGGCAGCAGCCGTGCCCGAGGTGTTCTTCACCGCCAATGAAACGGTGTTCGTATTGGGAGGACTCCAGGAAGGCGAGTCCGTACTGGTGCATGCGGGGGGCAGCGGCGTGGGCACCGCCGCCATCCAGATGGCGCACCACATCGGGGCCACGGTCTACTTCACCGCTGGCTCCCAGGACAAGATCGACCGCGCCATGGCCCTGGGTGCCGACGCCGGGATCAACTACAAAACCCAGGATTTCGTCGAGGAAATCAAGAAGCTTACCGACGGCGCCGGGGTGGATGTGGTGGAGGACTTCCTCGGCGCCAGCTATCTGGCGGGCAACATGGAGGTGCTCAAGACCACCGGGCGGCTGGTGGTCGTGGCCACCATGGGCGGGATCAAGACCGAGATCAACCTGAACCTCCTCATGCGCAAGCGCCTCACCATTCATGGCTCGGTCATGCGCTCGCGCCCCCTTGAAGAAAAGCGGGGCATCACCCAGCGCTTCGAAGAACGCTGGCTGCCCGCACTGGTTTCCAAGGATCTCAAGCCCATCATCGATTCCAGCTTCCCCCTCGCCGAAGCCGCCGCGGCCCACACCTACATGGAAGCCAACCAGAATTTCGGCAAGATCCTGCTCACGGTGGACTGAGCGCACAAACACAACAACTACCAAAGCATGCGGGGGCCAAGGGCCCCCACACCCCCCATGGAACGGCGAATCCGGCTTGCGCCGGTTTCGCCGCATTTGAAAGAAATGGGTTCAACCCGTAAATTTGCCTGATTCTTCACGCGCCAAGGGTGGCTACGCCACCCTTGGCGCCCATGCGGGGGGTTTGAGGGGGCCTTGCACCCCCAAATGTTGTTCCATTTTTCTCAAATAAGCCTTTCCTGCCGGGGACCTTCCCACACGGGCCGGCAGCGTTCCAGGTTGACGGTCACTTCCTTGAAGGCGTCCAGCAGCAGGGCCTGGTAGGCCACGGCGTCGTAGTCGCGCCCTTCGTCGATGAAGGGTTCGGGGCGATAGCGGCGCAGGGGGTCTGGATGGCTGCGGTCGACGATCACGTAGCGCACCTTTTGCCCGGGCGGGATGCGGATGCCCCGCTGAGCGAGGATGCGCAGGCAGATCGCCACGGGGCTGTTGGCCCTGAAGCTTTCCGCCTCGCGGCTCACCCGCGCGGCGATGGCCAGTTCGGCCGGGACCACGTGCCCACGCCAGAGGGCCTCGCGGGCCTCGCGGTAGGCCGCTTCCAGCCGCGGCGCGGCCGCTTCCAGTTCGGCCCGGGTGCGGCATGCTCCCATGATGGCCAGCAGCCGGTGCTGGAAGGCGCGCACGAATGGAGGCGTACCGTGCTGGCGCACCTTGAGCCCCCGCAGCTTGAGGGTGCCGTCGGCAAAGCGCCCGAAGTAGCGAGTCGACACCGAGATGCCCGTGCGTACCTTGGAGGGCAGGAAATTGATCCAGTCGTAAACCCCTTCCACGCCCAGGGTCAGCCCCGTGCGCACCCGCACCCGGGCCGCCAGCCGCTCCACTTCCTCTCCGCTCCCGGCCCAGTCGTGGCTGGACTTGATGGGGCTGGGCTCGATGCCGCTGGACTTGATCACATAGATGCTGTCCGTGAGGGCGTGCAACAGGCGGTAACCGGCATCCTCGAAGGTTTCCTTGGCCACCAGCAGGGTTTCCCGCCCCCAGGCCGTGATGGCCTCGTGGGCGGCGATGTGGCCAAACTTGGCCGACTTGAAACCCTGGTAGCCGAAGGTGGTCACCAGGGTCCACTTGATGGCCGACTGGCGGGCATCGTAGCGGGCCACGTCCCCGGGCGGGCAGGTCTTGAGCAGATGCTTGTACTTGAGCCGCTTGGTGAGCAGCCCCTGCAAGGCCTCGGGCACGAGTCCCCGCCGCCGCGAGCAGGTATGGTGGGCCACGCCGGGCACCGGGTTTTCCCCCGGGCAGCAGGCGCAATCCATTGTTTCGGGACTGACGTTGTGCACCGCCATGATGGTCGGGTATTGCTGGGCGAAGTCCAACTCGATCACCCCCTCCCACAGTCCCGCCGGAGGGAAGTACGACAGCCCTCCCTTGTCCGCCCGCAGCAGTTCCGACGCGGGCCGGAAATCCTCCACCTGGTCCTTGATGAAGGGCACCAGCATCCCCCGTTTCAGGGCCAGATGGATCTCCATCGCCGTCATGGCCGTGCCGCCGGAGGTGCGGGCCTGGCGCTGCACGGGAATTCGGCTGAGGCGGGCCAGTTCCACCAGCCCTTCGATATCGGCCTTGTCGATGAAGAAGCTGTTGGCGCGGTCCAGATGCCAGCGCCCCAGCAACGGGTAGGCCGAGGCCTTGAACATCACCTGCCCGTAGACGGTGATGGCGCGGGTGGCGCGGGTGATACGGCGCTGCACAAACGGCGCGGCGCGGTCCAGCGCCAGGGACACCCCCGTGCGCGCCGCGGCCTCCAGCAACCAGGGAAAGATCGTCTGGTCTCCCCGCACCGACACAATCACATCCGGATCATGCTTCTCCAGCAGGGCGTTCAGGGCACGCAACCCGGGCGCCGGGTCGGGCTCGCCGATTTCGCAGGCTTCCCCGGCGGCGGCATCCCCACCTGCGGCATTCCCATCGGGCGTCAGCATGGCCGCGCGCACCGGGTTGCCCTGTTCGGGAGAAATCAGCGGCGAACGGGTCAGGCCCAGTTCCATCATCCGCAGGGGAGGCAACCGGTAGTCCGGTTCCCAGGGGGTGTCCAAGGCGCGGATGAACACCAGCCGCCCGGAAGTGTTTTCTGGTCGGCTCCCATGGTCGCCGACGGTATTTTCTGGCCGGCTCCCGGGGTCGCCGGTGGCCTTCCCGGTCGGTTCCCCTTCGCCCGGCAGCCATGAGAGGGCCACCCGCGCCAGGGGGAAGAGATCATGGCGGCTGTGGAAGAGCAGAACCGGATCCAGATCCACATCGTAGGCGGTCAGGCGCCGCTCGGCGTGAAGCAGCGAGCGCACCCGTCCCACCAGCCGGGCGGGCCGCAATACGCGGCACGCCAGCACGGGAATAGGCCGCCCGCTCCAGAACTCGAGACGCCTGCTCCAGCCCAAGGGCAGCGCGGTTCGGTCCTGGGCCAGCCGCCGCCCCGCCGCCTCCACCACTTCGCGGGGGCCGGCCAGGTGGCACTGGGGATGAAAGGGCGCGCTGACGTGCAGCAGCCCACCTCCCTCGCAACGCACCCACAGGTGGATGTCCGGCTCCAGGTAGACCGTGTCGAAGAGCCATCCTTCGGCGTGCCTTCTGGCGGGCTCCGAAATGCGAACAACGGGTGGGGGCCGAGGGCCCCCACACCCCCCAAG
>Ga0316187_10004737_pt1 | contig 11770 bp, 13 predicted proteins | sample CroRivburrow1_MG_FD_204927 | JGI IMG/M metagenome (GOLD analysis project Ga0316187, IMG submission 204927) | Coastal sediment microbial communities from Maine, United States - Cross River worm burrow 1 | ecosystem: Environmental > Aquatic > Marine > Coastal > Sediment | place: USA: Maine...
TCTCGGGGCCGGACTCCGGGACAGGAAGCGGCGAAACGAGTCAAACACTCAAAGTGGCCAAGGAAACATCTTCCTCAAGAGCGCGAAAACCGAGGCCGATAACGCGGATATGACCCGAGGGGGTCCGTATGCTCATCGCTCCGTTTCCAACAAACGAAGATGCTCGACTTGGCGAATTACAGGATCTCGAGATCCTCGACACGCTGCCAGAGCAGGCCTACGACGACATCACCTTCTTAGCGTCGGCGATCTGTCAGGCGCCTATCGCTCTGGTCAGCCTGGTCGACCACGATCGCCAATGGTCCAAATCGCGCATCGGCCTAACGGCTACCGAGACACCGCGCGATGTGGCTTTCTGCGCCCATGCCATCCTCGACCCGGCCAACATCCTCGTCGTGAGAGACGCACAACAAGACGACCGTTTTGCCACAAACCCGCTCGTAACCAGAGACCCGGCGATCCGGTTTTATGCCGGGGCGCCATTGGTCACATCGCGCGGCAACGCCCTCGGAACCCTATGCGTTATCGATACCGAGCCGCGGCAACTCAGCGCCGAACAGGCCCAGTCGTTGAACGCCCTCGCCCGCCAGGTAGTGGCGCAACTCGAGCTGCGCCGCACCGTAGCCACGCTCCGCAAGAAGGACTCCGAGCACCGCGTCTACGAAAAGCAGCTGGAGGTCTACCAGCACCGGCTTGAAGAGAACCTCGCCACCATTCGTCACCTGAGCCTGACCGACCCGCTCACCGGGTTGTACAACCGCCGAGCGCTGATGGACAAGCTCAATGAGGAGTGCGCCCTTCTCGCTCGCTACAACACCGAGGTGTCTTTCGCTCTCGTCGACATCGACAGGTTCAAGCAATACAACGATGCTCACGGCCACCTCGCCGGCGATGAGCTACTCGAGGCTGTCGCCAAGCTGGTCGAGAACAACAGCCGGTCCACCGATATGGTGGCCCGCTACGGCGGCGACGAATTCGCAGTCATCTTCCGCAACACCGGGGCCGAGGGTGCGCAGCACCTCGCAGAACGGATTCGGAGCACAATCGAGGATACGTTGCGGCCATTCGGGGACATAACGGTGAGCATCGGAGTCGCCGCGGGCAGTTCCGCAACGCCGACTCCCAGCCATCTCATCGACGTCGCCGATCAGGCCCTCTACCGGTCCAAAGAGGCCGGTCGCAACCGCGTCGGGTTAACCGTCAGCGTCTAGCTGCGAACTCCCGATAATCGGGAATGTCGGCCGTGGTCCCGAGTCACTCGGCCTCTTCACGTATCCGCTTGGACAGCGCCAGCCGCGAGTAGAAACCTGTTGACACCTGGCGACTCCTGCTAAATGACTTCAAACAGGGATTTCGGAAGGACTAGCCGCCGCCTGAAGGAGCGGTTTCTGGCGATCACAGAGGGACTAGTCGCCGGCCCGCGTAGCCGTCAACCGAAGAGCCGCCGACAGAATACAACCAGCCGACGGGGCTTTCGCATCCGCTTCGACCGCAGAAATGTGGTCATGACCGAGCGGAACTCTCTAATCGCGGCGCAGCGCCAGCGCCACCGCCTCGGTGCGGCTGTGCACGCCGAGCTTCGTCAGGATGTGCTGGATGTGGTTGCGTACGGTCGCCGGTGACAGGAAGAGCCGCCCTGCGATCGAGGCTCCGTCGAGGCCCTCCGACAGCAAACGGAGCACGTCGCGCTCGCGAGAGGTCAACACGTCGAGGCGTTTGTCGCCGTTGTTGGCGACCGAATCGCCACCACCGAGGCGTTCGACGACGACCCGTTCCAGTTCAGGGGGAAGGGATACCTCCCGGATCAGGTGCACGAGGCGGCACTGCTCGCGCAGTTCGACGGGCGGCACGATGGTTGAAGCGCTCAGCCAGAGAGTTTTGCCGGCGGCCGACCGGCCCAGCACCTGCTGAGTCTCGATCACCTGCTCCGGAGCGCCGGGCTCGATGGCGGGACAGAAGCCGTCGCACATCCCGTCGCCGCAGCGGTCACGCCAGCCGAGAATCTCGCTACAAGACTTCCCGAGAGCTTGCTCCGCCTCGTAGCCGAGGAGTCTCGTTGCCGCTTGATTCCAGGCGATGATGCTGAAGTCGCCGTCGATGGCCACCATGGCGTCGGATGTCCTGCCGAGGACATCCAGCAAGTCGGCGAGATCACTGCCTATACCCGGCTTGATCGCGGTCACAGCCTCCATATACGTAAGCGACTGTATACGTGTCGGCAGCACTACGAACGTATTGGGAGCTTCATGCCCCGCGCTGACTCCAGAGTCTCACACCAATTGTCAACAACCTCCGTGTCATGACACCATCGCTACGACACGCCACGAGAGTGTTACCCAAGACTCGCGACGCCACTGTTACCTATGTTCTGCGATAGAACAGCTGCGACATCGGCATGCACGTCCGCAGGAACGTAACATCCGGACCGCGGCGAGAAAAGATGCGAAGATACCTCCCATGAAACTTGGATGGATCGGACTCGGAGATATGGGGCAGGTGATTGTGCCGCGGCTACTCGCAGCCGGTCACGAGGTCATCGGATGGAACCGCACTCGCGAAAAGGCAGATCCGCTCATTGAAGCGGGTATGGAATTGGCCACTTCGCCGCGCCAGGTGGCGGCGGCTTCCCAAATCGTCTTCTCGATGGTGACGGACGCCACGGCCGTCCGCTCAATTGCTCTCGGCGAAGACGGCATAATTGCCGGCCTGGCGCCCGAGGCGTTCTACCTGGACATGAGCACGATCGATCCCCTGGTGAGCAAGGAGATAGCCGCCGCGTTCGCCGATCAGGGGCTCACGATGCTCGACGCGCCTCTGTCGGGCAGCCCGGTGACGATACGCCAGGGCTCGGCCTCGACGATGGTCGGCGGAGCCCGGGCCGCGTTCGAACAGGTGGAGCCGGTTCTGTACGACATCGGGTCGAAGGTCAGCTACATCGGACCGTCGGGAACGGCCGTTCAGATGAAGGTGGCGATCAATCTCACGCTGATCGTGGAGATGGTGGCCTTCTGTGAGTCGGTCGCACTGGCCGAGAAGGGTGGCGTTGATCGGAACGTCGCCGTCGATGCCATGCTCAAGAGCGTCGTCGCCTCTCCGGTGATGACATACCGGGGGCCCTTCATACTCGACATGCCGGACAAGCCTTTGGCAAATGTCACCCTCCAGCAGAAGGACATGCTGCTCGCTCTCGAGGTGGCTCGGCGCCAGGGTTCGCCCGCCCCGCTGGGAGCCGTGACGAATGAACTGCTCAACGCCTGTCGCGGCCTGGGCATCGATCACCGCGACTTCGTGACGGTCTTCGACGTCTACCACCTGCTGTCGGGCGGGAAATGACGCAACGATTCCACACCAGCCTCTCCGAGGTACCCCATGTGGGGGGTCTGCGCGAAGACGACGGATGGATCGACATGCAGGTGCAGTTCCTCATTGACAAGGCGACCGCAGGCACCGACGACTTCCTGCTGGGGTGGACGGTGCTCCCACCGGGCGCTCGGCATGACCGCCACATCCATAGAAACGCCGATGAGTTCTTCATCGTGCTCGAGGGGGCGGGTCAGATCTATACGGATGATGGCACCGCCCCGGCGGCCAAGGGCGACGTGATCTGGTCGCCGCGGGGCCGCCCCCATGGTTTCGACAACACCGGCGATGTTGACGTCGTATTGGTGTGGGGCTGGAGCGGCTGCGGGTCGCTCGAGGACTCCGGTTATGAGGTTGCTGAAGGCGGTTTCGCGTGACCGCCCCTTGGGAGGATGCTCGCGTCATCGCCGGCCTCACCCGCCAGCTGGCGCTGCGCAACCAGATCCTCGACGGAGGGGCGAGCGCAGTCGGGTGGAAAGTCGGTTTCGGCGCCCCGGCGGCGCTGGAGCTGATGCAGATCACCGCGCCGCTCCTCGGGTTCCTCACAGACGCCACGGTGTACGAATCTGGCGCGACGGTCGACGCCGCGGGCTGGGGACAACCGCTGATCGAGTTTGAGGTTGCCGTCTACCTCGGGTCAGACCTGGGGCCGGGAGCCGGCGACGAGGAGGCCCGGGCGGCGATCTCGGCGGTCGGGGCCGCCATCGAGCTGGCGGATGTCGACCTGCCGATCGGTCCCGAACATGTCGACGAGATCGTGGCCGGAGGCATCTTCCACACGGGCGTCGTTTTCGGTGAGCCGGATCGGAATCGAGTCGGATTGGATATTTCCGGGCTCAATGCGCGGATCCTCATCGACGGTATCGAACGGGTCAGCACGAGCGACCTCCAGGCCATTACCGGCAGCTATTCGCGGATCGTCGCAGACGTGGCCAGCACACTGGCGGCAATGGGCGAGACGCTGCGCGCCGGCGACGCGATAATCACCGGCTCCGTGATTCCGCCGGTGCCGTTGCACGAAGGCACCGAGTTCGTGTTTGCTCTCGAGCCATTGGCGCCCATCTCGATCCGGGTGGCTCAGGAGGGCTAAGCCGCGCCGATCAGGTTGGGGAGCTCGCGGACCAGTTCGTTCTCAGGAGCGAACGCGTAATCCCAAAACGCGGTCTGAGCCGGCGTCGCCGGCCGCCGCCGGTCGCGGATCATGTAGAGCGTCTTGGTTATGTCGAGGCCCTTCACCGGCACCATGGCGAGGTGACCGGCATCGACGGCCTCCCGGGCAACGAGCACCGACACAAACCCGACCCCGATGCGCTCCTGGACGGCCATTCTGATGGCCTCCGCATTACCCATGTTCATCACTGTGTGGAGGTCGTCGAGGTTGAGGTCGTGCCACGCCAGCGCCTCGCGCACGGCGTGCTGGGTGCCGGAAGCATCTTCGCGGAGGATGAATTTCTCGGTCGTGAGGTCAGCGGGTGTGATCGCCTTCTTGCGAGTGGCCCAGGGATGGTCGACGGGCGCAATCAGCGCGATCCGGTCGGTTACGAACGGTCGGTACTCGAGGGTGTCGTCGCTGCCCTCTCGGAGGCTGGTTACGCCGAGCTGGGCGTGACCATCACACAAGCGATCGATCGCCAGCCCGCGGTGCACGACCTGGCAGTCCACCGACACCATCGGATGGCGGGTCAGGAGACCCGACACGAGTTGCGGAAGGAGGTACTTCCCGGCAGTTGTTGTGCATACGATGCGGAGCCGGCCGACGACTTCTCCCGTATGCGACGCCATCGCCTCCTCTGCGTGCACGGCCTGGTCGGCCAGCCTCCGCGCAAGGGGCACCAATGCCTGGCCGGCCTCGGTCAACGTAACGCTGCGACCGCTTCGATGAAACAACTCGACGCCCATGCGAGTCTCCAGAGCTCGGATCTGCATGCTCACAGACGGCTGCGACATGCCCAAGCGACGGGCGACCTCCGAGAAGTTCTCGGTCTCGGCCGCCGCCAGGAACGTCAGGAGCTCGGGGATAACGAGCATAAGTCTCTCCAACCTTTCGATGTCTCCATTATAGGCGTCTCCTTGTCTTGTCTATCAGGGTAACTTATCAGCTTTTCTTTGGCTTTAGTTCTATTTAATTATGATATCCTATCAGGACCAAAATCCACTCCTAGAGAGGGAGCTTGCCGATGATGAGGAAGATCACGTTGACCCGCCTGCCGGTGCTGGTCCTGGCGCTGGCACTGGTGGCATCGTTGGGGTGCGGCGACAGCGACGACGCGGATACCACCGCGGCCGCGAGCGCGACAACCGTGGCGACGACGCAGGCGCCGCCGGCCGTAGACGAGAGCGATGTTCTCGCCGACGGCATCACAGCCACGCTCGCCGACTGGAAGCCCGTGATCGGGGCCGACGCCCTGTTCGAGAACCTGTCGGACGGCGATGAGAGCAACGACCCGTTCGTCCTCAGCGTCCGCAGCGCCGAACACTATGCGCTCGGCCACATCGAAGGTGCGCACAACATCCCGTGGCGGGCCATCACCGACCCGGCCAACCTGGCAACGCTGCCCACCGATGAGCCGATAGTTGTCTACTGCTACACGGGCCACACCGGCCAGGTGGCGGCGACCTTGCTCCGGATGCTCGGCTACGACGCCGTTAACCTCAAGTTCGGAATGATGGGATGGACGAGCGACGCCGAGGTACTCGCGACGACGCCGTTCTCCGGCGCACCCGACTACCCGGTCGAAACCGTTGCGCACCCGCTCACCGACACCTACACGGCACCGGCCCTGGCGACCGGAGAAACAGAGCTCAGCGAAATCGTGCTCGCTCGCGCGGCGGCTTTCATGGCCGACTGGTCACCGGTTATTCCCCCGTCCGGGCTCTTCGAGAACCTGTCTGACGGCGACGAGAGCAACGATCCCTTCGTCGTGAGCGTTCGGAGCGCCGAACACTATGCGCTCGGCCACATCGAGGACGCCTACAACATCGGATGGAAGAGCATCGCCACCGACGACTCTCTGGCCAAATTGCCGACCGATGAGCCGATCGTCGTGTACTGCTACACCGGGCACACCGGTCAGGTCGCGGCCACCGCTCTCGCCCTCTTGGGATATGACGTCGCGAACATGAAGTTCGGGATGATGGGCTGGACCGCCGACGGCGACGTACTGGCGACGACGCCGTTCTCTGCCCCCGGGGACTACCCGGTCGAGAACTAGCCACGTTGTGCCACACGCCGGGCACCCAATTGCGGGTGCCCGGCGCTGTCCGGGAGGTGTGATGAACCGAACGATCAAGTGGCGGGCCCTCGTCGGACCGGCCTTCGGCCTGCTTGTTGCCGCCATGGTGCTGGCGGGATGCTCCTCGTCGGAGAGCGAGTCGACGACAACGGATGCTCCGGCCACCACCGCGACGACTGCGGCTTCCACAACAACGACGGCGACTCCAGTAGCAAGCAGCGGCTGCGTCGCGTGCCATACCGACGAGGAGGCTCTTCAGGTGCTTGCCGTCGAACCGCTCGATATGGAGGTCCTCTCTGAAGGGGAGGGCTGAGGAGGCTCAGTGCCTCAGGTTGAGGCATGGGCCAAAGTGGCAGTAGACGCCGCCTTCGTCGACACAACGCACGGCGACATTGCCTGTACGGACTGCCACGGCGGCGTCGACGAATCCGACGACATGGACACCGCTCACGAAGGTATAACCCGCGATCCGGACCCGACCGCCACTTGCGGCGAGTGCCACGAGGCGGAGACGGCCGACCACGCCGGGAGCTTGCACAGCACGCTCGAGGGGTACACGACAGTGCTCGCGGCACGCAGCTCGCCCGAAGCGATGCCCCAGGTGATGGAGGCCTACGACAACCATTGCGCCAGCTGTCACACGTCGTGCGGTCAGTGCCACGTCAGCCGGCCGACAAGCGCCGGGGGCGGACTTCTGTCCGGCCACGAGTTCCGGGCGACCCCGCCCCAGAATCTCACTTGCACGGGCTGCCACGGCAGCCGAGTCGAAAACGAATACAAGGGCAAGAACGAATCCCCAGGTGGCGCGGCGTTGCCGGCTGACGTCCACTACAACCCGGGTGGCATGGCCTGTGTCGATTGCCACTCCGAGGGCGAACTGCACGGAGCAGAGGCGCCGGATGCAACCCACCGCTACGAGGGTGAGCAGCTTCCGGCGTGCACCGACTGCCACCCCGCCTCGGAGGACATCGACCAACACACCGACGCCCACCTCGAGAAAGTGCAGTGCCAGGTCTGTCACACCGTCGCCTACAAGAACTGCTATTCATGTCATGTCCAGCAGTCTGATGAGGGTGTCCCCTACTTCCGCACTGAGCCATCCGAGATGGCGTTCCTCATTGGACGCAACACGATTCAGAGCGCCGAGCGGCCGTGGGATTATGTGACGGTTCGCCACGTGCCCATCGACCGGGACAGCTTCGCCTACTACGGCGACGACCTGCTCCCCAATTTTGACGCCCTGCCGACGTGGGCTTTCGCGACCCCCCACAACGTGCAGCGTGAGACTCCACAGAACGCGTCCTGCGATGCCTGCCACGGCAACGCGGCTGTGTTCCTCACGGAGGACAAGATCGCTCAGGACGAACGTGTGGCGAACCAGGGCGTGGTGGTAACCGAGATCCCCTGAGGTCGATCCGACGGCAGTGACGTTGACGGATCGCCGCGTGCGTGGGAGCTATTTGGGGTTCCCACGGTACGCGCGGCTCCAACAAGCGACCGCCGACACCTCGTCCGCCAACCGACCACCTCAATTGCGTGCCATGAGCAGCCGTCCGCCGCTGAATCGATGTGGCTACTGGAAGTCAAGGGTTGAGAAACACCACGATCCGCCATTACCGGCAACTACGCCGGCATCGTCACGACGGTGGCGAGCACACTGGCTGCCGCCGGCGAGCACCTGCGCGCCGGCGACGTGATCATCACCGGATCGGTGATCCCGCCCGTGCCGCTGGGCGAGGGCCGCGAGTTTGCCTTCGCCCTCGAACCTCATGAACCGATCTCGATCCGGGTGAAGTGAGCCTGCCCCAGTCCGCTACAGCTCGCGCAGCTGTGACCAACGCACCGCCAGCCAAATGCACAACCCGGTCAGGGCCAATGTCACGCCAGCGGCCGGCAGATAGTCGCCGACCGCGGTGCCACCGGGTATACCCGAGAGCGCCCCGACGAGATGAGCCGGGAGCCACCGGCCGACCGATCCAATGATCCCGATGATCGGCATAGCGAGTAGTACAACGACGGTGATCAACACCACACCAAGAACGTTCTCGGCACGGCTCGCCGCGGCGGTCACGACGGCCACCACCAGTGCCAGATAGAGCACTCCGTAACCGATGCCGGCAATGGTGCCGAATACCGGCAGTCCGCCGAGCAGCACCGCGGTTTCGTACCAGGCAGCGAGGGCACCGAGGACGAAGGCAACCGCCGCGGCGAGGAAGCTCACGGTGAGGCGTGGCACGAGGATGTCCCAGACACGGTCGACACGTGTGCGCAGAAACACTCCCATTTCCGGTTTGGCGTCAAATGCAAGCGAACCGGCGGCGACGACGACAACTACGAGCAGCCCCAGTTGCGAGGCATTCGAAACAAACTGGGCCATGCCGTCGGCCGGTACCGCCGGAGGAATGGTGACCTCGATGCCCCCGCCGAATTGCTCGACGATCTCGCCTAGATAGCGCGCTGACAGTGGCCCGACCAGCCCAAAGAAGACGTACACCCCCAGCAACGCTATCCACCGCTTGGTGCGGACCAGCCGGATCCATTCCAACTTCCACAGGTTCATGACGTCAGCTCCAGAAAGACCTGCTCGAGGGTGGCTGCTTCGGGCCCGAACGAAACAACACGGGCACCCGTCGGCGCCAGTACCCCTGCCAGGTGCGTTTCGGCGTCTTCGACCGAATCGACCGAGATGCGCAGTTCGGCGGCGCCCATCGGTTCGACGGATCGCACCCACGGCGCAGCGCGGAGAGCGGCCGCGGCCGGCTCGATTGGGGGCCGCAAACTGACCCGGTAGTGGGGCACGGCGCTACCGACGAGGAGGTCATTCAGCGGGCCTTGGAACAGCAACTCGCCCTCTCGCAGGATTCCGACGCTGTCGCAGACCTCCTGCACGTCCCCGAGGACGTGGCTGCTGAAGATGACGGTTGCTTCGCCGCGCAATCGGGCAACAAGGTCGAGCACCTCTCTGCGCCCGGCCGGGTCGAGTGCCGACGATGGCTCGTCGAGCATTAGAAGCATCGGATCGCCCACCACGGTCGAGGCCACGCCCAGCCGCTGCAACATCCCGCGGGAATAACCACCGACCGAGCGGTTGGCGGCATCGGTGAGGCCTGCCTGCTCGAGCACCTCATCAACGCGGTCCACAGGCACTGCCGGACCGGCGAGTGTCCGCGCGAGATCGACGACCTCACGGCCCGTCAACCATGAATCGAACTGGGGCGTATCAGGGAGGACCGCCACCCTGGCGTGGTCGGCATTGATCTCGATCGTCCCGGCCGAAGCTGACCGGAGCCCAGCCAGGATGCTCAGCAGCGTGCTCTTACCGGCTCCATTGGGGCCCACCAGGCCATAGACGGAACCGGCGGGGACACGGAGTTCTACGTCACGAAGCGCAACCGTCGCCCCGTATTCCTTCCGCAGCTGGTGGGTGCTAACGATCACCGGACCCGCGGTTCCCGACCCACCGTGAGGTAGAGAATCCCACCCAGCGGCACCGAAAGGACACAGATGGCCGCCCAAGCCCACTTGGGGAAGTGCTTCACCTCAGACCGGGCCAGATCGACCAAGCAGTAGACCACGAAGGCCAGCGACAGCACCAGCAGAGGCAAAAGAGCCGCCCAGGGCACATTCTCCATACAAGACTCCTCTTCGCCGCAACGTCGATGCGTTGTTGCGCAGATGAACTTAGTGGACGAGGGCCTAGGTGGCAGCCTGCTGCTTCCGCGTGAAGAGCGCCACGTAGGTCGAGCAGGCGGTGGCGGCGCAGGTGTTGCACGCGTCACCGAAGCTCGCCGGATCCATCTCGGTGGTGAGCGTCTCGAAACCAAGGCTGGAGTACAGCTCATCGAGGTAGCGTTACCGGATGCGCACGATCCACGCTGTCGTTACCGGAACGGTCCAGGGGGTCGGATTTCGCTACAGGACGCAGCGCAAGGCGCGGCAGCTGGGCCTCACCGGATGGGTGCGGAACCAAACCGATGGGTCGGTTGAGGTGTTGGCCCAGGGACCAAATGACGCTGTCACGCATTTGGCTTCCTTCCTCGAGGAAGGACCACCCGGAGCGACGGTCACGGCGATTGAGGTCACGGAGCGCGTCACCGATCCGGACCTCGACCGATTCGAGATCACGTTCTGACCGGCGTCCGGCGCCACTCGAAGAACTCGCCAACAGCGGCAAGCTCTAGCCGCGCGAGGTTTGCTGCCTATGGGACAGGCACATCTCCCGCGATGATCGCCGCTTCCAGCGCATCCAGTTCGGCGGCAAGGCCGGACACGCTCTCCTCGAAATCGTGGAAAGGCGCCAGGTAGACCGACTGGTCGCCCAGGCCACCGCGATACGTCGGACCAAACGCGCCGCCGAGCGCTACGTCGGCGATCGCGCCGTACACGCTCGGGAAGGGATTGATGACGGCAGAGGACAGAAACGCGTTGCCGAACTCACCCCACGTGAAGAACTGGTCCGTGTCGATACCGATCATTGCCAGCGCTTCGCCACCGTCTATGCGCTCGCTCACCAACGCCGCCGAGCCGTATCCGGTGTAGCCGGCGACAGGGAAGATGATGTCGGCACCCATGTCGGTTAGTCCCTGAGCGGCGTCCCAACCAATAGCGGGATCGTCGAACTCCCAGGTGAACCACCCATCGCGGATTACCGGGTCCCAACCAACGACGACCACCTCCGCGTCGTTGGTTAGGTTGTAGTGGTCGGCACCCCAGACGAAGCCGTCCATGAAGCCGGTCACGGTCGAGATTTCCCATCCGCCGTATGTGCCGATCACATTGGTCTGGGTCATCCCCGCGGCCAGATAGCCGGCGAGGAAGCCGATCTCCTCACGGGCGTAGTCGATGGTCCGGAAATTGGCCGGCGCCGAATCCGTCAGCCAGTCGATAACGGCAAACCACCGGTCGGGATTCGCATAGGCGGCGTCGAGCAAGGCCTCGCCGGCCCGGAAGTCGACGCCAATCACCAGTTCGGCCCCGTGGTCGAGCGCCATGGCTACCGTCGCCTCGTACGAGTCCCCCTCCGGCGCGAACGGGCGCCATCCCACCTGGTGGTCGGCAGCCGCCTCAGTCGCCGCGGCAGTCGCTTGATCATCCCATTCGGTTGCACCGCCCTCGACTATGGCGACTAGCAGAGTCCCGAAACTGACCTCGAGCACTCGCTCCTCGAGGACTACGGG
>Ga0316187_10004740_pt1 | contig 11768 bp, 10 predicted proteins | sample CroRivburrow1_MG_FD_204927 | JGI IMG/M metagenome (GOLD analysis project Ga0316187, IMG submission 204927) | Coastal sediment microbial communities from Maine, United States - Cross River worm burrow 1 | ecosystem: Environmental > Aquatic > Marine > Coastal > Sediment | place: USA: Maine...
ACCGATGCTATCACCTGAATATTTTTATCAGCGCGGCCAGGTCTTCCTCCTCATAACCGGCAGATTGTGCACGCTGAAACTTATCCGCAATAAAATCCAGCACTTCGCTGTTGCTGCCAATGTCATTCGCATGCTTTTGAATGTGGTGCAGCGCTTCTTTCCAAACCTTTACCGTGTTGACCGGATCAGTGAAGCTGTTGGTCTGGATGGTATTTGCCATCATGCTTGCACGTGCATCTACAGCCACTGTTGCACTAAACACATCCAGCCCAACACCGCCCGCTTCACAGAGTAACAGTCCCTGAAACACGCCCATAAAATATCCGAGGCGCTGGCTTAACCAGGCGAGATCCAATACCTTTGCAGAATCAATCTTGTTACCCGTATATTGGAAATTTCCGGCAAGGCATTCCAGGACAGTATTACATTCTTGCCAAAGTTTTTCGCTGCCAGCTATCAGTATCTGGCCGGTCTCCGTTCCAATTGCTTTCGGCGACCCCAGAATAGCGGCATCTAAATAACCGGCGCCTTTCTCCACAAACCACTTTTCATCAGCAACTGCCTCCCGCGGTGTACCGCTGCTCATTTGCACAACGATACGATCTGCAAGCAATGGCAAGACTTCGACTGAAGAGAAAATTTTTCGGGTAGTTGTGTAGTTATCGATACAAACCAGGATAACCGGGCTCGCTTCCACCGCATCAGCGACTGTTACCCCAATTTCTGCGCCATCGGCAACAAGCAGCTCCGTCTTCTGCTGGCTTCGATTCCACACCGTAACCGCGTGTCCAGCAGACAACAGGGTCCTGGCGAGTGTCGAGCCCATCGAGCCCAGCCCTAAGACAGATATTTCACTCATTCCGGCCTCGTAATCGCAAGTAGTATCGCAGTGCAGTCTACAAGTAATTTGACCTGAAGGACACGCAAACTCAGGGAATCAGCGTGTAACGGCTTCAGGGTTTTGATTGCAAAACGATATCGATCAACAACTTGTTATGCCTTTTCTCCCCGAGATTTTTTAACCCGGATCAGGCAGCCGGCAATGGTCATATCATTCAACCATTTCAGTGCGGCCCTGGCTTACCCCGGCTTCGGCGTTTCCACAAAAGCCAGGCCCCTGGTAGCACCCTGGGCGCTATCGAATTCCACATCACAGGATTGTATTGTGCCATATTCCCCAAAGAGGCCTTCTAACTCTTCTTCGATAGTGCTGCGCGAAAGGTTACCAATTGATAATTGCGGTCGCCCTCATTTATTGTGACCATTCTGGTTATCGTTCCTGGCGAGACTCGGCTCGTTATAATGCATCCAGAAAATATATAGGAATAGAATAGAACGGAATTCCCGTAAGATAGTGCGCCATGAGTAATCCCACCCATAGCAACGATTCCCCCGGGAGTGTCACCAGTGAGACTTCCCCCAATACAATCGATCCAGTCCAATACCCTCATGTAGTCTCGGGCGAGACTGTTCTTGTCGCCTGCGAGAGTTCGCTTCATGGCCTTACCCATCGTGAGGCTGTGGCACGCCTTGAACAATATGGGCGCAACACGTTACCCCAGGCCAGGCTACCCGGGATTGTGACTGTCTTTCTGCGCCAGTTCGCAAGTCCGCTCATCTATGTTCTTGTCGCGGCGGCTCTATTATCCCTGATGATTAAGGAGTGGTCTGATGCAGGCTTTATCTCTGCAGTCCTGTTCATTAATGCTGTTATTGGCACTATTCAAGAGTATTCCGCCCAGCGTGCAGCAGCAGCGCTGCAAGAATTGGTACGCACACGGTGTCGAGTATTGCGCGAGGGAGATAGTGATGAAATCAACGCCGAAGAGTTAGTGCCAGGCGATATTGTGCTTCTGGAGTCTGGAGACAAGGTCCCCGCCGACTTGCGCCTAATCGCCTCCCATGGCCTGGAGGTGGATGAATCTTTACTCACCGGCGAGTCGCTACCGGTTCTAAAAGACGGCGCTATCGTGTTAGCTGCGGATGTTGCTTTAGGGGATCGCGTTAACATGCTTTTCACCGGCACGTTGGTGGGTCGTGGACGCGCCAGGGGTGTTGTGGTCGGGACGGCACTAAACACGGCACTAGGCCGTATTGCTGCCGATGTCCTGTTCAAACCATCACCCAGGTCACCGTTGCAAGTCCGCATGGAGAGGTTCACCCATTTTGTTGCGATCTTTGTTGGCATAGCGGCATTGATTATATTCACGGTGGCGGTGATGCGTGGTACGCCATTTAACGAAGTGTTCTTGCTCGCGGTGGCGCTTGCGGTATCTGTTATTCCCGAAGGTTTGCCGGTGGCACTCACCGTAGCCTTAGCCATTGGCATGCGCAGAATGGCCCGACGAAACGTGATTGTGCGACGGCTTCTGGCCGTGGAAGCGCTGGGCTCCTGTACTTTCATCGCAACCGACAAAACAGGCACGCTGACTGTGAATCAGCTGACTGCTCGCAGCATCGCCTTTCCAAACAGTGATGTGTGGGAAGTTGGCGGTGAAGGCGTGGTAGCGGATGGAACGATTCTAACGCCCCGAGGCCCACCATCCGCAAAAGAGAAAGCGCTACTGGAACGACTATGTCAGGTAGCGGTGCTGACCAATGAAGGCTTCCTCGATCATGCCAATTCCGGCTGGACTCACCATGGTGATGCAGTCGATGTGGCTTTCCTGGTAATGGCGCATAAAGCCGGTATCTTCAAGGCGGAAATGGCCAATACCTTTCCCGAAATTACCAGCATTCCCTATGAGTCGGAGCGGCTGTTTTCGGCCAGCCTGAATGAAGTAAATGGAAGGCAGCATGCCTTCGTCAAGGGTGCGCTTGAACGGTTGCTAACCATGTGCACGACGATGGCAACGCCTGGCCAGGACGTGAACCTGGAGCAAGCCCTGATCGAGCAGCAGGCTGAGACCCTGGCGAGTGGCGGGTATCGCGTACTTGCCCTGGCTAGCGGGGAGATTGAAGCGGGTCCGGGTGAGGTATTTACCGAAGAACATTTGCATGGGCTGACACTGATCGGCCTGGTGGGTATTATTGATCCATTGCGCCCGGAGGCACAAGCCGCCATCACCGCATGCCGGCAGGCAGGCATCGAGGTAGCCATGATAACTGGCGATCACCCTGCTACCGCCCTTGCCATTGCGCAAGAATTAAACATGGTGGAACGCGCCGACCAGTTGGTGACTGGACCAGAACTGAGGATAGCCCTCGATTCCGGGACTATTGACCAGCTAACCCAGCAGGCGCGAGTTTTCGCGCGCGTGGGACCACACCAAAAGTTAGACATCGTTCAATCCCTGCAACGAAATGGGCATTTTGTCGCAGCCAGCGGAGACGGTGCCAACGATGCTCCAGCACTACGCGCTGCCCAGGTCGGGGTTGCCATGGGCATGAGCGGTACCGATGTGGCGAGAGAGGCGGCAGACATCATCATCACTGACGATGATTTCAGCTCGATTGTCGCGGGGGTCGAAGAGGGCCGTGTCGCCTATGCCAATGTGCGCAAGGTAATTTTTCTCCTCATTTCCACCGGCGCCGCAGAGTTGGTGCTATTCACATTGGCCCTTTTAACCGGGTTCCCATTACCGCTGGTAGCGGTACAGTTACTTTGGCTGAACCTTGTAACCAACGGGATCCAGGATGTAGCGTTGGCGTTTGAACCCGGCGAAGGCGACGAATTGCGTCATCCACCAAGACCACCACGAGAACCGGTCTTTAATCGGCTAATGTTAGAGCGCGTAGTGATCTCGGCATTAGTCATCGGCACTATCGCTTTTGCTGTTTTCCAATGGCTTATCGCAAGAGGCTTTACGCTGGACGAGGCACGCAATGGGACCTTGCTGTTGATGGTGTTATTCGAGAATGTGCACGTTTTCAATTGTCGATCCGAAGTACGCTCGGTATTTCGACACAATCCTTTACGCAATCCGATACTTTTATTTGGTACGGCAATCGCACAACTCGTACACGTCGGCGCTATGTACACTCCCTGGATCAGTGATGTACTGCATATTCAACCGGTTACACCACAGCTCTGGCTGGAATTGCTGGGACTGGCGCTGTCCGTGCTGATTGTGATGGAGCTTCACAAGGTTGTTCGTCGATGGATTTTATCATCCAGGCAGCATCGACATTTGACTGAAAAGGAATGACCGCCCAGGTCACTTAAGCGACGAAATCTCTCACGAAAAAGTGAGAGGCGAAGGTCCACGGTTGACGGAGTTCGCCCCGCGTAAGCCGTCCGCCAGGGACGGCTTCTGGAGCGGAAGCCAGGGTACCAACAGTGATTTAATCGCGACACTAATCCTGTTTTGAAAAACCGTTTCCCAACTCTCTTCACTATATTGAATGGCCTTTCCAGCCTGGAGGCGTAAAATATTGAAACGATCTATCGCTAGACGGTCCTCGAAAGTGCCCTGCAACACGAAAATGCCAGTCATCTACTTGACCGCCTTACTGGTTGCTGCGTTGTCCGTTACGCACAGCGACAACAGTCGAGCGGGTTGCACCTGCATCTGCGTCGACGGATTGAATCGGCCGCTTTGCTCCAGCCTGGAGGAGCGCAAACCGCTTTGTCCGCCGAGGGTTTGCCCCCGGGAGCCTTCACAGACCAGACCGCTCGATCAGCCAGGAATCCCACCAACAGGCGCGGCGCCCTGTTCAAGGGAATACATCTACAATCGATATGCGCAACGTTACCAGTGGTGGCAGGTCTGTCAGTGATCCCCGGAAACAGGGCGGTGCAGTGGGAGCGGATGAGAGCCGGCGCTAAGCCAGGAAACAGGTATACTGTCCCTGATTTCCCGCACCCATGCCGTTATGCGTAAATTATTCAACCGAATACCCTTGTCTCTGCTGATCGTGCTGTGCCTCACGCTGGGATTGGCGCCTTTCACCCCTGAGCCACACCTGCTGGAAAAGCTCAAACTGCTGGCTTCGGGTGAGCTCACCAGGCTCATCGACGTATTTGATTTATTGCTACATGGAACACCGTGGATACTGCTTGTGGTCAAGCTGATTTTGCCTCTAACCAGTCAAGCGGAACAATAAGAATATTATTCCAGGGACAGTGTACCGATACTCTGAAGTTCGCTTTGGGCAGGTCTTGCTGAATTTGGTTACAGGCGCGAGTTGGTTGGGTTGCACCCTCGAGGAGCCGGTTAAATAACTAGACTGCCCTGCTGAATATCCATGCCACTCGAATTACTCGGTCGGTCGTAGCTGATAGCGCCGATCGAACTCGGCTTCGAGTTCGCTCCAGTCGCCACGCAAACCGTCGATGACTTTCCCGGCCCAGTCAAAATACTGCTGGCGTCGCTTCAACGGCCAGTCGGGTGGAGAAGACGAGACGTCACCCAGGTTACAAATCTTGTCGGCGAGCTTGACCGCCCTGGCCGCTTTTGACAAATGCATTGCATGGTCGATCTGGGCCTGCTTGCGCGTGGCCTTGTCCAGCGATGTATCATCGGTGACCTCCATGACAATGTTGCTGATCTCCACGCCAAAGTTTTCAATAAGCTCTTGCGGCGTGGTTTCGGTGTCTTCAACGGTGTCATGCAGTAACGCGGCGCAGAGTGTATTGATATCGGTAATATTACCGACATTGACGAGCACTTCGGTAAGCCCGATCGGGTGGTTGATATAGGGCGATGCTTCCTTATCCTTGCGCCGTTGATCCTTATGTTTATGCGCGGCAAACGACATCGCTCTAATTAGCAATTTCAATTCGGATTCCCAATCCATGATTTCCTCTCGATCACAACGGTATGGGGGAGTATAACCGAGCTGGAAACCCCTCTCCATCCAAACGATCAATGCCTCAGGTGCGCATATCGATCTGGATCCCGCCAAAGCGTGTGAGACAACGAGTCGCCCATTCGAGACCTGAACCTGGCCCACAGTTAAAAGGTCGGGGACAGGACAGGTTTCATTCGGCATCGGGGAGGAGGGGGAGAGTGAGCACCGAATTCAACCTGATCTGTCCTGCCCCCGATCAACGAACGCAGTCAGTTAGAAAATCAGGCCCTGGCGAACTTCACCGCCACAAATCGTTGCATGCCGTTGTGTTCCAGCATCAGCAAAACCGAGGATTTCTTCTCCGCGGCCGCCTGCTTTACCTGGAAAATCACCTCTTCCGGTGACTTCACCGTTTGCTGGCCCACCATGTTGATTACCTGTCCCGCCTCGATACCGGCTTTCGCAGCCGGGCTGCCCTGCTGTACGCCAGTAACCAGCACGCCTTCGGTATCCTTGCCAATGCGGTAACGCTGGCGCGCCTCGGGCGTCAACTCGGAGAGGTAAACGCCAAGCTTCGCGGTATCGTCGCTGGCAGCGTCATCGGCCAGCGCAACTTTCACACCGTCGTCCGGCATGTTGCCGATCTCGACAGTGAGTTTGTGCGTCTCGCCTTGCCGTTTGACCTGCAGCGTCGAATCGCTGCCCGCCTTGGCCTTCGCCACCAGCTTCGACAGGTCTTTGAAGTCATCGAGCTTCTCGCCATTCAAGCTGACAATAACGTCACCGGGCTTGACGCCGCCGCGTGCCGCCGGGCTGCCCGGCTCGACGCCGGCCACCAGTGCGCCATGCGTTTCCTCAAGCCCCAGGCTTTCCGCTATCTCGTCGGTCAGCGACTGAATCCGCACGCCCAGCCAACCGCGGGCAACCTTGCCATTGGTTTCAAGTTCGGCAACGACGTCCCTGACCAGGTTCGACGGAATCGCAAAACCGATACCCACGCTACCGCCGCTTGGTGAATAGATCGCCGAGTTGACACCGATGACCTGGCCGCGATTATTGAACAGGGGTCCACCCGAGTTGCCGCGATTGATCGGCGCATCGACCTGCAGGTAGTCGTCATACGGGCCGGAATTGATATCGCGCCCGCGCGCGGAAAGAATGCCCGCGGTCACCGTGCCACCCAGCCCGAACGGATTGCCGACCGCGACCACCCATTCACCGACCCTGGCGCTATCCGAGTCGCCCAGTTCCACGAAGGGCAGCGGCTCGTCGGTATTCACCTTCAGCAACGCCAGGTCCGTTTTGGGATCACGGCCCTTTATCGTGGCCTCGTAGCGGCTACCGTCCTGCAGGATGACCCCGATCTCGGTCGCATGTTCGACGACGTGATTGTTGGTCACTACGTACCCGTCCGCCGAAATAATGAAACCGGAACCCGCCCCCTGAAACTCACGTTGGGCGCTATTGCCGGCTCCCGGCATGCCGGGTACACGGCCGCCAAATTGCCTGAAGAAATCACCGAAGGGTCCACCTTCAGGGAATTGTGGCATCTGGAATTGCTGGCCGTTCATTTCAGCCGAGACATCGGTCTTTCCGGTAACCGCAATACTGACGACGGCCGGTTCGACCCGTTCGGCCAGGTCGGCAAAGCTCGGCGGCCCATATTGAACACCGACCCCGACAGCGGCGGTCGGCGCGGAAAGGGCTATGGCGTTTTTCGGCAGGCTAAGCATTGCCGCGCTCGCGAGTGCGGTTGTCACCGTCACGGCAAGCGCCACTCGTTGAAATCGAGATAGTGATGTGGTTTTCATGGTAACTCTCCGGTTGCGATTCACTATTCGTAGCGGGCATGGGCCCGTTCGAATTTTTGACCGGGTAACTATAGGACCGGCTGAGTTGCCAGCGCCTTGCGGAAACATTAAATTTTCGTAATGTTTCGCTCCGGCCTGTTTTCGGTGGATTTAAAGTACTATGGTAGGGGTCATAAAAGTGTTGCCGGACCGAACCTCAATGCGTGTGCTCGTAGTCGAAGACGATTCCCAGGTCGCCGCCTACCTGATAAAGGGGCTGAAAGAACAGGGTCACAATGTCGACCATGCCGCAGACGGCAAGAACGGGCTGTTTCTCGCCAGCAGCGAAGACTATGACGCCATGATCATCGACCGCATGCTGCCTGAACTCGACGGACTGGCCATCGTCAAAAGTGTGCGCGCCGCGGGCAAGACCACTCCGATGTTGATACTCAGCGCGCTGGGCGAAGTGGATGCGCGCGTCGAGGGATTACGCGCCGGCGGCGACGACTATCTCACCAAGCCCTTCGCTTTCAGCGAATTACTGGCGCGGCTGGATGCGCTGCTGCGCCGTGCGCGGCAAACCACCGCCACGGAAACCACCTTGCGTGTTGCCGATCTCGAGCTCGACCAGCTCACGCGAACTGTCAAGCGCGGCGGCATTACTATCGCCCTGCAACCGCGCGAATACCGTTTGCTCGAATACCTGATGCATAACGCGGGACGCGTCGTCACCCGCACCATGCTGCTGGAACAGGTATGGGATTACTATTTTGATCCGCAGACCAACGTCATCGACGTGCACATCAGCAGGCTGCGCGGCAAAATCGATAAAAATTTCGACCCACCACTCCTGCAGACCGTGCGCGGCGCCGGATACATGATTCGTGAACCAGAGTAACCTGGATATCTCGCCGGATTACTTCGCAAGGGCGTCGAACACTGTCTTGCGGCAACCGCACGACTGCAGCGCGATGCGGCGGTCCGACGTATCGGAGCAATTGCCGAGCAGGAAATCGGTGAGATATGCGGGCTAGCCTGCTACACACCTCGACGTTTCGCCTGGCACTGGTTTACATGGTGCTGTTCGCCGGCTCGGTGCTGATATTGCTGGGGTTTATCTACTGGTCGACCGTAACCTACATGGCCGAACAAACCGATGCCACCATCAGGGCCGAGATCACCGGGCTTGCGGAGCAATATCGTGAGCGCGGGCTCAATGGCCTGGAGAAAACGATTTCCGAGCGGGTGGAGCGCGACCCCAACGGCTCGTCGGTCTACCTGTTTGCGTCTCCCAACCGGTCGCCGCTGGCCGGAAACCTGTCGGCCTGGCCGGACGTATTACCCGCGGCCGATGGCTGGCTCGATTTCGAATTCAAGGATCCACGCGCCGGCGGGCGCGTGTTTCAGGCGCGAGCGCGGGCCTTCGTGTTACAGGACGGTTTGCATCTGCTGGTTGGACGCGACACCCGCGAACTGAAAGCAACGCAGCGCCTGATTACTCGTGCGTTACTCTGGGGCATTGCCATGACGCTGGCGCTGGCATTGCTCGGCGGTGTCGTTATGAGCCGCGGCATGCTGCGCCGCATCGAACTCATCAATCAAACCAGCCGTAACATCATGGCCGGCGACCTGTCGCAACGCATCCCCATTCGCGGCAGCGGCGACGAGCTCGATCAACTGGCCGGCAACCTGAACACCATGATCGATGAAATCGAACGCCTGATGGATGGCATCCGCCACGTGTCCGACAACATCGCCCACGATCTGCGCACCCCGCTGACACGTTTGCGTAACCGCCTCGAGCAACTGCTGGTCGACCTCGAAGATGGCAGCCCTTACCGCAGCCAGGTCGAACAGGGCATTGCCGAAGCCGATCAACTCCTTGCTACTTTCGCGGCGCTGCTGCGCATTGCACGCATCGAAGCCGGTGGCCATAAAGCGAGATTCAAACCCGTGGACCTGGCCGCACTGGTGGGCGACGCGGCGGAACTTTACGAGGCCCTGGCCGAAGAAAAACAGTTACGCTTTTCAACGCGGGTCGACGCTAGCGTCTCCCTGGAAGGGGACCGCGATTTGCTGTTCCAGGCGCTAACCAACCTCATCGACAACGCGATCAAGTACACCCCTGCAGGCGGGGAAGTGTCGCTCGAATTGATGCGCGTCGGAAAAACAGCCGACATAGCGGTCAGCGATACGGGTAGCGGTATAGCCGAAACCGAGCGGGACAAGGTGGGGCAACGCTTCTATCGCCTGGAAAGCAGCCGCAACACCCCGGGGAGCGGCCTTGGTCTCAGCCTCGTCAAAGCTGTCGCAAAGTTACACCGTGCGACGTTGTTGCTCGAAGATAACGCGCCAGGCCTGAAGGCCACATTGCGCCTGCCGCTCGGCCCCAACCGCGAGGACAGGTAGGGGCAGCGGCGGGATTATTTTGAATTACATTAAATGGTATTTAACGTTTACTGGAAAGTAACCGGTGGCGTCGGGATTCCGCTACGGTAGCGATCGCAAATACAACCAGGGCAATTGCGATGATGGAAATCCGGATTGTCATTTCGCTCTCCCGCGTTCAAGCGAATCCCTGTTAAATGATACCGACCCAGGGACCCGTTTTTTACACCCGCCTGTGGCCCATCTTTGAAAACTGACTCAGGTCGTCATCGATCTGAGCCTTCAAAAAATGCTTAACTCAGGGGAGCAAGGGGAATAATCCGGGTTTCAAATGAATCAAATTACCTACAGATCGACTCGCAGGGCACGCCATTCTTGTCACCGTCCAATGACAATCCGCCGCACTGGCGCAGATAAAACTTCGCTTCTTCGCATGACGTCATTTCCCGGCAATAGCGCTTGGTACCGCATTGAGTATCAGCCACCGCTTTACTTTTAGATGGGGCTCGCTGCCCCCTGCGCCAGGTCCAGGGTGGAATGGCACCGGGTTCGCTCCATAGCCCCAGCTTGCGACTTCTCGCCTCGATCACGGCTGATTCGTAACGCTGCCGGTCTTCCGGTGATTGATCTTTGGCATAATCCTGGTACCACCAGGCCATGCCTGACAGAAGTTGTGCGAGGTTAGCATTCAGCGTCTTAGCGCAGCCCGGGCAATCGGGTGGTTGTACCCAGACCTTACCGAGTACTCGTCCGTAGCGATCGTTCTTCACGGTTTCAATACGGACGTCTCTGCCGGCCACCATGGACGCTAAATTTTTGCGCGAGGCGTTACCGAAAGGCTGGGCTTTCTCTGGTGCATCGATACCCGTCAGGCGGATTTTGTGTTGCACCCGGTTGGCGTCGAGGATCTTGATCGTGTCGCCATCCGTGACGGCCACCACCTTGCCAGTGATGTCCGCGGCGACTGGCGACATGGCTAATGTAATGCAGATCAGGGATAAGTAGCGATGCCAGGCAGTCATAGGTACAAGTTTGTGGGAGTAACGGTGACAGTTTACTTTATTCGGTTCCGCAAAGAGATTAAGTTAACTGTCACCGTTACCCTCAGTCCGCGACCTTATTGCTGCTCACCCGGGCTCGCCGCTGACTGCTGTTGCAAAATTTTTTCTACTGTTGCGTTCCAGCTTTCCCAGTCGAACTCCAGTTCTTCCCAGCGTTCCCGATCTTCCAGAAAGTACTTGTCGTTGCTCTCGGCGGAGTTGTTGATCATGTCGCTCATTTATCCACCCCTTTTACTCAAGCTACGCACCGCATGGGTGCCTTGTATTAACTATAGAACGGTATCCGTCAAAGTGAAGCCCTGCGCGGTCGATTGGCGGGCAGGGATAGATGATTGGCGGGTCAGGCCCGAAGCGAGCGGCGCCAGCCGGGGCGCACCGCAATTGAAGATAACTCTCACCAATGGCACTTACCTAAGAAAAATAATGCGTCATACCGGCCTCCGAGCCGGGGTCTTATGAAAGTGGCACCCATACAAGATCCCGGCTCAAGGCCGGGATGACAGCAGTTTAGAGCTTAACTAAGTGCCATTGGTGACTGTCACCTTGAGTTGCGCCTTAATTGTGTCACCTTAATTTGGGAGGAATTGATATACTTTTGCGGATCCGGTGAAACTTGAGAAGGTTACTGTCGATTGGCGGTCGCTGTTAATAGATCCACCAGCCATCCCCGTAAAACATAAGGAATCTGTTTAGTGATATTTCGTTTCCTGGCATGGCGCCTGGGCTTTGAGTGGGCCAACCTGAAACGCTGCTGCGGTCATGGCCCGCAACGGGTGCGCTATCTCGGTTTCGG
>Ga0316187_10004741_pt1 | contig 11768 bp, 11 predicted proteins | sample CroRivburrow1_MG_FD_204927 | JGI IMG/M metagenome (GOLD analysis project Ga0316187, IMG submission 204927) | Coastal sediment microbial communities from Maine, United States - Cross River worm burrow 1 | ecosystem: Environmental > Aquatic > Marine > Coastal > Sediment | place: USA: Maine...
GCAAAACCGACCAGAGTTTCAAAGCTTTCATCTCAATCGCAGCAACGATCATTCACACAAGATGAACGTCAACAGCCCCTAATTACTGATCCTTTTGATGGAGGCAAATCCGGCCATTCTGGCAGGCGCGGTGCACAGCGCGATGCGGTACATCGGGCAAGCGCCGCAACGCACCAGATGGACGGATTTGTCCCACCGAAGGCCGGTTTTTCGCGTCTGCCGGACGTCGTTATGCTCCACTTGTGGTCGGCCAGACCAAGGCGTGAAGCATGCCTAACCGGCAAACGCGAAAAATCGGTCAAAGGGGTCAGTAATTAGTTCCTTTGGTATAAGCGTTTTGCTTGAAGTCCGCGCATTCTCCGCGTATATATAGCTCATCAAGTTCATTCTCATAGGTTTTCAAAGAGTACTGAAAACCACAGTTCATGAGGGTGGGTCCTGCGGGGCCCGCTTTTTTTGTTGCCTGAACAGGGATGATTTTCACTTTGGTCAACCGGACGTCTTGCACCCGGTTGATTTGGACAGGGAGATGTCTGATGGCGGCCGACATGGCCAAACGGATGCAGGTCGAAACCGGCGTGGCCGCCAAGGTGGCCCGCCTGGTCGAACCTGCCATTGAGGATCTGGGTTTCCGGCTGGTGCGCGTGCGCCTGACCGGCAACACGCTTCAGGTCATGGCAGAGCGTCCCGATGGCACCATGACGGTTGGCGGTTGCCAGGATATTTCACGGACCATATCGCCGTTGCTGGATGTAAATGATCCCATCTCCGACAGGTACAGTCTCGAAGTGTCATCGCCTGGCGTAGACCGGCCACTGGTGCGCCCTGAAGATTTTGAGCGCTGGGCCGGATTTGAAGCGAAAATAGAGCTGGTGACACCGCTGGCCGGCCGCAAGCGGTTTCGCGGCAGGCTGGAAGGTTTCGATGACGGCGAAGTACGACTGTTCATACCGCCGCCGGAAAAAGGCGACGAGGATATTTTGATCGGATTGGAGATTACCGCAATTGGTGATGCCCGTCTGGTGATGACTGATGAATTGCTGAAAGCTGCCGGTGAGCGGGCCAAGGCAGATGAGGTCGGCGATGGTGCTGACTGGACTGAAAAGAACGAAACTGAATCCAACGACATTAATGCGGAGTGAACGAAATGGCTGATGTCGCCGTAAGTGCAAACAGGCTGGAATTGCTGCAGATCGCAGATGCGGTTGCACGTGAAAAGTCCATCGACAAGGCTGTCGTGATTGATGCGATGGAGGACGCGATCCAGCGTGCTGCACGTTCTCGCTATGGCGCAGAAAACGATATCCGGGCAGAAATCGATCCGCAAACCGGTGAAACCAAACTGTATCGCCTGCTGGAAGTGGTCGAGGAAGTCGAAAACGATTCGACCCAGATCACCATGAAGGAAGCGCTGGACCGCAATCCCGGTGCGCGCATGGGTGATTTCCTGTCCGAGCCGTTGCCGCCTGTCGACTTTGGCCGCATCGCTGCCCAGAACGCCAAGCAGGTGATCGTGCAGAAGGTGCGCGATGCTGAACGCGAGCGTCAGTTTGAAGAGTACAAGGATCGCATTGGCGAGATCGTTTCCGGCGTCGTCAAGCGCGTCGAGTACGGCAACATCATCGTCGACCTTGGCCGTGGCGAAGGTATTGTTCGCCGCGATGAAGGTTTGCCGCGTGAAGCATTCCGCAATGGCGACCGGGTGCGGGCCTACATATTTGATGTGCGGCGCGAGCTGCGCGGTCCGCAGATATTCCTGTCGCGCTCGCGTCCGGAGTTCATGTCCAAGCTGTTCCAGCAGGAAGTGCCGGAAATCTACGACGGTATTGTTGAAGTCGTGGCCGTGGCCCGTGATGCCGGTTCACGTGCGAAAATATCCGTGCGCTCCAAGGACAGTTCAATCGATCCGGTCGGTGCGTGTGTCGGCATGCGCGGCAGCCGTGTCCAGGCTGTGGTCAACGAGCTGCAGGGCGAAAAGATCGACATCATTCCCTGGACACCTGATGCAGCCAGTTTCATCGTCAACGCACTGGCGCCTGCCGAGGTTGCCAAGGTGGTCCTTGATGAAGATGCCCAGCGCATCGAGGTTGTTGTTCCTGATGAACAGCTTTCACTGGCAATCGGGCGTCGCGGGCAGAACGTGCGCCTTGCCTCGCAGCTTTCCGGCTGGGATATCGACATCATGACGGAGGCCGAAGAATCCGAACGCCGTCAGAAAGAGTTCGCAGACCGTACACTGCGCTTTACCGAAGCGCTTGATGTGGACGAGATGCTGGCTCAGCTGCTCGCATCGGAAGGTTTCGACTCGATTGAAGAAGTCGCCTATGTGGCGCCTGAGGAAATTGCGTCCATAGAGGGACTGGATGATGAAACGGCGTCTGAAATTCAGGCCCGTGCGACCGAATTCCTTGATCGCCAGGCTACGGAACTTGAAGCCAAGCGCAAGGAGCTTGGAGTGGCTGATGACCTGGCGGGCTTCGCCGGGCTGTCACCGGCGATGCTGGTGATGCTTGGTGAAGACGGCGTGTTCAACCTGGAAGATTTTGCCGGCTGTGTGCCGGATGATCTGGTTGGCTGGAATGAGCGTGGTGAAGGCGAAACAATCCGTCATGAAGGCTCACTGTCTGCAACTGACATGACCGCGGCTGAAGCTGAAACCCTGATCATGGCCGCCCGCCTGCAACTGGGTTGGATTGAGCCTGAGCCGGAACCGGAAGCAGACACTGAAGCAGAAGTAGAAGGCGGCGCGGACGCTGCTGCCACAACCAGTAACGAAGAGTAAGGTGAACACCCGGCAATATGACAGGTCTGGCACAACAAACCGTCCTCGAGGATGACACGAATGTCCGCATGTGCGCGTTAACCCGTGCACTGCGGCCACGCGCCGAACTGTTGCGTTTCGTTGCCTCGCCGGATGGCGATCTGGTGCCCGACCTGAAAGAAAATCTGCCGGGCCGCGGCGTGTGGTTGAGCCTGTCGCGCGCAAGCGTTGCCGAGGCTGTCAGGCGCAAGGTGTTCGCCCGGGCGCTCAAAGCCCAGGTCATGCTGCCGGACAATCTTGCCGATCTGATCGCACGCCTGTTGCTTAAAGATGCCATGTCGTGTCTGTCTCTGGCATCGAAGGCGGGTCAGGTTGTTGCCGGATTTGAGAAGACCGAAGCAACGGTAGTCCATGGCCGGGCGGCAGTTCTTATAGCGGCCTTGGACGGCGCGGAAGACGGCCGCCGGAAACTGTCCGGAAAACTGCGGGCTGCTGATCAGGCCGACCGGCTGGTCGAATGTTTCGCCTCTGCTGATTTGGATTTGGCATTGGGGCGTACAAATGTGATACATGCTGCCATTAACCCCGGCGGTCTGGCGCGAAAATTCATGGCTTGCGCAAGACGATATGAATTATTTGAATTAAACGGAGCCGCACAAGCGGAAAGCTGATACGCAATGAGTGATACGAACGACAACGATAATGGTAACGAACGTCCTGGCGGACGCACACTCGGCTTGCGCGGCGGGGGCCAGAGCAGGGTACGCCAGAACTTTTCGCATGGACGGTCAAAAACCGTTGTGGTGGAAACCAAGCGCAAACGCATAATTGGAGCACCAGGCGCGAAACCTGCGGCTCCAGCCATTGCGGAGGCTCCGGCACCAGCTGCGGCACCGAAACCTGCGCCAGCAGTTTCGGCACCGGAAGCAGCCGCTCCGGCACCGGCTGCTCCTGCTGCGCCAAAACCAGCTGCGCCTGCACCCGCCGCACCCGCTGCTGCGGCACCGCCGGCACCTGCAGCGCCTGCCGCACCAAAGCGGCCGCCAATCAAGACGGTTGGAGCGCCCAAGGTATTGCGCACCCTGACAGCCGAGGAAGCCGAGGCACGTGAACGTGCGCTGGTTGAGGCGCGTCAGCGTGACATCGAGGATAAAAAGCGCGCTGAGGTAGAAGCCGTTGAACGGTTTGAACGTGAAGCGCGTGAAGCCGCCGAGCTTGTCGAGAAGGAAGCCGAGGAAGCTCGCCGCACGGCAAAACGTGCTGCAGACGCGGAAGCCAAGGAGGCCGCGGCAGAACTCAAGGCCAGCAAGGCAGCTACCGAGACCGAAGCCGATGCCGGGCGCTCGAAGTCCCGCCGTCCTGCCGGTGGTGCCGATAAGCCTGCGACGCCGCCGAAGCCGCGCAACGATGCTGATCGCCGCCGTGGCAAGCTGACGGTTTCCAATGCGCTCAACGACGATGGTGGACGGGCTCGTTCACTGGCTGCATTCCGCCGCCGCCAGGAACGCCAGAAAAAGCAGGCCAGGGGCGGTTCGGTGACCAAGGAGAAGGTTGCCCGCGAAGTCACCATTCCTGAGGTGATAACCATTCAGGAACTGGCCAACCGGATGAGTGAGCGTGCCGTTGATGTCATCAAGTTCCTGATGAAAGAGGGCGAGATGCACACCATCAATGATATCGTTGATACCGATACCGCCCAGCTGATCGCTGAAGACTTTGGCCATACCGTCAAGCGGGTGTCTGAGTCTGATGTCGAAGAAGGCCTGATGCAGGATGATGATCCGGCGGACAGCATGAAGCCGCGTGCGCCGATCGTGACCGTTATGGGCCATGTCGATCACGGCAAGACATCATTGCTGGATGCCCTTCGCAACGCGTCTGTCGTGTCCGGCGAGGCCGGTGGCATAACCCAGCATATTGGTGCTTACCAGGTTGAAACGGCCAATGGTCTGGCAACCTTCATCGATACGCCGGGCCACGCCGCCTTTACGGCCATGCGTGCCCGTGGTGCCAAGGCGACAGACATCGTGGTGCTGGTCGTTGCAGCAGATGATGGTGTTATGCCGCAAACAATCGAGGCGATCAGTCATGCCCGCGAAGCCGGCGTTCCGCTGATTGTTGCCATCAACAAGATGGACAAGCCGGATGCGGATCCAAACCGGGTCCGGACGGATTTGCTGAACCATGAAGTGATTGTCGAAAGCATGAGCGGTGACGTGCTTGAAGTGGAGATTTCCGCGCTCAAGGGCACCAATCTCGACAAACTTCTTGAAGCTATCCTGTTGCAGGCCGAACTGCTGAACCTGCAGGCCAACCCGGACCGTGCCGCCGACGGTATTGTGGTTGAAGCGCAACTCGACAAGGGCCGCGGTCCTGTCGCCACGGTGCTGGTGCGCCGCGGCACGTTGCGTGTCGGTGACATTGTCGTGGCAGGTGTTGCCTGGGGCAAGGTTCGCGCCCTGATCAATGACAAGGGTGCCAATATCCCTGAGGCCGGCCCTTCGGTTCCCGTGGAAGTTCTGGGCATGAACTCCGCGCCGGAAGCCGGAGACCAGATCGTCGTGGTCGAGCACGAAGGCCGTGCCCGTGAGATCACTGCGTATCGTGAGCGTAAGCTGCGCGATACACGCGGCGCGCCAAGCGCCAGATCTTCTCTGGAACAGATGATGAGCCAGCTCAAGGAGAGCGGCAAACAGGAGTTCTCGATCCTCATCAAGGCAGATGTGCAAGGCTCGGCGGAAGCCATCGTGCAGGCGCTCGACAAGCTCGGTACCGATGAAGTTGCAGCCCGAGTGGTGCATTATGCGGTTGGTGGTATTTCAGAATCCGACGTGCAGCTGGCGCAGGCTTCAAATGCCATCGTTATCGGCTTCAACGTCCGTGCCAACAAGCAGGCGCGCGATGCAGCCGAAGTCAGCGGCATCGAAATCCGCTACTACAACATCATCTATGACCTGGTTGATGACGTGAAGGCGGCCATGTCCGGCCTGTTGTCGCCGGACCTGCGCGAAACCTTCCTTGGCAATGCCGAAATTCTGGAAGTCTTCAACATCACCAAGGTTGGCAAGGTTGCCGGTTGCCGTGTCGTGGAAGGCAATGTCCAGCGCGGCGCCAAGGTGCGTCTGGTGCGCGACAGTGTTGTTGTCCACGAAGGAACACTGTCAACGCTCAAGCGCTTCAAGGACGAGGTCAAGGAAGTTCAGGTCGGCCAGGAATGCGGCATGGCCTTTGAGAACTACCAGGACATGCGTGCAGGTGATGTGATCGAGTGCTTTACCGTGGAGAGTATCCAGCGCTCGCTGTAAGGCATCGGTGAGACAAGATCAGGATGAGCTTTGGTTGCAACAACCAAAGCTCTTAAACCTGATCGCTTTCAAAGTGATCGAGCAACTTTATGGCTTCACTTGAAGCCATGTTGCTCCAGGGATTGGGCGATCCGGCAACGGCCCGCTTGTCTCGTCTGCCTGATGGAGGGACTTGACGATGAAACCAACCAGAAGAGCTGCCAAAGGCCCCTCGCAGCGCCAGCTGCGCGTGGGCGAGTTTATCCGTCATGAACTGTCGGCGCTGTTCATGCGTGGCGATGTGATGGACCCGGTTATTGAAAAAACCGGGGTCACGGTACTGGAAGTGGCAACCACGCCTGACCTCAGGACCGCCACAGCCTACATCCGCCCGTTCCAGCCGTCCGGCGACGGTGATGCGCTGGTGGAGGCCCTGATGCGCCACCGCAAATTCATCCGCGGTGAACTGGCGCCGAAGCTGCAGATGAAATTCATGCCGGAGATCAAATTTCGCATAGACAACTCGATCGACTATGCCTCCAGCATTGATGCCCTGCTTGCCGACCCCAAGGTCAAGGCCGATCTCGGGCCGGATCGCGAAGACTGAAAGCGCAGGTTCTGATTGGCTCGTCGTAAAAACGGAAACCGCGTCCATGGCTGGGTATTTCTCGACAAGCCGCTGGGCATGGGGTCCACCCAGGCCGTAGCGAAGGTGCGGCGCGCCTTCAATGCGCAAAAGGCAGGCCATGCCGGAACCCTTGACCCTCTCGCAACCGGCCTGCTGGCCATTGCGCTGGGGGAAGCCACCAAGACGGTCCCCTATATGACAGATGCGGTCAAGACCTACACGTTCACGGTTCGCTGGGGTGAGGCAACCGAGACATGTGATGCAGAAGGCGAGATATGCGCGACCAGTCCGAAGCGGCCGGCGAGCCACGAAATTGCCGGAGTATTGCCGGATTTTACCGGGCAGATCGAGCAGGCCCCGCCTGCATATTCCGCCATAAAGATCGATGGTCAGCGCGCCTACGACCTGGCCCGCGCCGGTGAGCAGGTCGAGATGGCAAAACGGCCGGTTCAGGTGGACAGCCTGACGCTCAGCGGATGCCCCGATGAAGACCATGCCACTTTCGAGGTGTGCTGCGGCAAGGGCACCTATGTCCGCTCCCTTGCCCGCGACCTGGCCATTGCGCTTGGCACGCAAGGCCATGTCACCGCGCTTCGCCGTATTGCCACAGGCAGTGTGTCCATTGACCAGTGTGTAGCGGACAGCATTTTTGATGATGCTGATGCGAGCGACCTGTCTGGCCTGTTGCATCCTTTGGAGACAGTGCTGGGTCATCTGCCGGTGATTGAGCTGGATGAGGTATCGGCCGGCAAGGTGGCTCACGGCAACCGGGTTGAGGGTTCGCCGGGGGGGCAGTTTTGCAGTGGTGATGAAGTGCTGCTGACCCGTTCAGGCGCGCCTTTGGCCATTGCACAGGTAAAAGACGCACTCATACAACCATTGCGGGTTTTTCAACTAGAGCAACATGGGTTCAAGTGAACCCATAAAGTTGCTCTAGAACTTTGGAAGCGGTCAGTTTTATGGTTTTTGATTGATCCAATCAAAAACCATACTGATCTAGCCGACTGAGGTTTGTCGGTTTGCCTTTTGGTCTGGTATTGCGGCTCTGTTTCCGCTATATGCTGCCTCAACACCGGGTTGTACCGGTGTTTTTTCATGGCCTTTGCTGGACGACATCCCGGCTTTAGGCGTCCTGTTCCTCTTTTCGAAAGGATTCCCCGATGTCGATTACGCCTGAGCGCAAGCTGGAGCTTGTGAAGGAATACGCCACAGTTGATGGCGATACCGGTTCTCCCGAAGTACAGGTTGCAATCCTGACCGAGCGGATCAAGAACCTGACGGGTCACTTCCAGACCCACAAGAAAGACAACCATTCACGCCGTGGTCTGCTCAAGCTGGTCAGCCAGCGCCGCAAACTGCTTGACTATGTCAAGGTGCGCGATGAACCCCGCTACAAGAGCATCATTCAACGCCTCGGTATCCGGCGGTAATTTCAATAACAATGAGCGGGTGGTTTTCCTGAACCGGGAAGCCGCCCGTTTCCCCTTTTTTGGCACGTACGGCAATGGGGCCGGGTGCTGATGGCCCGATCGGGGAAAGCCGCAAAAGTAAAAAATTGATGGCGGCAAGGGCCGGAGCTGAGCCAGGAGATGCGGAAACAGGTTTTCCCGTCCAGATTCAGCTCTATCATACATGTAAGGAAATATTTTTATGTTTGACATTCATGTCGAAGAAATTGAATGGGCCGGACGCACACTGAGGCTGGAAACCGGCCGTGTTGCGCGCCAGGCTGATGGCGCCGTGCTGGCGACCTATGGTGAGACAACAGTGCTGGCAACCGTGGTTGCCGACCGCCAACCCAAGCCCGGCCTGGACTTCTTTCCATTGACCGTGAACTACGTGGAAAAAACCTATGCTGCCGGCAAGATCCCAGGTGGTTTTTTCAAGCGCGAAGCAAGACCGTCTGAAAAGGAAACCCTGGTTTCCCGTCTGATTGACCGCCCCATTCGCCCGCTGTTTGCCAAAGGCTTCAAGTGCGAAACACAGGTTATCCTGACCGTCCTCAGCCACGATCTTGAGAACGATCCCGATATCGTTGCCATGGTCGGTGCATCTGCAGCCCTGTGCCTGTCCGGTGCTCCGTTCCTCGGACCGATCGGTGCAGCGCGTGTTGGTTACATCGACGGTGAGTATGTTGTGAACCCGACGCTTGACCAGATGCCGGATTCAGTTCTGGACCTGGTGGTTGCAGGCACGACGGACGCTGTGCTGATGGTTGAATCAGAAGCCCAGGAATTGTCCGAGGAAATCATGCTCGGCGCGGTGATGAAGGGTCATGAAGACTTCCAGCCGGTTATCGAAGCGATTATCCGTCTGGCCGAGCGCGCAGCGCGCGAACCTCGCGATCATAATCCCGAAGACACTTCAGAACTGCTTGCTGCCGCGAAGAAGCTGGCCGAAAAAGACCTGCAGGCAGCCTATTCAATTGCCGGCAAGGAAGAGCGCCGCGATGCAATTTCTGCAGCCAAGGCAAAGGTTGTTGAAGAACTCTGCGATCCCGAAGATGACGACGCACCGGCACCCAACAAGGTCGGTGAAGTGTTCAAGGCACTGGAAGCGGGCATTGTTCGCGGCCAGATCATTGATACCGGTTCGCGTATTGATGGCCGCGGACTGTCAGATGTTCGTCAGATCAAGTGCGAAGTCGGCGTTCTGCCGCGCACCCATGGTTCAGCCCTGTTCACCCGTGGTGAAACCCAGGCGCTGGTTGTAACCACTCTGGGTACCGGTGACGACGAGCAGTTCATTGACGCACTGGAAGGCACCTACAAGGAAAACTTCCTGCTGCATTACAACTTCCCGCCATACTCCGTCGGCGAGACCGGCCGTTCCGGTTTCACCAGCCGCCGCGAAATCGGTCACGGCAAGCTGGCCTGGCGCGCCGTGCACCCGATGCTGCCGAAAAAGGAAGAATTCCCGTACACAATTCGCGTTGTGTCGGAAATCACCGAGTCCAACGGCTCATCTTCAATGGCCAGTGTGTGCGGTGCATCGCTTGCCATGATGGATGCAGGTGTTCCGCTCACCCGTCCGATTGCCGGCATTGCCATGGGTCTCATCCTCGAAGGTGAGAAGTTCGCAGTGCTGTCCGATATCCTTGGTGACGAAGACCATCTCGGCGACATGGACTTCAAGGTAGCAGGTACCGAAGATGGCGTTACATCGCTCCAGATGGACATCAAGATCACCGGTATTACCCAGGAGATCATGTCAACGGCCCTGTACCAGGCCAAGGATGGCCGCCTGCACATTCTGGGCAAGATGTCTGAAGCCATCACCCAGGGTCGTGAAGAGCTTGGCGAACACGCTCCGCGCATCGAGGTCATGACCATCCCGGCCGACAAGATCCGTGAAGTCATCGGTACCGGTGGCAAGGTGATCCGCGAGATCGTCGAAAAGACCGGTGCCAAGGTCAACATCAACGATGACGGCGTGATCAATATCGCCTCTGCCGACGGTGCCTCGATCAAGGCGGCGAAAGACTGGATTCACTCCATTGTCGCTGAACCTGAAGAAGGTGTGATCTATGACGGCAAAGTCGTGAAGGTCGTCGACTTCGGCGCCTTCGTGAACTTCTTCGGTGCCAAGGACGGCCTGGTTCATATTTCTGAACTGGCACCCAAGCGTGTTGAAAAGGTCTCCGACATCGTCAGCGAGGGCCAGGATGTAAAGGTCAAGCTGCTCGGCTTCGATCAGCGCGGCAAGGTTCGCCTGTCAATGAAGCAGGTCGACCAGGAAACCGGCGAAGATATCTCGCAGGCCAAGGAAGACTGATTGTACTGACCAACCCTCGGTAATTGAAAGAGCGCCGTTTTACCGGCGCTCTTTTTTTGACTACAGCATGTCCCGCAAAAGTGTATGCGGTTTTGCGAACAAGGGCATGCGCAGGTCAAAGCATGTCCTGCAAAAGTGTATGCGGTTTTGCGAACAAGGATATGCTCAGATTAAAGCATGGCCGGCACGACCCGGTCCGGCGGCTTGTGACCATCAACAAATGTCTTGATGTTGATGATGACCTTTTCACCCATGTCGACACGGCCTTCAATGGTTGCAGAGCCCATATGCGGCATCAGAACCGCTTTCGGGTTTTTTAAAAGGCGCGGGTTTACCGCCGGTTCGTGCTCGAACACGTCCAGGCCGACACCGGCGAGCTCGTCTTTCTCCAGCATCCGGGCCATGGCGTTTTCATCTATCACTTCACCGCGTGCGGTGTTGACGATGATGGCCGTGGGCTTGAGCAGTTGCATGCGGCGTGCCGACAGCAAATGGTAGGTGCCCGGCGTGTGCGGGCAGTTCACCGAGATGATATCCATGCGCGCCAGCATCTGATCGAGGCTTTCCCAGTAGGTTGCCTCGAGTTCCTCTTCAATGGAGGCGTGAACCGGCTTGCGGTTATGATAGTGTATCTGCAACCCGAACGCCTTGGCACGCCGCGCCACTGCCTGCCCGATGCGGCCCATGCCGATGATGCCAAGACGCTTGCCGTAAATGCGCCGGCCCAGCATCCAGGTCGGCGACCAGCCTTTCCAGACTTCCTCATTGCCGATTGCTTCAGCGCCCTCGATAATCCGCCGGGAAACCGCCAGGATCAGCGCAAGCGTCATGTCCGCCGTATCTTCGGTCAGGACGCCCGGCGTATTGGTGACGGTAATGCCGCGATTGGTTGCCGTCTCGACATCGATATTGTCGACGCCGGTGCCGAAGTTTGCGATCAGCTTCAACTGATCGCCGGCCTGCATGATCACGGATTTGTCTATCCTGTCTGTCACGGTAGGCACCAGGACTTCGGCCGTCTTTACCGCTTCCACCAAATCGCTCTGGCTCATCGGCGCATCGGTTTCGTTCAGTGTTGTCGAGAACAATTCGCGCATGCGTGTTTCAACAACATCCGGCAGTCTGCGGGTAACAATCACTGTTGGCTTGCGCGTCGGCATGGGGGCAACTCCTGGCGAAATCATGATGCTGGGCTTTAATGGTCGGTTTGCCAGCGCTTGCAAATCATTAATCCATTCTTGTTTATGTTGCGTGAGCTCCCATGTAAACTGTGCTGGTTGATGCAATGGGAGTTTCGGAGCATATTGGGGCACCATCGGTT
>Ga0316187_10004743_pt1 | contig 11763 bp, 10 predicted proteins | sample CroRivburrow1_MG_FD_204927 | JGI IMG/M metagenome (GOLD analysis project Ga0316187, IMG submission 204927) | Coastal sediment microbial communities from Maine, United States - Cross River worm burrow 1 | ecosystem: Environmental > Aquatic > Marine > Coastal > Sediment | place: USA: Maine...
ATAAGACCATCCGCACCAATCTCTCGACAAATTTCCTCATCGCTGCGTCCGGTGGCAATTAATTCCTGCAGGCTAGGCATATCTATGCCATACACGTTCGGGTAGCGCACTGGCGGAGCAGCTGAAGCGAAATAGACCTTGTGTGCACCCGCGTCACGCGCCATCTGCACGATCTCCCGGCTGGTCGTACCACGCACGATGGAATCGTCGACCAGCAGCACATTTTTACCCTTAAATTCAACGCCAATTGCATTAAGTTTTTGGCGTACTGACTTCTTGCGCATCGCCTGTCCCGGCATAATAAAGGTACGGCCGATATAGCGATTTTTAACAAATCCTTCACGAAAAGGAATTTTAAGACGATTAGCCAATTGCAGTGCACTGGGTCGACTAGAGTCTGGGATTGGTATCACTACGTCGATATCAATCTCTTTCCAGTTAGACTTAATCTTATCTGCCAGATACTCACCCATGTACAAACGTGTTTCGTACACAGAAATACCATCAATTATCGAGTCTGGACGTGCCAAATAGACATACTCGAAAATACACGGGTTCAGGCTTGCCGATTCACTGCATTGCTGGCTGTGCAATTTACCATTGAAATCAATGAACACAGCTTCACCTGGAGCAATGTCACGCAAAAACTTAAAGCCCAAGGTATCAAGTGCCACACTTTCTGATGCGACCAGATATTCCGTACCCTGCGCCGATTCGTTCACCCCGATTACCAACGGGCGTATACCGAAAGCATCTCGGAATGCCAACAAGCCGTAACCCGCTATCAAAGCCACCGCAGCATATGCTCCATGACAACGTTTATGCACACTGGTCATTGCAGCAAAAATCGTATCTGCATCGAGACGATATTGCCGGGATTTATTCTGCAATTCGTGCGCCAGCACATTTAGCAACACTTCCGAATCAGAATTAGTATTGACGTGGCGCAAGTCTTCCACGAACAACTGTTCCTTTAATTCATCAGCGTTGGTCAAATTACCGTTGTGACCGAGCATAATACCGAAGGGAGAACTTACATAGAACGGCTGCGCCTCATTGTGATCCTCTGCAGAGCCTGCGGTAGGATAACGCACATGTGCAATGCCCGCATTGCCCGTCAATACACGCATATTACGAGTACGAAACACGTCCCGTACCAGACCGTTATCTTTATGCATATGGAAAGTATAATCTTCCAGTGTAGCAATCCCAGCCGCATCCTGACCGCGATGTTGTAAAACCTGCAAACCGTCATACAACAATTGATTGACTGGCGATTGTGAGATCACTCCGAGAATGCCACACATATTTTCTTATCCCGAAAAATTAACTACCTGGAAATTATTTTCGCGCCCGGTAATGAATACGTTGCGCAATACTCTCTGGCAACCACGACTTTGTTAGCAAGGCAACATCCTCGGCCCCTCTACTCATCTGCGCATCACGCCAGAAAGGTTGATCCGGAAAATCTGTCATTCCGGCCAACCACACCACTGCAAGTACCACCAACAAACCACGCAACAAACCGAACATGCCACCTAACACCCTGTCTACTTGACCCAACCCGATCATCCTCATCAGTTTTGTAAGCACTAAAACCAGTATGCCCCACACAATCATTACCGCAACAAATACCAATGCGTATGCCCCTATGAGACGTACCATCTCATGCTTAATCGGAATATGCAGCGCAAGACTATCTGCAAAAATGTTGCTTACAACAAACGCAATCGGCCAACCCAATATCGACAATACTTCATACAGTAAACCGCGCCACAAACCGAACAATAGTGAAATCAGCAGTGTTGCAATCACTCCAAAATCAAATGCTGTCATTTAAGCGCCTGTCGCACTTAAAGAAGATGAGGTGCAAATAAGGCAAAGTCCGCGTACCCAATCGGATATTGCGCTGGCATCTACGAACCCTTGGCATGCATCACTACCGGATGCAACCCATGTTTCTCCAGTTGCTGGCGTGCTTTTTCTGCCTTTGCACGGTCAGGGTAAGGCCCAACACGTACACGTGTCATGCCAGCAGCCTTTTCTGTGTAGGCCTTAAAGCCCCATTTCTTTAATTTGGCCAATTCCTGTTTTGCCGTCTCAACATTTGAGTACGCGCCGACTTGAGCCACAAAACTCTCTGCAACCGATTTCGTCTTGCTTATCTCCGTTGGAACATTTTTCTTTTTAGGGGCAGCTTTTTGCTTAATAACCTCAACTGGCAATTTAACAGGGGTGGCATCTGGTGCCACTACTGGTTCGACTAGCGGTACACTCGGTGTTTCTATCGCTGCGGGATCTGAGATTACTTTACCTGGTGCCAGCTCAGCCACATCGTCAACTGCAGGAATACGTAAATCAATGTCTGGCCTTGCCAGATTCGGTTCACTATCCAGCACCATCGGCAATATCACTATGACTGATAGCGTAAAAGCAAGCGCACCAATCAAGCGGCGGCGAGTTTTACGCCTGAGATTTCGTTCATCATCTGATAACTGCTTTGCCATTTGCTAATCTACCCCAAATTTTTCATGGACTGCCAACATCCCCAATCTCTACGCCGCCAGCAGCGCTGCATCACCCATAGCTTCCGCCACCGTATAGAACGATCCGAAGACTACAATTCTATCATTTTCACCCGCCACGTTATAGGCAAAACGCAATGCTTCAGCAACATGACTGAAAGTTTTGATCTCGCCATTTACCCTGATTTTTTCTAATTGATGCTCCAGATATTTAGCTGTTGCGCCACGTGCTGCGGCAATACCCGCCACTAACCATGTATCAATATGAACATTCAACGCTGCCACTACACCGGGCACATCCTTATCTTGAAGCATTGCGAACACTGCATAGGTATGCTGACAAGAAGGCATATCTGCAAGATTCTGTGCCAGAGCATGTGCCGCATGAAGATTGTGAGCAACATCCAATATCAAAGTCGGCCTACCCGGCATAAGCTGGAAACGTCCCGCCAGCTGCACCTCACTCAACCCACGCCTTACTGCCGCCATGCTTACTGGTAATTGATGCTTTAACGTATCCAATACTGCTAAAGCAGCGCTGGCATTATGCAATTGGAATCTTCCACGTAACGCGGGATACGGTAATGCCCTTCGGGTACCCAAACCGCTGGAATAGTCCCACTGCCCCTGATTTGGCATACATTTGATTTCATGTCCGATACGCCACAGCTCTGCTCCGATTTTTCTGGCTTGAGTGGTGATGGCCTGCGGGATGTCATTGTCAGTGCATATTGCGACACATCCCTTACGAAAAATTCCCGATTTTTCGTATGCTATTTGCTCACGTGTATTACCAAGATATTCGGTGTGATCGATATCCACATTGGTAACTACTGTGCAATCACTGTCGAATACGTTCACTGCATCCAGGCGACCACCCAAGCCAACTTCCAGAATCGCCACCTCGACTTCATGTTCAAGAAAGCAGTGCATCGCAGCTAGTGTGCCAAACTCAAAATATGTGAGTGGCATGTCCGCTCGCACTCGTTCTATTGCCTCAAATGAAGCACACAACGCTTCATCAGAAATTTGTTGTTGGGCGATACGTATCCGCTCGTTATATTGCAGTAAATGTGGTGAGGTATAGCAACCAACGCGATACCCAGCTGCAAATAAAATAGACTCCAGTAACGCACATACAGAGCCTTTCCCGTTGGTGCCACCAACTACGACAATGGGGAAATCGGGATTGAGATTCAACCTCTGCTTCACTTGTGCTACACGCTCCAACCCAAGGGCAATCGTTTTAGGGTGCAGCGATTCAAGGTAAACCAACCAGTCAGCTAAGGAAATAGGCATTTTATTGAGTGATGGCGTATTTCATATACCGTGTGAACACAGAACACCTCAAGCTAACTCGCCGATATCCCTTTAATAATAAGCATTGCTGTGCTTTTACAGCCGAACTTTCACACCACCTTCAAGATATTATTATCGCAAAGCCTAGAAATTACGTAGGATCAGCGCAAAATCCTTTAGGCAAAGGTTCCGTGGAGGATTCTAATGTAGGCATAAATGGACTACAGATAAATCCCTCTTTTATCAAATATTGCTCACGTGCACTGACTGGCTCACCGTCCGCCAAAGTCAGCTCAGTATATGTAAGGCAAACCGGCAACCATAGGGGAATAGGTATACCAACCCAAATAGTCAGTCCACACCAACTCCTTTGGTAATTGTATATATTTGTTTCTATCTCTACCGGCACCTTTTGCTGGTTCAAAGGTAACGCGCCCAACGGTAGCACCCTATCATCATTGATGAATTTAATTTCATTTTGCTTCCATAATTTACGTTCATTTTCAGGGACAACCAGTAATGCCAACGTTAAGTCTTTTTCTACGACACCCGATGATTTGGAATAATAATATCCCGCACATCCCGACAAGTTTGTTGCCAGAAAAGCCAGTAAAATAAAACTTTTTATCCTACTTTTCATTATGTATTTCTCCTTATCTTTGCTGCAATGATTTTCACAGCAAAGGTCAAGTTGCTGCAATTTCTACCACTGCCTCCTGTTTAGTCAGCAGGGTAATCAGTGTAGCCAGCTGACTGCGCATCTCGCGCCGATCCACAATCATATCTATTGCGCCATGTTCAAGCAAAAACTCTGCGCGTTGAAAACCTTCTGGTAAGGTTTCACGTACAGTTTGCTGAATTACTCGTGCGCCAGCAAAACCAATTAATGCACCAGGTTCTGCAATAACCACATCTCCCATAAATGCGAAACTAGCAGAAACGCCGCCCATGGTGGGATCCGTCAGCACGGAGATAAACGGTAACTTGGCCTCACTGAGTTGTGTCAATGCTGCACAGGTCTTGGCCATTTGCATCAGCGACAACAGCCCTTCCTGCATGCGTGCACCACCACTGGCTGCAAAACAAATGAACGGGCAATTTTGCTCCAATGAATCCTGCACGCCGCGTACAAAACGTTCACCTACCACTGAACCCATCGAGCCACCCATAAAACCGAACTCGAATACAGCAACAACGACCGGTACTGAATGGATACTGCCTTGCATGACTACCAGCGCATCGTCTTCATCGGTGTTCTTTTTGGATGTCTTTAGGCGATCAGAATACTTTTTGCTGTCTTTAAACTTAAGTGTATCAATTGGCAATACCTCAGCACCAACTTCGAACCTGCCTTCACCATCAAGCAGCTGGTCTATGCGCTCACGTGCCGTAATGCGATGATGATGGTGACATTTCGGACAAACGCTCTGATTTTTTTCCAGATCAGAGTAATACAGTACTGCCTGACAGGAAGGGCATTTGTGCCATAGGCCTTCCGGCACATTTTTCTTGGTATCACCAAAACGGCGCTTGATTTTAGGAGGCAATAATTTTTGAAACCAGCTCATGATATTTCTCCTCTATGCCTTATCTATTGACTGCCGTAATTCTTTAACCAGCTTGCTAACGTTAGAAATAACATTTTGTTCGGCAGAATCTTCAATCTCCTGCACAATACGGCTACCTACGACCACACCGTCACACAGTTTTGCTACCGCTAGCGCAGTTTCAGCATCTCGTATCCCGAAGCCTACACCTATGGGTAGACTGATATACTTCCTCAACTGCGGAATTTTTTGCCCAATGGCCGACAGATCGAGATGTCCCGCCCCGGTAACACCTTTTAGTGACACATAATATACATAACCACGAGCCTGCTTGGCAACGCGCATCACTCGAGCATCAGTGCTAGTGGGTGCAATCAGAAAAATTGCATCTATGCCATGATTATCCAAATGAGCAAATGCCTCATGCCCTTCTTCCGGCGGAAAATCAACAGTTAACACGCCATCTACACCCACCTCAGCACATCGTTTTGCAAAAATTTCCCAGCCCATTGCTTCAATCGGATTGCCATACCCCATTAGCACAATTGGCGTATCAGCATTAACTTGTCTGAATTCCGCAACCATATCCAACACATGATGCAAACCAATATGATGCTTGAGCGCACGTTCGGAAGCCCGCTGTATCGTTGGTCCATCTGCCATTGGGTCGGAAAAAGGCACACCCAATTCAATCACATCTGCACCAGCGTCCACCACCGCATGTAGCAACGGCACTGTGAGCTGAGGGTTAGGATCACCCGCCGTAAAGAACGGAATAAGCGCCTTACGCTTATTTTGTTTGAGTTTATCGAAAGTTGGTTGTATGCGTGACATATATTTCACAAAGTAATGCCGGAAAGGTGTGCAACCGTGTTGATGTCTTTATCACCACGTCCTGACAGGTTAACCAATAACACTTTACCCTTGTCCATTTGCGGTGCGATTTTCATCGCATATGCCAATGCGTGGCTGGATTCCAGCGCGGGAATAATTCCTTCCAGATGGCATAGACTATGAAAGGCACTTAATGCCTCATCATCGTTGATTGCTACATACTCTGCACGTCCGCTATCCTTCAACCACGCGTGTTCAGGGCCTACACCAGGATAATCCAGCCCTGCTGAAATGGAGTGAGTCTCTATGATTTGCCCATCTGCATCCTGCATAAGATAAGTCTTATTACCGTGTAACACGCCAACCGGGCTGTTGGCTGCCAAGGGTGCAGCATGTGATCCACTGGCGATGCCATGCCCACCAGCTTCCACGCCGATTAGCTTCACACCGGGCATATCAATATATGAATAAAATACGCCCATCGCGTTAGAACCACCACCTACACAGGCGATGACCACGTCCGGTTGGCGTCCCGCCAACTCTGGCATCTGCACTATTGCTTCCTTACTGACAACAGCATTGAAATCACGCACTAGCATCGGATAAGGATGAGGGCCGGCAACCGTGCCAATAATATAGAAGGTATCTTCAATATTAGTTACCCAATCGCGCATGGCCTCATTGAGCGCGTCTTTAAGTGTCTTCGAACCACTATCGACTGGCACAACGGTCGCACCCAGCAACTTCATGCGGTACACATTTGGCGACTGACGCTGTACATCTGCTGATCCCATGTACACAACACATTCCATGCCATAGCGTGCTGCAACCGTCGCGGTCGCCACACCATGCTGTCCTGCTCCTGTCTCAGCAATCACACGCTTCTTACCCATACGTTTAGCTAATAGCGCCTGACCAATCGTGTTGTTTACTTTGTGCGCACCAGTATGATTAAGATCCTCTCGCTTCAAATAGATTTGCGCACCGCCCAAATGCTCGGAAAGATGTTTGGCGTGATAGACAGGACTGGGGCGACCCACATAATGCTTAAGGTCATAATCCAACTCAGCGACAAATTCAGGATCATGTCGATATTTTTCGTAAGCATGGTTAAGTTCTTCCAGGGCAGGCATCAGAGTTTCCGCAACGTAAATGCCACCATATTTGCCAAAATGGCCGTTACTATCTGGATAGTTATACATCTACTCGTTTGACCTCATTGATAAACACCGCAATCTTTGCAGCATCTTTAATTCCTTTACTTACCTCTACACCGCTGGACACATCAACCGCATAAGGATGTACTTGTTTGATTGCCGCAGCAACATTCCCAGACGACAACCCGCCGGATAATATTACTGGCAGAGACAATTTCCGGGGAATTAGTGTCCAATCGAAACCTGTTCCAGTACCACCAGGTATGCCTTCCACATGCGCATCCAGCAACAGTCCCTTGGCACTACGAAAATTACTCGCGCATTGTAACAAATCTACCCCTGCCTTGACGCGGATCGCCTTAAGATATGGCAATGCAAATTGCTCGCAATAGTCTGGGTCTTCCTCTCCATGAAATTGCAATATATCCAGTTGCACACTCGCCATCACTTCACGAACCAATTCAGCATCTGAATTGACGAACAGCCCTACTACTGTCACAAAAGGGGGTAATGCATCGACCAACCGCTTGGCCTGCATGACAGTGACATAACGTGAACTGTGTCTGTAAAAAACCAGCCCAATAGCATCTGCCCCGCAGTGAACCACCTCCAACGCATCTTCCACACGAGTGATGCCACAAATTTTTATTCGCGTCACGTAAACCCCTGTAATAATGTTTCATGGGTTACCTCATCAATCTGCGGCAACCCCCACTTTGCTTCATATTTAATCCGCCTCAAGTATAAGCCATTCGGTGAAAAGGTCGGTGCCGCCTCGCTGCGCTTACGGCTGGCCAGCACTTCTGCCAACCAGACCGGAGGATACTTTCCCTTACCGATGTAAACCAAACATCCGACTATATTTCGCACCATATGATGCAAAAAAGCATCTGCTTCGACGTTAAAAATTAGCATCTCTGCCTGTCTAGCAATACTTAATTTACTCACATACTTAACCGGCGACTTGGCCTGACATTGCGCTGCACGTAACGCACTAAAATCATGTTCTCCAAGCAAATATTCTGATGCGGCCAGCATCGATACTAAATCCAACGGTACGTGGTACCAGCCTACCTTACCAGCATGAATCGCCGGACGAGTAGCACTATTAACCAACAGATAACGATAACTTCGCCCGTGTGCGGAAAAACGCGCATGAAATTCATCGGACACGGGATGCGACCAACGAACTGCGACACTCTCAGGCAGCAAGGCATTGACTCCACGAACCCAGGCTGTCAGCGGACGCACTGCTTTGGTATCAAAATGAACAACCTGCTCAATGGCGTGAACACCAGTGTCGGTACGTCCAGCTGCGACAATTGAAATCGGTTCTCCTGCTATCTGACTCAACGCTGCCTGCAACGTATCCTGGACAGTCCGTCCCTCGGCCTGGCTCTGCCAACCGCAAAACGGGTAACCGTCATACTCTATTCCCAATGCAATTCTCATCAAACCGCGATGAATAACAACAAAAGTGCAACAATAATCAACAATCCATCTTGGAATCCAAAACGATGCAATACGAGTTCTATCGGTATACCGTTTTCATGGTTGGGTTCAAACAGGCTGCGCAAACTATCTTTCCAAACAGGTGTTTTGCGTAACATCGCATCCTCGGCATAATGTAATGTCAGCGCAAGGCGAACAGCAACACGCTCACGTGACTGGCCTATCCACTGCAACGGTGCAAACATAGTGTAAAGCCCGGATATCAATTGATCTCGCCCCAAACGATCCAACAATATGGCCAATCCTGCTATTACAGCCAGCAAATGCAAGAGTTGCACCGCGCCCCCCGTTACCCCCTCCAAACTAGGGCCCCATTCCCCCAGCAGCACCAACAACGGTTGTCCTGGTGTAATAAAAGCGTAAATCAGCACTAACGACAGCATAATCCATCGCGTCCGACGCACCAACTGCTTAAACTTGTCCACCGATACCAGCAGCGCCCATAACAAAACAATACCTGCGACCATAAGCAATGCTTTTACAGTCAGCATTTGCATAATTATAACCAGTATGCTCCAGGTTATAATTTGTGCAGCAGGATGAAATTTCATTGCCACTCCAAAAGAAAACGGCAGCCCAAACTCTGGGCCGCCGTAACTCTGCAAAGTTTAAAACTATTGCAGGTCAGTCAAGTTCAGAAAGTATGGACTGAGCAGCTTTACGTTGCTCGTCATCACCTTCGCGCAATACTTCCTCAAGAATTTCTCGTGTACCACTAACATCACCCATTTCTTGATAAGCCTTAGCCAGATCGAGTTTTGTTGCCGCTTCCTGCCAGCGCTCATCCTTGGATTCAGATTCAGTTTCTGGAACTTTTGACGCTTCATCAGTATCAAGATTTAGGTCGATAGCTGAAAAATCTGCTTCTGCAGGTTGCGTAGCTGCCTTGGTATTTTCTGTTTTATCTTCTCCCGGGAAATCCAGCGTGAATTCCATTGCCTCTTCGTCCGTTTTTTCTGGCTGATCTACATCTGATTCTACTGCCTCTGCAGATTGGTTGTCTTCCGGCGTATTGAGTGAAATGTCATCTATTTTAGGTAATTCGGCACTCTCATCTCCAGCAGTAGCTTGTACAGCAGGGTGACTACCTGTAACTTCAAAAATCAAATCGCTCAAATCAGGTGCTGACGATTTTTCCATTTCGATATCTGCCGATTCTACAGTGCTAGCAGAATCAAAATTCATCGCTTCAGTCGGCTCTGCATCCAATTGAGAAGAATTCATGGACAAAGTTTTCTCGCCTTCACTCAAAAAGTCGTCCTCAGGTGACGATGTAGCAGCAGATGACGTGGCGACAGTTTTGAGCGCATCATTCAAAAAGTCATCCTCAGGTGACGGGGCAGAATCTCCAGAAGAAGGTGCGTCCAAATCGAAGTCCACTTCTGGTGCTTTTACAGTATCCTCGTTTTCCTCAGCAGGAGGAACCGGAGTAGCATCTGCGCTACCGCCATACAATGGATTAGTTGGATCCATCTCCAGCCCCATTGCGAGCGCTTGCTGACTGGCTTCTTCATCGCCTGAAGCTTGTAACTGACTCACAATGGTTGCGAACGAATCAGCATCCCTACGACTGGCATATATTTCCAGCAATTTAAGATGAATTTTGTGGTTATCAGGTGTGCTTTGCAGCGCATCCTTAAGTATTTCCTCGGCCTGCACATCGCGCCCAAAATTAAGGAAAAGATCTGCTTCGCTAATAGGATCCGCATCCATAAATTGCTCACCCGATGCAGACTGTGATGCGTTCATACCAGTAAAATCGCCTGTATCTTTTGAAGACAAGTCTGGTGTAACCATACTCCCAGATTTTGACCCAACATCATCGGAATTTTCAATTGTGCTTTCAGACAATGGTTTATTTCTTCGCCTGTTTGCAATCAGACCCAAACCACCTAATAAAACCAAGACTAGCGCTCCGGCAGCTAGGTACAGCGGCTCACTCAAAATCTGATCCAGAAATGATGGTTCTTGCTTGGCTGCTGGCTGTATAGGCTTGGGTTTTATTTCTTTTGCCTCTTCAGTAGGCTGTTGTGCTAATGCCGCAGCAGCAGATTTCAATTCAGCTAGTTTTTCTATTTCCTGAAGATTCTTTTCAAGTACAGCAGTTCGTGTCTCCTCCTCCTCTGAAGACTTGGCTTCTGCAATGGCATCCTCCACAGCGGCATTGCTTTGCTCCTCAGAGCTTACTGATTTACCTCCAGCACCCGCTTTATCTCCTGGAGCCTCGCCTCGAGAAAGTTTAAGCACTTCCTCAGCAGACTCTTTAGCAACTGGTGCTTTGTCGGCGACAGAACTTGCAAGTTTGCCCGTAGCAACTTGCTCCATTTCCTGCGGCTTGGTGCTGACTGATGTTGCGCCAGCCAGTTTCTGACGATAGGCATTCCAATCGACCACTTGGGCACGAATTTCTCTGACTGCATCAGGTTGCTCTACCTCATCTATTTCCTGTTGAGTCGGCATACGCAAAATTTTGCCGGCCTTAATGCGATTCATGTTTTTGGCATCAAACACTTTGACGTTCGCACGGTACATAGCAACCAGCATACGCTCAAGACTAACCTCCGTCGGCTTATACTGCATTGCTAACCGGCTCAGGGTATCGCCACGTTCAACCGCTATCCACTCCTCGTTTTGCTCCACAACATCGTCCATTGCTGCCTCTTCTTGCAGCAACTCGGCTTGCTCCTCCGAAGCATCCATTCCTACAGGCTCAGAACTAACTTCCTCCTCGTTTGGCTCTATAAAGTCAAACTCTTCAGACTGTGTTACTGGTTCTGGTGGCATAACTTCTTCATCTGAAACTACGGGCTCCACTACCTGTGCTACAACAGAGCCCTCTTCAAGTACCATTTCTGGCACCGCCACAGGCGCTACAATAGGCTGCACCAC
>Ga0316187_10004745_pt1 | contig 11758 bp, 4 predicted proteins | sample CroRivburrow1_MG_FD_204927 | JGI IMG/M metagenome (GOLD analysis project Ga0316187, IMG submission 204927) | Coastal sediment microbial communities from Maine, United States - Cross River worm burrow 1 | ecosystem: Environmental > Aquatic > Marine > Coastal > Sediment | place: USA: Maine...
CTCGCTTAAAAAAGCGGTCACGTTGCCGAGCGAAACTGATATTGTTCTGCCAGCGCTGGTAATTGACGATGTCGACGAAAATGAGCAAATCGATACTCTCAATGTCTATAACGATGGCAGCGTAACTCCAGACTCCGGTTCGCATGGCCTTGTCGATCCATTGACGCAGCAATTGGGTATCGAGGCGGTTTACGAGGTGGACGACGACGATTTCGATGCCACTATTCACGAGTTCGGTCAGATTTCTGGCTTGCGTATGGGCGATGGCCTCGATCCACTGGTGGTCGATTTTGGCACTTCTAGCATGACCGACGAACGCAGCTTCGAGCGCGGCATCACTTATCACCGCCTCGAGGTGGTCGACATCCTGCTCGGCCAGGGTAACGACAGCTTTCTAGTCACCGAGACCGTGCAAACCGTGCAAACCGATCCGGATACAGGGTTACCAGCACCGATCCCCGTTCTCGAAGGCACCATTACCGTGGTTCAGGGCGGTGGTGGTGACGACGTCATTACCGTCACCAGTGGCGGCGGTGCGATCGCACCGCTTGTAATCCTTGGCGATACGACCCAGGACGGATTTTTTTACAACTCGACCACGGCCGAGCTGACGGATTACAAGAACGGCGTAACTACGCTGTTACCAAGAGGTCTTGAATTTCCTGATACTGGCCCTAGGGGACCAGGCAATGACATCATCGATGCCAGCCTGTCCAGCGAGCACCTCACGATATACGGCGGCGCCGGCAATGATATCATCCTCGGTAGTCAGGCTGGCGATCATATCGCGGGCGGTTCCGGCGCCGACATCATCCACGGTGAAGGCGGAGACGATCATATCTACGGCGACGCGGGTTTCAATCTCAACCTGACGCAGCGCCTCGAGGAGGCCACGCTTGCCGAGAGCCAGGTGTTGATCGTGGTCAATAATGACGCGGCAACCGAACCCACGAAGGATGAGCTTGGCCCGGCCAACGATATCATCATGGGTGATGCCGGCAGCGATATTATCTTCGGTGATTACGGCGTCATCACGCAAACGAACTTTACCCAGCGTATTACTACCGTGGGCCATGTCGAGCTAATCGATAGCGTCAACCCGGCTAGCGGTGGCAATGACAGCATCAACGGCAACCTGGGTGTCGACCGCATCCTCGGCGGATTTGGCGCCGATAGCATTCACGGTGATGAAGACGGGGACATTATCCTCGGCGATAGTGGCATCCTCAACTATGTTGACGATGGCGACCTGACTACACTGGATCACGTATTCAGTAGCGAAACCGGGACCGGCGGTAACGACACTATTTATGGCGATGACGCGAATGACTTGCTGATCGGTGGAGCCGCGAACGACATGATATTCGGCAACTTCGGTGACGATATCATCTTCGGTGACAGCGCCAGCGCAGATTACGTCGGTGGCATCATTTCATTCGCCGAAAGCATTACTCCGAGTGTCGGCGGTGCGGATACGATTGAAGGTAACGAAAACGACGATCTCATTATCGGTGGCGCCGATGGCGACACTATCTTCGGAAATGCAGGTGAAGATATCATCTTCGGTGACAGCGCCAGCGCAGATTACGTCGGCGGCATCATTTCATTTGCCGAAAGCATTGCCCCGTCTATCGGCGGTGCGGATACCATTGAAGGTAACGACAACGACGATGTCATCGTCGGCGGCGCCGCTGGCGATACCATTTTCGGTAACGCCGGTGACGATATCGCTTTCGGCGATAATGCCGAGATTGATTTCGGCTCGGTACAGCGGATTACCACTACGGCTAACACGATCGGTGGCGCCGATACGATTCGCGGCAACGACGGTCAGGATGTGCTCGCCGGTGGTGCTTACGCCGACCGCATCGACGGTAATGCCGACGAAGATTTGATCTTCGGCGATAATGTGCTGCTTGATCGTACGGTACCGACAGCTTCGTTGACCAACCCACGCTATCGAGTTCTCAGCGGTAGCGAAATATATGACAGCGGTGTCGGCACCGGATCGCCCAACCAGGCGCAGGTAACGGCAGCTGAACAGGCCGTGCCAGGTGGCGCCGCGGTCTGGGAAGATTTCGATATCACCTTGCTGGATCATGACGATGCGGCTCAGGCCGACGGGCTAAGCTTCTTTGGCGACGACTACATCGCCGGTGGTTCCGAAGACGACCAGATCTTCGGTCAACTGGGTGACGACATCATCCAGGGTGACGGATCGATCAATCTGACAACCGATGTGGGTGCCGGACGCGATGCTGAAGGACTGCTGCAGGTCGATGAGTCAGACGAGGCCGCTACCGACGGTGACGATTACATCGAGGGTAACGGCGGCGACGATGTCATCTTCGGTAATCTCGGCCAGGATGACATCATCGGCGGCAGTTCCGAACTGTTCAGCCTGACCACAGAAGAGCAACGACCCGATGGCTCGGACCTGATCTTTGGCGGAGCCGGTACCGATATTAGTCGCAATAATCCGGGCGACGGCATCCATGGCCGCGATTCCGACATGATCCTGGGCGATAATGGCAATATCTTCCGTCTCGTTGGAACGCCGGGATTCAGCTATGACAACGGTTATGGCGAACAGATCGATGTGCGTGCCGCCGAGTTGCTCGACTACACCCCGGGCGGCCCGGATATGGATATGGCGAGCTTGTTGGGAGACAATGGCGCCGGCGACGAAATCCATGGTGAATCGGGCGATGATTTTGTTTACGGCATGACCGGCGACGACGTTCTGTTCGGCGAGGGTGAAGACGATGACCTGATCGGAGGCTGGGGTCATGACTGGATCTCCGGTGGTACCGGTGATGATGGCGTGCTCGGCGACGATGGTCGCATATTCACCAGTCGTAACGGCACCGCGGAGCCACTCTACGGCATTGCGGCTAACACCGAGGGATTCATTTCAACCCCCGGTAATATCCAGCAGGCCAACATCAACGTCGACGGACAGTTGAAGAAGTCGGTCGACCTGACACCCTTTAATCCGGTTGCGGGTGGCAACGAATTGTCTGACGCTCAATTCGCCGACGACATCATCTTCGGTGGCCTCGGTGGCGACTGGTTGCACGGCGGTTCAGGCGACGACGCCATGTCGGGCGCCGAAGCGCTGCCAGAGTACTACGACAAGCCATTCAATCCGGGTGATGTACTTCGTTATAGCAGCACCACCGGTGAATTCGCCGAGTACGACGAATTCGAGCCGAGGCTTGAAATCATATATGGTGCTGGGGCGCCTTTCGATGCGGGCACAGCGTTTATACTCAATTTCGACCATACCGAGGGACCAGATCAGGTCGATGGAACCTGGGGTACGGTCCAGAGTGACGGTAACGACCGGCTCTTCGGCGATCTCGGCAACGACTGGCTGGTCGGCGGCACCGGCCGTGACAACCTGTACGGTGGCTGGGGCGACGATTTGCTCAACGCGGATGACGACCACACGACGAACGGTGGGCTCAACGACGCTCCGGATACCCATCCGAGTTACGAAGACCGCGCCTTCGGCGGTGCCGGCCGCGACCGCCTGATCGGCAATACCGGCGGTGATCGCCTGATCGACTGGGCCGGCGAGTTCAATAGCTACATCGTACCGTTTGCGCCGTTTGGCATGGGTACGGTATCGCGTACGCTGCAACCGCAACTGGCAGAGTTTCTCTACGACCTGTCCGCCAGCGACGGCGCCGATTTCACCCGCGGCGGTGATCCGGCGCGCAACGGTGAACCTGACGGCGAGCTCGGTGTCGTTCGGCAGAAGGATTTCGCGTGGAAAGATCAGACCGGAGCGCCGGATGATCCACAGCCGGGTAATATTCCTGGCGGTGCGCGCGACGTATTGCGCTCGGCCAGCTTCGATGGCGCTCAGGGCAGCACAGCGGGTACTGGCTTCTTCGCCGACAGCGGCGTGTTTGAGGCCAGTGGGGGAGAACTTCGCGTTGCAGCCGAATCGCAGGGTGGCGATGCGGTTGCGGTCTTCCACGTCGGCGACCAGTTACCGATCTATTTCGAGCTGCAGGCCCAGGTTAAATTCGACAAGGGCACCGGTGGCTGGGACGGCAATGCCTATATAATCTTCGATTACCAGAACGAAAACGACTTCAAGTTCGTCGGAATGGACGACAAGATCAATAAACTGGTTATGGGTCACCGCGATGACACTGGCTGGCACGTCGACAAGCAGAGTAGCGTGCAGGGTGGCGTCAAGCCCAACAAGTGGTACAACATATTGATTGCGGTTAATGGTCTCAACGTCACGTTGGTTGTGGATAACAAGGATGTCTTCCAGCACACCTACGATCCGCGCATTGTCGACGATTATACCTATGCGCTGAACTGGGGCATGGTCGGCATGGGTTCCAACAATGCCAAGGGCAGCTTCGACAACATTCGCGTGCAAATTCTGCCGCCGCAGATTACGCTCGAGGAAACCGAGGATTTCGACGACGGCGAGGCGCAGCAATTCACTGGCGAGAGTGCCGGCAACTGGTCGATCAGTAATCAGCGCTACGATGTAGTACCAACCGATGAACTTGGGATCAGCATTGTCGATCTGGGTCCCGATAACCTCAACTTCAATTCGTATCTCGAATTGAACGTCGATGTAAACACCTCCGATATGGCGGGCCTGATCTTCGATCGCTACGGCAACGAAAGCTTCAAGTTTGCCGCCGTCGATGCGGTTAACCAACAGCTCTTGATTGGGCATTACACGCAAAATTCTGGTTGGGTCATCGACGAGTCGATGGGTGCCACGATCCTGGCGACCGAAGATTACACCCTTGGCCTGACATTGAAGGGAAACACTGTAAACATTACGCTGAATGATCCTGTCAATGGCGAGTATCAGGCGATCGCAAGCGAGATATTCTATGCTTCCACGGTCGACGGCAACTTTGGCCTGTTCACCAGGGATGGCGCGGCGAGCTTCGACAACCTCGGAATCAAGACCAATGATTTAGCCTTCGTCGATGCGCTGGTTGCCGAAGGCGGTGAAATCACCGGCAGCAACCTACCCGCTTTGACACCAGAAGAGCTGGTGCCGATCGTCGCTAGCGCAATCGAGTACTGGCGCGCCGCCGGTTACGACGTCTCCGCGGTCGAAGGCATGACAGTGGAAATTTCCGATCTGCCGGGCGCGTTGCTGGGTATCGTCAAGGACGACAAGTTGCTTATCGATGTCGACGCCGCCGGTCATGGCTGGTTTGTCGATCCGACACCGTTTAACGCCGAGGAATTCTTCGTCTCAGCCGATGGCAGTTTGAGTGCAATTGCAGGTGGTGACGCAGATGGCCGAATCGACCTGTTGAGTGCCGTGACCCACGAGCTGGGTCATCTACTAGGCTTCAATCACGATGGTAGTGCGTTAATGGATTCAAGCCTGGATATCGGTATTCGAGAAGTGTCGTCATCGGTTGATGCAACTGCTACGACGGAGGTACTCGAGAGCCTTGATGAGCGTAACATCCTGGTAACGACTTCGGTCGAGTGGAACGATCCCGTCGGAATTAACTCGCCCGAGGCTACTCTACCTGATTCGGTAAACAACAATGTCGAGCCGGGCAACAGTAACCAAGCGGATCAAACAGTCGAGACATTAGTTTTCGATGAAAATATCGGTGATTTCGTCGATCCTGGCGGTAGCACCACTGATAGCAGCTTGAGTAGCACGACTTCTACGGCGCAGGATGAGCCTGACACAGGCGGACAAAGTGACTGGGTTGTTTACACGGATGCGGATGCCGATACTATCGGTACCCCGATTTCTGACGATACGTCGGCACCGTCTGAAACCACTGCATCGATAGACTGGGATGCCGAAGCCGAGGATCTCAATGAATTGCTGCCACCGCCACCACCCGGCCGTTCCGGCATGAAGCATAGTAATGAGCGGGGGGCTGGTGCAAAGTAGATCCTGACCAATAGCCGTATCAGCTCTTCATCGTTATGCGTAACCAGGAGGAGGTTTATAAGCGTTATATAAAACCTTTCGAACTTGTCGAGGAACTGGGGCTGAATTGTGGATACGAGAAATCTTTCAAGCTAATAGAACATCACCTGCTGCGAAATCGTTACTTGCTGGGTATTGAAAAATCCAGTCTCGAGCATCAACAACTCACCTCTATCTGTGAGCAAATGGAAATGCCGGAAAGGTTTTTGCATAAACTTCTTAAACATTTTCCGGATGCTAATCTCGTGCTACTGGGATTTGAAGAGGGCATCGAGGATTGCACCTATAAAATTTATCTCGAGTATTGGGACAAAATTCGGATGGGAATGTCAGGTAAGCATCCCTCACGCGATCCGGTGACAATGTTCCAGGGATTTAAATGGAATGCTTTTAATAATAGCCAGGCGGTGCTTACTGATTACACCTGTTACCCGTTAATCGAAATCGATGAAATTATCGAACATATTGGTAAGCTGGGGTCGTCATGTGGAGACAGTACTATATTTGATATAGCAATCGAAATTGTTTCCAATGCAGCGCAACTCGCAAACCAGCAGCCGTTTATTTACCTTGAAGCCAGCGAGGATGGCAATCCCCGAAACTCCTTTGATATTAATCTATACCCGGCCGATATCAGCATGAAATTTATTTATCCATCGTTAGTGGATTTGTTTCGCCACTATGCAATTACTAACGAAGAACTTGATCTGTTATACCGCGAGGTGCATTCTCGGACGTTAGGTCACCTGTCTGCTGGAATCGATCGAGCAGGTAAGGATTTTTTCACCGTTTATTACGAAAACCCATCGCAATGAAGAGTACTGCAATATTCCGTTCTTCACTCTCTATTTAACCCAAACAGGGTAAATTTGGTCGATATTTCAACTTCATTCATTATAAATCAATAGCTTAAATAGAATATCTAGAAATCACTTTAAAGTTAGTGTTGACATGCCTCTTTGCGCGCCGCAAGCTCGTTCGAAATAATTTGTATCGTTTCCAGGAACTAAAGATATTTTAAAATTGCAACTTACTTCATCATCTACGCGCGCGTAGTATATTTTTGATTTAAAAGCGAAGGAAGCGGTTCCGTTTCGAAAGAACCGCACGCCAAGCTATCGATTTACACCATGCAGGACTACAGTTTTGCCGACCAGGTCAATTCAGTCCCGCTGACCTCCACCGGGACGTTCCGGTGAGAAGCATGGCAGCAGGGCAACTGCATTGTGACGGTTGCTCAATAGCGGTACCAAATCTCTCGTAGAAGGGTAAAATGAAGGTCTGTGCAATAACAATAAATCTCAGGAGGAACCATGGCTGATTCTAAAGGTCCGACCCCGGCAGGCGAAAAGCAGCCAGCCGCCGCATCGCGTGTCGAGTGGGATGATTCGAAAATGGATACCACTTATGCCAACGTGGCCAATGCGGCGAGTACGCGTGAAGAAGTCGCCCTGGTTTTCGGCACTAATAAGACCTGGAAAATCAGCGAGGATAAGCCGGTCAAGATCGAGCTGACCAATCGCATTATCCTCAGTCCTTATGCAGCCAAACGCTTCGCATTGCTATTGAATGGCGTGCTCGACGAGTACGAGTCCCGCTTCGGCAAACTCGAGGTCGAGCCGCCGGAAAAAAGGCCGGATAAGTAACGCTGTTATCCAGATTCCTATGCTATGAGCAGCACCGACACCGGCAGTTCTAAAACATCCAGCGCTTCAGCGTCCAAAGATTCTGGGCGCGTCGCTTATCTCGATCAGGCGTTGTGGCGCCGCTTTACCGACGCATCGTCCGCCGAAGATTTTGCCAGCGCCTGGCTGACCTTGCAGGTATCGATGCTGGACAATGTCACCCGTGGCGTAGTAGTACTCGGTGCGGCGGAACGCGGCCCGTTTGTGCCCGCGGCCGGGTGGCCCGAAGGCGATGACATGCCAGCGACGCTTTCGCACGCGGCCGAGTCGGCGATGGCCGAGCGCCGGGGTATCGTGAATCGTACTTCACAGGATGAACGCCCCAGTCAGCTCGCCTATCCGTTACTGGTGGACAACCACTTGTTCGGCGTGGTTGCACTCGAATTTTCAGGTTGCAGTGAATATGAATTACTGGCGATGATGCGCCAGTTGCAATGGGGCTGTGGTTGGCTTGAAGCTTACCTGCGGCGCGCCGATCAAGGTGGCTCGAGCGCTGCCACGGGTCGTTTATCCCGTTTGCTGGAGCTGACCGCGACCGCGCTCGAGCATGACCGCTTCCGCGCGGCAGCGATGGCGCTGGTGACCGAGCTTGCCATTCAGACTGGCTGTGATCGCGTCGGCCTGGGTTTGCGCCGCGGCAAGCACACCAAGATTTACGCTGTTTCTCACACTGCCCAGTTTGGCGAGCAGACCAACCTGGTGCGCGCGATAACCCAGGCCATGGACGAGGCGCTGGATCAACTTGAGACGGTAATTTATCCGCAAGCGGATGGTGAACGACTGGTCACGCGTGCGCATGCACTTCTCGCCGAGGCGGGTGGTGCACAGGCAATCTGTACTGTCGTCATGAGCAGTGGCGATACGGTACTCGGTGCACTTACTTTCGAGCACACGGATGGTCAGACTTTCGACCACGAAACCATCGAACTGCTCGAGCATGTGGCGGTGTTACTCGGGCCGGTACTGGAAATGAAGCGCCGCGACGATCGCTGGTTGATAACCAAGACTGCCGAGTCATTGCGCAACCTGGCGATGAAGTTCGTCGGGCCACGACATTATGCGGCTAAGCTACTTGGGCTCTTACTGGGAGGGCTGTTCGTGTTCCTGTCATTGGCCGAGGGCGATTACCGGGTGACGGCCGACGCGGTGCTTGAAGGCGCTGTACGGCGAGTTATGGTCGCGCCGATAAACGGATATATCAGCAAAGCCCAGGCGCGTGCAGGTGATGTCGTCAAGCAGGATCAGGTGCTGTTCAGTATCGACGATCGCGATTTACGCCTGGAATACCTGAAATGGTCCAGTCAGAAAGAGCAGGTCGACCGGCGTTACCGGGATGCACTCGCGGCCAGAAACCGCAGCGAGGTCAACATCTTCAAAGCCCAGCTTGACCAGGCGGAAGCGCAGCTTGATTTGCTCGAGGAACAGATCGCGCGTACCCAGGTTGCCGCTCCGTTCGATGGCATCGTGGTCAGTGGTGATTTGAGCCAGCGTCTCGGCTCGCCGGTTAGCCGTGGCGAAGTCCTGGTTAGCATCGCACCGTTAAATGCCTATCGCGTGGTATTGAAGGTCGACGAACGCAGGATTGCGGATTTGAAACAGGGGCAGGTCGGTCAACTTATTCTGAAAGCCCTGCCGCAAGACCAGTTCTCCTTTGTTGTCGAAAGGATCACCCCGGTATCCGAGGCGATGGAGGGCCGTAATCGTTTTCGGGTCGAGGCAGGCCTGACCGAAGGCATGGAGTTGTTGCGACCGGGTATGGAAGGCTCGGGTAAGATCATAATCGATCGCAGGAGCCTGAAGTGGATCTGGACCCATGAAATCGTGGAATGGTTTAAATTGTGGTTCTGGTACTGGTGGCCTTAAGAGCTTAACTAAAACGAGAGAGAAGATAAACGATGAGCAAAACCTTATTGATCTATGAACGTGCGGTTCCTGTTAACAAGGCGCGCCACGGTGGTTGCGGCGTGAAAACAGGGGATAATTATAATTTTGCCAAAGACGTTAATTCGATGCCGCTGCTGGCCCAGGAATTTCGCGACGCAATGCGTGAATACCCTATCGTTTTTGCGGGCACCGGGGAAAATATTATGCCGGCCGTGTTATTGGGCTTCGGCGAACATGAAAATTTGTTTGTAGATGATGCCGGGAAGTGGGATTCGAAATACATCCCCGCTTTTGCGCGACGTTATCCTTATGTGTTTTCCAGCAGCGATGATGGCCAAACCCTGACCCTGTGTATCGATGAGGATTTCAGTGGCTTTAACCAGCAAGGCGACGGCGAACGCCTGTTTGACGACGAGGGTGAACAAACCCCTTACCTCAAAAAAGTTCTGGCGTTCCAGACGGAGTTCCAGCGACTTTTTACGCGCACACAGACTTTTTGCAAAAATCTGCACGCATTGGAGCTGCTCGACCCGATGCAGGCACAGGTGAAAATGGGTAGCGGAAAGGAGATACAGATTGGCGGTTTCATGGTGGTTAATCGAGAACGTCTGAAAGAAGTTCCGGCGGACAAGCTTTCTGAACTTGCCACGGTAGACGAACTCGAGCTGATTTATCTGCACCTGCAGTCGATGCATAACGTGACCGATCTCAGCCGGCGTATCAAACCCGATGCCGATTATCAAGCTGCTAAGGAAGGCGCAGCAGAGTCGACCGGGGAATCTAAAGTTGAAGCCTCGACTGAAACCGAAGCAAAAGCAGATGCCGCGCCGAAGAAGAAGGCAACGGAGAAAAAGAAAGTGGCCAATAAAGGCTCGGGTAATGGCGAAGCCAGGTAATAAGACTACGACTATCGGTAGGTATTTTAATCTATCGATGGTGCCTTAAGTTGTCATGAGTGACTCGATTTTCAGTTCGTCCTGGTATCGTGTTGCGGATCTCAAACCGTTGTTGAGGTCGCATTCGCTTATCCATCGGCACGAATACCAGGGCGAGATCTGGTACGTATTGCAGGACCCGCTTTCCGGCCGCTTCTATCGTTTTTCGACTGCGGCTTATCAACTGATCGGTTTGCTCGACGGTAAGCGCAACGTGCACGACGTCTGGGAACTTGCCGCATCGAAACTTGGCGACGATGCGCCCGGGCAGGAAGAAGTCATTCGCTTACTGTCGCAGTTGCACTCCGCCGATGTGCTGCAATGCGATGTGCCACCCGACAGTCTGGAGCTGTTCAAACGACACCAACGACAGGAACGCATGCGCTGGAAGCAGCGTTTCTGGAGTCCCCTGGCGCTGCGTTTTCCGTTGTTCGATCCGGAGAAGATGCTGACCGCGTGGCTGCCCCTGGTACGCCCGCTGTTCGGCTGGTTGGGCTTCCTTTTCTGGCTTGGAGTGGTCGTTAGCGGCGCCGTGGTCGCCGCAATGCACTGGCCGGAGCTCACCGAGAATTTCGCGGATCGGGTCCTGGCGCCACAAAATCTGTTGCTGTTGTGGATAACCTATCCGCTGGTGAAGGCTTTCCATGAACTGGGCCATGCTTTTGCGACCAAGGTCTGGGGCGGGGAGGTTCACGAGATTGGCGTTATGCTGCTAGTGTTCATGCCGGTGCCCTATGTCGACGCGTCGGCAGCCTCTGCTTTCCGGGAAAAGCGTAAGCGTATGGTGGTTGGCGCGATGGGCATCATGACCGAGTTGTTATTGGCCGCGCTGGCCCTGTTCGTCTGGCTTTCTGCCGAGCATGGCATAATCCGCGGATTTGCCTATAACGTGATGTTGATCGGGGGCGTATCCACGCTGTTTTTCAACGGTAATCCGTTGTTGCGCTTCGATGGCTATTATGTGCTTGCAGACGCGCTGGAAATGCCGAATCTCGGCAAACGTTCGAACAGTTATCTCGGCTACCTGATCCAGCGCTATCTGTTTGGGAGTGAATCGGCAAGTTCTCCGGCCAATGCTCCAGGCGAGCGCAAGTGGCTACTGTTTTACAGCATCGCGGCCTTTTGTTATCGACTGTTTATCATGTTTGCAATCGTTCTGTTTGTCGCCGGAAAATTTTTCGTTATCGGTATCCTGCTGGCTAGCTGGTCGGCTTTCATGATGCTGGTATTGCCCACCTTCAAGATGATCAAGTTTGTGTTGACCGGTCCACAGATCGAAAGACAGCGTCTGCGCGCAG
>Ga0316187_10004746_pt1 | contig 11757 bp, 9 predicted proteins | sample CroRivburrow1_MG_FD_204927 | JGI IMG/M metagenome (GOLD analysis project Ga0316187, IMG submission 204927) | Coastal sediment microbial communities from Maine, United States - Cross River worm burrow 1 | ecosystem: Environmental > Aquatic > Marine > Coastal > Sediment | place: USA: Maine...
AGCAGCCGGGGGTCGGTTCCCTTCTCGAAGACGATCGGCTCGGCTCGCGGCTCGAGCTGTGTCTCCACCGCCGAGATCAAGCCGTCGATGCCGCCGCCGTGATGAATGCGCCGGTGACCGCGGTAGGTGTCGATCATCCAGCCCATGCCGTAGGTCGCGACCGAGATGTCCGCGCGGTCGGGGGTGGCCCCGGTGGTCATCTGGGGCGAGTGGATCTCGGTCAGGGTGGCGGCCTGGATCAGCTCGCAATCCCCCACCTTGCCGCCGCCGAGATTGAAGAGCAACCACCGACTCATCTCGTTGACCGTCGAGTTCACCGCACCCGCCGGGGCGACCAGGTCGATGTTGCGGAACGGGATCTCCTCGATCTCGTCGTCGTCGTTCTCACGATACGGCTGGGAGAAGTTGTCGTCTTTCTGGGAGTCGGTGACCGAGAAGTTCGAACGCTCCATGCCCAGGGGGGTGAAGAGCCGCTCATCGACGGCCTCCTCCCGGGTCGTGCCGTTCAGCGTTCCGGCAAGGTAGCCCGCGGTCATGAACATCAGGTTGTTGTACTGAAACTTGACGCGCAGGTCGGCGGTGAGTTCCAGGTAGGCAAAGCGCGCGATCATCTCGGGCCGGGTGGGCTCGTTGTTGTTGTACCACAGCAGATCGTGGCGCGGCAGGCCCGAGCGGTGGGTCACCAGGTCGCGGGGCGTGATCCGTGCCGTCGGTCTCGACGTCGGCCGGCGTCGGCATGCCGAGGAGGAAGACGGTGAGGATGAAGACGAAGAGGCGAGCTTGAACGCGCATGATTCGGCTCCTTCCAACAGAACGGACAGCTAACAGCGAGGCCATTCTGCCCGGCGACTTATCGAAAAAAGGGCGCGAAACTCCGCCCTATGATCTACGACACGCTGCGCGTACAATCGGCGCAAGTTGGGCGGAGTCCGCGTCTCGCAAGGTACAATCACCGCTTTGGTTCAGCTGCGGAGGATAAGGAAGTGGCCATCGAAGCCGGACAGCAACTGCTCCACTACCGCCTCATCGAAAAGATCGGAGAGGGCGGGATGGGTGTGGTCTGGAAGGCCCAGGACACTTCGCTGGAGCGGGAGATCGCCCTGAAGCTGCTGCCGGACTCGTTCGCCGCCGACCCTTGCCGACGGGCCCGCTTCGAGCGAGAGGCCAAGACCGTTGCTGCGTTGAACCATCCGAATATCGTGACGATCTTCAGTGTCGAAGAAGATGGCGATCACCACTTTCTCACAATGGAGCTGGTCACCGGACGCCCACTGACCGCCCTGATTCAGCCCGGCGGCTTGCCGTTAAACGAGTTCCTCCGAATCGCCATCCCGATGGCGGATGCGGTAGGACGAGTCCACGAGCAGGGGATCACGCACGGAGATCTCAAGCCGGGGAACGTTGTCGTCGATGATGACCAGGTCAAGATTCTCGACTTCGGTCTGGCCAGGTCGGATCGAACCGACGCAGCTCGGACGACGTCTCAGGACTCGACCGACACGGTGACCATCGACGGAAGCATTTCCGGCACGTTGCACTACATGGCGCCTGAGCAGGTTCAGGGAGAACAGGCCGATCATCGCTCGGACATCTTCTCGCTGGGGGTGACGCTTTACGAGATGGCGACGGGCCAACGCCCTTTCCGTGGCCGCAGTTCTGCCGAAGTTCTGGCCGCGGTCTTGAAGGACTCGCCGCGGCCGTCCAGGGAGATCAACCCCGAGATTCCACGCCAGCTGGATCGAGTGATCTCGGCATGTCTGGAAAAGGACGTCGAGCGGCGCCTGCAATCGGCCCTGGACCTGCGCAACGAACTGAGAACTCTCGAGAGAGTCGCGGTCTCCGGAGACCCGAACCGTTCGCCGTCGATTGCGATTCTCCCGTTCGCAGACATGAGTCCGAACAAGGACCAGGACTACTTCTGTGAAGGAATCGCCGAGGAGATCATCAACGCCATCAGCCGCCTTGAGAACCTCCGCGTCGCATCCAGGACCTCGTCCTTCCAGTTCAAGAACGTGTCGCTGGACAGTCGGGAAATCGGAGACCGTCTCGGGGTGAACAAGCTGCTTGAGGGCAGTGTGCGCAAGGCAGGGGAGCGGCTGCGCATATCGGCGCAGTTAATCAACGTTGCGGACGGCTATCAGCTTTGGTCGCAGCGATACGACCGCGACTTGCGGGATGTGTTCGCGATCCAAGACGAAATCTCCGCCAGTGTCGTGAACGCTCTGGAACTGAGGCTGAGCCCTCGGGAGCGTCGTGCGATCAAGCAGGTGGCGACCGCCGACGTCCGGGCCTACGACTACTACTTGCGAGGTCGACGGGCTTACTACTACCAGTATGGCTGGAGGGGGGTCGAGTTGGCTCTGCACATGTTCTCGAAAGCGATCGAGATCGACCCGAACTATGCCCTGGCCTACGCCGGGATCGCCGACTGCCGATCGTTCCTGTACTTGAACGCGCACCGGTCCAATGAGAACCAGGACGAAGCTCTGACGGCGAGTGACAAAGCGCTGGAGTTGGACCCGGAGCTGGCCGAGGCGCACAACTCGCGGGGTCAGGCGCTGATCACCTGCGAGCGGTACGACGAGGCAGAGCAGGCCTTTGAAAGAGCGATCCAGCTGAATCCGAATCTGTTAGACGCCTATCTTTCCTATGCGCGCACCTACTTCGTCTCGGGGCGAACGAAGGAGGCGGCGCAGCAGTACGAACAGGCGATCGAGATCCAACCGGACGACTACCAGTCGTGGCTGCTACTGGGGTTCGTGTATTCGAAACTGGGGCGAAAGGCCGATTCCGAAGCCGCTCGCCGGGCAGGTGTGAGGCTCGTCGAGAAACGGCTGGAGTTCGATCCCTACGACGTACGCGCTCTGTACCTCGCCGCCAACGCCCTCGTTTCGCTAGGCGATTGCGATCGCGGCCTGCAATGGGCCCGGCGGGCCCTGAGCATCGAGCCCCACGAGCCGATGCTGCTGTACAACGCCGCCTGTATCTTCTGCCTTGCAAAGAAGCCGGGCGAGGCCATCGGTTTCCTCGAGGAAGCCGTCCGCCAGGGATTCTCCAACAGAGGCTGGCTGAAGCACGACACCGACCTCGATGCCCTCAGGGATACGCCGCGCTTCGTGGCGTTGTTTGAAGGGATGCGGTGATGCGGTCAGGGGTTCTTCGGGGTTGATGGCGGGGAGCTTTGCTGGTCCACCTACATTGACAGCGTAAGCGAGGCGAGCGGGCAGCGGACGGGCTGGTCAGCACCTCAGCCCCCGCCCCCCTGCACCATCTCGTCGTCCGAGGGGTGGGTGTAGATGGTGGTGGTCAGCGGAGACGCATGTCTCGCAAACCTCTGCGCCAGGAACAGGTCGCGGGTGGCCCTCTGGATGCTGGTGGCTGCGGTTCGCCTGCTCATCGTGTCAGGTCGTAATACGGCCCCCACGGCCGCGCAATAGTAGAACGCAGCGGTGCCAGGCCATAGGATCTAGGAAAGTCACCCCATGGAGGCGCAAGTCTTCCAGAGGACGAGGCCTCCCGATCTAGACGAAATGGCGCCCTTGGGGCTGGATCACGATTCGTTGCAACCATTTGGGAAAAAGGACCGTAATAGTAGTATTCACGTCTCTGCAACGAGGGGAGGAACCAAGATGAGTCCCAGGATCCGAGTGCTGGTTGTTTCGATCGTCCTGACCCTGATCCCGGCCCTGGCCGTCGCGGCCGAACCGGTCATCGAGCTGCCGACACTGGGCGGAGCCCACGCCCAGGCCGAAGACATCAACGATCTCGGGCAGATCGTCGGTTGGTCGGTGCGCGTCGGCGTTGCCGTCGAGGCCACGATCTGGAACTCGGGGGTCCCCAGCGGCCTGGGGTTACCGGGGGCGATGCGCTTCTCGTTCGCCAACGCGATCAACAACGTCGGCGAGGTCTCCGGGTACTCGGAGCTCGGCACGATGCCGGGTGAACCGGGCAATCTCACAACGGCGACCTTCTGGGGCGCGGGCGGCGTGGTCGATATCGGCGCCGAGATGGCCTTCACCAGCTCGATCGCCTACGACATCAACGACAACGGCGTGGTCGCCCTCCAGGGCGACAACCCAGGGCCGTTCGGTTTTACGGCGGGATGGGTGTGGAGCCTGGCGCAGGGCGGAATCCCGGCCGGCGCGGATCCGATCTACCGCTTCGGGGCGAACTACGGGATCAACAACCTGAACGACGTCGTCGGCTTCGGTGCCGCCGGCTTCGACGGCGCGCAGGCCATCCTGGCTCGCTTCAACGGCGCCGGCTGGGACAACGGCGTCGAGATCGGGCCGCAAGCAGTGCGCGCCCCCGCGGCCGCCAACGCGATCAGCGATAGCGGGATCGTCGTCGGCCAGGCCGGCGATGGCGGGGTGCACGTCTTCGAGGCGGCGATCTTCACGCTCGATCCCGCGAAACCGGTGGAGTGGCTCGACACGCTCGACGACTTCGAAGACAGCACGGCGCTCGACGTCAACGACTCGGGCATGATCGTCGGCTACGCCTTGCACTACGCCTATCCGGAACCGGAGCTGAGAGCCGTGGTCTGGGTCGACGAGGAGATCTACGACCTGAACCATCTGCTGAAGCGGAATTCGAGCTTCCGCATCCTGATCCGCGCAACGGGGGTGAACGAAAACGGCGACGTCGTCGGCTACGGAAAGCTCCACAACGGCGACACCCGTCCGTTCCTGATCGAGCGGCTCGGGCAGGGTCCGAGCTCGGGGCTCTTCGGCCATCCGAGAACGCCGGCGAAACTTCGCTGAGCGATCGAACCGGGGGGCGGGCCGCGTCGCAGCCCCGTCGGGCCCGGCTTCTTTCGGAAAACGAGAGTCGATCACCGAAGAACAACGAGTTGGGGGAAGATGTCATGACGCAGGACAAACGGTGGTCTTCAGGAGAGTTCTGCTGGTACGAGCTGGGCACGACGGACATCGCAAGCGCGAAGGGCTTCTATGGCGAGATGTTCGGATGGGGTCACGAAGACCTCTCGATGGGCGGGACAGGGAGCTACACCCTCTGGAAACAGCAGGGGGAGGCGATCGGAGGGCTGTACAAGCTCGAAGGGCCCATGTTCGAGGGGGTGCCGCCGCACTGGATGACCTACGTCGCGGTGGACTCGGTAGACAAGGACATCGAGAAGGCGAAGTCCCTCGGCGGAGAGGTCTTCATGGGGCCGCATGACGTTCCCGGCGTCGGTCGGGTCGCTTTCGTCAAGGACCCCCAGGGGGCGGCCATCGCCATGTACCAGGAAGCGGGGAATCCCGGTACCGCCCGATGGGACAGCCCGCCGCTCGGTACGATCGCCTGGCCCGAGCTGATGACGACGGACATGAACGGGGCAACGGCCTTCTACACGCAGCTGTTCGGCTGGGGAACGAAGGCCTCCGACATGGGTCCGACCCGGTACACGGAGTGGCAGGTGGCAGGCAGCTCGGTGGGAGGATGCATGGTGCTCCCGCCCGAAGCGGCCGGCGTTCCCCCGCACTGGATGAACTACGTTACCGTGGGCGACTGCGATGCGGCGGTGCGCAAGGCACAGGAGATGGGCGCCAGGGTCGTGTTCGGTCCCATGGACATTCCGAACGTGGGCCGCTTTGCGGCGCTGCTCGACCCCCAGGGCGCGGGGATCTCGATCATCAAGCTCGGGTCGCAAACAGCCTGAGGTGCCCGGGTATGGACTGCGGGTCGGCTACCCGGTCAATCGGGCGCCTGTTGATCCGGCGCTCCGCTTCCACGCGAGCCCGGCGAGGTTGCGATCAGAAGCAGACGGATGTGGCCGCATGCTGTCATGCTGTTCCCACTGCTTGTTCTGTCCGCGTGACCCTGCATCAAGTTCGGACGACCACGCCACATCGTTTCGCGGAGACAGGTCCTGAACAACCACCCGCCCCCGGCTTGCCGGGGCCGGCATGGACCGCGAGCCGTCCAGGGGGAGTATCATCGATACCTACGTTCGCTACACGCGGGGGGTGTATCGCCCGCTTGTCACGGAGGCTTGATCCGTTGAACGGAACCGCCGGGATCAAACAGGCCACCGGCCATGTCAGCTTCCGGGACCGCTGGATCAACGTGGCCGCTCATTTCGGGATCAATCGTCAGAAGTACATCGTCGATCCCGGTCTCTATGCTCTCGGCTCGCCCGATCAGGACTCGCCCGTCTTCGTCACCGCCAACTACTCACCCAGCTTCCGCGCCCTGCGGACGGCCCTGCAGGGAATCGACGGCTACATCCTGGTGCTCGACACCAAGGGCATCAATGTCTGGTGTGCCGCGGGCAAGGGGACCTTTGGTACCGACGAGCTCGTCCTCAGGATCGAACAGGCGAACCTCGGTGAGGTCGTCAGGCACCGCCGGCTGATTCTGCCGCAGCTCGGAGCGCCGGGGGTGGCGGCACACGAGGTCGAGGAACGCACGGGCTTCGGGGTTGCTTACGGCCCGGTGCGGGCGGCGGACCTGCGCCAGTACCTTGCGACCGGCAAGGCCACCGCGGAGATGCGCAGGGTCGAGTTCCCATTGAAGCAGCGCCTGAAGATCGTGCCGGCAGAGCTCATCAACACGGTGATCTTCACGATCGTCCTCGGCCTGCCGCTCTACTTCGGCGGCGGTCTTCTCGCGGCCCTGGCCGCACTGGCCGCGGTCTTCGCGGGGAACGTCCTGTTCCCTCCTCTTCTCCCTTGGCTGCCGACACGAAACTTCAGCACCAAGGGCTTCTTCCTGGGATCGCTGATCGCCCTGCCCTTCGTGATCATGGCCGGCCTCGGATTCCACGGCGAGGCAACGTGGCAGCGCGTCGGCTGGGCGCTCGCCTACCTTCTGTTCATGCCGCCAGTGACCGCGTTCCTGTCACTGAACTACACCGGCGGCACCACCTTCACCTCGTGGAGCGGGGTCAAGAGAGAGATCTTCGCGTACGTTCCGGTCATGGCCTGGATGTTCGCTCCCGGTCTGTTGCTGATGGTGGCGCTGTCCGTTGCGCATGCGGTAGGAGCCTGATCGTGAGGGACATGTATCAGGACAACACGCTTCGCTTCGATCGAGAGCTGTGCACCGATTGCGGCATGTGTGTGGAAGTTTGCCCACACGAGGTCTTCGTCCAGAACCACGGAGAGGTGAGGCCGGCGAACCCATCCGCCTGCATGGAGTGCGGAGCCTGCCGGACCAATTGCGCCTTCGGCGCCCTCACGGTCGAAAGCGGCGTGGGCTGCGCCGCGGCGTTGATCTACCAGGCCGTCACGAAGAAGAAGCAGCCGACCTGCGGCTGCTGACAGGGACGAGAGCACCAACCGCTCCCGCCAGCGAGCAAAACGGGACTTTCCTGGTCCACTTCTCTTCGCAGATTGCCGCACCGCCGGTGTCTGTCTTGCAAGCAGGAGGATCACGAAAGGAGCGTGTCATGAGCACCCGTGAATCGAGCATCCGAGCAACGGTCTTCTTTCTGGTGCTGAGCCTGGCCGGCACCTACGCCCTGGCAAACGTTCTGACGGTGAGCCAGGTCCACCGTGGCAACCTGATCGAGTTTCAAGGCGGGTGGACGACGCGGCTCACCGGTATCGAGGCGCCCGCGATCGACACCCCGGCCGGCAAGCAAGCTCATGCGTTCACCAGGCAACAGCTGGAGGGCAAGCGCGTCAAGGTGTTCACGTACACCACCGACAACACCGCGGCAGGCATCGTGAAGGACGCGGAGGGTCACCCCTTTGCCCACATCCTCTTCGGGCCGGAGCTGTCGACCGACATCAATGCGCTGCTGCTCGAGATGGGCCTCGCGCGAGTCGATGAAGCCTACCTCCCCGCGGACCTGCAGCATTACCGCGAGATCCAGGCCGAGGCGCGAGCGAAGAAGGTCGGAATCTGGTCACAAGCCGGGATCGACTGACCGGGCCTTTCCGGCACGAACGGTAGGACGCACGCCCCGCGAAGTCGTTTCTGCCGGACCGCCGGACGGTGGGCGCTGCCGAGGCACGCGCCGCCTCGCTCGGGGTTTCCGATCCGCAACCCGATTCGTCCGAAAAATGCCCACAGAAGTTGATTTTTCCATATATTTTCGTTATACTTTCGCTGTCCTGGAGTCCCTCTCCTCGGGATGGTTCCATGCGGATCGACAAGCCCGGAAGCTCGCGACCCTCGGGGCCGGATGCCGTGGTTGCCGGCGCGGCGGCCGTGGCCGCGCGGTGCGGTTGCGGGTCGCCGGCATGTCGCGCTTGGGTTCCGCCCGTGCCGTCTTCCGAGGCTTCCTCGCCGAAGGTCTCTCCTGCGGAGGCGTCTCGGCTGCAAGCTCCCGGACCGGAGGTTCTACCGCCAGAGGTCCCTGCGGATGCCGCTCCCATCACCGCGGTGCTTCCTCGTGGGTTGCTCGACGTTCCCTTCGTTCAGGACCGGGCCCGGGTGCAGCGCTTTGATGCGGGGTTGCTGCTCGATCTGCACCTGCGCCGTCTGGCCCGGCTGTCAGGCGCGATCGACCGGGCCGTGGCCTTGCGTCTTCGCCGGCTGCGCGCTTCGCGCGGCTACATCCGGCTTGGCTTCGCCCTGTTTCGAGACTACGTGCGCGAGCGACTGGGCGTCGCCGAGCGCACGGGGCAAGAGCTGGTGCGTCTCGGCGCGGGGCTCGAGCGCCTGCCCCAGCTCGACGCCGCGTTGGCGGACGGGAAGATCACTTGGACCGCGGCGGCCGAGGTCGCGCGTGTCGCCGGCGTCGAAGATGTTGCCGAGTGGGTCGATCTGGCCCGCCGTCTGTCGGTGAGGGAGCTTCGCGCGCGGGTGCGGCAGGCGCTGAAAGGCAAAGACGCGCACTCCGGTGGAGCAAGTACTAATGATAATGATGAGGAATCCGGACGGACGGGGCCTGCCGAATGCGAGGACGCCGGGCATCCGGACCAGAGCGAGGCCGAAGATCCGCTGTTGCGCCTGGCCTTCGAGGCCAGTCCCGGCGCCGCGCATCTGTGGGAAGCGTCGCTCGACCTCTGCGAGCTCGTGGCCGGTGCCGAGATCGGCCCGGGTGAAGGGCCCGAGCTGATCCTCGCCGACTTCCTGTCCGGGGCGCGCGAGCTGCCCGACGGTCACGAGCCGTGCTGGCCGCGCAACGCTCCGCTGATCTTGGGTCGATGGGGTCGAGGCCGGAAGGGTCGGGGTGGCGGGGCGGCGAGCTCCAGGAAACCGGCGGCCGAGTTGGGGCCCGCCGCCCTGCCCGATTCATTCGCGTCCGAGCTTCGCAAGCTCGAACAGATCGTTCGAGCGCCGGTTCCGCGCGATCCCTTCGAGATCGATCGTTCGATACGCAAGCTCGCCGCACGTCGGCGGGGGCTCGATCTCGACCTGGCGCGGCTGCTGAGGAATTTCCATTCCCTTCGGCTGGCGCAGGCACTGGGGTTTGCGGGGTTCCAAGAGTATGCCGAAGAGCGCCTCGGAATATCGTCGCGCCGCGCGAGCCGGCTGGTGAGTCTCGATCGGCGCCTGTTCTTCTTTCCCAGGATCGAGCGGGCGGTTCGCGACGGCTCGATCGGGACCGAGGCGGCGTGGCTGCTCTGCAAGGTCGCCACTCCCGCGAAGACCGAAGAGGTCTGGGTCGATCGCGCACGCCGCCGGGCCGTGGCCCGCCTGCGCGAAGAGGTTCGGTGGGTCGAACGCGAGACTCGGCTGTCGAGGCGCGTCGGGAAGATGCTGCCCCCGCCTCCCGGGAGATTGCCCACAGCGCTCGAGGAAGTCTCGGCCGCGTTCGGGTGCCCGGTGGGGGCAGATGCACAAGACGACTCGAGACCATGTCCGTCAGGGCCGCAGGGATCCGGGGCGGAGGGCGGCGGAATAGAACCCGTGGGCTTCTCGAATGCCAGGCTGGACGCGTCCCGGATAGAAAACGCGCCAACGTCTGCGGGTCATTCAGCAACTGCGACGCCGGTGGAGTCCGACACGCCAACGTTTGCGGGTCAGTCAGCAATCGCGACGCCGGTGGGGGCAGACGCGCCAACGTTTGCGGGTTCGCCCGAAGGGGGCGACTTGCGGGCCGCGCTCGATGCCCTGTCACGCCGCGGGGAGGGCGAGACTCGCGTCCGTGTCGAGTTTCGGCTCCGCGAGTCGGCCGTGGAGATGTGGAACGACGTGCGTAACCGAATCGCCGCGTCGACCGGCGAGACTTACGTTCCCGATGCCGAGGTGCTCCGCTGTCTCGCCGTCGAATTCCTCGCGACCTATCTGACGCTCTGGTTACACGAGGTGCAAGAGGGTGACCCGGTGGCGGTCCGCGACCGTTTCCGGTGCCAGGTTCCGGGGTGCACGGTGCGCGGCGGGTCGGCGCATCATCTACGGTTCCGCTCGCAGCTCGGGCCCGACGAGATGTGGAATCTCCTGTTCCTCTGCTACCTGCACCACATCCCGGGGGTGCATCGACGGTGCATTCGCGTGTCGGGCAGGGTGCCCGAGCGAGTCGTCTTCGAGCTCGGCATCCGGCCGGACGGCACGGCGCTCGAGACCTACGTCAACGAAGAGCGGGTGAGCCACTGACACGCGCAGCCGCCCCCCGTCCGGGGGCGGCCGCGGCGCCACTAGTTCTTGGCCGGATGAAGATCGAGCAGGAACAGGCAGCTGAAGGTGATCTCGCCGGCTCCCGCGTTCGAGAGATTCACCGCGCCCGAGAGGCGAACCTCCCCGGTGTGGTTCGCGAACCCGCCGGTTGTCAGGATGATCCCCTCGGCGTCCTCACAGATGGCCGGTTTGGGCCCGCCGGGTGCTCCTCCGAACTCGCCCGAAGGGATCGAGCCGGTGATGTGAGTCGTGCCGGCATCGCCGACACCCGCGAAGGCCGGACGGGCGCTCGTGCAACCGTGATTGACGATCAACCCCTGCGGAAGAAAGAAGAACGTCTTGGCCTCGATCTGGAGGCCGGCGCCATTGGAATCGCCGCCGCCGTCGAATACGTTCAGGCAATCCACGCCCACACCTCGCTGGTGGCCGGTTTCCAGGTCGAGGATCGGCAGCTCGAAGCATCCGAAGCCGGTCACGTCGACGCCCGAATCGGCGACGGCCTGAGCGATTCGGGGACTCAGTTCGCCACCGTTCGCGGTGCCGAAGAACTTCACGCCGATGTCGGCACTCGCGGGCAGTGCCAGCAAACCGGTCAGGGCCACGGTCAATGCAATTCGTTTTCCGTTCAAGATCGCTTTCATCTGGTTTCCCCCTCGATTCCAGTACGGTTCATGGACGATCGACACGGGTCGCCTGTGTGACCTTTGCCTGTTTCGGATTGATCTGAGCCACCACATCGCTGGTCGTGAACACGGCGCTTGCCAGGAAACGGAAGTTGACCAGCGCGGCCTGGTAGCCGTCGAGTCCCGGGACCACGGCCGCCGCCGTCGCGTCCTTCACAACCGCAACTTCGAATCCGGCCTCCAGCAGCTCCCGCAGGTGCGATTCGACGCACAGGTTGGCGGACATACCGGCCAGGATGACCTTGTCGATGCCGCGCTTGCGTAGCTGCAGGACCAGGTCGTTGCTCTCGGGCCCGTAGACCTTGTGCGGGCTGACCACGATGGTGCGGCCGTCATTGATCAGCGGCTTGTAGGCGGCGAGCCAGTCGGCGCCCGAGCCGTCGAATCCCTTGGTGGTCAGCGCGCCATCGCGCGAGAACATGCTGATGTCGTGCATCAAGACCTCGACGGCGCCGCCGAACTTCCAACCGTCATCGGTCGGGTAGTAGTAGTGCGGCGAGACGAACACCTCCATGTCCGCGGCCTTGGCGTTCGTGATCAGGCTCTTGATGTTGGCGAC